>Ga0209581_1001853_pt1 | contig 22690 bp, 13 predicted proteins | sample Coa_R2_FD_187160 | JGI IMG/M metagenome (GOLD analysis project Ga0209581, IMG submission 187160) | Surface soil microbial communities from Centralia Pennsylvania, which are recovering from an underground coalmine fire - Coalmine... | ecosystem: Environmental > Terrestrial > Soil > Unclassified ...
GAATCACATCGAACGCGGACCTTATGAATCTGCCCTTTGCGGGCGCCATTGTGGGCATCGGCGACCCGAGCCAGCCGCCGCCGTACAACCTTGACATTGCGAAGAAGAACAGTCACTACCGGTTTTATGCTCAGGACACCTGGCGGCTGGCGCCGCGGTTCACGCTCAACTACGGGCTTGCCTGGGAGCTCGAGACAACGCTGTTCAACCGCGATCTCTCCAAGCCTGCGCTGCTCGCGCCGCTGTACGGCAGCGATCTCAGCCCGACCAACAACAACTATCACAACTTCTCGCCCGCACTCGGCTTCGCCTGGCAGCCGGACCATTCCGGCAAGACGGTTGTCCGCGCAGGAGCGGGCGTCTACTACGATACGGAACTGCTGTATCGCCGTCTCCAGGAGCGCAGCTACATCGGGCCGCTTGGCAACGGACGCATCCAGTTCCCGAGCTCGGGTTTCACAAATATTTTCCCCGGCATCATCAACGTCGGAACGCAACAGCCGCTGGCGGTCGGTCAGCCAGTTCCGTACGGAAACGCGCTAACCACGCTCACTATGGGCCAATTCATACAGATTCTGCAGCAAGAGATCGGCCCTGTGTCCGCATCGCTTGCACCGAAAAATCTGAACGATCTGTCCGTTCGGAACATCAATGTGAGCAAATCGGGGGCGCAGCTCTACCCCAAAAATTATCCGGTGCAACACGGCATTCACATCAGCGCGGGTCTACAGCGCCAGTTAACCAGCGACATGGTCCTCAGCGTCGATTTTGTGCGGCGCGTGTATCTGAACACGCTGCTTGGAGAAATCGACTACAACCGGTTTAACCGGTTCATCGGCGGCGTACAATCCCCCGTTATCCCGATTTGCTCCAAGGCGCAATCGAACGATCCGGCTGCGAATTGCTCAAACGGGCCGATTACGTTCTGGACGCCAGGGGGGCGGTCTGTGTATAACGCAATGCTGGTCAAAGTAGACAAGCGGTTCACAAGACGTTTGCAATTCACGACCTCCTATGCCTTGACCAATCAACACGGCTACAACGGCATATACAATCTGGACCAGTGGAATTCGAGTTGGGGGCCGCAGGGCTCGCGCCAAATTCTGAATGTTTCGGCCATTGTGAGTCTGCCGTGGGGGTTCGAGATCGGACTGATCTCGGCGACGTCGAGCCGGGGTCCCGTAATGGCTTTTGTCTCCGGCGTCGATTTGACTGGCAGCGGCGTTTCGACGACTCCGATCCCCGGAGTTCCCTTCAACAGCTTCAACCGGGGATCCAGCAAGGCGGATCTGGCCCAGGCTGTGGCGAACTGGAATTCGACCTACGCCGGCAAAAAGGACGCCCGCGGCCAGACTATTCCAGCGCTCACGCTCCCGGCCAACTACGATTTCGGCCGGGTATTCAATTCCCAGGATCTTCGCGTAACGAAGAAATTTACCTTCGGAGAGCGCTACACGCTGTCGCTGTTCTGCGAAGGATTCAATATTTTTAACTACGCGAACTACAGCAGCTACAATTTCAATCTGAACGATCCGACGTCCTTTGGACAGCCGACTCAGCGCGTCGGACAGGTGTTCGGCTCAGGCGGTCCACGAGCGTTTCAGTTGGGCGGGAGGTTCCAGTTCTGATCTGCCTATAGCAGCGCTGCGCCGATCAGGAGGGTCAGCACAGCGAGCGGCGCTCCAACTCTCGCGTACTCCCAAAACGCAATCTCGACCTCGCCGCGGGCGCGCTGCACGACGATCAAATTCGCAACCGAGCCGAGCAGCGTAAGATTGCCGGCCAGGGTGGACGACATTGCCAGCGTGAGCCACGCCCGCGCCGGATCCGCGGTGTGGGCGATCAGCGGTTTGAAGAGCAACACGGCCGGAACATTACTCACCAGGTTAGAGGCGATCGCAGCCAGTCCGCTGAGCACGTACTTGTTATCGAGATGCGCGCTGGCGGCGGCGGTCCGGAGCTCCTGTTCCAGTGAACTCTTTTCGAAGCCCGCCAGGACCACGAACAAACCGGAGAACATGACGAGCAACGGCCAGTCCACTTGCGCATAAATCTTCTCCGGCTTGACTCGCCTCGTCAGCAAGAGCAGGGCGCCCGCGACGATGGCGACTTTCGGGACCGGCCAGCCCGCAAAAAACAGCCCAATCATCCCGGCTGACGCGGCCACAGCCTTCCACAGCAGCGGCCGGTTCACTCGCACGACTCGCCGCTCCACTTTCATCCGGGTGTGCGTGCGAAATTCAGACCGATAGAACAGATAAATCGTTCCGATGGTGACGGCCAGACCAGCCGCGGCGACCGGCGACAGCGCGGCCGCGAAGGCCCGATACGGGACCTGGGAGTAGCTCGCAATAATCATATTTTGCGGATTTCCAGTGACCGTGGCGACGCTGCCGATGTTCGCCGCCATGGCGACGGCCAGCAGATACGGGACAGGGTTGCGGCGCAACGCGGTTGTGATCTCGAGCACGAGTGGGGTCAAAACCAGACACATCGTGTCATTTACGAAAAAGGCCGAGAAGACCCCAGCGACCATCACAATCGCGGTTAACAGCGCCAGCGGGTGGTGCGCGTGCTCGATTACCCATTCGCTGACAAGCGTAAAAAATCCGGACAGTCGCAGATTCGCCACCACGATCATCATTCCGAACAAGAGAATGATGGTGTCGAAATTAATGGCGCGATATGCCTCGTCGAGCGACAGCACATTGGCCGCAATCATCAGACTGGCGCCGATGATAGCAGCCCCCGTGCGATCAACGCGCAATCCAGGCAACCGGCCCATGGCCACGACGATATAGGTGACGATGAAAATTGCGAGAGCCAAGTAACAGGTTAACGGGCGTGGCTTTCCTGCGCTTGCTCAATCGGCGCCAAATTTGCGAAACGGCGCGTTGATCCCCGCTGTCCTTTTAAACGGGGTACAGGCAAGATGGCGCAACAGACTGCTGCCGGACCGAAACGGCTAAGTGCTCGCGAAATTAATGAATTTGCTGGAAAATCGAATACTTGGCTGACGATTTTGCTGCCCACAGACGCGCCGGGAAGAAAAACTCTTTCCATGCGGTTCAAAAAAACGCTCGAGAGCGCGGAAGAAAGGCTGCGCCAGAGGCAATTGACCACAGAGCTCATCCGGCGCATGACCGATCCGCTCTATGAGTTCGCCAGCCGCCTGGATCAGGAGGCGCAGGAGCGGACGCTGGCTTTGTTTCGCTCGCCTGACGAGCTGAGGTATTTCTGGTCGCCGGAGCCTAGCGTGGAAACTGTCGCGGCCGCAGGGAACCCGTACATCCGGCCATTTCTCAAAAACATCGAGGGTGAATCGCGGTTCTACCTGCTGGCGCTCAGCCAGAAAAATGTCCGGCTGCTGCGGTGTACGGGGCACGCCTGCGAGGAAGTCGGCGTAAGGGACCATTTTGTACCGAATATCAACGCCTTTCTCAATCTGGCTAAACCCGACCATGTCCTGGACAACCGGATCACCGCCGGCCCCAGCGTGGGAGACGGCGCCGGCGTCCTGTTCGGCACCAACACGGAAGCGGAGCATAAGGACGAATACCTGTATCAATTCTTCAAACAGGTAAACGACGGCGTTGTGAGCCTCCTGCGCGGCCAGGAGAAAACTCCGCTGGTCTTGTGCGGCGTCGAGGAAGACTTGGCGGTATACCGGCGGGTCAATACCTGGAGCAACACGCCGGAGGACGCCGTGCGAGGCGCGCCCAACGGGCTGCGCGGAGGCGAGATGCAGGCGCGCGCCATTGACGTATTGCAGCGCGCAAAGAACAAGGAACTCGAAGATATTCTCGCCCAGCACGACCGTCAGGCAGGCGAAGTGGCGCAGGCGGGCGTGGACGACCTGGTGCGGTTCGCCTACGAAGGCCGGATTCTGCACTTGTTCGTCGCCGAACAGGCGCACGCGCCGGGATGCTTCGACCAGGGAAGATTCCGAGCCCGCGTGCATCAGACCGAGCGCCCCGGCGACGAGGATTTGATCAACGCCGCCGCCGTCCAGACCATCGTTCATGGAGGGCGCGTTCACGTGCTGCCGCAAGGGCGCGTGCCGGGCAACCGCCCCATGGCGTGTATCGCCCGCTATTAACCGCGCCGCCGCCGGAGTTCGGATCCTCCGGCGCAAGCGCCATCGCTTGCGTGGAGCACGGGCAGGCGCCGCGATCCAAAATACCTGAAGGCTGAAGGCGCAACCGGTCCGGCGGCGATACAATCATCGTCGTGCCAAATCAACTTAACGTCGGACTCGCCGGCGTCGGTCGCATGGGACGCGTCTATGCGCAAAATCTTGCGCAACGCGTACCCAACGCGCGCCTTACGGCGGTAGCGGATCATCACCCAGACCTCGTCAAGTCCGTCGCCGAGCAGTTCGGCATCCCGCATGTTTACACGTCCCACGAGGAGCTGGTCGCGGACAGGAACGTCGACGCCGTCGTGATTGTCACTTCCACCAGCACCCATAAGGACGTGATCGTAGCGGCCGCGGCTGCTCGAAAGGCGATTTTTTGCGAAAAGCCGATGGCTTTGTCGCTGACGGACGCCCAGGAGGCGCTGCGCGCGGTCGAACGCGCTGGCGTCTTTTTCCAGATGGCGTTCCAGCGCCGCTTCGATTCAGGGTATCGCGCTGCTCAAAAGAAGATTCAGGAAGGAGCGATCGGCGATCCCGTGGTGATTACGTCCACCTCGCGCGATCCTTTCCGCCCGCCGCTTGAATATTGCGATCCAAAGGCGAGCGGCGGCCTCATTGCGGATATGGGCGTACACGACTTCGATATTGCCAGAATGTTCATGGGAGAGGTCAAGACGGTTTATGCGACGGGCGGCGCGCTCGCCTATCCTGAAATGAAAACCGTAGGGGATATCGACAATGCCATTGTCAACCTCATTTTCGACAGCGGCAAGCTCGGCGTCGTCCACCTGAGTCGCAACGCTGTATTTGGATACGATATCCGCGCCGAGGTCTGGGGCACGAAGGGATCGATCCAAATCGGATATTTTCGCGAGACGCCGATCCTGGTCATGACGGAGCAGGGCGTCACGCATGATGTCGTGCCCTATTTCATGCAGCGATTTGAGGGCGCCTATCTGGCGCAGATCCGCGATTTCGTGGATAACGTTGTTGCCGGGGGCAAGCCGTCGATAACCGGCGCGGACGCGATCGCGGCCATGCGCATCAGCATCGCCGCGACGCGGTCGCTCGAGGAGGGCCGTCCCGTGGACACGCGGGAAGCGGACCAGCGCGCATCTGCTGCTGCCGAAAAACCAATTGCCTGAGCGACGCTGAATCCTTTCGCGCAGCGAGGCATCTAACATCTTGACATCAAGATATGGAAAACCGACCGAACGACGCCCGTCCGCGGATTTTGGTATTCGCCGGAAGCACGCGCCACGATTCGTTGAACCGCAAACTGGCTCTGGAGGCGGCGGAGGCGCTTAGAAGCCTTGGCGCACACGTTACCTGGGCCGACCTGCGCGATTATCCGATGCCTTTATATGACGGCGACATGGAAGCGCAGCAGGGGCTGCCGGCGGCGGCGAAAGCCTTCAAGAATCTTGTACGCGCGCATGACGCTCTGCTGATTGCTTCGCCGGAGTACAATGGCTCATTCCCGGCCCTCATCAAGAACACGATTGACTGGATTTCGCGTCCCGAAGCAGGCGAGAAGTCCCTCGCTGCGCTTTCCGGGAAAACGGCGGCGATCATCAGCGCCTCGCCGGGCGCAGCCGGCGGCCGTCGCGGTCTACGTCACTTGCGCGAACTGCTCGAAATGGTTGGCATGAACGTGATCGGCGAGCAGTTGGCAGTTGGGCGCGCTTTTGAAGCGTTCGATGCGGAAGGAAGACTGGTCCGGGGCGAAGATCGGGAAGGATTGTTACGCGTCGCAGCCGCGCTAAAAGAAAGCCTCTCGAAGAGCCGCTCAGCGGCCGCGTGAAGGAGGCGTGATCGCCCTCCACTACGGCGATCCAGCCGGCGCATACCTTGCCGCCGTTCGGCGCTCTGCCGCGTCCCCAGGCGGCTTGATTTCGCCAGAAGTCCGAAACGGGTTAAAGTGGCGCTCATGAGCACAGTCAACCGCAGGGCATTCCTGTATCTGGCCGCCGGCGCGGCCGCAGCGCCACAGGCGCCTGCACAGCGCACCTCGGCAGGGGCGATGCGCCTTGGAATTATTATTGGAGCGGGCAACGATCCAGACGCGGCGATTCGGCGAGTTCACGATTTCGGATTCCCCACGTGCCAGCTTTCCATTCGTGCGTTTGGGCCGGAAATGGTTCGTAGCGTGCGTTCCGCGCTCGACAAGCACCAAGTTGAAGCGACTTCGCTGGTCGTCGGCGGTCCCGGCCGCGAGGTGTACAACTTCTACGACGGACCGCTCACGCTCGGCCTGCTGCCAAGGGAGTATCGCGACGCCCGCATCGCGCGCCTGAAACAGGGCGCTGACTTCGCAAAGCAATGCGGAATACCCGCTGTGCAGACGCATTGCGGGTTTATCCCTGAGAATCCGAACGATCCGGCGTACAAAGAACTGGTCGCAGCAATTCGTGACGTGGCGTTGTATTGCAAGAACAACGGCCTGAATTTCCGCTGCGAAACCGGACAGGAAACTCCCATCACGCTGGTGCGGGCCATCCAGGATGTCGGTCTGGACAACGTCGGCGTGAACTTCGATGTCGCCAACGTAATCTTATACGGCAAGGCCAACCCCGTGGATGCCGTCGATATCCTGGCGCCTTACATCCAAGGCGTGCATGCGAAAGACGGCTTGTATCCCACCGATCCGAGAAACCTGGGCCGCGAAGTGCCCATCGGCGAGGGCAAAGTAAACTTCCCCGCGCTCATACCGAAGTTAAAGCAGGCTGGTTATCGCGGCCCGCTGACCATTGAGCGCGAGATCTCGGGACCCAAGCAGGCTGAGGACATTCGCGCCGCAAAGGCGTACCTGGAAAAGCTGATTGGGTGACAACTCGCCGCCGGAGTCGAACTCAAACTGTCGCGCATACCCCGGTATGCGAATGCCCGCGGTTTGGATGGCGGGCGATCCAATTTACTCTCCGGCAGGAGTTGGCGGGTCTATGCCGTTTTCTTTCAGAAATCCACGGATCGCAGTGTAGATCTCAATCTGCTGATGCGCCGTGAAGCGGCCGTGTTTGCCGTTCGCGACGGCAAAAAGCCGGTTAGGAACATGAGCATGATCCAGCGCTTCATGGAGCCGGCTGGCCTGTGAATACGGGACCGTCGGGTCCGCTGTTCCGTGGATGATGAATACCGGCGGCAGACCTGGGCGAACGTAGGTGAGCGGCGAGACCATTCGCGCCACCACGTTGCGATCGGGTCGACTGCCGAGCCAGGCGACTGCGTAGTCGCGCTCGTTCGGCCCCTCCAGCAGATCATCGACATCGGAAACGCCAAACCAATCTATGATTGCCGCCACGGCCGGCAGCGCGGGGCCAGGACATTGTCTCGCGAGCCCCGAACTCTCTGGAATCATGCCGGTGGTCAGCGCCAGATGGCCGCCGGCCGATTCACCGGTCGCGACGATCCGCTTCAAATCAAAGTGATACTTGTCCGCATTCTTCGCCACCCACCGCAATGCGCACAGGCAATCTTCAACTGCCGCCGGAGCGAGCGAAACGCGGGCTAGCCGGTATTCAACATTGACGACATTCCATCCCTGCGCCATCCACGGAAGCAGAGACGTTACGATATATTCCTTCGTTCCGCCGACCCAACCGCCTCCGTGAATGAAGATCAGCGTCGGTTGTGGCGTGATGACGTCAATGCGATCGTACACATCGAGTCTGAGTTCATATCCGTTCTGCGTTCCGTAGACGATATTCGGAGTAATCGCGTATTGAACGCGCGTTGTGGCTGCCCATTGCGCCGCCGGCGGCAATTGCGCCAGCAACGATGTATTCAGAATCAGGAACGCTCCGAGCTTCACTGGACCAGGACCTCCGCCGCATGCAGCGTCACGGGGCCGAACAATCCGGAAGGAACCGGCTCCACTTTCTCCCACGGCAAACCCTGCGGGGAGGTGCGGACGATATTCGTCTTCGCATAGCGCGTCCCATTGGGATTCCGGGCGTCTCCCACCAGCCTGTTCACCCAGTCATTGGCCACACGCACGCGAAGCTCGTTCAAGCCCGGATGCACCGCGTTGGTAATGTCAACCCGATACGGTTCTTTCCATACGATGCCGACGGGCTTTCGGTTTACGGAGACATCGGCTGCTGCCCACAACCGGCCCAGATCGAGGTAGACGCGGCGCCGCCGCCCCATCCATTCGCGCGTCAGCGGGAACCGAGTGGTATACTCGGCCGTTCCCGAGTAGTAGCGGATCGCCGGATCCTGTGAATCCGTCCATGAGATCAGTTGTGGAAACTGAACGGTCTGTGGCGCGCCCTGGCCGTCCATAAAGCGCACGGTCCACGATGAAGCAACCGGTTGGGGATGCGGGATGGCGCCCGTGCGAACACGGTTGTGCACGCCGCCTGCAAACTCGATGTCGTAGCCGCCTTCGGCGAAGACAAGGCCCGTCGACCATTCGACAGGAGCCTCCGCCCCGTTGCGCCGCACTGCGATGACGCCCGGCGTGGCAGCCGGCTTGCGAAAAACGATGATCAGCGATGCCTCCGGCGCGAAATCTAGGGGAGCCGACAGCGTTCCATTGGCGTGCAATTCATAAAACGGATATCGCCGGATGTCGCCGGTATCCGGATTCCAGATCTCCGGCTGGCGGCCGGCGACGCGAAACGTGGCCCGAACGCGTTCAGCACGCGGCTTCTTGTTACGAATAAAGTAGATTTCCGCTCCAGGAGCGGAGCGATGGATGTAATCGAGCTCCGTATCGGATCGGGGACTGGTGAAAGTGAAGTCGGGCGCGACTCCGCGTTCTCGCAGCACAGCCGCGAGCGGACGGCCCCAAACGACCTTGCCTTCGCCGTAGTTGTGTGATTGAACGCTCTTGCCATCACATGGCCCCCATACCTTTTCCGCTATCTGGCGCACTTCAGCGTCGCGGCGGCGAAAGTCATAGTAACCCACAGCGCGCCGCGGCTTCGGCCCGACCACCGTCGCGCCTGCGCGGACCAACTGCTCGATGCGTTGTAGCGCCGGGAGATCGATATCCTCGCGCTCCGGCAAGACCAGGACCTCGTACCGCATGCCGCTCGGGAGGACCAGTTTGCTATTTGCAACCGTCAGTCGATGGATCAACACATCTTCATTCACCACGTCATAGTCGTAGCCGAACCCGAGCGACGGATCCACATGCTTGGGCATGACGAAGTTGTAGCCCTGATCTCCGTAATAGTACAGCACGTCGCCAACGAAGCGGCCTTGCTGCAGAAGGAAAGACACGCGGCCGAGATAGTCGAGAAACGCCGGCATCATCGGCCACCAAGGCCGGTTTTGACTCATGTGCGTGCCAGCCCCGTAAACCCAGCCGGGTTTGCCTGCCTCGGGCGGTTGGTGAGACGCCGTGTGCCATACGACGTGATTCATGCCTTCCGTAAAGGCCCGATCAGCGGCCGCTTTCAGAAACGCCGGGCCTTCCTGCCAGTGGTAGTTGCTGGTAAAGGATTCCATATGCACAAGGGGCTTGCCATAAATATGAGCGGCTGACGCCGTCTCCTTGACTACCCACATGCTCCGAACATTGGGACGATAGGGCCAGAACTCTCCCCGCACGACATCTACGGCGCCGAGAGCTGCTAAGGCATCCACAGGCACGCGGTGAATCGGGGGGCCGGGCCCGCCTGCTTCGGACTCGATCCGCAAACCAGCCTCGTGCGCTACACTGGCGGCCGCACGATAGTAGTCGTCGACAAGCATCTCGCCCAGCGTCTTGTCGAAGTCATACCGCACGCGATCGGTGACCTGTTCGTTGTCGACCAGCCCGCCGTGAAGCGCCGGCAGAAAGGGCTTCAGATCGTATCCGCGGCGCTGGCGGAATTGCTCGAGAAAGTCCGGCGTCCAGATCTGTCCCTGTATTTCGTAACTGGCGAGATACAGAGTTTTTAAGGCTGAGCCTTTCAGGTCAGGAATCGCTGTGCGGAGACGATCGATGACATAGCGGATACAGCGCTTCGTAGCGCCAGCGCTGAGGTGATCCGTCGCCAAGCCATCCGAATTGGGGCTCGGCACTTTGAGATGTTCACCGGTGTTTGTACAAACATAACGGATGATCGTCCACCTGCCAGATGGAACGCTCCACCGGAGGCGTCCGTTATGACTGACGAATGCGGTGAGATCCAGAATCTTGCGACTATTGCTGATGGCCAGGGGAGGGGGGCCGGCTGAAGCCCAACTGCCGCGCGACCCGCTTGTTTTGCCGTCGTTGAGATTATTGGCCGACCATTCGCGCAAGGATCCAGCTTCTGAGCTGAAACGAAGCAGTTTCGGCCCGTCATTGACACGCCTGGCGCTGTGCGACTGAAGTACGTTCAGGCCGTCCGGGCCGTACAGCTCAAATTCAGCCAGCTCCACACGATCGCGGCGTGGATTATAGCTGCTTCGTATCAGCAGGCGCACGTACCGCGCTCGCGTCTTCGGGAAACGGAACTCCTGCGGGCCTTCACGCGCTTCGAGTTCCGCGCTCAGAACATCGCGGAATGCGGAAGAATCCGCGCTGGAATCGGAAACGGATACGGTGACCCCCTTTGCCTGATTATTGGTTGTGTTATACAGGACGACTCGTTCTACCTCACGAGCGCTGGCGTCCGGCAATTCGTAGACGAACTCCCAACCGGAGCGCCGCTGAGCATCCGGAATCGCGATCACTGCGATGTCACGGAAAAAGAGGGGCTGGCCATTGGCGTCTTTTGGGGTGTCCCTCGGAACGGGAGGAAACGGCAATACGCCATCGAACTCGCGCGGCCCGCTGATTTGCATTTCAGAATTGATCAACGTCATGCTGCCGTCTTCGGGCTTTATCCAACTTCCGCCCATGTCCCAGCTGCTGGTCACCGAAAAGCTGACCTCCATCCTGAGTTTTTCAGCGATTCGGAGAATATGGGCGATGTTTGCGATGGAACCGGGGCTCAGGAATGCCGGACCGGCGGGCGGAACCGCCTCTGGCGCCCCCCGCGCGCCCATATCGAAAAGGCATAGACCGCCGACGCCGGCCCTCTTGTACGCCTCGAGCTCTTGATTGACATATTGTCGATTTAAATAGCCATTCAGCAAAAGGAAGTAGATGGACGGGCGCGCCGACATCGGCGGGTTGCGGAATCCATCCTCGAGCTGGTCTGCTCTCGAGACGCCGGCCAGCGCGGCGACGAGAAGCATCGAAGACAACCAACTTTCTGGCAGCATATCGAGAGGTTCGGGGATGCTGGCGGCGCTGTCAACGCGAAATGCGGGCGTACGAGAGCGTCTCGCCATACGAGACGAAGCGGCGGACTTCACCTATACTGATCGGCATGGCGGAGAAAGGCCGTGAATCGGGCGACCTGGTGCAGGCCGTGCAACGGGCCTGCCGCCTGTTGCAGGCGTTTCAGAGCGAAGGCGAGGCCCTGCGCGTTGGCGAGCTGGCGTCGCGCACTGGACTGCATAAAGCTACGGCTTCGCGCCTTCTGCGCACGCTCGAAAAGGAGGGGTTGATCGAGCGGGTCGGCAGCGAGCGTTACCGTTCGCGCGTTCGGGTTCCCTCGCGGCGGCGGCACCGCATCGGCTTCGCCACGCGCGGCGCCGATACGCCATTTTCGCGAGCTGTCAGCGACAGTATCGAGCGCGCTGCGGAGGAGGCGGGAATGGACCTGATCACGGTGAGCAGCCACCGCAGCCCGCGGCGCGCGTTGCGCAATGCCGAATCCCTGGTCCGCGAGCGCGTCGACCTCGTGATCGAATTCCAGAGTCATCACCGGATCGCCCCCCTTATCGCCTCCCGGTTCGTCGAAGTTGGGATACCCGTCATCGCAATCGAAATCCCTCACCCGGGCGCCACCTTTTTCGGCGCCAATAACTATCAGGCGGGGGTGCTGGGCGGCCGGGGCATCGCGCAGTTCCTGAAACAGCGTTGGAAGGGGGTGGTGGAGAGCGTTCTTCTGATCGAGGAGGATGCGGCCGGTCCGCTCGTCAAACTTCGTGTGAGCGGAATGCTGAGCGGCCTTCGAGAGGCGCTGCCCGCCATCGAACATGTGAACACGGTTGAAATCGACGGCCGGGGATCTCTTGAGTTCACCCTTGAAAGAGTCCGCCGCCATCTGCGCCACGCTCCGCCGCGCCGCACGGCCGTGCTTGCTGGAAATGACCCCATGGCGCTGGGCGCCATTCGTGCCTTTGAAGAGGCCGGCCGCGGCCATCTCTGCGCCGTTATGGGACAGAATGCATCCTGGGAAGCTCGCCAGGAGATGCGCCGCCCCGGTACGCCCATGGTTGGCTCGGTCGCGTATTTTCCGGAGCGCTACGGCGACGAGGTGATCCGGCTGGCGGCTTCCATACTCGCGGGCCATGCAGTTCCCCCAGCGGTGTTCACCAAGCACGATCTGGTGACGCCGGAAAACATCAATCGAATCTATCCCCTGGATGCCGTTCTGCCGGCGCCCTTGGCGAGCGCGCTGATCCCGTAGACAAGCGCTCTGGTTGTCTCGCATTGTGAGACAGTCCGGCGTCGCCGGCTTTGCGATTGAGAGATGGCCTCAATTGCGGCAATCTCGACGTGCCTGGGCTTCCGGCGATCCGTCCGAAGGCCCAAGACCACGACAGTTCTGGGAGGTTCAAGTGCTCCAGGGGCATCGGGCAGGTGGGCGAGCGGTCTTGCTCGCTGGTTTTGTGATTTGCGGCCTTACCGTCCTGCGGGCGCAGGTCTCAAGCGGCAGCGTCGCCGGTCAGGTGTTGGATCCGTCGGGCGCAGGAGTGCCGAATGCAACCGTAACGCTGGTAAATCAGGGCACGGGCGTCGAGCGAAGCGTTAAGTCTGGCGAAGGCGGCGACTATTCATTCCCCGCCCTACAGGCTGGTTTTTACACGATCCGGGCTGAGCACCCCGGTTTTCGCGGTTTTGAAGTGAAGAACCTGGAAGTTCAGGTGGCGCAAGCCGTTCGGCAGGATGTGCAGCTGACAATCGGAGAGACAAAGACAAAAATGGAGGTTGTGGCCAGCGCTCCGGTCCTCGATGAACGCAATGCGGAAGTAGGCCAAGTCATCGGAACCAAGGAGACCAGCGAACTGCCGCTGAATGGCCGGAACTATTTCGAGCTCGCCAAGTTGGCGCCAGGCGTGGCCGAACTGGCGGGAACTTCTCAAAGCAATGGACTGGCCATCAACGGCCAGCGCGCCAACCAGATTTCGTTCTATTTCGATGGAGTGGACGTCAGAACCGAAACCAGCGGCCGTCCGGCTTTCACGCCCTCAATTGAGGCGATCCAGGAATTCAAGATCCAGACTAACAGCTTCTCAGCGGAATACGGACGCAATCCAGCGGCTATCAACGTTTCTTTGAAATCCGGCGCGAACGCGTTTCACGGCGCTCTGTTCGAGTTTCTGCGCAACGACGCGCTGGATGCGCGCAGCTTCTTCTCCAGAACCGTAGACCCGCTGCGACGCAATCAGTTCGGGGGCGTTCTGAGCGGTCCCCTCGTCAAAAACAAGACGTTCTTCATGGTGAACTACGAGGGCCTGCGCACGCGTCAGTCGAACACGCTATACCTGAGCGTTCCGACCGAAGCGCAGCGCCAGGGCAATTTCGCCGGCGGCCCAACCATCTACGATCCCGCGACGCTCGACCCGTCCACAAACAGGAGGCAGCCGTTCGCCGGAAACATAATCCCGCGGGAACGGTTCGGACTGATTGGAGTTTCCGCCCTGAAGTATTACCCTCTGCCGAATACGTCCGGAAACCCGGCCTACAACTACGTCACGGGAGTATCGAGCGTCAACGATGGGGATCAGTTTCATGGCCGGATCGACCACCAATTCAATGAGCGGGACACGCTCTTCGGGCGCGTTTCCTGGTCCACGGCAAACACGAATTCGCCCGCGGGACTTCCCTACACCGGCAGTCTGGAAAACATTACGGGCGTAAATTTGACGGTTCAGGAGTCGCACATGCTCGGGCCGAACAGGATTAACGAATTTCGCGCCGCATGGACGTTTTACAACGACCTGCTCGGCTTCCCGACGCTTGACCACGACGTAACGCGGTCAGAGTTCGGCCTCCAGAATCTCGCGCCTCCGAGCACGGCGTATGGGATTCCCCAATTGAACGTGCCGGGGCTGTCCACGCTTGGCTCAAACATGTTCCAGCCCCAAGGTCCCCGTGAAAACATCTATAACGTCGCCGATGATTTCAGTTGGATTCTCGGCCGGCACAGCGTGAAGTTCGGTTTCGACGGCCGCTATTACCGCCCGTCTCAGCGAGTGCAACAGACTCCCAATGGGGCCTTTACGTTTGCGAATCAGTTTTCCAATCAGACGGGCGTTTCCGGAACGGGGAGTCCGGTAGCCGATCTCCTCCTCGGCTTTCCAAGTAATGTGCGCGCGACACAGTTTGGCCAGAGCAACGGGTGGGTCAGTATGAAGTATTACTACTACGGCTTTTATTTCCAGGACGAGTTTCGAGTCAGCCCTAGACTCACGCTCAACCTGGGTCTCCGTTACGAGTGTCAGACTCCGTACAACGAACGCTATGGCGACCTGGCCATTTTCGATCTCAACACGACCAGGTTCCTGCTGCTTGGCAAGGATGTCTCCGGCCTGAATCCGCCCGATCGCAACAACTTCGCGCCGCGCATCGGCGTCGCATATTCGCTAAATCCGAAAACCGTGATCCGCATGGGTTCGGGCGTCTTCTACGGCGAGCCGCGCGGCAACGAATTCGGATCGTTCCAGTTATCGCCGCCGTTTGTCATCGACAGCACGATTGTTTCGAGCGCGCTTGTCCCCGACCTGGTCGGCCGCGCATTTCCGCCTGTGAATGTGCGCGACGCCTCGGGCAATATCATTGTGACGCCGAACACGAACGTGTTTTCGATGGAGCCAAATTTCCGAACCAACTACACCTACCAGTGGACATTCAACATTCAACGCGAGATCCGCGGCGGGTGGCTCGCCGAGATCGGTTACATCGGCAACAGTGCGCATAAGCTGACGGGAAGAGTACTGGCCAACCAGGCTACGCCCGACATTGATCCGACCCACCCGACGCCGATAGCGAGCCGCCGTCCAAACCCGAATGTGGGCGACGTCAGCTATGTCGCCTCCATCGACAATTCGAACTATCACGGATTAGAAGCTAAGCTCAACAAGCGATTCGCGAGCGGATTGTCCATTATCGCGGCTTATACGTTTTCAAAGGCGATGGGGATCGGCGGGAATCTGTTCGGCGATCAGTCTCGTCAACAGGATCGTCGGAACCGCGCTCAGGAATACGCGCCGCTCGATTTCAATCAGACGCACCGCTTTACGGCAGCCTGGATCTATGAACTGCCATTTGGCAAAGGTAAGCCGATCGGAAACACGCTGCCCGGCGTTCCCGGAGCGCTCGCTTCAGGATGGTCGGTGCAGGGCATTTACACCCTCCATTCCGGCTTCCCGCTCTCGCCTGCATCAGGAACCTCCGTCAACGTCGGGCGCGCCGACGCTAACCGTCCGAATCGCATTTGCGATGGCAACCTCCCGAGAGCTCAACGAACCATTTCCCGATGGTTCGATACCAGCTGCTTCGTCGATCATCCGTTCGGAGTGTTCGGGAATTCGGGAAACAACATACTCATTGGACCCGGGATGAACACGGTGAATCTCACCGCGATGAAGAACACGCGCATGGCGCTGGGATCGCACGAATTCGGAACTCTCCAGTTTCGAGCCGAATTGTTCAACGCATTCAATCACGCGAATTTCGGAGATCCGGGGCTTACGGTGAACACCGCGCAGTTCGGAGTTATACGCTCCGTTCGTATACCGGGACGCCAAATTCAGCTTGCGATGAAGATCCTGTTCTGACCGGAACAGCCTTTTGCCGGATCCCGGAAAGAGCGATTTATGACAGCCATCGGGCGTCGACACTTCATTATCAGGGCCGGCTCTGTTGCGCGCAGCCATTCGCCGACCGACCGCGCTGTGGATCATGACTGACGAGCATCGGCCGGATTTGTTGGGTTCCTATGAAAGCAAGTGGGCGTATTCGCCGAATCCGGACCGGCTTGCGGAGTCGGGAGTCCGGTTCGAATCGGCATACACCCCATCGCCGGTTTGTGTTCCCGCGCGATGCTCGCTGCTGACCGGCAATTCCGGATCGACAATCGGCGTCTTGCATAACCAGGTGAGACTGTCGCCAGAGACAGAGTTCCTGACGTGGTCCTTTGAACAAGCGGGATATATGACCGCGTCGTTCGGCAAGAAGCACTACGTTTTTCCCGGAGTGCGCCAATCACTTCAGACTGAGCGCGGCTCGGCGCCGGATGGAGTGGTGGTGGACGCGGAGGCCTATGGAACCGGCTACGATCCCGCGAAGTGCGGCGCAGTTCAATATCCGGACTCCCCAACCCGCTACATCCGGCATCGGTGGATTCTCGCCGGCAAGTTCCCGTCGCCAATTTCAGAGAGCGCCGAGGATAAGAATGTAAACCTCGCGCTGCGCTGGCTTGAGCAACGGGATGGAGATAGACCCTTTTTGCTCCGCCTTTCACTAAACGCGCCCCACACGCCGGTGGTCGCGCCAGAGCGATTCCTGCGCTTGATCGACTCGAAACGAATCGAGCTGCCGGTGGCCTCGAACGCCGAGATCGCGCACGCCACGGCTGGCATCGCATGTCCCGCCGTGGAGGCGCGTGCGATTGCAGGCATCAGGCCGTTCGCCACGCCCGTGTTCAGCGAACTTGAGTTTGGGTATCAGAAGTATCGCGACTCCGACCGTCAGGTGATGATTCGAGAAGGACGCTTCAAAATGTCTATGTTCATCAGCGGTGAGCCCGATGGGGAATTGCATGATTTGGAACGCAAGCCACTGGAGTGGGAAAACCATCCCGCTCGCGCAGGGATTGCAGCCCGCCTCAAGTCCACCATTGTTGAATGGGACCGCAGCCGGGGGCTGGCAGGTGCAGCTTCATGATTCAACCTTTCACAGACCCAGCGACCGGCGATCGCTCCGGCCGCATCACGCCCAGGATTCCACGCCGCAAGCCGCTGGTCGCCAATATCGGGATCTTCGGGGTTGGCCATCACGCCTATTGGTCCCAATTCGATGGCTTGCTGAACGAAATGCGGCGCAAGCTCGATATTCTAGCGGGCAAAGTGCGGCGACTGGGGATGAATGTCACCGAATTCGGGCTTGTTGACGACGCGCGGTCGGCTTACCGGATGCGCGAACGGCTGCGCGCTGCGCCGCTCGATCTCATCTTTTGCGACATGGTGACGTATGCGACGTCGTCGACATTCGGCGTCATCATCCGGGATCTGGACGTGCCGATTGTGCTGGTTGCGCTGCAACCGCTTGCGGCGCTCGATTACGCGCACGCATCCACTTACGCCCAGCTCTGCAACGACGACTTCTGTTCAGTACCCGAGTTCACCGGGGTCGCCATTCGCATGGGCAAACGGCCTCCGCCGGTGATTCTGGGGACTCTTGAAAATGATCCAGATGCGGACGCCGAAATCGCCGAATGGTGCCGTATAGCCTGCGTTTTGCACGACCTTAGACGGGCGCGCATCGGCCACTTCGGCCACGTGCTCGAGAACATGCTGGACATGCAGACCGACCACACGGCCCTGACTGCCGCGTTTGGCAGTCATATCGTGCAAACCGAGCCTGACGATTTGCTCCGGCACTTCCGCTGTGTAACCGACAGCGATGTGGAGAAAAAAAAGCAGCAGATCCTGGATGTGTTCGACACTCCGGCTCCTCAATCGGACCCGATTACCCGAAAACTTACCGACGAAGATCTCGATACCGCAGCGCGCGTAGCAGTAGCGCTCGAACGGTTCGTCGATGAATATGAGTTGGACGGACTCGCCTATTACTACGAGGGCGAGCCAGACAGCGAAATCCGCCGCATCGTGACAAACCTGATCGTGGGCAACTCTTTGCTGACGGCGGCCGGTTTTCCGATGTGCGGCGAATCCGATTTGAAGACCTGCATTGCGATGTTAATCGAAGACCGGCTGGATATTGGCGGCAGTTTCGCCGAGTTCCACCCTGTCGACTTCAACGAGGGCTTTGTTCTGGTCGGTCACGACGGCCCCCATCACATCAATATTGCCGAGGGCAGGCCAATATTGCGCAGCCTGACCAAGTATCATGGCAAGCCTGGCTCGGGCGCGAGCGTCGAATTCAAGATCAAGGAAGGCCCCATCACGATGCTGAGCATCGGCCAGACCTGCGAAGGCCGCTATAAATTTGTAGTGGCCGAAGGACAGAGCGTGCGCGGACCGATTCCGCCAACAGGCAACACGAATACGCGCGGATTCTTCCGGCCTGACGTCCGCCGGTTTCTGAAACGCTGGGCGGCGGAAGGTCCGACGCATCATTTCGCTCTGGGAATCGGCCACCATGCGGGAGCGATTGAAAAGATCGCAAACATCCTGCGGATTGGTTGCGCTGTCGTGGCGCGGGAGTCTGCTGAATCATGAGCGCATCAGATATTCGCCGCCGCGACCTGCTGCGGCTGCCGATAGCGGCGGCGCTTGCATCGGCGGCATCCGCCGAAGACGTCGGGGTAGGACCGCTGTACGCGCCGCCTGACCCCGCCTTTCACCGCGTTACGCTTGAAGTGAGTTTAAAACCCTTCCGGGCGCACGACGAGGATTCGATCCGCGCCGTCTGCGAGCAGATCTTCCGTTCGTGGGCGCCGTTGCTCCGCCGCACGAAATCCATCGCGGTGATGCTTTGGTCGGCCGATGGCAGCGAAATCTTGGAGTATCGCGGGCGGATCGATGACGCGTTTGACTGGGCGCGCTACCTCGGCGACGCGAATCCTCCTAAAACGCCGCCTGCAGATGATCCGGAGCGCAAGGGCGCGCATGGCCGGAATTGGCTGTACATGGACAATCCTCCGCAGGTAACCTACGGGACCCTGCGCAGGATTGTAGCGGCGCTGAAGCAGGTAGGAAGCGAAGTGACCGGCAAGCCCGTCGTGGTGGGCGCAACGTTTGATCCCGGCGGCGAATTTGCGCAATCGACGTTTAAATTCGTCCGGCACGCGGAGATCGCAACCGGCGGCACTCGCGGGCCTAATACTTGGGTCAATTGCACCGCAAAGCTCAAGGCGGATCCGCGGCCCTACGCCGCGTTCCCGCAGGGAATCCCGGAGGGCACGTCGTTCGGCGCTTTTCTCGGCGGTCAGAGTCAGCGCTTTCTGACGGATCTCGGCTTCGATTACATTTGGTTCTCAAACGGACTCGGATTTTCACTCAGTCCCTGGAACGCTACGGGCCCTCTGTTCGATGGCAAGTCGTTTGACGCGCGCCGCGCGCCGGAGGTCCGCGACGCCATTCTTTCCTTCTGGCGCGACTTCCGAAGCCAGTGCAAATCCTTTCCGATTGAGACTCGCGGCAGCAATCTTACTGTTGGCGCCGACCTTTCGGCAAGCGCATCGCCGGTTCGCGAGATTTATCGCAGCGGTTTCCACGTGATCGCGCCGCCGAACTCGCCCTGGGCCGCTCTCGATGGCGACTTTGGCCTCGAAATCGTCGGGTATCTGTCGCGAATTTCGGAGCTTCCGCCAGAGAATATCTATCCATTCCGTTTCTACACACACGATCCCTGGTGGATGAACAGCCCCTGGCTTGACCGGTACGGACGGGAGCCGCACGACATCTACCTTCCACTCAGCCTGGCGCGCGTCAACGGCGACGCGACGATTACGCGGCCCGCGTATCTGGAATTCCTCACGATCGATAATTCTTTTGGCCGGATGCCGGAGAAAGTGCCAAACGAAGTGATCCCTCACATTCTCTTGGCAATGGACGATTATTCGGATGCCCCGGGAGCGGTTACCTGGATTTATCCATTCGATGAGTATCACGACATGACATTTGGTCCGGCGCCGCGACTCAACGAGGTATTCTTTGGCGACTGGTTCCTGCGCGGAGCAGTCAATAACGGCTTCCCCCTCAACACGGTCGTGTCGACACGACAGTTCGCCGCCTCCTATCGCGCGAATCCGTCATACTATGACGCCACGATACTTCTCGCTTACGCGCCGGTGGCGGCCGGAGACTTGGAGCGCCTGCTGATTGAGGCGCTGAACCGCGGCCAAAACGTAATGCTCTATGGGCCGCTTGATCACGCCGGCCCGGTGCTTCGGCGGCTGCTCCATTTTCGACAAGGCGCGCCGTTGTCCGGCGAGTTGACTGTGGAGACGTCGCTGCCACTGGACCGGATTGAACACGGTGAAATTCCGAAACGGATTCATCATCGCGGCTTGATCTCTGCTGGACCGATCGACGCCATCCCCCCTGCTTCGACGAGCGATGTGCGGGTACTTGCGACGGCATCCGACGGCCAGGCGACCCGCGTCATCGCGCTATCGCGCCGCAACGCGACGGGCGCAGGCAGCGGCACGCTGGCGTGGGTTCGCGGAAGCTTTTGCTGTTCGATCGGCGCCGGTCGATTGCCGCTGCCTGACGATCCCCGGCAATACTTCCAGGGCGAAGCCCTGATGCGTATGGCGCTGTCCGAATTCGGATACTCGATCCACTTCAGCAAACCGGCGCCCGAAACGCGATCGCCTCTAGTTCTGATGGCGCGCCATAAGAACGGGTATTTCCTTTCCTGCTACTCGCCATCAACAACGGCATCAGTCGACTTGCGTTTCCCGCAAGGGGCGCCGATTCTAGTGGGCGCAGAGACCTGGTTTGAAAACGGTCACAGCAGGTATACGCCTCCGCGCGCCTGGCATAAAGAGGTCCGCTGCCTGGTCGATCAAGTGGAAGCAAGCGAGATTTCCTGTGTGGAGGCAATATCTGAGTTCCCCTTCATTGAACGCCGCCTGGCGCTTAACGGCCTGAAGAATGCCACGGTTCACTTCTTTCCCGAGAACGATCGCAGAGTGATTATGGAGCAGGGAGATCTTCATTATTACAACCAAACTTCTCTTCCGTATGAACGCGCGGATAGTGGCAAGCGCCTGATTGCTAAGGGAATTACGGGCAGGCTTACGATCTCGTGGTGAATACAGCTTCCGCCTTGCGCTGGTTGATCGCCACTCTGCTGTTTCTGGCGTGCGGGTTAAGTTTTTTCGACCGGCAGGTCCTCTCTGTCCTCGCTCCTACAATCACTGCTGAGTTGAAGATGGATAACATCGCGTATTCGTGGGTGGTATTTGCCTTTATCCTCAGCTACAGCGTGATGTTCACCGCGGGAGGGCGCCTTATCGACCGCCTCGGCACGCGGGTGGGTCTGGCGCTGTCGGTCGCGGTGTGGAGCTTAGCCAGCCTGCTGCATGCGGTCTCGCAGAATGCATGGCAACTGGCTTTTTTTCGATTGCTGCTCGGCGTAGGAGAGGGTGGGTGCTTTCCGGGCGCTGCGAAGGGTGTGATGGAATGGTTTTCCAAAAAAGAACGCGCGATCGCCATGGGATTTGCGACCTCCGGTGGATCGGCGGTCGGAGCCGTGATCGCGCCTCCGGCGATCGTGTGGGCGGTAGCGCGAACAGGTTGGCGCGGGGCATTCATTCTGACGGGCGTGATCGGCGCGCTCTGGCTTGCCGTTTGGCTGGCGATGTACTCGCGCCCGCCTGAACAAAGTAGCGATAGGTTGGCCGTTTCTTACGCTGGAGCTTCATGGCGCCATCTGCTGAGGCGTCGCGACATCCAGGCCTTGGTTTCATCGCGCTTCCTGTTCGACCCAGTGTTCTACTTCTACATGTTCTGGATTCCGCAGTACCTCAGCCAGGTTCGCGGAGCATCCCTCGAGCGAATCGGGGAACTGACCTGGATTCCGTTCCTCACCTTAGGGATTTCATCGGTCTTTGGAGGCTGGGTCTCCGACTGGCTGGTAAAATCTGGCGTGCCGGTCGAAAACGCCCGCAGGCATGTGATGGTCGCGTCAGCGCTGTTTACGCCGGTTTCAATCCTGGTTGTATTCGTGTACACGATTGAGACAGCAATTTTGCTGATGAGCCTTTTAATGTTCGCGCACGGATTCTGGATTACGAACTACATGACTGTCATTGGGGATTTATTTCCCGCTGACATGGTTGCTACCGTTGTTGGCTTGACGGGCACGGCGGGCGGCATCGGCGGATTTTTGACGAGCTTATTGATCGGCCGGGTAGTTCAGGCCATTTCCTATACGCCGGTGTTTATCGCCGCCGGACTGATATATCCGCTGTGCGCCTTGATTTTATTTACAGGTGCAGTTAGCTGCGAAGCTCCGCGCGCCGGGGGGATTCATCAATTCTGAAGCGCCTCCCGCCCCTCGTCTGCCCCGTGGGGACTCTCGCGTTTCGGCTGCTTCCAGCCGTCATGCGCGATGCCAGACGAGGAGGTTCGGGTGTGGCCGGTCGACTTGGAAGTCACTACTCGCAGCCGCAGCGCGCGGCGCAAACAAGTTGAGAGTCGCATATCTCAGCTACTGGTCGCCGTTCACGGCGGTGGCGTATCCGGCCGCATTGGTTGCGGTCCCCCAAACCGCGGTCGTGCCCCAGACGGCTGTGAATCCCTCGACGTCGCTTGTGCCCCATACTGCCGTCGTGCCCCATACTGCCGTCGTGCCCCATACTGCCGTCGTGCCCCATACTG
>Ga0209581_1001855_pt1 | contig 22681 bp, 18 predicted proteins | sample Coa_R2_FD_187160 | JGI IMG/M metagenome (GOLD analysis project Ga0209581, IMG submission 187160) | Surface soil microbial communities from Centralia Pennsylvania, which are recovering from an underground coalmine fire - Coalmine... | ecosystem: Environmental > Terrestrial > Soil > Unclassified ...
ACCGTGGCGCGGCCCGACTCGCGCATCGCCGCCGTGAAGACTTCCGCCGCGCTCGCCGTGCGTTCGTTCGTGAGCAGGACGACGCGACCGTGGAAGCGCGCAATCGAGTCGGCGGACGAGAGCAGGACGGATCGCGTCGTCGGCTCCAGGCGCACGCGGCCCTCGCGGTCGGTGAAGCGACCGAGGCTGACGCCCGAAGGCAGGAGCGTCGAGGCGAAGTCGGCCATCGCGTCGGCCTCGCCGCCGCCGTTGTCGCGCAGGTCTATGACGATGGCGCGCGCGCCGCGGAGTTTGCCGACGAGCGCGCGCGCGAACTCGACGGCGGCCTCCGGCGTGAAGAGGTTGAAGCGCACGACGCGGACGCCGCCGCGCTCGCTCCTGATTTCGAACGTCGGCTTTCGCGTGTGCGTCTCGCGCCCGAGCACGACCGTGCGCTCGCGCTCCTCGCTGACGTGTCGGAAGGCGACCGTCGTATATGTGTCGCGCTGCCCGTCGAAGAGACGCGTGACGGCGAGCAGACGCGCCGGCTTCGAGTCGCCCGCCGACTGCTCCGCCAGACGCCGCGCGACGAGCGCCTCCGCCGGCACCCCGTCAACGCTCACGATCTCGTCGCCCGCGCGAAGCCCCGCGAGCGAAGCGTTCGAGTCGCGCTCGACATCAGTCACCACAATCGCGCCCGCGAGTTCGCGCACGGCCACCCCGACGGAGACGTAGCGCTGCACGCGCCAGTCCGTGTTCTCGCCCGGCGCGAAGACGCGCGTGTGCGGGTCGCGCAGCTCGCCGAGCATCGAACGGAGCACCGCGTACAACTCCGTCTCGTCGTGCGCCTCCGCCGCGCGCGGCCTGAAACTCTTGCGCGCCTCCTGCCAGTCAACGCCGCGCATCGTCGGGTCGAAGTAGCGCTCGCGCACCTGCTCCCAGACCTCGTCGAAGATTCGCAGACGCCCCTCGCGCGTCGCCGAAGACTCCGTGTCGCCGCCGCCGTCGCCCGCCGCCCGCGCGACGAAGGCGCGACGCCCGCCGCCCGCGAACGCGAGCGCCGAGGCGAGCGCGAACGCCGCGAGCGTCGCCCGCATGAACTTTCCGCGCGTGCGATTCGACTTCATAAACGTTCAGGCTTCGACCGCGCTTCGTTCGCGCGCGGCGAACCGTTCAAGGCACTCGCGACACAGGCAGCCTTTGAAACGCGAGCGCAACTCCGCGAGCGTCGCGTCGCTCAACTTAACCTCACTGCACCAGCAGCCCTTGAGCGTCGCGCCGCACGTGAACTCGCCGCCGCACGACTCGCAGGCAGGCGTCTCCGTTCCGCGTTCTCCGTGCCTCTGTGATGAATCAAGCTCCATGTGCGCCCAAGAATCGCCCTTTCGCGCGCTCGCCGTCAATTAGTTTTAGCGGGCTTTCGGAAATTGTAGCGCAACAGCACGCGCACGGGAACAGGCACGCCGTCGCGCGTGGCCGGGCGGAAGTGCATCCGGCGGATCGTCGCGGCGACCGACTCGTCGAGGCCGAAGCCGCCCCAGCGGACGATCTCGACGCGCGCGACCTCGCCGTCCGTGCCGATGTCGGCGACGGCGTCAACGGTGGCCTCGGCCTCGGCGCGCGAAGCCGTGTCGGGGTACGCGGGGCGCAGACGGTTGTACGGCGCAGGCTCGCGCAGGTCTCTGTTCGCCGCCGCGCCTTCGTCGGTCGAGAGGTCAACGAACGCGTCCGCCGCGTCTGCCGAGGCGCGCTCGACGCGCTCGCGCTCCTCCGCGCCGCCCGCGTCGAGGATGGCCGCGGCGTAACCCGCCGTCAGCTTCGCGTCGAGCGAGGCGAGCAAACGGCGCTCGGCCTCGGCGGGCGTGTCGGCTTCCGCTTCGGGGCGATCCCACTTGACGAGCCGGCCCGTGCGCGCGCTGACGAAGAGGAGCGAGGCGTAGGACTCGAAATAGACGGGGCGCGCGGACGACGAGCGGCGGATGGTCTGCGCGTCGCCGATGACGAAGAAGTCGCAGCCGATGGCCGTGCCGAGGTCGCGCGCGTCGGCGAGCGTCATGTTGAGCGAGCCGTCGTAGCCCACGCCGCGCGCCGCCGCGCCGCTCATCCCGCGGTCGAGCAATGCGAGGTGCGTCGCGCCCGCCGAGTCGGGCGAGGAGAGAAGTTTCGTCAGTCGCTCCGAGACGCGCGCGGCGGTCTCGGTCTTGCCGAGGTCGAGCAGGGCCACGCGGATGATTGCGGATTGCGGATTGCGGATTGCGGATTCGTTCGGTCGAGTGGCCGCACGATGCTGCGTCGCGACGGAGGCGAGCACGATTGCCGACAGGAAGATGAGCGCGGCGCGCGGCGACATTGATCGTCGGTCACTTTTTGATGGTCATCGGTTAACCGTCATGACCGCCCGGCATATTTTTTATTCCGGCTCTTCGTCGGCCCGCAGAGGGTCTGCGTAGATGCCGGGCGTGCTGTCGGGGATTAGGGTCGCGCCGACCGCGCGCTCGTAGAATGCGGCGGGGCCGACGCCGCCGATTATCGCATAGGCGTAGCCCGACTCGCGCAAGGCCCAGAGCGACGCGAGCAGCAGCGCGCGCCCAAGCCCGCGACCGCGCTCCCGCTCGACGACGCCGGTCGGGCCGAAGAAGTTTTTGCGCGTGCACTCGTACGCGGCGAAGCCGACGAGACCACCTCCGCGCAGCGCGACGAAGACGCTCACGGGCTGACGCGCGAACCCGACCGAAATCTCGTCGGCCCAAGCCGCCTCGAACTCGCGCGCGACGAACTCGCGCACGGGCGTCAACTCCCACGGCTGCGCGCGGCGCACGACGAGTCCCGCGCCCCCCACCTCTTCCAAAGCGGGTTCGAGCGGCGGCAGACGCAGCAGGTTGACGAGCATGTCGGGCACGTCGCAAAGGCCCTCGACTTCATGATTGTTGACTGGCCGCCGCGCCCGCGCTGGGGTGGCGGTGGTAGAGCGCGTAAACCTCTTCCTTCGCTTCGGGCGGGAAGCAGACGCGAAGCAAACTGTAGCGGCGCAGCCCGCGCACGGCGTCGCTCACCTCGCTGATCTCGCGCACGCGCGGGTGCGCGTAGCCGTCCTCGACGTAGATGAGCGACTTCGGCTCCGCGCCTTCGGCGGTGTAGTAGGAGTAGTAAGGGATGTCGCCCGCCGCGTCTTCGACGAAGTAGTAAGCGGGGTCGAAGCCGCGGCGTTCGACCGCCGCGCGCGCCTCGGCGATGAAGTCCGCGCGTTCGCCCTCGGCCATGTCGAGGTCAACGGCCTTGAAGAGACGGCGACCGACGAAGCGTCGGCTCAGGTCGCTCAGCACCGCGTCCTCGGAGCGCTGCCACTGCTTGAGGTGGAAGGTAACTTCGGCGTCGTCGAGTTCGAGGTGGTCGGCGAGCGAGAGCGGCGCGCCGTTCAAGACTTTCTCGAAGGCCGTGCCGGGCGCGCACCATACTTTTTCGCCAGCCGCCATGAGTTCGAGCGCGCGCCGCAGCGCCGAGCGCAGGACGGCCTCCGCCGAGCGCAGCGTGCGGTGAAAATAGACCTGCCGGAACATGTAGTAGCGCGCCTGCAAATATTCTTCGACGGCGTAGAGTCCGCGCGCCGCGACGTAAACGCGATCCGCCGCCTCGTCAATCTCGATGGCGTTGACTATCCATTCGAGGTCGTAGTTGCCGTACTTCGCGCCGGTCATCAGCGAGTCGCGCAGCAGGTAGTCCATGCGGTCAACGTCGAGCTGCGACGAGACGAGTTGCGCGAGGAAGGCGGGCTGGAACGTGCCCGCGATGATCGCGGCGACGCTACCGGGGAGTTCCGGCGAGTAGTCGCGCAGCACCTGCCCCACCTCCGTCTCTTCGCTCAGCATGATGCGCCGCGTCCAGTCCTCGTGGTGGAAGTGCAGGACTTTCTCCATGACGTGCGAGAAGGGGCCGTGCCCCGTGTCGTGCAGGAGGGCCGCGGCGCGGGCAGCCGCGCGAGCCTCTTCGGCGATCTTGTACCTCTCGGAGAGGCGGTCGAGCACGCGCGTCATCAGGTGGAGCGCGCCCAGAGAGTGCGCGAAGCGCGAGTGCTCTGCCCCTTGATACGTGAAGAGCGCGAGGCCGAGTTGCTTGATGCGGCGGAGGCGCTGGAACTCGAACGAGTCAACGAGGCGCACCATCAGCCGGCCTTCGTCCGTGTCGGTTCGCAGGCGGATGATGTTGTGTACGGGGTCGCGGTAGATGCGCTCGGACAAGACTGGCCTCGCTGTAATCTTTCTCGTTCTTACGTCAGGCGACGGCAAGCTCGCGGGCGTGCAGAATGTCTCGTCCGCCGAGCGGCCTGATGTCCTGCGCGGTCAGGGTCAGGAGCGCGACCGTTCGACCTGCGGCTGTGACGAACTCGACCTCGAACGCTTCGCCGTCCGCGTACCGATGTACTACCGCACCAACGTCGCCTTCCTTCAGCCCGTGCTCCACCACGTCGCGCTTAAGGACGACGGTGTCCAGTTCATTAATCATGTCTGCCTCCGTGTCGCTCACAACGGGTAAGCCGTGACGAAACGCGGGCGCGTCTGCCCCGCGTCAATAATCCAGACCGTTCTGATTCTCCTCACTCCGCCGGAGGGAGTTTGAATGTCGCCTTCGACGGCATACTTCGTTCCGTACCCAGTTTGCTCCACCTCTGTTACATCCTCGCCACGTGCGATGTCAATCAGCGCCTGCTCAAGCGACGCCACATTCGTCTCGTCGAAACCGGCTGAGCGGAAGAACCGCGCCTTCGGCCCGCCGACCGGATGCGACGGCGACAGCAGGTAGTTTACCAGCTTGGGCGGCGGGATGTGGGCGGTCTCTCGGTTAGGAAGCTTCATGTCACGTCGTGACGAGTAATCGAGGTTTACTGCTTCTTGTTCTCTTTGATGTACTCCTCAAGCTTCTTCCGGTCGGGGTAGTCGGGGCGGGCGGCGAGGAACTGTTCATAGACGGCGGCGGCTTTGTCCTTCGCCCCCGCGCGGTCGTAGAGGAGCGCGAGGCGCAGGAGCGCTTCGGGCTTGCCGAGGCGCGCGGCCTCCTGCAACGGCGCGACGGCCTTCGAGCCTTTCCTGATTTGCAGGTAGCACTCGCCGAGCATCATGTTCGCGTCCGCCGAAGGCGGCTGAAGCGTGACGGCGCGCGCGAGTATCTCTATCGCGCCGTCGTAGTTCTTCTGCTCCATCCGCAGGTGGCCGAGGGCGAGGTAGGCGAGCGCGAACGTGGGCCTGACTTCGACGGCGCGGAGGTACGACTTCTCCGACCCGGCGGCGTCGTTCTGCGCGTAGAAGGCCGTGCCGAGTTCAGTCCATGCTTGATAGTCCTGCGCGTCGGCGGCGACGAGCTGTTGGAGCAGGGCGGCGGCGTCCGAGTACCTCTTCGCCGTCAACGCCTCCTCGGCGCGCTCGAAAAGTTTTTGGTTCGCGGGCGTGCGCTTGTAGAAGTCGGCGGCGGAGACGTTGCCGGGCTTCGAGGCCGAGGGGCGCGCGCGCCACTGCAACTCGATGTCCTGATGAAAATCGGTCTTGAAGTTGGAGAAGACACGCACGCGGACGCGCGTGACCTCTGCGCCCTCGACTTCGACGCCCAGGTCGTAGTTGCCATTCGGCAGGTCGAGGAATCGGTAGCGCCCGCCGTTGGGAACGGACTGGCGACCGACAATCGTCCCCGACTCGGCGTAGAGCGTGATGTCGAAGGAGAGCGGCTTCTGGCCCTCGACCTTGCTCTCGTCAACCTTGAGGTCGCCTTCGAGCGTGTGGCCGCCGCCCTGCGCCGAAGCGCCGTGCGCGGCGAGCGCGAAGACCGAGAGCAGCGCCGAGGTGACGAGCGCCGCGAGCGAGAGCGACGCGCGCAGCCCGGCGTGCGGGGCGATTCCTTTCAGCATCGTTTACTCTCCCCGAACAGAACCAGCCACGGAGATGCGGAGACAGGGAGATTGTATTTCAGAATTTCAATTTTGAAATCTCAAATCCTTAAACTCTCTGCGTCTCCGCGGCTGACTCCGATTTGGCAGTCTTAAAGGTAACGCGGGCCGGAGCGAACAAGCGCCGGCCCGCGTTGCTTTCAAGTGCCCGGCTTCGGGGCCGCCCCTTTTTAGAAGGAGTAGCGGAAGCCGAACTGCATGACGCGCGGCGTGCCCTGAATGGCCGTGAAGTTCGACCAGTTCGTCGGCGGCGTCGCGATCTGCGGGTTGAGCACGAGGCCGAAGCCCGTGCGGCTCGAATCAATCGCCCCGAACCGCTGCGTGTTCGTCACGTTGAAGGTCTCCCAGCGAATCTGGAGCTTGTGCTTCTCGCTCCAGGGCATCGTGAAAGACTTGGCGAGTCCGGCGTCGAGGTCAATGTAGCCGGGCAGGCGGATGACGTTGCGGTCGCCGGTCTCGCCGGGCTTGGCGTTGCGCCAGCTCCGGTAGGCGGCGGTCGTGCCGCAGCCGAAGAGCTTCGGCGTCGGGTCGCTCGACGGGCACGACTCGACGGGCGCGACGCGGACGCCGCTCGACTGAACCTCCCAGTTCGTCGCCCAGCGCGCGTCGTCATAGGGCGAGTAGATCGGCAGCCCCGAATTCCAGCGGAAGATGGTCGAGAGCTGCCAGCCTCCGAGGATGCCGTTGACCCACTTGTTCGAGTCGTTGAAGAGCCACTGGCCGCGCCCGAACGGGAGCTGCCAGATGGAGTTCATGTTGATGCTGTGGCGCACGTCGTAGTCGGAGCTGGCGTAGTTGTCGCGCTGCCGGAGCGGGTTCAAGACGAGCGCCGTGCCGTAGCCGCCGCCGGTCTGAAGGCCCGACGCGTCGTCGAGCGAGTGCGAGAGCGTGTAGTTGAAGTCGAGCAGCAGCTTGTCGCCGAGCCGCTCGCGCACCGTCACCGTGCCGGCGTTGTAGTTCAGGTTGCCGACCGAGCTGAAGGCGGCGAGCGCGCCGTACTGCGAGTTGTAGAAGAAGTTGGGCACGCCGAAGTCAGCCGCGGCGTTGTCAATGTCGCTCTGCGTCGTCGTCCAGTCGTTGCCGTTGAAACGGAGCGCGTCGCCGAAGACGGCCTGCGTGTAATTCGTGGCGAACCCGGCGCGGCTCGAACCGAGCAGGTCGCGCGCGAAGGTGCCGAGCGGGATGTTCGAGAACAGATTCTCGAAGTATGGAATCGCGGGGACGTTCCTGATCGCCGCTTGGATGACGGCGTTCGACGAACGGTTCGTGATGCCCTGGAAGGCGAGGTTGCGGCGGATGTCTTCGAGCATCCCGGCAGCCGTGTACCAGTCCATCCCGGACTTCGGGTCGGCCAGGTCGTTCGGCGTCATCACGTCGCGCGTGACGAGCAGGTTGCGGCCCGCGCGGCCCAGGTACGACATCTGGATGACGAGTCCCTTCGGCAGCTTGCGCTCGTAGGTCAGGCTCCAGACGTAGTGGGTCGGCGCGACGAGGTCTTCGTCAATCGAGGTCTCGATACGCCGCGCCTGATCCTGCGGCTGCTGCTGCGGGAAGGTCAGCGTGCCGGGGATGGTGATGAAGGGCAGCGTGCGGACGTTCTGGTTGAAGCCCGTGAAGAGCGGCCCCGGACTGCTCTCCGTGTCGAACGTGCCCGCGGCGGTCGTCGTGTTCGACAGGAAGCCGAGCGTGTTGCTCTGGTCGAAGTCAACCGCGAGCTGCTCGCCATAGTAGTCGTTCAGCATCGCGAAGCCGCCGCGCAAGCTGGACACGCCGTCCGCGCCGAAGAGCTTGCCGAGCCAGCCCTTGCGGTAGTTCGGAGACCACGCGACGGCGATGCGCGGCTGGAAGTTGTTTTTGTCCCAGCGGTAGAGCGGCGAGCGCCCGTTGGCGGGGCCGGAAAGATCAACCGTCAGGGGCGCGTCGAAGTTCTTGCCCTGCGCCGCCGCCGCGACCCTCTGCGCGAAGTATTCGGAGAGCGGGATGTTCGGCTTGGCCTCGAAGCCGTTGGTCTCATAGACGGGGCGGCTCAGGCTGTAGCGCAGGCCGTAGGTGATCGTCAGGTTCTGTTTGACCTTCCAAGAGTCCTGAATGTAGCCGTCGTAGGACTGCGTGGCGAAGTCGCGCTTGGTGGGCGTGCCCGACGGCTGCAACTGCCCGTTGCGGTCGAAGGTGAAGCGCGCGCTGTACTGCGTGAAGCGCCCCAGCAACGCCGACGCGGCGTTCTGCACCGCCGACGTGAATCCCGGCCCGATGGGCGAGAACGAGTCAACGGCGTCCGAGAGCGGCGTGCCCGAATCGAGGTAGAACGAGGGGTTCGTGATCGCCGTGTCGTAGGCGTTCTCGAAGCTGACGCGCCGGTTGTTGACGATGCGGATGTTCGCGCCGAACTGGAGCGAGTGGCTCCCCTTCACCCACGAAACGTCGTCGGTGAAGTTGTGGACGGGCGTCACGCGGCTGACCGTGCGGTCGTAGTTGAACGGCGAGAAGACGAAGCGGAAGTAAACCGCGTTCGAGGCCGAGTCGCCCGCCTGCGTGAAAGCCTCGCGCGTCAGGCCGTAGCGGAAGCTGTTAACGACGCGGTTGTTGAGCGTCCAGGTGTGCTGCACTGCCAGCGCCATCGGGTGCGACCAAACGTCCTCGGTCGGCGTGTCGGGGAAGGCCGACGCCCCGCCCGTCAGGTCGTCCTGCTCGATGGCGCGGAAGGTCAGCACCTGCTTGCCCGTCACGTTCCAGTCGAAGTTCGCCCAGTGCTGGCTGTAGCGCAGCGGCGTCGAGGCGTTGAAGCGGAAGCCGGCGGTGTTCAGGCCGTCGCCGACCGTGAAGTCGTTGGCCGGGTACTTCGCCGCCGCCGCCGCGAGCGCCGAGACCGCCGCCGGGTTGACGCCGCCGAGGTCGGGGAAGATCGTCGCGAGGTCGGCAGCCGTCACGGTCGTGATGCCGCCGGACGCGTTGCGGTAGCGTATCTCTCCGCGACCGAGGCTGGGGAGCGGGACGGTCTCGATGATTGACTGCTGGCTGGCGTCGCGCCGCCCCTCGTAGCTGTAAAAGAAGAAGAGCTTGTTCTGCTTGACGGGGCCGCTGATCGAGCCGCCGTAGGTGTTGCGGATGAGCTTCGGGCGCGCGACGCCCGCGCTGTTGTTGAAGAAGTCGTTGGCGGTGAAGATGGTGTTGCGGTGCGCCTCGAAGAGCGAGCCGTGGAACTGGTTCTCGCCGGGCTTGCTGATGATCTCGACCTGCGCGCCGGATGAGCGGCCCTGGCTGGCGTTCGGCGTGCTCGTGGTGACGCGGAACTCCTGAATGGCCTCGGCGTTCAGGCGGATGACCGTGTTGCGTTCGGGCGAGGAGGTCGAGTCGATCAGCGCGTTCGAGCCAGCGCCGCCGTTGGTCGCGCCGCCGAGCTGGCTGGTCTGCGCCTCGTTGATGTCAATGCCGTCGAGCGTGACGTTCGCCTGGTCGGCGTGCGCGCCCGCGACGTAGCCCTCGCGCGTGGCGGCGGGCTGGAGCGTCAGAAGCGAGTTGACGTTTCTCGCTTCGAGCGGGAGCTGCGTGATCTGCTGCGTGACGAAGTTGTTGCCGACGGTCGCGTCCTGCGTGTTGATGAGCACCTCGGCGCTCGACGTGGAGACCGTGACGGACTCCGAGACGTTGCCGACTTCGAGCGTGACGTTCAGGTCGGTCGGGCTGGCGACGAGCGCCTGCACGTCCGTGATGACGCTCTTCTTAAATCCCGTGGCCGTCGTCTCAAGCCGGTAGTTGCCGGGCGGTATCAGGTCGAAGGCGAAGTGGCCGTCCTCGGTCGTCGTCTGCGTGCGGGTGGTGTTCTTGTCCGGGTCAACGAGCGTCACGGTCGCGCCCGGCACGACGTGCCCCTGCGCGTCCGCGACAGTCCCGCGCACCGAAGACGTGCCCGTCTGCGCCGACGCTTGCAGGCAGAAGAGCGCGAGGGCGAGCGCGCAGAGCAGTGCCGCCGCGCACCTGCCAGAAGTCGTGGGTCTAATCATCGTTCCCTCCTCAAAAGCTCGGTTGGATGGTCGGCGCGCGCGCGCAGGAGTCGTTGGCGAAACGCCGCGCGTCGGGCGCAAAAGGATTGTGCTGTGCCTTGAATGATGTGGCTGCTTGCGAGCAGCGCGGGGCCGGGCTGTTCAAAGCCCGCCCCGCCCTGCAAAGGAGGTGCGCGGGCGGTGCTGTCGAAAGTGCCGAAGAACCGGGGAGCGACACCTCGCGACTACTTGACTGACAAACTTCTGCTAAGTTCGGAAGAAAGCGAAGAACGATGACGAAAATTTATACGCGACGACGTGACGAGACCGCCGCGAAAATTATCTGATGGCAACCGACGTTGGCAACTGTCGTTCCCGACGCGCCGACGAAGCTGGACGCCCGAAGGGTGTTGAGCTTTTCAAGGGTTTCTTCGTGGCGGCGGTCGGGACGCGCGGCATTATATCCAAAATTATGGAAAGCGGAGACATTTTTTCGGATGAGACTTCGGACGCGAGCGCCGCGGCAGTCTCATCCGACGATGAGAAAGCGCCCGCGCCTCGGACGAACGTCGAGAGGCGCGGGCGCGATGTCTGTCGCCGTGTTCGGCGCGACTACTCGATGTGTTCGAGCAGGTGGCCGAGCTTCTGCTTCTTCGTCCGAAGGTAGTTGACGGCGTCGTCGGGCGGCTCGACCTCCAGCCCGACGCGCTCGACGACGCGCAGGCCCGCCTCCTCCATCGCGCGCAGCTTCAGAGGGTTGTTCGACATCACGCGCACCTTGCACAGCCCCAGGTCGAAGAGGACTTCGGCGCACTGCCGATACTCGCGCAGGTCAACGGCGAGTCCGAGCCGCTCGTTCGCCTCGATGGTGTCCGCGCCTTCGTCTTGAAGTGCGTAGGCGCGAATCTTGTTGATGATGCCGATGCCCCGGCCCTCCTGTTGCTGATAGACGATTGCGCCGCGCCCCTCCTGCTCGATCAACTCCATCGCGCGCCGGAGTTGGCGACCGCAGTCGCACTTCGTCGAGCCGAACACGTCGCCCGTCAGACACTGCGAGTGAATCCGGGCGAGCGTCGGCTTGTCCGGGTTCATCTCGCCTTTATAGAGGACGACGAACTCCTCGTCGCTCGTCTTCGAGCGGTAGCCCGCGATGCGGAACTCGCCGACCTCCGTCGGCAGGCGCGCATCCGACACGCGCTCGACCGTCAGGGCCTGTTTCGACCAGGGGCAATCAAGTACCTCTTCTTCTTTCAACATGAAAACTCCTCGGACGCCTCGCCGCCGATGTCGCCCGCGCGGAGCGACCGCGCGCGCGTCCTTTTTAAGTGCCGAACTTCTCAAGGGGCATTCGCATTAATTATAGGAGAGGCGGAGCGCGGGCCACAAGCGCGTCTGCCCCCGCCCCCAACTCCGCCCCGGTTTCAAAGCGTCCCCGCTCCTCCGCCGAACATGAGCGACAGATTCTCGCGCAGCGCCCGCGCGTCAACCAGCAAGTCCGCCGTGTGCGGGTCTTCGTCGGCGTCGGCGGGCGCGCAGTTCTGGTAGAAGTATTCGAGGCCGGCGGCGTTCGCGAGGTTGAAGAACCAGTTGCGCTCGCGCTCGTCGCGCCGCCGCAGTTCGAGGACGGAGCCGCCCGGTCGCATGAAGAGCGTGTTCGTCAGCCCCGCCCCGTGGTTCGAGACGAAGTGGCTCGCGCCCGCCGCGATCTCGACCTGGCGCGCGAAGGCGTAGTCCTCGAAGTGCACGACGCGGAAGCCGAACTCGCCGAGCACCGCGACGACCTCGTCCTCGTTCCTCACCTTCCGCTTCGGCGCGCGCGAGCGGCTGAGGTAGATGCGCTCGCGCGGCTCGTCGCCCGCGCCGAACGAGTCGAGCATGAACCGGCGCATCTCGCGCATGAGACCTTCGTTGTAGTTCCCCGAAGGCGCGGCGTGCGTCGGCATGACGAGCCGTTCGCAGACGCACACCTCGCCGTCCCGCACGTACTCGACGCGGCGCGCGCCGAAGATTTCGAGCGACGACCGGACGTATTCGAGGCTTTCGTAGCGGTGCGGGAGCAGCAGGACGAGTTCGCGGAGTTGTTCCCTGATCGTGAAGAGCCGGGGCAGCGCGTCGCAGAGCCAGTGAAAGTAGCCGTAGCTCCAGTCGTCCGTCACCCAGGCGCAGCGCGCGGCGATCCGCCTGCGGCGGCGCGCGAGGTTCGCGGCGAAGAACTTGACGACGCTCGCGCGCCTGCCGAGAAAATATTTGAGGACGACTGGCGACGAGAAGGATTCGGGCAGAATCCGCGTGCCTTTGAAGAGGACGCCTTCGGAAGTCGCCGCGACGCCGCGCAGCTCGACGAGCCGCGTCGGCGGGATGGCGCGCTCAAGCTCGTGACCGAAGAGCGGCGCGTCCTCCTCGCGGAAGTTCGCGGGGGGCTTCCGCCGCGAGACGCCGCCCTCGCGCAGGACGCGCGCCCCTTCGAGCGGCGTGTCGTAAGGTCTGAACATTCAACTTCTGTCAACGAAGAAGTATTCGTTAATCTTGTCGAGGATGATGACGTTCTGCGCGCAGACGCCGTAGCCTTGCGAGCGCATGAAGCGGACGATCTCGGACTTTTCGGCGTCCGTCTCGCCGTCCTCGACGACGACGAAGCGCGGCCTGAACCTCGCCCAGTCGTTCGACCGCAACGCGCTCAGGTCGTGACCTTCAACGTCAACGCTCATGAAGTCAATCGCCTGCCCCGGCGGCAGGCTGCGCGCGAGCACTTCCGAGAGCGGGAGCACGGGCACGGCGATCTCGCGCCTGACCTCGCCGAGCATCCCTATGTGTTCGAGCCAGTCGCGCGAAAAGCTGTTCATCGTCGAGTCCTCGCCGATGAAGTAGTAGGTCAGCTCGCCCGGCTCGGTCGAGACCCCGACTTCGAGGTTGATGTCGCGCGGGCGCACGCGGTCGAAGAGCGCGCGGCTGCCCGGTCGGGCCTCGACGTTGATGCCGCGCCAGCCGTTGAGGTAGAAGAAGTACGTGTTCGACGACAGCACCGGGTGGTAAGCGCCCACGTCAACGTAGAAGCCCTCCATCCTGTCCGAGCCGATGACGTGGCGCAGAATCATGTCCTCGCCGGCGGACGCGAACGACGGCGCGTAGGAGTCGTAACCGAGCAGCACGCGCTGGAAATATTTTTTGAAGTCCTGCGGGAGCCAGCCCCTCGTCAGCGACCTGATACTCGCCATCCGTACCTCGCGCGCCGCGCCGCCTCTGAAGTCGCGAGCTTGAAGGAGTCGTGCGGCGGGCGCTCGCCGTGAATCATAAAGGCTGCGCGCGCCGGAAGGCCAACGCCGCCGGGCAGATTTACGTTGAAGCGCGCGCGCCCGCCGCGCTAAGATGCGCGGGAAGAGTCGGCGCGCGAGTGAAGTGCCCGCGCGCCCCAAGCCCCGCTCCAAGTCTTTCGCTCCGCTTGCCCCTGAGATGAGCAACGAACCGGGCGACAAAACTTTCACCGCAGGCTCTGTGCCGAAGCCACGCGCGGGCGACGGCGACCGCCACCCGGCGCTCGTCTTCCTGCGCGGCGAGCTTCTGGCCGCGCCCATCCCGCTCGAACGCGAAGAGGTGACGCTCGGTCGCGCGCTCGAAGCGGACGTGCGCGTCAACGACGCGCGCGCCTCTCGCATGCACGCGCGCATCCGCGTCGAGCGCGACGACGCGACGGGCGAGCGCCGCTACCGCCTGACCGACCTCGGCTCGACGAACGGCACGCTCCTCAACGGCCACCCGATCAAAGACGAATACTTGCAGGACGGCGACAAGATCATGATCGGCGAGCACCTGCTGCGCTTCGACCTGCTCGACGACATTGACCGCGAGTACCAGCGGCAGATTCACCGGCTGCTCGCGCACGACGAGCTGACGGGCCTTCTGACCAGCAAGTCTTTCTTCTCCGAACTCCGCCGCGAGTCGGGCCGGGCCGAGACCGAGGGCCGCCCGTTCTGCGTCCTGATGATGGACATTGACCACTTCAAGAAGGTCAACGACACGCACGGCCACCTCGTCGGCAGCCAGACGCTTGAGACGGTCGGCTCGCTCATCACGAACGCCCTGCGCGCGGGCGACGTGGCGGCGCGCTTCGGCGGCGAGGAGTTCGCCGCGTTCCTCCTCAACGCCGACTGCGCGCAGGGTCTGGTCGCGGCGGAGCGCGTGCGCGCGGCGATTGAGGCCAACCACTTCGCAGCCGTCCGCCGCGGCGCTGTCGGCGACAAGGGCGCGAAGGACGTGACCCTCCGGCTCACGATCAGCATCGGCGTCGCCTCGTTCCCCGACGACGCGCGCGACCCCATCGAACTCGTCGAACTCGCCGACACCGCTCTCTACCGCGCCAAGAATTCGGGGCGCAACCGCGTCGTCGCCTACTGCGTCTCGCCGCCCGAACTCAAGCACGGCGGGAGCGCGCCCGGCCAGCCGCGCTGAAGAAGCCTCGCTCCCGTCACCGACCTCGCAGCCGCTTCCCGTTGAACCTGCTCGCGAACGTCTTTCTGCAACCGCGCCGCGCGCGAGGCGTGTAAGTGCGGGTGCGGGCCGGTTGCGTGGCCCGCGCGGTGCGGGTTATCCTTCGGAAGTCGGTGAAGTCTCCCGACGACTCCCCGCTCGTCTTCTGTCGGAAAGCGAAAGAGCAAGTGATCTCAAGACTCAACCTTTCGAGCGACCCGTTCCGCAACCGCGCGCTGCCGTGGACGGTCGCCGTCGCCGTCTCAGCCGCCTCGGTGCTGGTGCTCGCGCTCGTGCTGGCGCAGTACCGCGACGCGAGCGTCCAGGCCGACGCCGCCGAGCGGCAGGTTCAGCAGATGCGCGCGCAGAGGGCGGCGAACGACAAGCAGGCGCAGGAGATCAGTAGCAACATCTCGCCCGAACAGCAGGTGAGCCTCAAGGCCGCGCACGAACTCGTCAGCCGCAAGAGTTTTTCGTGGTCGCAACTCTTCTCGGACCTCGAAGAGTACCTGCCCGAAAGCGTGCGCGTCGCGCGCATCAACGTCCGCGACGTGACGCAGGCCGGCGACCAGACGCGCGCCGACCTCGACCTGACGGTCTTGGGCCGGACGCCTTCGGACGTGACCGACATGATTGACGCGATGAACCGCGTCGGCAAGTTCAACGCGGTGCCGCTCACGGAGAATCAGAAGTCGGGCAGGGGCGAGTCGGGCTACGAGTGGACGCTGCGCGTCTCTTACGTCCAGAGCGCCCGACGCCGCGGCGACGCGGGCCAGGGCGCGCAGGTCGGCTCGGTCACGCGCACGACAGCCGCGCGCGAGAACAACACGGACGCGGGAGGGCGCGACTAGTTTTGAGAAACGACACGGCAGTCACGGACACGGCGGGCGCGGGCGCGCGCGCGGGACTCCGAGAGCGCTTCGAGCGCATCCGCGTCACGCGCAGGCGCTCGCCGCTCGGTCTGCCCGAAGCGCTCGCGCTCGGCGTCGCCGCGCTGCTCGTGCTGCTGACGGTGCTCGCGTACCTCTTCCTGCTCGTGCCCCAGCGCTCGCGACTCCAGTCGCTCAAGGACGAGCACGACGACCTTCAGAAGCTTCTACAGACGCAGCAGCAGACGCTCGGCAACACCAGAAACACGCAGCAGCGCGCCGGCGAGATTCTCACGAGCCTCGAACAGTTCGAGACGGGGCACCTCGGACAGCTTAACACCGGCTCGAAGACGGTCATCGAAGAGTTGAACCGCCTCATCCTCAAGAACAACCTGCGGATCAGCGGCGGCATCAGCTACACGCAGATGCAGGAGGCCGCGCCCGGCACCGACCCGACGCAGAAGCGCGCGGGCGATCAGGCGGCGCGCGTCGTGCAGAGCGTCTTCCCCGGCATCGGGGTGACGCTCACGGTCGAGGGCACGTACACGAACCTCCGCCACTTCATCCGCGACATCGAGTCGGACAACAACCAGTTCGTCGTCGTCAACACGGTCGAACTCGAAGGCGTCACCGATTCGAGCGCCGCGTCGCAGCCGGCGGCGGCGCAAGCGCCCGCGCCCTTCACGCCGTCGAGGCCCGCGTCGCCCCTAGCGCCAGCCGCGCCAGCCGCGCCAGCCGCGCAGGCCACCGCGCCGACGCAGGCGACTCCGCGCGGCGCGCTCGTCAGCCTGCGCCTCGACATGGCCGCGTACTTCCGCCGCTCGGCCTCGCAGTGAAAATCTAGCTGGAGTTTTTACGGACGCGGCGGCGCGAGAATCAGAGAGTCGCCGAAGCGAGTTGTAAATCATGGCCCTCTTCGAAGAAAAGACGCCGGCGGAACGCAACAAGATGATCGCGGCCATCGTGCTGCCGGTCGTCATGCTCGTCTTCATCATCTACATGTTCTCCGGCCCGTCGAAGCCGAATCCTGTTGCAACTTCGCCGACTCCGAAACCCAAGCCGCGGCCCTCCGGCAGTCAGACGGGAGGGGGCAACACCAACGACTTGGGGGACGTTAGCCCTGACGTGCTGACGCCCGTCGTCTTCGAGCAGGCGTCGTATGACGGCTCCGAAGGCGGTCGAAACATCTTCGCCTTCTACGAAAAACCACCGGCCCCCGTCGTGACGGCTGTGCCCGCCACGCCGACTCCGACACCGACGCCTCCGCCGCCCTGGGTTCTCGCCTCGCTCGCGCCGCAGAGCGTCTTCGCCTCGACCGGCAACTTCACGATGCAGGTCTCCGGCGACAAGTTCGGCCCCGGCGCGACCGTCTTCATCGGCGGCCAGCCCGTGCCGACGCAGTACAAGAGTATGCAGCAGCTCACCGCGACCGTCCCGGCCCCGCTCATCTCAAGCGCCGGCCAGAGGGATGTCAGGGTGGCGTCGCCCGACGGCAAGCTCTACTCGAACACGACGATGCTCAACGTCATGCAGCCGCCCGCGCCGACCTACACCTACGTCGGACTCCTCAAGCGCGCGCGCTCGAACACCGCCGTGCTCAAGGACTCGAAGGGCGAGCTGTACAGCGTCCACGAGGGCGACATCGTCGAGGGCCGCTTCCGCGTCGCCGCGATCACCGAGCGCGGCGTCGAGGTCGTTGACAAGGACTTGAACATCAAACACACGCTTCCCTTCACCGCGGCGTCCGGCCCGAACGGGCTTCAGGGGCGCGCGCCCGGTTCGATCCAGCCGCCTACGAGCGAAGAAGGGACAGCAGAAGAAGAGCCTCAATGACGCGCCCGTCACACACCGCCCGTGCGACACGGAAGCGCGGCGAGCGCGGCTACTCGCTCGTCGCGCTGCTCGCGCTGATGACCGTCATGATGATCGCGATGATGGCCGCCGCGCCGAGCCTCCAGCAGCAGTCGCGCCGCGAGCGCGAGATCGAGGCCGTCGCGCGCGGCGAAGAGGTCGCCGAGGCGATACGTCTCTACATCCGCTACAAAGGCCAGCCGCCGAACTCGATGCAAGACCTGACGGACGGCGTGACGCCGGTCGGCAGCACGAAGAAAGTTTACGTGCTGCGCGCGAGCGCCGCCTGCGACCCGCTCACGAGCCACAACGGCGAGTGTGGCGAGTGGCGCACGATCAAGGTCAACGACGCGGCCTTCGCAAACTTCGTCAAGCAGCTCGCCGTCTATAACGACGGACACCTGCCCGCGCCGACGAAAGACCCCGCGCTCCTCCGGTTCGCGCAACAACTGCCGCGGCTCACGGGCGTCCTCGACCTCGGCTCGAACGACGAAGCGCCCGGCGGCGAGGACGACTCCGCTTCGAGCAATGGCCCCTTCATCGGCGTCGCGAGCCGGAGCCGCCGCGCGTCAGTCCTCACCTACTACGGCATCGAGCGACACGACCAGTGGGTCTTCACGCCGTTCTTCAGATAGAAGACCATCCGCGCGCAACGCGACTGACCAGACACAGAGGCCGGGTAAAAAAATTTTCGCGCGGCGTTCGAGTGATGAAGATCGAACGCCGCGCTAATTTTTTTTCGCCTACGATGAATTAAGTTGTTGACATCTTTTTTTAATGTGTTTATAAATCCCAATATGTTGTGCGCCATTCACTCTAGGCCACAAGATGAAAATTGACACAGTATCTTGTGGTGAGAAACGACCTGACCAGGAATGGTGAGGCAGACAAAAAAAGAAAAGGAGCAGCTACAGCTTATGGCAACTAAGAAAGCAGCAAAGGGCGGAGCGAAAAAGGGCGGCGCTAAGGGCGGCGCTAAGGGCGGTGCGAAGAAGGGCGGTGCCAAGAAGGGCGGCGCCAAGAAGAGGTAGTAGTCCAGCCAGGGGAAGTACGCGCAACCTTCAACGGCGCACACAACACTCTTCGCCCGCGAGGGCGTTAACCAAGGACGGCGGTCGCACACGATGCACGCCGTCCAAAATTTTTTTAGCCGTCAGCATTCAGCACTCGGCTTTCAGCTTCTTCCTTTCCGCGGCACGGGGAGCGCCGCGCCTTGCCTTCCGAATCGCCGGCGCGGAAAATCTCACTCGACGTTCCTAACTGAAAAGTTGAAGGACGCTCCATCGGCTCAAAGCTGATGGCCGGCTGCTGACCGCTTCTTTATGCTCCGCGTCGCGCTCTTCGAGCCTGAGATACCGCCGAACACCGGCAACGTCGCGCGCCTGTGCGCCGCGACGCGCACGCCGCTGCACGTCGTCGGCGTGACGGGCTTCCGGCTCGACGACCGCGCCGTGCGCCGCGCCGGACTCGACTACTGGCCCGAAGTCGAGCTGCACCGCCACCGCGACCTCGACGCGCTGCGCGAAGCCCTGCCCGCCGCGCGCTTCCTCTACCTGACGACGAAGGCCGAAGTCTCCTACGCCGATTGGAGTTTCGCCGAAGACGACTGCCTCATCTTCGGCCCCGAGACGCGCGGCCTGCCCGAAGACTTGCTGCGCGCGAATCGCGAGCGTTGCCTCACCATCCCGATGCTCAACCCGAACGTCCGCAGCCTGAACCTGGCGACATCCGTCGCCGTCGTGCTCTACGAGGCGCTGCGGCAGACCGGCAAACTCGCGGGCCGCAGGTCGTGGCGCGTGCCGGACGGCGGGTGAGCGCGGGCGGGCAACAAGAATGTCGGCGGGGGCGGGTGGCGGGTGACAAGCGGCGGATAGCAAGTTAGAATCCTTTTTTAATCAAACCCCGATAAACATTCGACGGCTAAAGCGGCGCGGTCTCCCCGGCTCGTCACTTGTCTCCCGTCACACGTCACTGCTTTTGAATCGGAATGCTCAGAGAAGACATACGCAACATCGCAATCATCGCCCACGTTGACCACGGCAAGACCACGCTCGTTGACGCGATGCTCAAACAGTCGGGCACGTTCCGCGAGGGCGAGCACGTCGTCGAGCGCGTCATGGACTCGATGGACTTGGAGCGCGAGCGCGGCATCACGATCATGGCGAAGAACACGTCCGTCCGCTTCGGCGGCGTGAAGATAAACATCCTCGACACGCCCGGCCACGCCGACTTCGGCGGCGAGGTCGAGCGCGTCCTGAAGATGGTTGACGGCGTGATGCTTCTGGTTGACGCGGCGGAGGGGCCACTCCCGCAGACGCGCTTCGTCCTGCGCAAGGCACTCGAAGCGCGCCTCCCGGCAATCGTCGTCGTCAACAAGATTGACCGGCAGGACGCGCGCCCCGAAGAGGTCGTCAACGACATCTATGACCTCTTCATTGACCTCGACGCGACCGACGAGCAGATTGACTTCCCCGTGCTTTACGCCGTCTCGCGCGACGGCGTCGCGAAGAAAAATCTGGAGGACGAGTCGCGCACGCTGCGCCCGCTCTTCGAGGAGATCGTCCGCACCATCCCGCCGCCGCGCGAGCTTCGCGCGGACTCGCTGCAACTGCTCGTCGCCAACCTCGACTACAACGAGTACGTCGGACGCCTCGCCATCGGGCGCATCTTCTCCGGCGAGATCGCGCAGGGCGACACCGTCGCCGTCGTCAAGCGCGACAAGTCAATCGAGAAGGTTCGCGTCAAGGAGCTTTACGCCTTCGAGGCACTGAAGCGCGAGAGCATCGAGCGCGCGCGCTCCGGCGAGATCGTCGCGCTCGCCGGCATCGAGGGCATCGAGATCGGCGAGACCGTGACGAGCGCCGACAACCCGCAGGCCCTGCCCGTCATCGCCGTTGACGAGCCGACCATCTCGATGATCTTCGGCGTCAACAACTCGCCCTTCGCGGGCACGGAAGGCAAGTTCGTCACCTCGCGCCAACTGAAAGAACGTCTCGACCGCGAGGTCTTGGGCAACGTCGCCATCCGCGTCGCCGAGACGGAGTCGCCCGACCAGTTCAAGGTGTCGGGCCGCGGCGAGCTTCAACTCTCCATCCTCATCGAGATGATGCGGCGCGAGGGCTACGAGCTTCAGGTCTCGAAGCCCGAAGTCATCACCCGCAAGCGCGACGGCGTGACGCTCGAACCCATCGAGCTGGTCGTCATCGACTGCCCCGAAGAGTTCATCGGCGTCGTCACCGAAGCGATGGGCCGCCGCAAGGGTCAGATGACGAAGATGGTCAACCACGGCACGGGCCGCGTACGTTTAGAATTCGAGACTCCGTCGCGCGGACTCATCGGCTTCCGCGGCGAGTTCCTGACGGAGACGAAGGGCACGGGGCTCCTCAACACGATCTTCCTCCGCTGGGGCGAGTGGCTGGGGCCGATGCGCGGGCGCTCGACCGGCTCGCTCGTCGCCGACCGCGCGGGCGAGGCGACGACCTACGCCATCTACAACCTACAGGAGCGCGGCACGATGTTCGTCCGCCCGACGACGCGCGTGTACGAGGGCATGATCGTCGGCGAGAACGCGCGCTCGGTTGACCTCGACGTGAACATCGTCCGCGAGAAGAAGCTGACGAACATGCGCGCCTCGACCGCCGACGAGGCCATGCGCCTCGTGCCCGTCAAAGACCTCTCGCTCGAACAGTCGCTCGAATTCATTTCCGACGACGAGCTGGTCGAAGTCACGCCGAAGTCAATACGCCTCCGCAAGCGCGTGCTCGCCGCGAATCGCCGCCCGAAGAAGGAGCAGTCTTAACCCGCGGAAGTAGCAGCAGACTTCGACCGCGGGCCGGAAAGTTGCAGCCGCCGAGGGCAAGCCTTCGGCTTGACAGCCCGTCGCCGCTCACATACCCTCGCGCCTGATTCGTCTCACCGCACGACGCTGACCGCCTCGAACCCTTGAACCTGTTCGGCTCGCATTGTCTCTATCCTCAAGCGTCGCCTGCCTCGCGACTTAAGCCGGAGTACGATCATGCGATTCGCTTTCTCTCTTTCCCGTCGCGCGCTCCTGACGCTTCTGTTCGCCTGCGCCGTTTCAAACGCGCAGACGCCGGAACTGATCGTGCAGTCGGGGCACACGAACAGCGTCCACACGGTCGCCTTCAGCCCCGACGGCAGGACGATTCTGTCGGCGAGCGCCGACCACACGCTCAAGCTCTGGGAGGCGGCGACCGGGCGGCTAATCAGGAACTTCGAGGCGCAGGGCGACAGCTTCGACGACGTTCGCGCCGTCTTCAGCCCCGACGGCAAGTTGGCCGCCTCGATCAGCACGGGTGATTACATCAAGCTCTGGGACGTGGGCGGCGGGAAGTTGGTGCGCGAACTCGACGACGCGGCCAAAGAGAGCACCGCCTCGATCAGCGGCGCGCTCGCCTTCAGCCCCGACGGGAAGCTGCTGGCGGCACAGACCGACAAGTTCAAAGTGTGGGACGTGGCGAGCGGGACGCTCGTCAAGACGCTCGACGGCTACGCCGGGGCGGCGCGGTTCAGCCCCGACGGGATACTGCTCGCCGAGATCACGGTTGATTCCAAACTGAACCTCTGGGATGTCTCCGGCTGGCGCTTGCTCCGCACGGTCGAAGCGAACCCCTTGCGCGTGCCCGACGGCATCTCTTTCAGCCCCGACGGCAAAACGCTCGCGGTGCTGCGACAGGGCGCGGTTGACCTCTGGGACGCTTCGGGCTGGCGCGTCGTCCGCAGCCTCAAGACCGACGCGACCCAGACCGACGGCGCGGTTATCGCCTTCAGCCCCGACGGGGAAAAACTTTTCGTGTCGAACGCCGGACACGGAGGCGGGCTTCAGAGGAGTCTCGAATTGTGGGACGTGGCCGGCGGCAGACTGAGCCGAAGCATCAACGTCAAGGACGGGTACGACGAGCGCCCGGTTTTCGCCGACTCCGTCAGCTTCAGCCCCGACGGCCAGAGCTTCGTCACCGGCGGGGACGAGCAGATCATTCTCTGGGGCGTCGAAAAGGGCGAGGTCGTGCGCGCCTTCGGCCCGAACCGCTACAGCGACGAGGAAAAGTCCGCGCGCCTGACCATCTTCCCCGAACGCGGAACCGTGACGGTCGTGACTGGCCGCAAGGCGAAGCTCTGGGACGCGAACATCGGCCTCATCTGTTCACTCGAAGGCAGCGGCGCGCGTCTGGACTCGATGCCGCGCAACGCGGAGGGGAATGTCATCGCGCTGAACAGCATCCTTTGGGACGCGCGCAGTTGCCGCAAGCTCGGCCAGATTGACGAGGCCGGCGCGCTCGCCTTCAGCCACGACGGTCGCGCCGTCGCACAGATCGCCGAGAGTTCGATCAAGCTCTACGACGCGACCTTCCAGCCTCTCCGCGTCCTGCGCGGCCACACGGGCAACGTCGGCGTCATCGCCTTCAGCCCCGACTCCAAGCTGCTCGCTTCCGGCGGTGCCGACAACACGATACGGCTCTGGGATTGGGAGACGGGCCAGCAGGTGCGCGCCTTCGAGGGGCACACGGGTTACGTGTCCGCGCTCGCCTTCAGCCCCGACGGCAAACTGCTCGCGTCGGGCGGCAACGACAGAACCGTCGGGGTGT
>Ga0209581_1001857_pt1 | contig 22668 bp, 22 predicted proteins | sample Coa_R2_FD_187160 | JGI IMG/M metagenome (GOLD analysis project Ga0209581, IMG submission 187160) | Surface soil microbial communities from Centralia Pennsylvania, which are recovering from an underground coalmine fire - Coalmine... | ecosystem: Environmental > Terrestrial > Soil > Unclassified ...
AGCCCCTCCGCCAGAGAGCGCAGCGTCGATCTCTCGCCGAGCGCAAGTGGCGGCTGCTGCGCGCGAATCAGCAGCAAGCAGAGAATCACCACCGCGATCGCCAGCGCGTCCAGCAGATACACCGGCCCCGCGCGTCCGGCCAGCGCAATCAGCAGACCGCCGAGGGCAGGTCCCCCCACCGAGGCCAGTTGCCAGGAACTACTCTCCCAGGTCGCGCCATTCTCGTAGGCGCTCTCAGGCACCACCTGCGCAAGCATCGCCGAAGTAGCAGGACTGCCAAACGCCTCCGCAATCCCCAGCAGCAGCAGGCAGCTATAGATCAAAAGCAGCGGCCCCTGCAAGAACGAGAGCAGCAGCAGGCCCAGGACGCTAAACAGAGCGAGCGAGCGGGCCGCGATCACCATACGCCGGCGGTTCGTGCGATCGACCAGCGAGCCAGCGGGCAGAGAGAGCGCCATAACCGGCAGCACCTGGACCAGTCCCACCAGGCCCAGGGCCAGGGGAGAACTTGTGCGCTGATAAAGCTCCCAGCCGATCGCCACCACCAGCATCTGCTCGCCCAGCGAAGAGAGAAAGGTCGCCAGGATAAACAGGCGAAAATCCCCGGAGCGCAGCGCCTGATAGGGATCATGGCGCACCACAACAGGCTTTGCGTTCTCAGTTTGGGGAGAAGAGGGCAACGAGGGCAGCGACGATTCCGGCTGGTCTGTTCGAGTCACGGTAAACCTTTACATTGATAGCAAGCCCGGTCAGAAAGAAAGAGCCATTAAGCAGAGTTTTCTCTGACCAAAGTATATCACAAATCTCATCCCCCATCTCGCACAGCTTTGCTCATGTCTCTTTTATATACTTTGCAAAACACATAGAAGAGACATGAGCGGTATTGGAGGCAGATAAGGCACGTATCGCCCAGAAATATCTAGAAAATTCGTTCCAAAAACCCTTGACAGTGGGGGGTTGGCGTGGTATCATTCACAGCGTTAGAACGAATGTTTTAAAACCGAATAGCTCTCTCACTCCCCCACTGAAATCCTCGCAAAGCATCCTCTTTCAGGCGGTCGGGTGTCTCCCCTCTCTCCCCCTCCCGACCGCTGTTGGGGCAGGGACAGGTGCCTGTTCTAAAAGCAGGCCAGAATTCGCGTACTTATACTGGGAGCATCGCAGCCAGGACTTTTGGTTGGCTCATTTTTGTCTCCCGGCAAGATATGCTCGTACTCTATCGGCCAGATCCTTTCCATATGTAACCTCAACAAAAATAAGCCTGCACTCCTCTTCGCTCAGGAGGGGATTTGCCTGGGAAATAGCATGATGAGCAATTGCCAATCCTTCTTCGCACAAAGTTAACCCTAGTTCCAGGCGCCGCTCTGGAGTCGCTTGTCTTAACAACTCAAGCTGGACGCGCTCTGCTTCTGGATGGGTATCTCGCGCCTGAGTAAGCATAACGGTTTCTCCCTGCGAATAGTGGCTTATGTAAGGAGTGGGGCTGAGAGGACTCGAACCTCCGACACGTAATTTAGGAAACTACTGCTCTATCCACTGAGCTACAGCCCCATTGCAGTTGATTTTATCACGGGCGTCAACCGCTTTTCAATGAGAGGAAAACGATCCAGCGTAATCGCATGTAAGCGTTCACCATGCTACGCGGGTTTGCGTGCGCTGACGAGCCTTGTGGCCGCCCAGGGATGGCCGTACCAGAAGCGCCAGCCGACTGGGAAGCTTTGTTGCTGGATAAGAAAGGCTATAAGAGGTGATTATAGTCTTCATGGGAGCCGATAAAAAACCAGAGAATAGTATCTCCTTCCCATACACCTACTGCCCGGTAATGAAGCCCGATGCGAACTGAGTAAATTGCTTCCTGGCGATCAATACATTCAAAGTGCAGGCCAGGACAATAGGGATTCGCTTTAAAGATGCGATAAGCTGCTTCTGCTTGCTTTTGCACATCACGTGGTAAACGGGCAAATCGTCTACGAAATTCTTTTGTGCGTCTGTTTTTCACTCAACTGCAAAACCACCTTCTTCGATCTCTCCCGCAGCGGCCTGCTGTCGCGCTTCTGCCGCAAGGAGACGCAACTTCTGTCGTACCTGAGGATTATTCACAATAGCATGCCATTCCAGTTCATCGGCGGCACTGGTAGAAACAACCCATGAGACAGGGAATGAGCGGTCAAAACGAATGGAAATTACAGATTGTCGATAAGTCGACGAGGTAGCTTCTCTGAGAGCGCGCGTTGTAATCTTCACAGATGTGCTAGCAGTCGTTCCGGTCAATATCATTTATTGTCCTCTGTTTCTTCTGCTCTTTTCATAGCAAGATAGCCATCCAGACCTTTTTGCAGAGCTTCGATTAACTTCGGTACCAATTCAGGATCTATAATAACTCTCGCGACACATTCAGCACGAATTGCGCCTAATTTTTTGATAGCCGCCTCATTCTCTTCGGGAGTCCCCGTAAGGATGGGAAGGCGTGTTTCAAAGAAAGAGAGTGTTATTTCGTACTGGCCGCCTTGTACGAATACATTGGACGCATATCTGCTCTGAATGCTATCCGGCACATACCACTCAACAGGGATCGTCACAGCATGGCCCTCTTGCTGCTCCTGGCCTGGCTCATTCATACAAAACCCACTCTTTCTCTCCGAAGTATTATCCCTTCCATAGTGTTGCTCTCACTAACTATAATCTATGCTCTCCTAAAATGCAATGCGCTGCACCGTTCAAACTTCTAATCTTAGCTGTTTGCCCGCTATGTGCGCTCCCCTCTATTGCGTCACCTGCCTTTCCGGCAGCACGCTAAAATGCCATCCAGGCAAGGCACCAAAGATGGCAACGAGCTTATTCCCAGCCGTCAATACCGAGGGATTGCTCATGTAAGCGGGCAAAGACGCCGGAGAGCGGGGTCCTCTCCTGGTTCAGTTGACTATTTTCCGCCTGCGCCGCGAATCGTCGACTTCCCCCGTTCCTGGTCGTAGTTTAGCTCAATCACCTGCTCGGTACGTAGATTCAGGCGTCTCTGGCCGGGGGGTGGCTCGGTGACTTTAGGGCCGGGCTTTGAGGTCGGCCAGGGAGGCAGCGGCGGAATGGCCGGTTGTTTATCGGTGCGTTCTAGTTGCTGCTGCTGAGTCTGTTCCATAGGCAACTCTTTCCTCCTGCTTTCTTACAGCCTCTTTTCTCATTTTATCATAGAGATACACGCGGTGGTCCCGAAGCTGGTTGTGCGAAAAGAGGCTTTTCCGGCTCCCGATCGGAGAACTCGCGTTCCGGCGCCGTTTTTTAGTAGGGAAAGAGGCCATCGTCACGATTATTTGGGAGGATGTTTGCATGAAGGTTCTCGTTACCGGCGCTACCGGACTGCTCGGTCGCCATCTACTCCAAGAATTGCAGCGGCGCGGGGAAGAGATTCGCGCGCTCGTCCTGCCCAGCGAGGACGCACAGCCGCTCATCGCGCAGGGCATCGAAGTAGTGCGCGGCGATATCACGGATGCCGGCACGCTGCCGCCGGCGCTGCGGGATATCGAGATCGTCTTCCATCTAGCGGGCATGATGGGCGTCTGGCGTCCCCTGGCCGCCTACCGCCTGGTCAACGTCACCGGCTCCGGCAACCTCTATCGCGCCGCGCAGGAGGCGGGCGTGCGCCGTTTTGTGCATACCAGCTCGCACACCGTCTACGGTCTGGGTCACGGACGCTTTTTGACCGAGAAGGACGCAGTGCGCCCGGACCGCGATCCCTATAGCCTGAGCAAGGCCGAGGGCGAGCGGCTGATCCGTCGCCTGATGCTAGAGAGCCGCGTTGAGACCGTTATCCTGCGGCCCGGCACCTTTTTTGGTCCCCACGACCGCCTGCACTTCGGACGTATGGCGCAGAAGACGAAGGAGGGCAGGGCGCTGATTCTAGGGAAAGGCGACAACGCGCTGCCTTTTTGTTATGTCACGGACATCGTGCAGGGCTTTTTACTGGCCGCGTACCACCAGAACGCGCCCGGCAACATCTACAACATCAGCAACGATCGTCCGCTCACCCAGCGCGAGACCTACGACGCAATCGCCGACGCGGTGGGCGGCCAGCGTCCCCGGCTCCATCTGCCCTACGCGCCGGTTCGCTACGGCAGCATCGTGGCGGAGCGCGTCGGAGCGCGTCTGACCGGCAGGAAGCCGCCGGTAACGGAACTGGGCGCGCTCATGTTCGGCAGCGACAACCGCCACAGCATCGAGAAAGCCCGCCGCGAACTCGGCTACGAGCCACAGGTTGACCTGCGCGCTGGCATTCAACTCGCAGCCGCGTGGTTCAACGCCGGCGGAATGGACGGGCACGCCGGGAACTAACGCACAGGGGGACCCGATCGCCCGGCGCACATAGGATACCTGAAACAATCCCCTACGTCCTCACAATTTTGCTGTATTGAGTAAGAAAATTTTTCATACATCTGCTAATTCAACACAGCAAAATCGGTGAAACAGCGAGGGGAGCGGGATGAGGCAAAATGGAACGGTGAGAACCCCCCCCGAACCAGAGAAGCAAATTTATTGACTTTTTGGGAAGGAGCATATACAATTGAGAGAGATAAAAGCCGTTCGTGTTAGGAACAGGAGGCAGTTTCATGGCCGTCGTACAACCGGATTTTTATCGTCATAGCAGTCTGGTCCGTAAATCGATACAGATCCCCTCCACACAGCACAAAGAGCTAAAGGCGCTGGCAGCCGAACTTGAATCGTCCCTGGGTGATGTCGTAGAGACCATTATGGAGTTGATGCGGCAGGACAATTACGAACAGTTAAGAATGGCCGTCTTACAGAAACGCGAACGCGAACTCGCCACCCTCAATGATAAACTAGACGAAGCTTACGCCTATCTCGGTTCCCTCCCAGAAACACTTGAAGATGCCCGCTTCTTCTTCACCGCCGGTCAAGAAGGCATGGTTGCCTGAAAAACCAGCCAGACAATTTGCTCTCTAACCGTATTCGCACGCGCAAAAAATGAAATACAAGGTGTAATATACATGAGTAGTGAGGCGAAGGCTTCTGCGCCCAGCCCCCAGCAAAACGAGTTGCGTCAGGCCGCGCCCCCAAGTCCCCGGCGTGGTGAAATTTGGGACGTCAACTGGTCCCCTGGCCGGGGCGCCGAGCAGCAGGGCACACGCCCGGCCCTGGTCATTCAGAACGACCGGGGGAATGCCTCTCCATCCTATCCTTTAACCATCGTCGCCTCAATGAGCCGCACGGAGCGCGAGCTGCCGCTCCACGTGCGCATCGCGCCCACGCCCGAGAACGGGCTGACCGACTTCACCGACGTCAAGTGCGAGCAGGTCATGACCATCGAGAAATCGCGCCTGCTGCGCAAACGCGGCTCCATCAGCAGCGAAGAACTGGCGCGCGTGGACCATGCGCTGAAATTGAGCTTCAATTTGATCTCCTGAAAGCAGATTCTGGTATCTGGCAGCAGAAATGGCAGAAACAGCCATTTCTGCCGTTCTTGCTGCGAAATACCAGGATACAGATTGTACGCCGCCGAGGATACCAGCCAATATGCAGAGATGGCTGGTCATGGCACGGACACTTGGCTGTGGAAAGGAACCAGCCAAGCTGCTATGATTCTGGATAAAGAGAGATACTTTATTATGTCAAATCCGTTCAGTCGCGTGTGTAGTGGCGGCGGGCGCGAGGGCCGCATGCACACGTGCCTCAAACGGATTTGCAAGTATTCGCCAGGGAGGCATAGTGATCGTGGAAAAACAGACAGGAACCATACAGGTAAAACGCACATTCCCGGAGATGCTCAAGGGCGGGGTAATCTGCGATGTAGTCACGCCGGAGCAGGCCAGGATTGCCGAGGAGGCCGGTGCGTGCGCGGTGATGGCGCTGGAGCGCGTGCCCGCCGATATTCGCGCGCACGGCGGGGTAGCGCGCATGAGCGACCCGGAGCTGGTGATTCGCATCAAAGAGGCCGTGACGATCCCGGTCATGGCCAAGTGCCGGATCGGGCATTTCGTCGAAGCGGAGATTCTCCAGGCCATCGGCGTTGACTGCATCGACGAATCCGAAGTTTTGACGCCCGCCGACGAGAAGCATCACGTCAACAAACATCTCTTCAAGGTGCCGTTCGTCTGCGGGGCGCGCAACCTGGGCGAGGCGCTCAGGCGTGTGGGCGAGGGCGCGGCCATGCTGCGCACAAAGGGCGAGCCGGGCACCGGCGACGTGGTGGAGGCCGTGCGCCATATGCGCACGATCATGGACGAGATTCGCAGGCTGCAGATGCTGCCCGAAGAGGAACTGATGAGCGCCGCCAAAGAACTGGGCGCGCCGTATGAGCTGGTCTGCGAAGTCGCCCGCACCGGCAAGCTGCCCGTCGTCAACTTCTCCGCCGGCGGCATCGCCACGCCCGCCGACGCCGCGCTGATGATGCGCCTGGGGGCCGAGGGCATCTTCGTCGGCTCCGGCATCTTCAAATCTGGCGATCCAATGAAGCGCGCCAAAGCCATCGTCAAGGCCACCACGCACTTCCAGGACCCCGACATCCTCGCCGAGGTTTCGCGCGACCTGGGGGAGCCAATGGTGGGCAGAAGCGCCGTGGCGCTGCCCCCTGAAGAGCAGATGGCGCCGCGCGGGTGGTAAAGATGGATGTAACCGAGCCAATCCCTGCTTCGTATAAGGGAAAAAGAAAGCTGCGCATCGGCATTTTGGGATTGCAGGGCGACTTTGAGGCCCACCTGAAAGCCCTGTACAGAGCAGCAGAGACATTAAATCTCGAGGTTGAGGGAGTGATAGTCAAACTCCCTCAACACCTGAATGACTTAGATGGTATAATACTACCAGGTGGTGAAAGTACCACGATAGGCAAGCTGATGGAACTGTACGGCTTAAAAGAGCCGCTACAGCGGATGATCAGCCAGGGGATTCCCGTTTGGGGAACCTGTGCGGGGTTAATCTTATTAGCGCGGGAAACGGACAACGCGCTCGCGGGTCAGCCGCTGCTGGCCTCGATGGATATTCGCGTTTGCCGTAACGCTTTTGGCAGTCAGCGGGAGAGTTTTGAAACAGATCTCTCCGTGCCGGAACTGGGAGAAGCGCCATTCCACGCATTCTTCATTCGCGGCCCTTCGGTTGAAGAAGTGGGGCCGGGGGTGCAGGTGCTGGCAACGCTCGACGATGGAACGATCGTCGCCGTTCGACAAGGCTCCCTGCTGGGCACGGCATTTCACCCGGAGGTGGCAGGAGACCCACGTTTTCACGACTACTTCCTGCGTCTAGTACAGAGCGCCAAGAAGTAGGGGACTGCAACGTTTCACATCTGAGTTCCTCACCAAAGAGGCCAGGTCAAATCGCTCGGCCCCCTGATAGCGCGGGAGCAATGGATGATACGACCGGTATTATACGTAGACCTGCCGGGAATCATCTACGCCATCGATCGACGTACTCGCAGCAGGCAGCACGAATTCGCGAATTTCGTGTGCTGGCTGGAGCCGGTGGAGAGTCGCGTCTCGCTCCCGCCTATCCTGAGAAATATCTTCCCCGTCACCCCTGCCGCTCGCACCTGGATCTGCGAAGATCACTGGCGTTTGCTGGGCTTTGCCCAGGTGCGCGAGCGCCCTTCACGCATTACCTGGGATCTCTCCTACCTGGCGTCGATGGCCAATCGCGAGGTGCCCGAAGACGAAGTTCTGGGGGCCTTGCTCGAATATGCTCTTAGCGCGGCCTCCGCGCATGGCATACTCCGTATTTTTGCGAAGGTTGAGGACGACCTGCCCGAGATGGAGCTTTTCCACAAGGCGGGCTTCCAACGCTATGCCCGGCAATTGACCTATGTCTTTGACCCGGACAAGGCATCGCTGGATACCCAGGCCAGCCCTCCTTCGCTGCATCGCTGGAATCGCCATCACGCATGGGGATTGCACCAGCTCTATCGCGCCACCACCCCGCAACGGGTGCAGATGGCGGAGATGCTGGATAACAGCGAGGAATGTGCTAAACTCCACGTCGGCTCACTGCGGCCCCTGCCGTCGCTGCTCTCGCGCGGCGATGAAAGCTACGTGTGTGACGTCGGCGTGCGTTTAGGAGCATGGTTGCGCATCTGCCGGGGACATGGCTCGGCCCCGCACCAGCTCTCTCTTATCGTTCATCCTGAACACGCCGAACTGGCCGGTCCGCTCCTCCAGTTTGGCGCCCGTCGACTCCTGGAGGCCGGCGTGCTGCCCATCTATTGTCAGGTGAGGGAGTACGAGGCCCCCGTAATCGATGCGCTGCGTTCCAGTGGCTTCGAGCACTCCCTGACCCGGGCGCTGCTCGTCCGCCACATAGCCCTGCTCGCTGTGAGCCCTCGCGGGGTCCCCGCTCTGGAGCAGCGCGTGGTGTATGGTGTGAAGGGCCTGGGGACGGTCAATTCGCACGATATTACGAGGTGATAAAACTGCCTATGCAACATGCGATCACTGACGATCTGGAAGCTCTGCTGGTTGCTTTGCCGCCTGCCATTCACAGCGCGGTCAATCAACTGGAGAATCGGGGCGAACTGCTGGAGATCGTAATGGACCTGGGGCGCTTGCCCGAGGGCCGGTTCCCTGAAGGGGAGGTGATCCTAAGTACTCAGCCAGTGACCGATGCGGACCTGCAATATGTGGTGGAGCGCATCGGTGAATTTGGCGACGATAACCGCGCCGGTATCGAGCGCACGTTGCATCGTATCAGCGCGCTGCGGAATCGCAAAGGAAAAGTTGTCGGCCTGACCTGCCGTATCGGTCGAGCGGTGCTTGGGAGTATCGCCCTTATCCGCGATATTGTCGAGCAGGGCCAATCCATCTTGATTCTTGGTCGTCCAGGCGTGGGCAAAACCACCCTGTTACGTGAAATAGCGCGTGTGCTGGCGGACGAGGCGAATAAACGCGTGGTGGTGGTGGATACCTCGAATGAAATCGCGGGTGACGGCGATATCCCTCACCCCGGAATCGGGCGTGCCCGCCGCATGCAGGTGGCGCGCACGGCTGAGCAGCACGCTGTGATGATTGAGGCGGTGGAAAACCACATGCCTCAGGTGATCGTGATCGATGAGATCGGTACAGAACTGGAGGCCGCTGCAGCCCGCACGATTGCGGAGCGCGGCGTGCAACTGGTGGCGACCGCTCACGGTAATTCGCTGAGCAACCTGCTGATGAACCCGACGCTCTCGGACCTGGTGGGCGGCATTCAGACCGTGACGCTGGGGGACGAGGAGGCGCGCCGGCGCCACACGCAGAAGAGTATTCTGGAGCGCAAGGCTCCCCCTACCTTCGATGTGGTGGTGGAGCAGCAGAGCTGGCAGGAGCTGGTCGTGCATCGCGATGTGGCGGATACGGTCGATACGATGCTGCGCGGCCAAACGGTGGTCGCCGAGGAGCGTTTGCGCGACGAGGAGACGGGACGCGTGACCGCGCGCCGCGTGACCTCCGGCGGTATGGAGGTTCCGACCTGGGGTATCGAGAGCTTCGGCCTGACTCCCCGCACGTTCGAGCGTGAACGGGGCGAGCGCGACCGCGATGGCGGATGGGATGGTTCGATGCGCCGGGTGAGCGGCGGCGAACGCTCGCGCGGACGCGCCCAGGCCCCAACGCCTTACCAGGTTCACGCGCTGGCTCCTACCGGCACTGCACCCGGCGATACGCGCGCCCAGGGCGGCGCCGAGGTGGTGACGCTCCCACGTCCGATCCCCGCCGAGGAGGGCATCTACTCTCCCTCCGGCGAGGTCGAGCACCTGCCGATTATGAAGACGCTGCGCGTCTATCCCTTCGGGGTCAGCCGCGACCGCCTGGCGGAGTCCGCACGCCAACTGCGCGTTCCAATCCTTGTCGCTAAAAGTCAGGCCGAAGCCGACGCGGTGATTACGTTGAAAAACTACTATCGCCGCCAGCCGGAACGCTTGCAAGAGGCTGAACAGGATCAGAAGCTGATTATCATCCTGAAGAATAATACTATCGCCCAGATGCAGCACGCCCTGGCGCGCATCTTTAACCTGCCTGCCGACCGCCTGCCCGGCGAGGTCAGCGATTCCGCAGAAGACGGCGATGGTATGCCGATGGATGAGACAACACGCGCGCTGCTGGAGACGGAAGATGCCATTCACCAGGTCCTCAATAAGGGCTTGACAACTGCTGAGCTTCCTCCGGCTAACGCCTACGTGCGCCGCCTGCAACACCAGATGGCAACACGCTACAATCTGAGCTCTCGCAGTCGCGGCAAAGAACCGTTCCGCCGCGTGAAGATCTTCCGCACCCGGGACTAAGACGCTTTTCAAAAAAGTTCAGGTCAGGCCGATGGCTGACCTGAACTTTTTTGAAAAGCGTCTTTTCTTTTTCTTGACCTTGACCCTGCTGGAAGGTTTTATACTCTCTGGTGAGGGAGGAAGAGCTATGAGAGAACAGTTACATATCGGGGAGGTAGCGCGCCTGGTCGGGGTCTCGACGAAGACCATTCGCTACTACCACCAGATTGGCCTGCTGGCCGAGCCGGAACGCACCGAAAGCGGCTATCGTCTCTACGACGCAGCTCATCTTTTGCGTTTGCAGCACATTCGCCGCCTGCGCGCCCTGGGCCTGCGTGGCCTTTCTGGCCCTCATCGAGTACGTACCCTATGCCATTAGCAGCGAGGGCGCGCGCCTGACCCTCTACCTGGTTGCGCCGTTCGACCTTGCAGTATATTTGCGCGCGCGCCTGCTCTCGTTTCTCTGGCCCGCGCTCCTGACTGGCTGGCTCGCGGCAATCTTTCTGGGCATCGAGGTTCATGAATGTGTTCTCCCTGCTCGCGAGCCTGGCGCTGATCTCCCTGCTTCTCAGTGGCTACGTCGCCTTCACCGTGCTGGGCAGCGCCTTTGATGCAAATCTCACACAGATCGCCGAGGATGACATGCAGGCTCTGATATTAGAAGAATTTCCGGGCACGCCGCGCCGCCTGCAACTGCTCGGCCTGACGGTTCTCCTGTTCGGCGGAATGCTGGCGCTCTGCTGGAGGCTCCCCCTGGTCGTTGTTCTTCCGGTCCTGGTTGCCCTGGATGCCGTAGTGCTGCTGGTCGGCTGGCGGATAAGCAAGGCGTATCTTGCCCGCTTGGACGGTTGAAAATGAGAGCAGGCTGCCACGCGTGTTGTCACCCACGTCCAATTGCGCTATAATAGGCCGCATAATTCTATTTGATCGGTATCCACAACGTCAGTGGCATGATCCAGCGCGGGAAATAAAGAAGGACCGGACTCGTCATGCGCTCAGTTGAGGATAAAACCGGTGTGAAAACCCACACCAACGGCACTACGCACGAAAACGACGCGGAGATGCTTGCTGCTGCAACCTCCGTTCTCGCCCATCCCCTGCCCGTCACGATTGCCGACATCTGGGAGGCGCACAAGCTGCTCAAGCCACGCCTTCACCACACCCCACTCGCCCCCTCGCGCACACTACATGAGATTACCGGTGCCGATATTTATCTGAAAGCTGAAAACACGCAGCGTTCCGGCTCGTTTAAAGTGCGCGGAGCCAGCTTTAAGGTCTCACGTTTGAGCGAAAAAGAGCGCAAACGGGGAGTCATCGCCGCCTCGGCGGGCAACCACGCGCAGGGAGTAGCCATCGCAGCGGCGCAGGCCGGCGTGCCCTGCACCATCGTCATGCCGGAGGCCGCGCCGCTGGCAAAGGTCATGGCCACGCAGGGCTATGGCGCGCAGGTCGTTCTGCACGGCGTGACCTACGACGATGCTTATCAGCACTGTTTGGAGCTACAGGAGCGGTCGGGCGCGGCCTTTGTACACGCCTTCGACGATCCCGATGTGATCGCCGGGCAGGGCACACTGGGTCTAGAGATGCTCAGCGATCTGCCGGATGCCGATGCGCTGGTTGTGCCGATCGGGGGCGGCGGCCTGATCTCAGGCATCGCCATCGCCGCCAAGGCCCTGCGCCCCAACATCACCGTCATCGGCGTGCAGGCGGCGGGCGCGGCCAGCACCCGCGCGGCCCTCGACGCCGGCGAACTGCACACCCTGCCGGCCATCACCACCATCGCCGACGGAATCGCGGTCAAGCGTCCCGGCGAACTGACCTTCGAGATCATTCGTCAACTCGTCGATGAGGTCGTTGTCGTGGAGGATGAAGCGATTATCGGCGCGGTCCTCTTCCTGATGGAGCGCAACAAGATGCTGGTCGAGGGAGCCGGCGCGGTCGGCGTGGCAGCATTTTTAAGCGGCACCTTGAAACTGCCGGGCAAAAAAGTGCTGGTGCCCCTGACCGGCGGAAATATCGACATCAACCTGGTCGGGCGCTTTATTGAACATGGCCTGGCCGCCGCCGGTCGCTACTTCGTCATCCACACCTGCCTGGTCGATCGGCCCGGCGAACTGATGCGCCTGCTCGAAATCATCGCCGACATGCGCATCAACGTCATCGACGTGCGCCACCAGCGCATCTCCAGCCGTCTGCCCATCATGCAGCGCGAAGAGACGCTCACCCTGGAGACGCGCGACCGCGCCCAGTGCGAGCAGCTTCTGGCCCGCCTGCGCGCCGCCGGGTACGTGGTCGAAGAAGCGAATACCTGGGAAACAAAATAGTCTTTTCCAAAGTTCTCTTTTTGCCGACGCGCCCTCACGTGCTATACTAGGTATCGTTAGATGCGCTGGATATGTAGCCGTTTGTCATGGTCAGGAAGGAAGGTGCGCCATCGGCCAGGTATTGCATGTGAACATTCCCACACCGATAGGGCACCTCGAAGGCATTCTCAAGCCCGAAGAGGAGAACGTAGAGCCGCGTTATGCCGCGCTGGTCTGTCATCCCCATCCGCTGGGTGGCGGCACAATGCACAACAAAGTTGTCTTTAAAACCGCGCAAGTCCTGCAAACGCTGGGTATGCCGGCGCTGCGCTTTAATTTTCGCGGCGTGGGCCGCAGCACGGGCATCTATGACGAAGGACGCGGTGAGATGGATGACGTGCGCTATGCTTTGGAATTTTTAAGTCACCGCTATCCCGGCCTGCCGGTGGTGCTGGCCGGCTTCTCCTTTGGCGCCTGGGTGGGTCTGCGCGTGGGTTGCAGCGACGACCGGGTGCAGACGATGATCGGCCTGGGAACGCCAGCGCGCATGTTTGGACCCGACCACCTGGCGGGCTGCCACAAACCCAAGCTCTTCATTCATGGCACACGCGACGAACTCGCGCCCTTTGAGCTGACGAACCGGTGGTTTGAGCTGGTGGCTGCACCTAAAAGCATGAGGCCGGTACATGGGGCCGATCATTTCTTTCAGGATCGCCTGGAAGAGGTGCAGGAGATGATCTCAAGCTTTATCATCGAAACTCTGTACCAGGAAGATTTTTAAGAGAGTTTTTCAATTTTGGCAAAGTCCAGGCTCAGGCGTTTTTTGCCATGTTTGCCCTGGAACTGCACCTCGACAAACTCGGTCTGCTCTTCCATCTCGCTTTTCAGCACAATACCCTGCCCAAAGATATTATGGCTGACAAGATCCCCTGGCCGAAACTGCTGCTTCTTTGGCTGTGCAGGTGGGGACGCCGGCAGCGTTCTGGGGGGCAGCGCGGGCCGTTTCTCGTTCTTGTAGGTGGGCGTGGTTGAGGGAGCGCGAGGCGTGCTCCATTGGGACGCGCCGCTCCTGCCCGAACCGTAGACGCGCCCGCTATCCCGCTGGGGATATGGGTCCTGGTTGTAGTCCTCCTCTCCGTTCGCGCGCTGCCCAGGAGTCGAGCGCAGGCCACTCGCCTGTGCAGATCTGCCGATGCCGGGACCAGAGATCAACTCCAGGGGAATATCCTCCAGGAAGCGCGAGGGCTCGGTCCTCTGGGTTTCACCGAAGAACGAGCGCCGGGATGCGCGTACAAGATAGAGCCGCTGCATCGCGCGTGTAAAGCCCACGTAGGCCAGGCGGCGTTCCTCCTCCAACTGCTCCGGCTTATCCACCGAGCGCGCGTGCGGCAGCGAACCCTCATCCATGCCCACGATAAAGACCACTGGATACTCCAGGCCCTTCGCCGCGTGCAGGGTAATCAGCGTCACCGCGTCCTTATTCTCCTCCTGAACCAGCGTGCCATCCTCGCCGGTCTGGGTGGTATCCGCGCCTCCCACCAGCGCCACATTCTCAAGGTAAAGTTCCAGAGCCACGCCCGTCTCGATCTCCGAATAGTCATCGGCCATGCGGCGCAGCTCCAGCACGTTGCTCCAGCGTTCCTCGCCCTCCGGCGTCTCGCGCAGTTCGGGACCATAGCCGCTGCGCTCGGCGATGCGATCGAGCAGTTCCGGCAGGCGTAGTTCCTCGACCGACCTCTGGAAATCGGCCAGCAGGGCGGCGAAGCCCTGAAGCGCAGTTTTCGCGCTCTTGCCCAGGGTGGGATGCTGCTCGATGCGCTGTGTGGCCTCGAAGAGTGAGATATGCTCCTCGGCGGCCCAGCGCTGTAGTTCGCCGATGGTCTTGGGACCAATCTTGCGGTTCGGCACGTTGACGATGCGCAGGAAGCTCAGATCGTCGTAGGGATTGGCCAGCAGGCGCAGGTAGGCCAGCATATCCTTGATCTCTTTGCGCTCATAGAACTTGCGGCTGCCAATCACTTTGTAGGGAATGTTGGCGCGCATGAACTGCTCTTCCAGGGCGCGGGACTGCGCGTTTGTGCGATACATGACCGCGATATCCCCGCGCCGCTCGACATCCCCGCGCGCGAGCAAACGCTGAATCTCACGCGCGGCCCACAGTCCCTCCTCCTCCTCATCGTAGGCTTCGTGCAGGATAATCTTCGCGCCCGTGCCCAGAGCGGTCCACAGACGCTTCTCCTTGCGCAGGCGATTGCGCTGCACAACGTTCTGGGCAGCGTCGAGGATATTCTGGGTCGAGCGATAATTCTGCTCCAAGAGAACCAGCTTGCGTCTGGGAAAGTCCTGTTCAAAGCGCACCACATTCTCCGCGCTAGCGCCGCGCCAGGTATAGATCATCTGGTCATCGTCGCCCACCACGCACACATTGCCCAGGCCCTCATGCCGCTCATCGGTGCCATAGCCCAGCAGGCGAATCAGCTTATACTGCGGAAGGTTGCAATCCTGAAACTCGTCCACGTGAATATACTGCCAGCGCTGCTGATAGCGCCGCAGCACCTCCGGCTCCGTGCGCCAGAGCCGCTCCGTGAGCATCAGCAGGTCATCGAAATCCACGCCATTATTGGCGCGCAGCAGGCGCTGATACTGCTTGTAGACACGCGCCGCCACCTCTTCAATGTATTTCATGGCCCGCTCCGCCATCTGCTCAGGATTCTGCATCTCGTTCTTGGCGCGCGAAATCAGGCTCTGCATCGTCGTCGGACGATACTGCTTCTCGTCCAGGTCCAGCGCTTTGATCGCCTGTTTCAGCAGCGACGCCTGGTCATCCGTATCGAAAATCACAAAAGACCTGTTCAGGCCGAGGGGAACCAGGTAATCGGCCTCCGCGCGCAGCACGCGGGCGCAGATCGCGTGGAAGGTGCCAATGTGCATCTCCTTCGACTCGTTGAGGCCCACCAGTCGCTCCAGGCGTTCGCGCATCTCCTTCGCCGCCTTGTTTGTAAAGGTCACGGCCAGGATACGCCAGGGCGAAACATCTTTCTCGCGCACCAGGTAGGCGATGCGATGGGTAATGACGCGCGTTTTCCCGCTGCCAGGCCCGGCTAGGATCAGCACCGGCCCCTCGGTCGTCGTAACGGCCTCGCGCTGCGGCTCATTCAGGCCCGCCAGCAGATCTTGTGATTCTATCATACAAATGTTTCCGATCAATGATGGTTGGTTGTTATTGGAGATACGCCTCAATCGCGCGGCGGGCCGCGTCCTCGTCCTGAGCAACGGCAATTTCCGCGATGAGTTGCCTGAGCGAGTCGAATGAGTGGATATTCTCAACATCGGCTCTGCTCTCCTCAACTAAGCGCGGAAAACGCATTTCCAGCGTGCGCAGAACGGTACTCTTCAGCGCAGCAGAGACCTCGGCCAGCGCTTCCGCTCGACCCTCTTCGCGACCTTCAAGACGCTCCATATCAAACCATTTCTTCAGTTTTGGATCTTCCGCAATCAGATTATCCCACATGCTCAGTTTCTCCTCTATGCGCTGTTTAACCTCGGACGGAAGCGAAGTCACTCGTCGCAGCAAAAGCCCGAACCAGAGAAGCTCCCTGGCCAGACGCCGATCATTGTCCCGATACAGCTCAACAAGCTCGTCGATTGCCTGCCTTAAAAGATGCTCGCTGGCTCCCTGCATCGTCGGCAGAAGAGCGTACATGCAGAAAATGTGACCCCGCACAAAGTCCTCTGCAGATAACTTCCAGAGGCACAGGGTGCGAAAACGGAAGTCGAGCAAAATCTCCCGGCCACTCTTCTCCAGTAGAGGAGATTCTACCACAGTTGTCTGGAACGGGTAAACTATTATCGAGAGAACTGGTAGTTTGTACTTGCGCAGAAAGTAGGCATGGTATTCCAGCAGGCGATAGACTATCCCGCCGTCGGAGACAGTTTCATATTCCAGGTGCAGAACATGTTTCTCCTTTCTGTACAGCACAATATATACCCGGTCCACCCGTAAAGGCGATCTGAGTACTTCAATATCGATCGTCTCTATATATTCTACGCCAGGCCAGAGTTGCGGAAGAATCTCGCGCTCCTGCCCCTCAATCAAAAGTTTGAGAAGACTGTCATATGGCTGTCCCTGTGGACGCGGCGAATCTGGTGGTTTGTTGCCCAAAGCTCTTGCTATCCTCCTCGAACCATTTGTGATTGGATCATATCACTTTTTCTATTCTATTACAAGCAAGCAAGCTTTATATATCAAAAACACTGCTTGCTTGTTATTTACCCTCTTGCTTTTTGCGCTAATTTCTTGTATGATCTCTCTGGACTTATTTCTATATAAAGCTGTCTTGATGGAAGGGAGAAAACCGCCATGGCCATGAGCTTACCCGTTGATGAGGATCTGTTTTGCGAGTCTGAGCCGCGCAAGCCGCTGGAGTATCATGCCACCGTCCACGATATGCCCACGGGCGAGCGGCCCCGCGAACGGCTGCGCATCTATGGTCCCCAGGCGCTCTCGAACGCGGAACTGCTGGCGATTATCCTGCGCGTCGGCACTGCGCGCGATAATGTGCTGGAGCTTGCGGGCAAGCTGCTGGCCAAGTACGATGGCCTGCGCGGCCTGCTGCGCGCCGATTTCGGCGAGCTCTGCCGTGAGCACGGGCTAGGAGAGGCGAAATGCTGCCAGATTAAGGCGGCGCTGGAGCTTGGGAAGCGCCTGGGCCAGCAGACGATCGAGGAGAAGTACCAGATTCGCTCGCCAAAGGATGCGGCCAGCCTGGTCATGCTCGAAATGATGCACCTGGATTATGAATCAATGCGGATTTTAGTGCTTGATACGAAGAATCAGGTGGTGGAGAACATCAATCGCTACCAGGGGACGGTGAATAGCTCGGTGCTGCGCGTGGCCGAGATTTTTCGCCCGGCGATCACGCGCAATTGTCCGGCAGTCATTGTCTGTCATAATCATCCAAGCGGCGATCCAACGCCCAGCCCGGAGGATATTGCGGTCACAGAGCAGATGGTTCAGGCTGGTAAGCTGCTCGATATCGAGCTGGTAGATCATGTGATTATCGGGAGCCACCGCTATACCAGCCTGAAGGAGCGGCTGCGCTGGTAGTTTTGCTTACAGCATGCCCTGCTCATCGGCGATCTTTGTAAGTTGATTGCGCACCTCCCATAGTTCGGGATAGAACGAGTCGTGGAGGGTGCGCGCCAGCATCTCCATAGGCGTGCCGCCGGTGCCGGTCGCGCCGGGACCGATCATGCGCTGGGCCAGCTTGAAATGCTGGGTGCGGAAAAGCTGAAAGACCTCGTCGTAATCGGTGAGCGCCTCAGCAAGGGCTGTGAGCAGGGGATGGCGGTCGGCGTGGATGTACACGTCGGTGAGCGAAACTCGTTCGTGTTCCAGCAGGGCCTTGAAGTCATCCCACAGCAGTGGCGAGATCGTCATCAGATGGTGAAAGCCGGGCGAATCGGTGCCGGCGCCATCGGCCAGCACCAGGCGGAAACCGTGGAAGTCCCACGGAGTCATCGTTTCCAGCATGCGCAGATTGCCCAGCAGGAGATGCTGAATTTGAACCACGCGCCGCATCAGGTGCAGAGCATGGGGTACGGCAAATTCTTGCAGCAGCTTGCGAATCGTGCGCAGTTCAAAATAGGTCTCTTTCCACCAGAGTTCAAAAACCTGGTGAACAACCTGGAATTGCAGCTCATCATGGTGGGTCAGCTCTTCCTCCGGCTTTTGCAGGGAGAGCAACTCTTCGGTGCGCAAATATTTCTCGTAAACGGTCTGTCCGGGCACACGCCGGGGTCGCACATGTGTTTTATTCGCCATAGTTTTCCCATCCTTCCCTGGGCGAAGAGACAACGCTGTCTGATTGCTATCTACAAGATAACACAGAAACGCGCCCTTTGCGTAGGGAGGATTTTACCACCTGGCAGAAGTCAGTAAAAGGCCGGGCGCTATGCCTTGCTGAGCGGCATAGCGATCCGCCCGGCATCGCGCGGATCGAGTCGATCGCGCAGCGCGTCGCCGACCAGGTTCAGGCTGAGTACGATCAGAATAATTGCCAGGGATGGACCGACCATCATCCAGGGATCGGAGGCCAGGAAGGTCTGCGCGTCCGTGACCATCGAGCCCCATTCGGGGGTCGGCGGCTGCGCGCCCAATCCTAAAAAGCTGAGCACCGACTCGTCCAGAATGGCGAACGAGATGGAGACGGTAGCCTGGACGAGCAGTGGGCTAAAGATATTGGGCAGGATGTGCCGGAAGAGGATTCTCGTTGTGCGCGTGCCGGTGCTGTGGGCCGCCAGGATATAATCTTCGCTCACCACCTGCAACGTCTGGCCACGCGCGAGACGAGCATAAATCGGAATGCGCACGATGGCGAGCGCGACCGCGACATTGATCAGGCTTGGTCCCAGCGTGGCCACAATCGCGAGCGCCAGGATCAGCGAGGGGAAGGCCAGCAGGGCATCGACCATGATCGCAACCAGTTGATCGACCCAGCCCTTGAAATAGGCTGCGAACATACCCAGCAGTGTACCGCTGAGCCCGCCCAGCAGAATCGAGAGAATCCCCACCGAGAGCGAGATGCGCGTGCCATAGATTACCCGGCTCAACACGTCGCGTCCCAAAGAATCGGTGCCAAGCAGATGAGCCCAGGTGGGAGGCTGTGCGGTGATTGTCGGATGGTAGGCCAGCGGATCGTATGGGCTTACCTGGGGCGCAAAGATAGCTGTCAGGACGAAGATGAATAGCACAATGCTAAGCCACCAGCGCGGGTCCCGGCGAAAACCGTTCAGAAGCAGCCGCAGGCGCGATGGCCTGGCGGCCTCTCCCTGGGGCGGGATAACCTGGTATTCTTCAGACTCTTTCCTGAATTGGATTGGCCTTGCCATGAACTTCTCCTGCCAGGGGCAGCGTACAATCCCCTATTACGTAGGTGCAACAGGCGCTACGACTTGTTGAGACGAATGCGCGGATCGAGAAAGACATACGAAACGTCAACTAGCAAATTGACGAGCATGTAAGAGAAGGCCGCGAGCAGCACGACACCCTGAACGACCGGGTAATCTTTGGCGAAAATGCTATCGATGGCCAGTTTGCCGATGCCGGGCCAGAGAAAGATGACCTCGATGACGACCGCGCCTCCCAGGATCTGGCCGATCTGCAGGCCCACAATGGTAATCAAGGGAATCAGAGAGTTGCGCAAGGCATGGATATAGTTGACGCGCCGCTCGGAAAGGCCCTTCGCCCGCGCAGTTCGCACGTAGTCCTGTTCCAGCGCCTCAACCATGCTGGCACGAAGCTGGCGCAGGTTCACCGCAACCGTGCTTGTGCCCAGGGCGATCATTGGCAAGATCAGGTCGCGCACGTTGCTGGCGGGATCGTCGGTGAAAGGGGCGTACCCTCCAGGTGGAAAAAGGCGTATGGCCACGGCGAACAGAAAGATCAACAGAAGGGCCAGCACGAAATTGGGGATGGCCGTGCCAACGAGCGTAGAGACGTTAATCAGCCCCTCCAGCCAGCTCTTGCGGTGGGTCGCGCTATATACCCCCAGGGGAATCGCCAGCGCCAGGGAGTAGACCAGCGAGGCCAGCCCCAATTCCAGCGTGACGGGTATGCGCTGAAGCAAAGCCTGAATCACCGGCTGCTGAAGCTGGATCGAGGTTCCCAGATTTCCGTGTATCGCCTGCCAGAGCCAGAGTCCGAACTGTTGCGGCAATGGCTTATCCAGACCCAGTTGATGTTGTAGCGCCGCTACCGTCTGAGGAGTGGCCTCCTCGCCAAGCAGCACCCGCACGGGATCGCCAGGCACCAGGTGAATCAACATGAAAACGATAAAACTGACGAACAGGGCCACCGGCAGCATGAAAATCACCCGGCGGAGGATATAGCGTGCCATCCATGCGCTCCTCTACAGAAATACATTTCCGTAATTCTTCACTGTTTGCTTCTCCACATCCGTTTGCTTGCGCACCTGCCGCACGTTCTCCGGCGTGGATGGTGCGGACCTTACGCAAAGCGCAAGTTCCGCACCATATTTATTTTCGCGCGGCCAGGTTGCGCGAGCCGAAACGGCAGACAGCCCGAAAAGGCGTACCTACGCTTTGAGATAGACGCTCATGAACTCCATGATCGTCGTCGGCAGGAGCAGGAAGTTCTGCACTTTGGTGGAACTCGCCTGAATGCTGACTCCGTGATAGAGGAAGACATAGGAGGCGTCCTGTACGATAAGCGTCTGGGCCTGGAGATAATCCTGGGCCCGCGTCGCCTGATCGGTAGAGGCGCGGGCGTCCTCCAGCAGTTTGTCTACCTGCGGGTTGGAGTACAGCATATTGTTATTGCCGCCGCCGGTATGGAACCAGGAGTACGTATTGCCATCGGGATCGGGGCGACCGCTCCAGCCAAGCACCGCCGCCTGGAAGTGGTGCGCCTGGGTGTCGCTGAGCAGCGTGGCGAAGGTCTCTTGCTGGATATTGACCTTGATTCCCGCCGGCTGCAACTCCGATTGAATGAACTGTGCCTCCTGCGTTGCCAGAGGGGAGCCGCTGGTGGTCAGCAGGGTGAAGCTGACCCCCTGGGGCATACCGGCCATCTGCAACTCCGCTTTGGCCTGGTTGATGTCATAGTGGTACGGCGCGAACGAACTGTCAAAGGCCCAGCTCCCGGGTGCGAGCGGTCCCTGCGCGATGACACCCACCCCCTTGAAAACCGTATTGAGGATCTCATCGCGGTTCACAGCCCACGCAACCGCACGGCGCACATGGACGTTGTTCAGCGGCGCAACCGTTGTGTTGAGCTCGATACCGAAGAAGCTCAGGCCGGGAATCTGGCGGTAGATCAGGTTGGGATTGGATTTGGCCTGGGCGACAAAATTCGGATCGACTGTATCCGCGACATCGATATTGCCGGTTTGTAGATTGGTAAATTCGACCGTACCATTGGTAATGCCGTGATACGTGACGGATTGCAGGTAAGGCAGGACATTGCCCTGGGCATCCTTCTGCCAGTAATGCGGATTGCGCACGATGGTGAGGTGATCGCCTTTCACCCACTCGCTGAACATAAAGGGTCCGCTGCCGGCGTCTTTGGGCGCGTTGGCCAGATTCTTGCCCAGGCTCTGCACCGCCTTTTGCGAAAGCATCATCCCCGCCCGATCGGTCAGAGTTGCCAGCAGGGGCGCGAACGGCTTTTTGAGATCGAAGCGCACGTGAGAGGAATCGATCGCCACGACATCCTTCACGGTCGCGAGTTCGCTAAAACGCGGTGAAGTGGGCGTGGTGAGAATACGATTGATGTTGAAGACGACGTTACCGGCGTCAAAGGCCGTGCCGTCCGTAAATTTCACATCGGTGCGCAGGGTAAAAACCAGTTGGGTGGGCGCGGTGAACTGCCAGGATGTCGCCAGGTCTGGCTGAATGTTATTCTGGGCATCGACTTTCACCAGGGTGTCGTAGAGATTTAACATGACCTGGCGGTCCACCAGGGCCGTCGATTGCAGCGGGTCCAGGGTAACGGCATCCGAGGCCAGGCCGACGTTCAGCTTGCCGCCGAATTTCGAGTTTGTGGTGCTGGTAGAGCCTCCCGAACCACAGGCGGTAAATAGAAAGACCAGGAGAAACAAAAGAACTGGGAGAACGCTCCATTGAAGGCGTGGAGCAAAGCTTTTGGCAGGACGCCAGGGAATATACCGCATAATCAGGTTCCCTCCGGCAGTGAGTCTCAGAGATCGCAGCGCTGCGATGCACTCCATCTGCGCAGGTAGCGATCTCCTGCTACCTCTGTACATCTTTCGCGTTACAAGGGTGGACACGCGACATACATTCGAGAGATGGTCGCCATTGACTCTGTTTGATTAACGGTTGGATTCGACACCTATGCGTTAATACAAACGTACAACGCACTACAAGGACTGTCAAGTTTCTGGAGATTCTTTGGAAATCCGCTCGATCACGGCGCGAAGCGCGCTCCGGCAAAAGAATCGGCCAATCTTCTTCTAAGTACGCTGTCAGGTTACACAAAGTGTGTTACGTGGAAAATGTCGGTTATAGAAGGAGTACGTCCTTTCCGGCGACGATCTCACAGGTTGAGGCCGAGGAATCAGGAGAGATCAAGGCGTCCCATCTCGACGACAACCGGCGGCT
>Ga0209581_1001858_pt1 | contig 22649 bp, 21 predicted proteins | sample Coa_R2_FD_187160 | JGI IMG/M metagenome (GOLD analysis project Ga0209581, IMG submission 187160) | Surface soil microbial communities from Centralia Pennsylvania, which are recovering from an underground coalmine fire - Coalmine... | ecosystem: Environmental > Terrestrial > Soil > Unclassified ...
GACAAAAGCGCCTTGCAGCGTCGCTCGACCCACGCAGAAAGATCGAGCGCCCAAAAGTCCGGCGTTCCCGAATACTTGTCGATCAAACCGAGCAGATACGGCGATTGACGTGAAAATCGGTGTAACATCGTACTCTGAAGCGCGTATTCAAAGTCGCTGTTGGCCATCGTTCCGATCTTCACTAGATATTGGCCGATTTCTTGCATTCGGTCTGCGGAATTACGGGAAATTGCCGGACAGTTCAACATGAGCGCTGCCACGAAGTCGGTTAAGCGAAACGAATCCGCCGTTGCCATGTAGTGGTAATATTGGCGGCGGCCGCCCGGAAAGTGCGCCATCGCCCAAGGCAAGTGCGCAAAATAGCCGTGCTCGTCGCATCGCGCCAGAGTTGCTCCGAAAACGCCATCCTCATTGCGAAGGATTGGGAAGAATGGCGGTAACAGGTTCCGATTATCCAGCCCGAACATCGCACCGATGACCGGCGGTCCATGCGTAATGGTGGTGGCTGTTGCCGACCGGAATACCTCACGGCTGGTCAAAGCTGTCGTATACGCGACGCGGGAGCACAGCAGGCGACCTCGGGTGCCTGGCTCCGTGTGCTCCAGCAGTCCAAATCCCGAGTACATTCCGGAATCGCCGTATACCCCATTGAATGTGAGGCGTATCGATCCGCTGTCGGCGAGAATGCTGCTGACCAAATGGGAACAGGCGCGGCTGAAGTCAATTGGGTTACTCGAACTTGCGCACCGAACCGCAAGCGGAAGGTCAGCGCCGAGCAGATGCTCGTGTCCAGCGATGACGTCCAGATCAATCCGATTGGCGAAGGCGCACGCTGCGGACCTGTCTTCAAAAAACCAGAACTCCGTTGGATCGCATTCATCGGCGAAATTAGCGTTTGAGCGTTGATTCGGCGCATGGGCCGGTAAGCACACCGTATCATCATCGACGCTGAGGATGAGTTCTCCCGCGGTTTGGAGAAGAACGGCGTTCCGGGCTGCTCCCATCGCCTCCCCACAGCCTTCGGTCGCGAACAGGGCAAACTGCGCCAGCTCATACTCACCGCTCTCCTGCGCAAGACGCTTCGTATATGCCGCGCGACCTGCCGGACTGGAATACAGAATTCGTTGCCCGAGTTGTGCGCTAAGCTCACGCAGGCCGTTGAAATTCGCCCGCTGGATTTGTTCTTCTCTCGAATCGTCAACCACGACAAAGTCCACACGGCGCCCGTGGCGTTCCGCATTTTCACCATAGCTTCGAATGCATCTCAGCAATTCGCTGGGCCGGTCCCGGGTAATAATGCACACTGAGGATATTGTTCGCCGCTCGTCATGCACGCGGGTGCCGAGCACTCGATTTGCGAGATCGCGCTCAGACATCAACAACCCACGGTCGAACAGTTCATTCAGCAATGCCAAGGTTCGCGCGTCACACGGCAGGTCCGCAGCGCGCCGGCTCAGGAAACCGCTCGTCGCCCGCACAAACGCACTCAACGGTCCGGGATGCCGTTGCGCCATGATGGCGGCCACGCGCAGCTCGGCCGCCATCTCTCGTGCACGACGAAAATGCTGCCACTCTAGAACCCGCGTTCCAATCGCACGCGGCACGGCCATCCATCGGCCGCTGCTTGGAGAGTAAAGTACGTCTTCAGCGACGGACAACGGCACACGTACAACACCGCTGGCGCATCGGTATTTGGCATCTAACGAAATCTCTTCAGGCACTTTCGGTCAAACGGCGCACCAGCCTCAACGCTGCCTATATTGGAGGCGTACGGCGCCAGGCGTCGCAGGGCGGTTGAGCAGCGCTTGTGCAAACTCGATTTTCGCCAGCAACGCAAGATCATTGTCCTTAATTCCCGCGAGTAATGACAGACCGTCCTCTCCGAATAGCGCTCCCGCACGCCAGGCCAGCTTCCGATAGGCCTGAGTGGAGGGCCAGTACTCACGAAGGGCAGAGTTTGGACGATCGCGGTCCGTATCCCTCTGGTACAACGTCTCCACTTCGGACATGGCGCGCCCGATTGCCGCACGGGCCACGTCAAGCCTCTTCATCGAACCCGCTGCTTCCGCGACACTGCTCAGGACACGAATGCGCTGATTAGGAACTTGTAGTTTATCGACGAGTTCGAGCGCCTCTGAGAGTAGCCGGTCAGCGCGTTCTGATCCGCTGAACGCTCGCACAGCGGACGCAAGCGCTTGTGCTCGTAGGCTTGGATCCGGAATGCTCCTAATAACGTCGAGTGCGCGATCGGCGTCCTTCGAGAGAAGGGCAGCCGCTTGAGCGGCTCTGCTCTCCGAAATCGAATACGTCGAGTCCTGCGTGTGCATCTTTTGCTTTGGCCCGACATACGTGGACACGCTCACGAACTCGTCATCGCTGCCCTTCATCGAAGCGCGTCCCTGCGGGAACTGAGCCAGCGCGGCGCGCAGTGCTGGCCGGCCCTCTAAGAGTGCATCAGCCCGTTTCGCGTCCACTTCCCGGAGTACATACATAATGTCGAAAAGCGCTGCGTCCTGTCGTGAACTCAGTGTGATTGCGCCCTTGGAAGCAGTCAAAGTAGTTTGACTCCCCTCCTCGGATTTCTGCGTCTCCGCGAGCGCGTTATCGATGAGGGCTTGCACGCCACTCTCAGCCAAATTGCGCGGAACTTGTCGCCAGCGCTTCAGGAAGAAGTCGGAAACAGCGCCCCGGCCTCGTGCCGTGAATGCACTCACGGCGCTGCTGAACAGACTGAGCCTACGCGGATCATCCGCAGTCAGCTGATCAAAGAGTAGGCCAGCAGCCCGGAACGGGTATTCTCCTTGTGAGCCGACGACACTCAGACAATCCAACGCCTCGTCTACAGATCCACGCTTTAGAAGAGCGCTTACGATATTTCCTGTGGGCCGCATCCGAAAATCCACTTCGCCCACGTCAGCGGCGTCAAGCGTGCGCAGCATCGCGATTGCATGCGCCAGGTCAACATCGACGAGCGCATCCACCACGTCAGCTTGAACTTCACGGCGGGATTCCGTGTCCAATGCCTGGGCCGCCTCGAAGGCCTGTGTCAGGATCTCGGTTCCCTTCTTCGAATCGAATAACAAGTAATTCTGCCCGATATGCAACAGGGCGAACACCGGTATGTCACTGTGGCTTGCCGCTGGCGCCGCGCGGAAAGCTTCGTCCAGCAATTCGCGCGCGAGCATTTTTAGGGTCCGGGACTGCTGAGGCGAAGCCTTGCTGACCCGTGGCGTATCATCGTTGTCAATGTCCTGCGCAATCGCGCAGAGCACCCCAATCCCCGAAAGAACTAAACACGTCGTGATTCGCACCGATTACCTCCATGTAGCCGAATCATCAGAAGCATGTACTGGGCAATGCGCCCCACAACACGGTACCAGGTCGAGGCGTATGGCTCGGTCGAGCTGCACCCAGATTATCCGCCATAAACTGAGCTCGCTCCGGATTGAAAACGCTATCGAAGTATACCCAGACGGAAGCTTGCGTACCGCCGGGTAACACCGGGCTGGAGGATGTGATCTTAACTGGGGCGCCACGCCATTCGAAGGAAATCGTCGCATCACTAACTGTGGCCGGAACATAAGTGGGCATTGTGCGCTCACCCGCCGCGCTGCAACTATCTAACATCACAATGAAGCGACCTTGAGAGCCAGCCACGCCGACCCAAAGCGCATCCCCGAACACCTGTGCACTCGCGGAATTCACAAACGTTTGTCCGCCGATCTCGATCACCGGGCTGGCCAACGACAGCGCTTCCGTTCGAAAATCGGGCGGCATCACGATCTTCTGAATATCTTCATAGCCTGCCCATAGCTTTATGTAATCGCGGATAGTATCACCCGCCACCGTATGTATAGTCACAGCCGTAGACACCGGTGGTCGGCCGAGGACCGTGGCCGGACCTTCTATCCGATATTCCGGCGTCGACTCAAGCGGCGTCACCTGGATCCTAAATGCGCCCGGCGCCGGTCCGGCCGCCAGAGTGACCTGATATATCGCTTCCCCGTTTTGCCCAAGGTGGACGCTGCGCCGTATCGGACGATCCAGGTTGTCCGCAATAGGAATAGATGTCACGCTCGGCGGAAGTCCGGTGCGCACGGTTTTAAACGTCAACGTAAGCCCGCCGGTGCGTATTCCAGAAGGAGCCTCGCGCGCTTGGGCCCAAACAATTGCCGGCAGGGCTGCGGCAACCAAGATACTTCGAAACCTGAGTGCTCGCATACGATAACCTTTCGCGAGCGGAGCAACGAGAGCGCCTTGGCGCCCTCGAATGCGTCCGCACTCGGTATTATGAGCAGTTACCCTGTCCTTTGACATAGCACACACACTCCGCCGGTCCGGTTGCGATGCAGCAGTCGCCCCAGCAGATCTCTTCCTCGCCGTACAGGTTACAGGCGCACGCACGTGCATCCTCAAGCGACATTGATATGGTGCTTATAACTCCGAGCGCCGCGAGCATGGTATTCATGATCCACTTATTCATCGCTAATCGTTTCCCCTCACGAGCAAACTGAAGTCCCCTTATCGAAGCATGCGCATGATGTGGCTGTTGCATTGCAGCAATCGCCCGAGCATACAGGATAGCCCTGCAATATGCAATCACACCCGCGCGCGATGCTCGGCAACGCGCATAACAGGTTCAGCGCGGCCATGCCTAGCAGCAAAATTCTTCCAAAGAGCCGTGTGCGGATGGCCTTCATGAATCCCCCTTTCTATTGGTTGATCATCAACAGAATCAAGAACAGCTACCCACGCCGCGGTCAACGCATAGACAACTCGTGTTGCTGGGATAGCAACAATCACCGGAGCAAAAGTTGTCGCCTACCTGGCAGGCGCACGCTGCTGCCTTTCCGGGCAAAGCGTTGATTGCAGTCGCGGCCGCTATTGCGAACATGAGTACATTTCGCAACACACCCCTTATATCATTCGTCTCCTGTCCTCGGATAAACTACGAACCACACCCGCCCGACCCGACGTTATAACATGAACACGTCGATTCGGTGACTCTGCAACAGTCGCCGGTACAGCCGTTCCCTGTGCCGTCGATCACGCAGGCACACGCGTGTGCACGCCATGGTACAGCGAACAGCAGTGCTGCCGCCGTGAGCACCCACAGAGAACACTTCCTCATCATTGTGGTCATCTCGTCGCTCCTTTCGTTGTCTTGGTTACTGCGAGCGGAAACCGGTACATGTCGTGCCGCACCTTCGTTGAGATGCGGACTGCATATAGACTCCCGCCATCTTCCGATACCGCAATGTTAGCAATGTTCCCCTTGGCAACAGGTTCGATCACGCCGATGGGATTACCTTTCAGGTCCCCCGTATATACCCAAGTCGAACCTGCCTGTATCGAGACATACATCTGCGCCCTATCGGAATCGATGCAAAATCCGGTAGTAATGTATGGCGTCGAACTGCCATCGCCTGCAACAGTCCTCCGAGCGTTCCATTTGTGGTCCCGGGCGAACTTCTCAAACACCTCATCTGCCTCGCGGCCAGGGATTCGTCGCTCAAATAGCAGGCGGCCTGCCGAATTGTACTTGGCGATATAAGGAGCGCCAACAAATGCGACATACACGTTGTCCTCGCGGTCGGCAGCGATCCAGCATCGGTTGATTGCGATCTTCGTCTTTTCATCCTCGACAGCGTTGATGCTGGTCCCGTAAAAGTCGGATAACCGTTTCCTCGCCCCGAAACTTCGCACCATTTGGCCGCGCCGGTCGAAAACCGTGATCAGCGCCTCTGATCCTGGCATAAACGTGTGAATTTCCCCTTTCGAGTTCACGGCGAAACCGGTACATTTTGGAGGGAGCCAAAGACGTGCGATCAGCCGGCAGCTACGGTCGAACAGTTGCACGCGGCCACTCGCGTTTTCGAATACATACAGCGTGCCACTCGGATCCCCGGCGATTTCAGAGGGATAGTAGAAGTTTCCATCTTCTTGCCCGATTTGGCCGATCTGACGCCATAAGGCTCCGCTCCGGTACACCAGCACGCGATGGCCGTCCGTGTCCAACACGTACAGGCGGTCGCGCGACGGGACAAATTGATCGGTGCTCAGGGGAGTGCCTGGAAGCAAAATCCTCTCACCGCTGATCGGAACGGCGGCGCTGGCCGCTGAGGAAATGGCGAGCAGCGCCGATGGCCACCAGCAGCGACGGCTCATATTCGGGCGCTCCGTGTAGGTGTGTTCAGCGTGTCGGCCACAAATGCCTCCCATGTACGCAGCTTCCGTACCGTACCTTCCTCATCGACGCTTACGACTAGAACGTCCTCATCGAATAGACTCTCCTGACCATAGTCGTCCTCCACACCGGGTATGCTCGTGACAGCCTGCAAAACGGGAGCGCGCACTGACTTTTTAAGCACCCCGTCAAGCTCTCCAGACGTGAACTTCTCGCTGAACAGAACCGTTGTACGCCGAACTGTCCGCGCGCGTCGTTCCCATTCGGCATAGGCATTATATGTGTTCTCAAGGCTACAGGCAGCGCACCTAGCGGTAATCACGACCAGATCGCGGTTTCTTGCCCAGTCGTCCGGCACGGCGGTACGGCTTCGTCCAACGACCGCCAGGGATGGAAATTTATCTCCGGGTTCGAGGCGCGGCGCCCTGGCCTGACGCGCGTATGTCGGCCTCCCAAACATGAACCGCTCAACGAGCTGCCGCATATCCAAGGGCTGTGCATACGGCGCCGCAAACCTGACGTGCTCCGAGGAATCGACCAGATATATCCAGAACGCTGAGCCATCGGTGTGGAGACGTCTTGCCCACCCGCCATCATCGGTTATCTGCTGAATTGAAGGCGCCACGAGAAACGAATGTCTTTGGCTGTCTCGCCGGGCCCAGATCGCCACGACAACAAGTCCTCGGTCCTTGTACATCTTCGCCAGGACGTGCGCGAATCCGATACGTCTTACCGCCTCATTGAACATAGGGTCCCCATACAGAACGAGCGTCCAAGTTGCGGTCCGCGTGCGCAGCCCGGCGAAATTCGGGAACCGGTCACCGAGGCGTAAGTGAGGCTCACGGCGTGATCGGTACACAAATACCGCGATATTAACCGTAATCAGCGCGATTAAGGCAATAACATATCGTTTCCCGGATAGCACTAGAGAAACATACCGCCCCCCCCCCCAGGAAAAAGTCAAGGTTTAATTTTTATTTTTGTTCGTGTGATTTTCGACTAATGCGAACGACTGGTCCCAGAATGAACAGAAATTCCCGGCGCCGCATCATCCGGCCAGCACCGGAAACGGACTATACTCACGCACCACGCCCTCGCCCACCGATCCGATCAGCACATCCACGATCCGGTTCGGCGCCCGCGGCGCCGCCAGCTCCACTTTGAGGTAATTGTCCGTCAGCCCGTACGGGCCGTTTTCCAGCGTCACCGCCGAAAGCCGCCGGCCCACCATTCGCCTGCGGAATTCCAAATTCTTCCGCGCGCCCAGTTCGCGCAAAATGCGGTTGCGCTCCTTGCGAACCGGCATCGGCACGCGCCGCGCATCCTCTGCCGCGGGCGTCCCCGGCCGCTCCGAGTACGTGAACACATGCAGATATGTGAACGGCAGGCTTTCGATGAACGCGCGGCTCTCCTCGAACTCCTCATCGCTCTCGCCCGGGAACCCCACCATCACATCCGCGCCGATCGCCGCGTCCGGCATCAACGACCGCGCCCTCAGTATGCGATCCCGGTAATGCCGCGGCCGGTACTTGCGATGCATGCGGCGCAGCACTGCATCCGAGCCGGATTGCAGCGGCGCATGCACGTGCTTCGCTATCCGCGGAGACAACGCCATGAGCTCCAGCAGCTCGTCGCTGAAGTCCATCGGCTCGACGGAACTCAGCCGCAGCCGCTCCACCTCCGTCTCTTTCAGCAAGCGCCGCAGCAGATCCACAAGCCGCGCCGGCGCCGGCGAAAATCCGTGCTCCCGTCCCCACCGCCCCAGGTTCACGCCGCTCAGCACCACTTCCCGGTATTTCGCCCCAAGCTTCCGGACCTGCTCGATCACCTGCTCGGCAGGCGCGCTGCGGCTCCGCCCGCGCACGAACGGAATTACGCAAAACGAACACCGGTTATTGCAGCCGTCCTGGATTTTCAGGTTGGGACGCGTCCGATCCCCCAGCGCGTCCTCAACCGGCGCTGTAAAAAACTGCTGCTCGGCGAAGATGTCGCCGACGTGAATCTGCCCGTGATACGGGATCTCGCCGCACACCAGCTCCACCAGGCGCGCCTTGTGCGAATTCCCGACCACCATCGAGACGCCCGGCATCTGCGCGATATCCTCCGGAGCGCGTTGCGCATAACAGCCCGTCACCACAATGCGCGCATTCGGATTCTCGCGATGTATGCGGCGCACCGCCTGCTGCACGTCATGATCCGCGCTGGAGGTGACCGTGCACGTGTTCAGCACCACCAGGTTTGCGTCTTCAACGCTGCGCGCCGCGCCCCAGCCCCTCGCCGCCAGACCCGCTTCAATCGCCGCCCCGTCGGCCTGCGACGCGCGGCAGCCGAAGCTGTAGACAATTGACTTGGGCACAATTCGTGGCGCCAGCCTACCCGCCCGGCCGGATTACGACTCCTTCTGGCTGGCGCTGGATGTCGTTGACGAAGACCCCGAGTCCGGTTTGCTCTCGCCCTTGGCGCCGTCCGGCTTCGACTCCGACGATTTCGATCCGTTGTCGGCTTTCCCTCGCGCGTAATCGGTGATGTACCACCCGCTGCCTTTGAACTGGAGGGCGGGCGCCGACAACAACCGGTGCACCTGTCCTCCGCACTGCTCATGCACCGTCAGCGGAGTATCAGAAAACTTCTGCATCACTTCAAAAACAGAGCCACAGCCATCGCACTGATATTCGTAAAGGGGCATTTTGCAGGTAACGCTCCTGGAGAATCTTAGCGGCGCTCGAGCGCCGTCTCTCGCGCGCCCGTATTCGCCGCCTGCTTGACGCCGTTCGCCACTTCGATCGCCTTCTTCAGCAGCAGATCCTCGGTCGGCTTCTGCGGAGTGCGCTGCTCCGGCGCCTGGTCGGGATTGTCGTCATCTTCGATCACCGGCTGCGCCTCGGCAACCTGAACCGTTGGCGTCACGCCATTGTCCTGTATCGACTTGCCGCTCGGAGAATAAAATTTCGCCACCGAAAGAATCACGGCGCTCCCGTCATCCATGGTGATCGCCTTCCGAATCGCCGCATTGCCGTACGTCCGCTCCCCCACAACTTCCGCGCGCTTGGAGTCCTCGAGCGCCGCCGCCGCAACTTCGGCGCCCCCCGCCGTCCCGCGGTTCGTGATCACCGTCAGCGGCAGATGCGTAATCACTCCGGCCGGCGTCGCGTCGAAATTCTGCCGCGGATACTTCTGACCCTGCACGTACGTGATGATGCCCTTCTCAATAAAAAAGCTGGCCAGACGAGCGCCGTCCTCCGGCGCTCCAATCGGATTGTTCCGCAAGTCCAGGATCAGCTTCTTGGCGCCCTGCCGTTGCAGTTCCTCGACTTTCGATTTCACTTCGCGAAGATGCGCGGCGTCAATCACCGGAACCTGAATGTAGCCGATCTGATCTTGCAGCATCTTGCCCGTCACCGGCGGATAATGGATGTTCGTCCGCGTCAGCGTGATCTTCGTCGGCTCCGGATGCGAGTACCGCATCAAGCCCAGCTCCACGTTCGACCCCGCCTCCCCTTCTAACAGCATCTCCGCATACACCAACGGCATGTCGCGCGTGGAAACGCCATTGATGCTCTCGATGATGTCCCCCGTGTTCAGACCCGCCTTGTCCGCCGGCGATCCCGGAATGGCGTCGACCACCCCAAGGTAACCCAGCCGCTTCGCCACCACCAGACCCACGCTCGCCTTCTTGCCAATCGAATCCTTGCCCTTCAAATATTGCTTGTATTGATCCGCATTGAGATAGCTGGCGTATGGATCGATCGCTTCCAGCATTCCGTTCAACGCGCCCAGCGTGACGTTCTTCAGATCAGGCTCTTCAACATAATCGCCTTTGATGTGGTTGAGCACCTCCGTATAAACGGCAAGATGCCGGTACTGGTCCTCGGTGGATGCGGCAGAGTTATGATGCGCGCCGACCAGCAGCAAAATCACCAGACACGTCGACGCAGTGACAACAAAATACTTCAACCGGCTGTTCATACGGACTTCAGAGCCCTCGATCCTTATTGTAGCAGGAAGATCCCGCGTTCCCGGCCGTTGCCAGACTCGCGGCCGGCCCTAAATGATTGATCATCACAGGATTGAGACGCACCGAGCCCCCTTCGGCCCCCGCCCTCTGTTTTTGAGCGCGCCAGCCTGCCCCTCCGGCGCTCAGACCCTCACCACCGTGATCCTGCTGAACCCCTCCTCCAGCCGCGGCGGCGCCAGCCGGCGCGCCATCTCGTAAATCGCCTCCGGAGGCACCGTGCGCTCCCGCCCACGATTCCGCTCTATGCAGACTTCCACCGGCGTGTCAAAGAATACCGCTTCAACGACGCTGTCGTTCAATTCCGCGATTCTGATGTACGGCCGCCGCTCTCTGGGCGTCAGATTCGTCGCATCGATGAACGTAAGCGGCCGCTGCAGCTCAAGACGATGCCGGAGCAGGTAGCGCAGCGTCGCAAACACCCGCCGGTGAATCGTTTGTATGGCGGGATCGTCCGCCAGCCACCGTCGGATTTCATCGCTCGAAAGAGCCGTGTGGCCCAGCCTCGCCACCCACGTCGACTTCCCGGAGCCCGGCAGCCCCACCAGGACCACCACCACCGGACGAACAATCGGCGCAGCGCTCAAATTCTATTGTCACCGGGACTCGTCGCCGGCGGCCCCGTGGAAACTGAACGTCACCACCACATGGCTCCTAACCGCCCGCCCCTTGGACAGCGCTGGCTCAAACCGCCAGCGCCGCAGCGCCGTGTCAGCCGCCCCGATCAGCCACGGGTTCGCTCCGTGCGTGAGCGGCTCTACATCCGTCACCGCGCCCGTCCGGTCGACCTCCGCCCGCAATTCGATGCGCTGATCTCCAGAAAGCGTCTCCGCCACAAACCGCGGCAGCTCAGGACGCACCGTGCGGAGCGCCCGCGCCGCAATGAAATCGTTCCCCGCCCCGGCGCCGGACCGGAACTTCGTATCCGCCGCTTCGTAGCCCACAAGCTCCAGCGCCGCGGGTGGAGGCGGCAGCGCCCCGGCCCCGCTGCTGTTGGCCAGCGCAGGCACACCCGGAGGCGCCAGCCGGATGACCGCCGGAGCCGCCAGCGCAACATCGCTCAAGCTGCGCATCTCCCGCCGCTCCGATTCCGGCGGCGTGAAAGCCCGCCCCGCAATCTGGCCGCCCCCCTTCGGCCGTGTGCGCGCCTCCACAAACCTCGCCGCCCTGGGCCGCGCTTCTTCCGGCGCCGCCGCTGTCCCGCCCGCCGCAAGCCGCGGCTCGACCTCGGCCGGCCGCGCGTCACTCTGAATGCTGCGGATCAATTCCCGGCTCGTGAGCGCTCCGTCGTACACTTCAAGCGCAAAATTCACATCCGGAGAGATCGGGTCATACGTCGCCGCGCCCTTCAATAAATCCTGCCGGCTCAGATCCCGCCGCGTGTGCTGGATGCCGTCGTCAATCCATAATGCGCCCCCGCTCGCCTGGGCGATCAGTGGCGAGTGCGGGTCCCAGGTCAAACGCAAGTGATCGCCCTGACGCGCCAGGTTCAGCCCCAGCGTGACCCTGGCCGGTTTGGCCGGCGGCGTCGCCCGGGATTCCCGCCAAAGCGAGAACGCTAAAACGAGTACCGCCGCTGCGCCGAACGACGCGCTCCAGCGTACCAGCTCACGGCGCGCCGTGCGCGCTTCGCGGCGCCCCCCAGAGGGCAGCGCGCGCCGCGCCCCCGCCAGCCGCGGCGCCTCCCCGCCCACGCTTGTAACCACCGGCGCCGCGCTGCGCTCCAGAAACCCCCGATTCAGCGGAAATTGCGCGTACGGCGCCTGTTTTTGCAGATCCCCCGCCTCCCAGAAAAAGCTGCCCACCGGTTCCGGCCCGCCCCGCAACAGCAGGAAAACCCCCGCGCCCGGAAAATACCGCCGGAATAAGGCCGCATCCGCAATGTCCAAATACATGCCCCGCCGGATGTGGCTGCGCACAAGCCCTACCGCTGTCATCCGCGTACGCCGCTCCGCCGATGCGATCTCCCCGCCCAAACGCTCCTTTTCCTTTTCCGTCAGCGTGTAGGTCGGACCGCGGCGGTGCTCGATGCCCACCGGCTCGAAGCTCTCAATGCGAACCACCGGAGCGTCATCGCCCTCTTCCACCGAACCGAGCAGAATGCCGCCCACTTCTTCCCCGCCAGCCCGTGACTCCTCCAGCCACGAAAGAAACGCATCAATTAAGGAGAGATTCAGGAAAACGCGGATCGAGCGGTCGGGCGGCGCCCAGGCATAAAACGGGGCTGTCGCCGGGGATCTCTCGACGCCTTTCACGATGACGATCCTCCGCTCGTCAGCGGGTCCTTCACTGTAAGCGATCCCGCCGATCGCCCGACATTATAGCAGAAGCAGTGCGCCCTTCCCTGGTCTGAACCCCGCTATCGCCTCCAGCTCGGCTCCGGACGTCCATTGGTCGCGGCGAGGATCTCATGAATCCGGCTCTGAAATCCCCCCACCTGCCGCTTCAGCTCCGGATCCTTGATCCGCTGGAAATTGCGCCCCGCCTCCGTCCTGGTCCTCGCCTCCCCCAGCAGATTATTCATCTGGTCGAAGTCGTTTTGGATATCGTACAGCTCATCAATGTCCCACACCCCGTGGTACTGCATGAAGCTGTACCGGTCCGTCCGCAATCCCACCACCGTGGGCGTTTGTGGAAAATCGCGCTCCCAGAAATACTCGTATACGAAATCCTTGCGCCAGTCCTCCGGCGTGCGCGAGCCGGCCTTGAGCAGCGGCAAGAGCGACCGCCCGTGCGCATCGGGCAGCGCCGGCGCCCCCGCCGCGTCCAGCATCGTCGGACCAATGTCGATGTTCAGCGCCATGTCGTTCACATCCCGGCTCGGCGCAAACAGGTCCGGGCAGTGGGCGATCATCGGAATGCGGATGGAGGTTTCATACATCGTGCGCTTGTCGATCAGTCCGTGCTCGCCAAATTGAAATCCGTTGTCGCTCATGTACACCACCAGCGTGTCGTTCAGCAGCCCCCGCTGCTCGAGCTCGTTCACCACCGCGCCCACGCTGTCGTCGAGCGCCATCAGCGTGCGGCAGTAATCGCGATAGAACTGATCGAAGTTCACCCGGTGGTTGTACATGCCGTCCACGCCGTGCCAGGAATTCCGCTGCCGTCGCACCCAATCCGGCTTGCCGCGATAGTTCTCTTCCGTGTTGGCCATCGACTTCGGATGCGGAATGGGCTCGGTCGTGTACAGGTTTTTGTGGCGCTCAGCCGGAAAAAAGTCGGCGTGCGTGGCCTTATGCGCTAAGTGCAGCAGAAAGGGACGGCCTTTGTTCTCCCGGATGAACCGGATCGCCTCTTCCGTCAGAATGTCGGTGACGTAGCCTTTCACCTGACGGCGCGATCCGTCAAAATTCAACACCGGATCGTTGTACACCCCCTGCCCCCGAAAGGAAATCCAGCGGTGATAGCCCGGACGCGGCTCATCCGTCTCCCCGCCCATGTGCCATTTGCCGATCATCGCGGTGCGGTATCCGTGCTGCTGCAACACCTGCGGAAAAATCGTCAGACCCTGCGGGAATGCACTCACGTTGTCCATGACCCCATGCGCATGCACGTACTGCCCGGTCAGAATGGACGCCCGGCTCGGCGAACACAGCGACGTGGTCACGAAAGAGTTGCGGAACAGCGCCCCGCCCCGCGCCAGCCGGTCCAGGTTGGGCGTCTTCACCCAGGGGTGGCCCATGCAGCTCATCGTGTCATAGCGATGATCGTCGGATAGAATCAGGACCAGATTGCGCTTCTTGCCGGCTTGTGAAAGCACAGCCGGCGCTCCGGCGAGAGCGGCGACAGCGGTGCGGCGAGTCATTCAGCCGTGAGCGTATCACATCTCCTGTCACATCTCGTACAGGAAGGCCGGGTACCGCGTCAGCTTCGCCGCCGCAGCCTTGTGCGCCACCGAGTACATCTGCTCGCCCCGCAGCTCCGTCGGAAAATTGTTCTTCTCCAGAAATTCCCGCACCCACAGATGCGCGTCATAGCGCGGCGCGATTTCGGTGAACAGGACATCCACCTCGAATCCCGCGCAGCTCAGCGCCTCCCGAAGCTCCTTGGGCGTGTATTCCCGCATGTGCCCCACCTCCGTGTCCGCGAACTCCCCAAGCGGGTTCGGATAGAACGGATACACCTGCGGATTCCAGCTCATCCGCAGCGAGCGCTCCACCGCCGTGTAGCTGACGGCGTTGGGCGTGGTCAGCACAAGCGAGCCGCCGTCCACCAGCACCCGCCGGCATTCAAACAGCATGTGCATCGGGTCATGCAGGAAATGCTCGAAGATTTCACACGCCAGGACCGTGTCGAAACTGGCGTCTTCGTAGGGATAGCGGTCCTTCTCCGCATCAAACAGGTCTACCCAGCACTCAAACACCGGCTTGCCCTGCGCCGTGACCACCTTCTTGTCGCGCCCCCCCAGCCGCCCGTAGTAGGCGCCTCGAACCTCTTTGTACCCCAGGATGCACTGGAGCGCCGGCGTCATGTGCATGTACGCCCCCAGCTCCAGAACCCGGCCCGTTTTCCCCGGCGGCGGCGTGATGCACAGCGTCCGCACAATCCGCCCCATGTGCTCGCGCAAGTAGGAGCGCGCGCCCTCGTCCGGAAGGTCGATTGCGTTCAGAAACCGCTCGATCCGGCGCGCGAGTTCGGAATCCAGGCGCGGCTTGCCCTCCTCCCCGCCCCGGGCCGCGGAACGCGAAAAAAGACCCAGTCGCATTCCCCCATTATTAGCCCCGCATCCGGCGCAGGAACCCTCCCCTCCCTCCGCCGCTCACGTCTTCTTTAAAAATCGCCCTCGCGAACGTATGGATACGACCACAGCGTCACTTGCAGCAGCACCGACTTGATCCATGCCTGATGCATCTTCTCCACCTCCTCCGGTCCGTGTCCCTTCTTCGACAGGAACGGCTTGAGCGTCGCCGTTACCGGATAAATGATCGGGAACAGGTAACGGAACGGGACGATGGGCTCCGCCTGAACCCCGTCGGTCGCATTCTTCTTGGTCCGATAGTGGCGCAGGCCAATCTCAAACTGGTAGTCGAGCCAGCGCTGATCGTATTCCGCCTTGGCCGTGTCCAGAATCCACTGCCCGAAGCGTTGCCGCACCCGTTGCAGATACTCGGCGTTCGGCTTCCCGTCCGCCGGGTTCACAAACGCCCGCACCAGAAACGGATGAGATCCGATGAACCCGTACCACACATCCAGAATCTGCTCCACTTGGTCCGCCAGGACCTCATGCGACGTCCGCAACGCGCGGACATCCTCGTCGGTAAAAAGCGCCGTCCGCTTCAGCTCTTCGAACTCCTGCATGCTGACCGGCGAGCGGGGAACCTGCTGATCCCCCAGTGCGTATCCGGGTATGGTTGCTTGCGACATATGCCTCCTCGTTAGTCTGTGCTGTTGCGCTGCGCGCGCTTGGCCGAAGGCGCGGAAAGGCGGACCCATGAGCGCCAGCCCGCTTCGCCTCCCGCCTGAAAATCTGGACAGTCCATCCGGAGCGCGCCGTCGCCAAACGGCGCATCCACAAAATCGCAATGGTGCGGCTGATCGGCGTCGGCGTGAACGCCCGGACGAAAAAAACGGCAGTTCACGCACATGCGCGCTACCGGTATCTGTTTCTGCTCTTGCAGCGTTCGAATCATCTTCACCAGCGCCCGCAAAAACGTCCGCTGCTCTTCGGCCGATAACGCGCCGATCGCGGGCGTCAGAAAATCCGGCCACTGCGACAGCCGTTCCGCAGCCTTCCGGCCGCGCGCCGTCAGCCGCGCGCTCACGGCCCGGCCATCGGACGCGCTCCGCCTCTTCGTCAGCAACCCCTTGCTCGCCAGCGCCGAAACCGCGTCGCTGGCCGTCGCCGCCGTCACCCCCATCGCATCCGCCAGCTCCAGCAGACGCATCGGCCCGCGAAATCGGATCAGACTCAGGATCTGGGCCTGCGTCGGCGAAATCCCCGCATCGAACGAATCCCGCCATTGCCGCGTTTTCATCGCCAGCCCCACTTTGGCCAGCCCCTGCGCGATGCGCAACGCCAGCGGTTCGCCTTCCCGTATCATTAGGACTCCTAAGTATTGTATCGGCGGCCGGCCCCGCCGTCAACCGCGGCCCGCCGCCCCCTCGCCTCGCGCGGCCCCGGGTCCCAACCACCGCCGCGGCTATAATCGATGTATAGGTTTCCCATGCGGTCTCTGGTCTTCCTCGCCATCCTGGGCGCCTCCGCGCTTGCCGCGCAGCCCCAGTCGGCCAGCGCTCCCTCCCAGCCGCCCGCGGCTGCCGCCCCGCAGCCCAGCCCCAACCCCGACCGCAGCCAGATCCGCGTGCAGGTGAATGAGGTCGTCGTCCCCGTCACCGTGACCGACGAAAAGGGCCGCTTCGTCTCCGATCTCGAAGCCAAGGACTTCCGCATCTTCGACGAAGGCAAAGAGCAGAAAATCGAGTTCTTCACTCGCGAGCGCGGCCAGCCCGTGGTCGTCGGTTTCCTCGTGGAACAGAGCAACCGGATGCGCATGTACTGGAAAACCTACCAGGACGCGATCATCGATCTCATCTCCAACCTGATGCCGGGCGACAAGAAGTTCAGCGGCTACCTGATCACCTATTCGCAGGATGCCGAGCTGCAGGTCAACACCACGCACGATCCCGAGAAGCTGATCGAAAAGGTGCGCAAGATGAAACCGGGCGGCGGCTCGGCGCTCTACGATGCCATCTACATGGCCTGCACCCGGCGCGAGCTGGTGAAAGGCGAGCCGATCGAGCCCCGCCGCGTCATCGTCATCGTCGGCGACGGACATGACAACAACAGCAAGTACACGCTCGACCAGGTGATCGAGCTCGCACAACGTAATCTCGTCACCATCTACTGCGTCGATACCGTCGGCTTCGGCTTCAGCATCGAGGACGAGAAGAACCTCGTCCGCCTGGCCGAAGAAACCGGCGGCCGCGTCGAATATCCGCTCCAGGGCAACTACAGCGATGTCTCCGGGTATCTGTCCACGCCGTCCGATGAGGGCAACTACGCCTTAAAAGTGGGCACCGGAGGCTACGCCGCCGCCATTGCCAGCGGAATCTTCAAGGCCATCGCCAACGTTACCGGCGAAGTCACCACCCAGTACATCATCCGCTATGTGCCCGACGTCGCCGACGGCAAGACCAAAGACTTCCGCAGGATCGAAGTGAGGGTCAATCTTGCAAACGTCAAGGTCCGCGCCCGCAAGGGTTATTACCCCCAGGCGCCATAACCGATAAGAGACCCAGATGCCCGCCACTCTGATCGCCGCGCAGCAGGGCCGGTATTCCATCCTCGAAGCCGAGCTGCCGGACGGCGCCGTGACGCCAATCGGCGTCCTCCTCCAGGATCCGGAATCAAACCGCTTGTATGTCCGCCTGCGCCGCGACTGGGCCGCCATCGCCCCCGATGACCCGGTCCTCCCACTGCTCCAGGACGATCTCGAAATCAAGGCGCACGAATGGGGCGCCGAGGGGCTGTTGGCCTGGCTCGAAGATCACCTCTCAAACAGCCTCCGCATCACCGACCGCCAAACTGCCCTCGTGGACGATTTCGAACGCGCGCTGAACCGGCTCTATAGCCGGCATATCCGTTCCACCGTGCAGGCCGGCGTCACCCACGTGCCCCGTTATTCGCTGCGCGTCGCCGCCGGACGGCTGCTCGACAATGAAGAAATCGAGACCCAAGACTTCGAGGAGGTTCCCCCCGACTTGCGCCGCGTCGGCGACGACCTGTTCGCCGCCGAAATCGTGGGAACATCCATGGAGCCGCTGATCCCGAACGGAAGCGTGTGCCTGTTCCGCCGCTTTGGCGCCGGCAGCCGCCAGGGCAAACTGGTCCTGGTCGAGGAGCTCGGACGCGGCGCCAACGATCGCTACACCGTCAAGCGCTATAAGAGCGCCAGGCTCCAGCGCGAGGACGGAACCTGGGAGCACAACGCCATCCGGCTTGAACCCCTCAACCCCGAGCATCAGCCCTTCTATCTGATCCCCGGCGAGGACCGCTATCGCATCGTCGCTGAGTTTGTGCGGGTTCTCTACTGATCCGCTAGTGCGCTGCGGCCGCCGCCGCCTGCCGCTGCCCTGACCATACAATCCACACGCCCACGCCCATCAGGCCGAGCGAAATCCACTGCGTCAGCGACAACGGCAGGCCGAACGGAAGCGCCTGCTCGTGGAAACGATAGAACTCGATCAGGAACCGGAAAACCGAGGAGACAATCAGATACAGTCCGATGATCTCCCCCGGCCGGTGCGGCCGGTGAAAGCGCCAGTAGAGAAACGCAAATACCGCCGCCTCGGCGGCCGCTTCATACAGCTGCGTCGGATGCAGCGGCCGGAACAGCGGCGTCCCCACCAGCCGGTTCGCCTCCGGATTGGTGAAGATCACCCCCCACGGCCGGCGGCATTCAACCCCCCAGCAACATCCCGCCGCAAAACAACCCAGTCGTCCAATCGCGTGTCCGATCGCAATCGGCGGCGCAAAGACATCTGCCGTTTTCAGCCACGGCAACTGATGACGGCGCGTGTAAAAGACCGCGAATACGATCGCCAGCGCCAGACCGCCCTGAAACACCCCCGCCGCCTGGAGCGTGGAGCGGGAAAAAATTTCGCCCGGATGCGCTGCGAAGTACGGAATATCAAACACAATCATCAACAGCTTCGCGCCCAGCATGCCCGCCAGCGCGCAGTAAATCCCCAGATTGACCACCGCCTCCGAGCGCAACCCGGATCGCTTCGCCAAACGCGACGCCATCCACAGCGCCACCAGGAACGCAATGGCCACCAGCACGCCATACGTCGGCAGGAAAAAGTCGCCAATGCTAATCAGTTTGGGATACATGCTTTTCGTGTCGCCGGGTGCGCCATATGTCGATCACCAGCAGCCCGGCCCCGATGGTTATAGCGCTGTCGGCCACGTTGAATGCGGGAAACTGATATCGTCCGAAATAGAACTCCAGAAAGTCGGTCACGGACCCGGCCAGCGCGCGATCGTACACATTCCCCAGCGCGCCGCCCAGCACCAGCGCCAGACCGACGCGCAGCGCCGGCGTCGAAACCAGCCCGCCCCGCGCCGGCTGTAGCAGCAGCGTCGTGATAAAAGCCATCACCCCGATCGACAGCGCGATCAGAAACACCGTGCGCCATTCGCTGGTCGAATCCGCCAGAATGCCAAACGCCGCGCCCCGGTTTTCGGTATGCACGATGCTGAAAAATCCCGGAATCACCGCATAGTTGTCCCACGCCGAGACATGCGCGCGTATGATCCATTTGGTCAGCCGGTCGAAAAGGAATACCAGCGCCGACGCCGCAAACGGCAAGTAGCGGGCGAAGCCCGTCATTCGCCTTCCTTCACCATCTCGCGCACCGCTTCCGCACACGCCCCGCAGATGGTTGGAAATGTGGCGTCCGAACCCACGTCGGTCCGGTACTTCCAGCATCGCTCGCATTTGACGCCTTCGGCGCGCTCAATCGTCACCCCCAGCTCGTCCGACTCTCCCTCGGCAAGATCCACTTGCGACACAATGAACCAGGCCGGCAGCTCGCGCTGGTATTCGGACAGCAGCGGCAGCAGATCGCCGTTGGCGCTGATGCGCACCCGCGCCTCGAGTCCCGTCCCGATGAACTTGTCCTGCCGCGCCGCCTCCAGACTCTTCAGCACCTGGTCGCGCACCCCCAACAGCCGGTCCCAGTTGGCGGCGCGCTCTCGCATCTCCGCAGTCAACCCCTCGGAGAGCTCCTCCGGCTTCGGAAACAGCGCCAGATGCACGCTCGCCGGCGCCCCCTCCGGCAGGCGCATGTGCCCCCAGACTTCATCCGCCGTGAAAGCCATCAGCGGCGCCAGCAGCCGCACCAGCGCGTAGCTCAGCCGGTATATCGCCGTCTGCGCGCTGCGCCGCGCCCGCGAGTTCGGCGCCGTCGTGTACAGCCGGTCCTTCAACACGTCAAAGTAGATCGCGCTCAAATCGATCGTCGCGAAATCGTACGCCGCGCGATACACCTTGTGAAATGCAAAGTCGCGATACCACTCCAGACACCGCCGCACCAGATCCTCGGCGCGAAACAGCATCCACTGGTCCAGCTCCTGCATCTCCCCGCCCGGGATCGCGTCGCGCGCCGGATCGAAGTCGTGCAAATTCCCCAGCGCGTACCGGAACGTGTTCCGCAGCTTCCGGTATGCCTCGGAAAGCCGTTGCAGAATCGTGTCCGACAGCCGGGCGTCTTCGCTGTATTCCACGGACGCCACCCACAGCCGGAGCACTTCCGCCCCCGCTTGCCGGATCACCTTCTCCGGCTCAATCACGTTGCCCAGCGATTTCGACATCGCCCGCCCTTCGGCGTCCAGCGTCCAGCCGCTCGTGGCGCATTCGCGAAACGGCGATTCGCCCCGCAGCCCCACGCCGATCAGCAGCGAGCTCTGAAACCAGCCCCGATATTGATCGCCCCCCTCCAGATACAGGTCCGACGGCCACGGCAGCCCGTTCTCCGGCGTGAGCACCGCAAGGTGGCTCGATCCGGAATCGAACCAGACGTCCAGAATGTCGTTTTCTTTGCGAAACTTCGATGCCCCGCACTTTTGGCAGCTCACCCCGCCGCCCATCAGCTCCTCGGGCGATTTCTCAAACCACACGTCAGCCGAGCCCCGCCGAAACTCGTCCACCACGCGGCGCAACGCTCGCCCATCCGTCACCGGCTCGTTGCAGGACTCACAGTAAAAAACCACAATGGGCACGCCCCAGACCCGCTGCCGCGATATACACCAGTCCGGACGGCTCTGGACCATGTTGATGAACCGCTCCTCGCCCCACGCCGGCATCCAGCGCACCTTCTTGGCGGCCTCGATCGCCCGTGCGCGCAGATCCTGCCGTTCCATGCCAATGAACCATTGCTCGGTTGCCCGGAAAATCGTCGGATTGTGACAGCGCCAGCAGTGCGGATAGCTGTGCTCGATCTCTTGCGCCGCCACCAGCGCGCCCCGCCGCCGGAGAATGTCCATCACGATCGAGTTCGCTTCCCACACGCTCTTGCCGGTCAGCTCCTCCGGCAGCCGCCCCTCGGCCCCTTCCGCAGGGAAGAACCGCCCCTCCGGGTCCACTGGGTTGTACACGCCGATGCCGTACGCTTTCGCGATCTCGAAATCTTCCTGCCCATGACCCGGCGCCGTGTGCACGGCGCCCGTCCCCTGCTCCAGCGTGACGTGCTGGCCGAGAATCCCCAGCGACTCGCGGTCCACAAACGGATGCCGGAAAAGCGCGCCTTCGAGCGCCCGGCCCTTAAACCGCGCGATGATCTTCGGCCCCCTCCAGCCGGCGGCCTCCGCGGTCTCGTGCAGCAGACTCTCGGCGACAATATACACATCGCCGTCCACCTCCACCGCCGCGTAATCATACGAGGGATGATACGCAATGGCCAGGTTGGCGGGCATCGTCCACGGCGTCGTGGTCCAGATCAGGCCGTACACCCTGCGGCCCGCCAGCTCCGGCGCGATCTTCGCCGGATCCGACTTCAGATCAAACCGGACCCAGATGGACGGGCTCGTGTGGTTCTCGTACTCCACCTCGGCTTCGGCCAGCGCCGTCCGGCAATGCACGCACCAGTGCACAGGCTTCAGCCCTTTGTACACATAGCCCTTTTCCAGAAAGTCGACGAACGCGCCGGCAATCACCGCCTCATATTCGGGCGTCATCGTCAGGTACGGATCGTCCCACCGGCCAAATACGCCCAGCCGGATAAAATCTTCGCGCTGAAGATCGACGTATTTCTGCGCGTATTTGCGGCATGCGCGGCGGATGTCCGCAACGCTCATCGTCGCTTTCTTCGCCCCGAGCTCGCTGTCCACCTTGATCTCAATCGGAAGCCCGTGGCAGTCCCACCCCGGCACGTACGGCGAGTCGTAACCCGCCATGGTCTTGGATTTGACAATGAAATCCTTCAGAATCTTGTTGAATGCGTGACCAATATGGATGTTGCCGTTGGCATACGGCGGCCCGTCGTGCAGTACATACATCGGACTGCCCGCTCGCGCCTTGCGAATCGCGTTGTAGAGATCCATTTCCCGCCAGCGCGCCAGCATCCGGGGCTCGGCCTGAGGCAGGTTGGCCTTCATCGGAAAATCGGTTTTGGGTAGGTTAACGGTCTTCTTCAGATCGAGCGTTGCAGGCTCCATGCGGGGATATCTCTATCGTAACAAGGACTTCTCGCGGACCTGAACCCGGCCCCGGTCCGGACCTTCACAGCGCCCCCAATCACAAGTAAATACAGCTCTTGCCCGGCTTCAGCCGCCTCAAAATTTGGCCCCGTCCGTTATCCTGGAAGTGGAGGCAGGCTATCCTCCCAACAAAGCCGCTCGTTCGAGCGGCTTTTTTCTTTTCTGGAGGTCCCGATATGTCCACCAACCGTTCCACCGGTCCGCGCACCGACGCCGGCAAGGCCGTCTCCTCGATGAACAGCCTCAAGCAC
>Ga0209581_1001859_pt1 | contig 22646 bp, 17 predicted proteins | sample Coa_R2_FD_187160 | JGI IMG/M metagenome (GOLD analysis project Ga0209581, IMG submission 187160) | Surface soil microbial communities from Centralia Pennsylvania, which are recovering from an underground coalmine fire - Coalmine... | ecosystem: Environmental > Terrestrial > Soil > Unclassified ...
TTCGGGGAATTTGAGGCGGAAGACGAGTTCCATGCTCGGCCCCTGGAACCATTGCGGCAAGGGCGGAAAGCGATGCACCGCCTCGACCATCTTCTCGATCTGGCGGTCGATGTCGGGATAGCCCGAACTGCGAAGCACGTTGACCCGCGCGATCGTGCCGTTGTCGAGCACGACGACGTTGAGCGCGGTCTCACCGCTGCGGTTGCCGACCAGCGACAGCGGCACCAGGTCGAGGTGCTGGCGCGTCAGGGTGACGAGATAGGCGAGATACTCGTCGCGGGTCGCCGCCGGGCCGGGTACCCGGGCGCGGCGGCCGCCGTCGTGCGGCGCCGCCGCCGGGTGCGGCGCCGCCGGCGGCTTGGGCAGGCTGATCGCCGCGACCTGCTGCGGCGGCGCCGGTTTCGGCGGCGGGGGCGGCGGCACCGGCTTTGGCGAAGGTGCGCTCTGCTCGGCCACCGGCTGCGCGGCGTCGTCGCCAGGCTGCTTCGGCGGCGCGCTCGGGTCGCCGACATCTTCCGAGGCGAGCCGGCCCGGTTTCGGCGCCGCCGCCTCGGGCCTGGGCGGTGCCGGCGGGGGCGGCGGCGCCTCGAACACCAGCGAGATCGGGATCGGCCGGGGCAGCTCGGGCGGCACCGCGGTGGCGGTCAGGATCACGACCAGGGTCAGCAGGTGCGCGGCGAGCGAGCCGAGCGGCGCGCGCAGCCGCATCGCCTGCGGCGTCGGCGGCGGCTCGTCGGGAATGAGGCCGAGACGCTCGGGATCGAGCCGCTCCGGCTCCTCGAACTCGACGAAATAGGGCGCCGCGGCGAGGGACGGCTCGATGCGGTCCTCCGCCGGCAGGGCGGTGCGTTCGGGACGCAGCGCCAGCGCCTCGGGCAGCTCATAATAGACTGCGTCGGTCGGCACGCCCGCTATCCCGCCGCGCCGCCGGCCCCGGCCAGTTCGAGCCAGGCCGCTTCGTCGAGCGTGGCGATGCCGAGCGCCGCGGCGCGCGCCGCCTTCGAGCCGGCATCGGCGCCGACGACGACGAAGTCGGTCTTGGCCGATACCGAACTGGCGACGTTGGCGCCGAGCGCCTCGGCCCGCGCCTTGGCTTCCGAGCGGCTCATCGAGGCGAGCCCGCCGGTGAACACGATGGTCTTGCCCGCCAGCGGCGAGGCGCGCTGCGCCGGCGCGACATAATCCTCGACCTCGACCTCGCGGCACAGATCGTCGAGCACCTCGCGGTTATGCGGCTCGGCGAAGAAGCCGACGATGTCGGCCGCCATGTCGGCGCCGATGCCGTGGATGTCGAGCAGCCCGGCGCGCGCCGGGCTTTCCGGGTCGCCGGCCGCCTCCATTTCGCGGCGCCAGTGAGCGAACGAGCGGTAGTGCCGCGCCAGCAGCCGGGCCGTCGCCTGGCCGACCTGCGGTATGCCGAGCGCGTTGATGAAGCGGTCGAGCGCGATGCGGCGGCGCTCGTCGATCGCCGCGATCAGCTTGCGCGCGCTGGTCTCGCCCCAACCTTCGCGCCCGGCGATCGCCTCGGCCTTGAGGCGGAAAATGTCGGCCGGGCGGCGGATCAGCCCGTCGCGCCAGAACTCGGCGATGTGCTTGGCGCCGAGCCCCTCGATGTCGAAGCAGTCGCGGGCGACGAAATGGCGGAGCCGCTCGACCGCCTGCGCCGGGCAGATCAGCCCGCCGGTGCAGCGGCGCACGACCATGCCTTCCTCGCGCACCGCCAGGCTGCCGCATTCCGGGCAATGGTCGGGAAATTTGTACGGCTCGGCGCCGTTCGGCCGGCGCTCGAGGACGACCCCAACGATCTGCGGGATCACGTCGCCGGCGCGCTGCACGATGACGGTGTCGCCGACGCGCACGTCCTTGCGGGCGATTTCGTCCTCGTTGTGCAGGGTGGCGCGCTGCACCACGACGCCGCCGACGGTGATCGGTTCCAGCACCGCTACCGGGGTCAGCGAGCCCTGGCGGCCGACCTGGATGAGGATGTCGCGCAGGATCGTCTGGGCCTGCTGCGCCGGGAATTTGTGGGCGATCGCCCAGCGCGGCGCCCGGCTGACCATGCCGAGGCGGCGCTGCAGTTCGAGGTCGTTGACCTTGTAGACGACGCCGTCGATGTCGTAGGGCAGCTCGGCGCGGTGTTCGGCGATGTCATGGTAGAAGGCGAGAATCTCGTCGATGCCGCGGCACAGGCGCGAGCGGTCGTTGACGGGAAAGCCCCAGTCCCGGAACCGCGCCAGCGCCTCCTCATGGGTGCGGGCAAACGGCGCGCTCGTCTCGCCCCAGGCATAGGCGAAAAATTTGAGCGGCCGTCGCGCCGTCACCGCCGGGTCGAGCTGGCGCAGCGAGCCGGCGGCGACGTTGCGCGGATTGGCGAACAGCGGCTCGCCGGCGGCCTCGCGCTCGGCGTTGACGGCAAAGAACCCGGCCCGCTCCATGTAGACTTCGCCGCGGATTTCGAAAATCTCCGGCCATCCCGTGCCGGCAAGCCGCTCCGGGATCGACTTGATGGTGCGCAGGTTGGCGGTGACGTCTTCGCCCGTGATGCCGTCGCCGCGGGTCGCGCCGAGCACCAGCCGGCCCTTTTCGTAGCGCAGCGCCGCCGAAAGCCCGTCGATCTTGGGCTCGGCCATCATCGCCGGCGCCTCGTCGCCGCTGTCGCCGGGCCGGCGCAGGAAGCGGGCGACGCGGTCGCAGAACTCGCGCACGTCCGCTTCGGCGAAGGCGTTGTCGAGCGACAGCATCGGCACGCTGTGCCTGACCTTGGCAAAACCGGCGCTGGGCGCAGCGCCGACCCGGCGCGACGGGCTGTCCGCGCGGATCAGCTCGGGAAAGCGCGCCTCGATCGCCTGGTTGCGGCGGCGCAATTCGTCGTATTCGGCATCGGAGATTTCCGGCGCGTCCTCGGTGTAATAGCGCCGGTCGTGATAGGCGATCGCCGCGGCCAGCCGGGCCAGCTCGGCGGCAGCCTCTTCCTCGGTCAGCCTCTCGACATCCTTCATGCCCGCGCCCCGTCGATCAGGCTTGCCGCCGCCGCGCGCGCCTCGCTGGTGACGGTCGTGCCGGACAGCATGCGGGCGATCTCCTCGCGGCGGGTGGCGTCGTCGAGCTCCTCGACCCGGGTCACCGTGGCGCGCTCGGCCTGGCGCTTGGCGACCCGCCAGTGATGCGCGCCGCGCGCTGCGACCTGCGGCGAATGGGTGACGACCAGCACCTGGACGCTGGCGCCGAGCAGTTGCAGCCGTTCGCCGACCGCGGCGGCGACGGCGCCGCCGATGCCGCTGTCGACCTCGTCGAAGATCAGCGTCGGCGCCGCCGAGCCGCCGGCCAGCACCAGCTTCAAAGCCAGCATGAAGCGCGACAATTCTCCGCCCGAGGCGATGCGGGCGAGCGGGCCGAACGGCGCGCCCGGGTTGGTGGCGACCTCGAAATGCACCCGCTCGCAGCCGTGCTCGCCCCAATCTTCCTCGCCGAGCGGGGTCAGCACGGTGCGGAACTGCGCCTTGTCGAGGCGCAGCGGGGCGAGTTCGCGCGCCACCGCCTGGTCGAGCCGCGCCGCGGCGCGGCGGCGGGCGGCGGACACCCGCTCGGCGCCGGCGACAAAGGCGGCGCGCGCGCTTTCCGCCTCGCGGGCGAGAAACTCCGCCGCTGCGGCGCCGTCGTCGATCAGGCCGAGCCGCTCGGCCATGCGCTCGCGCAGCGCCGGCAGGTCGGCGACGCTCACGCCGTGCTTGCGGGCGATGCCGCGCAGGGTGAACAGCCGCTCCTCGACCTCTTCCAGCGCCTTCGGGTCGAGCTCCAGGGCGCGGCCGGCCTCGGCCAGCGCGGCGGCGGCCTCGGCGGTTTCGGCGGCGGCGCGCTCGGCGGCGGCGAGCGCCGGATCGAGCAGGCCCTGGGCGCGGTCGCGGGCGCGTTCGAGCCGGCGCAAGGCGCGCGACAGCGACTGCTGGGCGCCGCCGTCGCCCTCGATCTCGCCGAGCGCGTCGTCGATCGCCTCGCCGAGCCGCTCGGCGTTCTGCAGCAGGCTGCGCCGCGCCGCGAGCCGGTCTTCCTCGCCCTCCTCGGGGGCGAGCGCCTCGAGCTCGGCATGGGCGTGGCGCAGCAGGTCCTCCTCGGCGCGGCTCTCGGCGAGCAGCTTCGCCGCCTCCGCCGCGCGGCGGCGCAGGTCGCGCCAGGCGCGCCACGCCGCCGCCAGCTCGGCCGTCGGCACCGCACCGAAGCCGTCGAGCAGGCCGCGATGCGTCGCCGGGTCGAGCAGGCCGCGCTGCTCGCCCTGGCCCTGGATCTCGACGAGGCAGTCGCCGAGCTGGCGCAGCAGGCCGACGCTCGCCGGCTCGTCGTTGACAAAGGCGCGGCTGCGTCCATCCGCGGCGAGCGCGCGGCGCAGGATGATGGTGCCGCCGTCGGCGGCAATCCCGGCGGCGCGCAGGATCGCCGCCGCCGGATGCTCCGGCGGGACCGAGAACTCCGCGGTCACCGACGCCTCGGCGGCGCCGGGGCGGACCAGCGAGGCATCGGCGCGGCGCCCGAGGGCGAGGCCGAGCGCGTCCAGCAGGATCGACTTGCCGGCGCCGGTCTCGCCGGTCAGCACGCACAGCCCGTCGCGAAAGGCGAGGGACAGCCGGTCGATCAGGACGACGTCGCGAATGGTCAGCCCGAGCAGCATCCCTGGCGGCTCACTCAGCACTCGCCCCATGATATAGGCGAGCCGGGAGCGCCGCTACGCCCGGATTTCCTGGCGCTGGAAGGCGATATAGGCGATCGCGAAGATGACGATGGTGGAGGCGATCAGCCCGGTGAATTGCGGCCAGATCAGCACGAAGCTCTGCGCCGCCGGCAGCGGCGCGCCGAGCAAGGCGCCTTCGAGCTGGCTGATCAGCACCGGGCCGAGCGCCCGCGTCGCCGGATGCAGCAGGGCCAGCGCGGTCTCGGCATACAGCGTGTTGGGCGACAGCCGGTCGATGATCTGCTCGGTATTGAGATAGGCGAGACGCGGCCCGAACAGCCCTTGCGGCGGCCCGGCGATCAGCGTCGCGACCAGCGGCCCGATCACCGACCAGAACAGCGAGAACACCAGCCACACCCCGAGCGCCGCCAGCGCCGCCGTCGCCGGGGCGCGGAAAATCACCGAGAACAGCAGGGCCAGCGCCAGCCACACCCCGCCATAGGCGAGGGTGGCGACGAGAAAGCCGAGCATGCGCACGGTCTCCTCGGTGCTCGGCGGCACGCCCAGCAGCAACAGGCCGAGACCGATGACCAGCAGCCACAGCGACACCAGGCCGATGCCGAGGGCGAGCAGCCCCGAGAGGAACTTGCCGAGCAGCAGCGCGTCGCGGTAGATCGGCTGGGCCAGCACCCGGCTCATCGTCCGGCGGTTGAATTCGCCGTTGACCGCGTCGAAGGCGAGCGCGATCGCCACCAGCGGGATCAGAAAGCCGAGCAGCCCGATGAACGACGGCAGCGGCCGCTGCTCCAGGGTCAGCAGCCGCAGGAACAGGAACGGGCTCTCGCCGATGGTCTGGCGGATCGAGCGAATCGCCTCGTAGGCGGCGGCGAGCGCGGTGAGAAACACCAGCGCTTCGAGGATGATCATCCGCGCGCTCGACAGGTGGTCGGCGGTTTCCTTGGCGACGACGGTGCCGAGCCCGGTCCACGGCGAGCCGCGCCGCGTTCCCCGGCGGCTACTCCGCGGCATTCCGCACCTCCGCGAAAAACCGGTTGTAGACCTCGTTGAGGCTGGGGGCGGCAAAGCTGATCCCGGTCAGCTCGGCGGCGGCGGCGACGCGGCGCGCCAGCTCGGCGCGCAGGTCGCTCTGGCAGTGCACGCGGTAGCGGTCGGGGCCGAGCGCCTGCACCCGCACGACGCCGGGGGTGCCGCCGAGCAATTCGCCGACCCCGGTCCCGCGCGCCTCGACGTCGATGACGTGGCCGCCGCCCAGCACCTCGCCGGCGAGCTGCGTCACCGTGCCCGACAGGGCGACCCGGCCGCGATGGAACAGCGCGACCCGGTCGCACACGCTCTGCACCTGGTCGAGATGGTGCGACGACAACAGCACCGCGGTGCCGTCGTTCTTCAGGCTGCGGATCATCGCCAGGAATTCCTCGGTCGAATGCGGGTCGAGCGCGGTGGTCGGCTCGTCGAGCACGGCGACCGAGGGCCGCTTCATCAGTATCTCGGCCAGGCCGAGCCGCTGGCGCATGCCGTGCGAGAAGGTCGATACCCGGGCGCGCCCGACATCGCCGAGCCCGACCCGCGCCAGGGCGCTCTCGAAGCGCGCGTCGATCTCGTCGCGGCCGAGCCCGGCGAGGCGCGCGGTGTAGGCGAGGTTGTCGCGCGCCGACAGCCCGTCGTAGAAGCCGATCTGGTCGGGCAGATAGCCGACCCGGCGCTTCACCTCGAGCGGGTCGCGCAGCGGGTCGAAGCCGGAGACTTCGGCATGGCCGCTGGTCGGCTCGGTCAGGCCGAGCAGCATCAGGATCGTCGTCGTCTTGCCCGAGCCGTTGGGCCCGAGGATGCCGACGATCTCGCCGGCCTCGACCTCGAGATCGACATGGTCGACCGCGAGCACGTCGCCGTAGCGCTTGGTCAGCCCTTCGGCGCGGATGACGATTTCGTCGGCAGTGCCGGCCATGCCGCGCCCCCTAGCGCCGGCCGAAGCGGGCGACGGCGAAGACGACGACCAGGAGCGCGATCGCGATGATGGCGATGCCGATCGCCCCCCACAGCGTCGAGGTCAGCACGGTGATGCGGAAATTCGCCGATTCCGACAGCCCGCCGGCGGCGTTGGCGCGGGCGGTGATCTGGTAGTCGCCGGCGATCGCCTTGTCGGCGGGGGTCAGCGTCATCTTGACGTTCTCGGTCTTCCCGGCGGGAAGCTGGTCGAGCTTTTTGGGGTCGAAGTTCGACTTCCAGCCTTCCGGCGTCGTCGCCGACAGCTCGATGTCGCGCGCCGCCTCGCTGCCGTCGTTGCGCAGCACCAGGGTGATCTGGCTGTCCCGGCCGGCATAGGCCTCGCCGCTGAGCCGCCCGCCTTCGCCGGATACCGACAGCCGCGGCTGGCCGAGCACGGTGAGCGTCACCGGCAGATCGGCCGAGGTCGCCTCGGTCTTGGCGTGCAGCGTCAGCTTGTATTCCTTGGCCGGAGTGTCGTGCGGCAGCGACACCGAGGCTTCGAGGTCCTTCGACTTGCCGGCCTGGATCGGAATGCTGACGAGCTGCTGCGAGGCATAGGCCTCGGTGAAGGTGACCTGGAAATTCTTCGGCGCGTCGGCCGACAGGTTGACGGTGGCGTCGCGGCCGCTGTCGTTGGTCACGCTGAACTTGTACTTGAACGCCGTCGTCGCGGTGCCGCGCAGGTCGGGAAAGGTGGTGGTCATCTTCAGCTTGGCCGGCACTTCGGGGCCGATCGTTACGCTGATCGGCAGCTTGATGTCGTAGGTGCCGCCCTTGGCCTCGACGGTGAAATGATAGTCGCCGTGCCCGGCGCCGCTCGGTGGTTCGAGACGGAGCTGCAGCGACTCGTCGCCGTCCGGACCGACCTCGACCGCCGAGATCGGCTGACCGCCGCCGAGGATCGTCGCCTTCCAGCCCGGCGCCGTCTCCGGCACCGACAGGGTCAGGGTCTGCGGCGGCAGCTTGTAATTGTGCAGCGACAGGTCGATCGTCGTCGTCTCGCCGGCGCGGACCGTCATCGCCGGGTAGCGCGTCGTCAGATAGAGGCCGGTGATGGCCGGCGGCTCGGCCGCCTGTGCCGCTGCCGCCATCAAGACCACGACCGAGACCGCAACGAACCGCCGCAGCATCCTCTTTGCCCTCCGCGAAATTTCCCGCTGGAATAGATCACCGGGCGCGCCCGGCGGTAATTAAGTTTTTGTAACCTTGCCGTTTCAGAAAATGCTGCTGAAGGTGCGGCTGATCCAGCCGGGCTGGCTGGCGCCCGGATTGCCGGTGCCGGTGACGAGCTGGTAGGCGTCCTGGTACCAGTGACTGCCGGGGTAGTTGTAGCCGAGCACGGCGGCGTTCTTTTTGGCCTCGTCGGTGAGGCCGAGGGCGAGGTCGCATTCGACCAGCCGCTCCAGCGCTTCGGGCACGTGGGTCGTTGTCTGGAAATTGTCGATGACCCGTTTGAAGCGGTTCATCGCCGCGAGATATTCTTTCTGTTTCAGGTAGTAGCGGCCGATCTCCATCTCCTTGCCGGCGAGATGGTCGCGGGTGAAGTCGAGCTTCAGCTTGGCGTCGCGGGCATAGCGGCTGTCGGGAAAGCGGCGCACCACGTCGTCGAGCGCGCGCAGCGCCAGGGCGGTGATCTTCTGGTCGCGCCCGACATCGGTGATCTGGATGTAGTAGCAGATCGCCTTCAGGTAGTAGGCATAGGCGATGTCGCGGTTGCCGGGATGGAGCTGGATGAAGCGGTCGGCGGCGATGATCGCCTCGTCGTAGCGCGCGTCCTGGTACAGCGCATAGGCGGCCATGATCTGGCTCTTGGTCGCCCATACCGAGTAGGGGTGCTGGCTCTCCACCTGGTCGAAGGTCTTGGCGGCGGCGGCGTAATTGTCGTCGGCCAGCTCGTCCATCGCCTTGTTGTAAAGCTCGTCGACCGGCTTTTCGATATAGGCCTCGTTCTTGGTTCCTCCGCAGCCCGCCAGCCCGCACAGGAGCGCGACCGCCGCCAACCGACCCAGGCGCATCGTCAAACCCCGCCCCCCGGAAGCACCGTACCGGCGCGGTTTATAGCACGGAAAGGCGGCGGTCTAGGCGGTGGCGAGGCGCAGCGGGCGCGGCCAGGCCGGGGCGGCGATGCCGGCGCCGCCGTCGAGCGTCGTCGTGCACCAGGCGTCGCGGTCGGCAAACAGCGCGCATAACAGCCGCCTGGTCAGCGCGTGCCCCGATTTCTCGCCGCGAAACCGGCCGATCAGCGGGCCGCCGGCGAGGTAGAGGTCGCCGAGCGCGTCGAGCAGCTTGTGGCGGACGAATTCGTCGGCATAGCGCAGCCCGCCCTCGTTCAGCACCCGCTCGCCGCTGACCACGACCGCGTTGTCGAGCGAGCCGCCGCGCGCCAGCCCGGCGGCGCGCATGCGATTGACGTCGTCGAGCAGGCAGAACGAGCGGGCGCGGGACAATTCGCTGCGGAACGTGTCGGCGTCGAAGCTCAGCGTCAGCTCCTGGCGGCGGATCAGCGGATTGTCGAATTCGATGGCAAAGCTCATCGAGAACCCGCTGTCGGGCAGCAGCGCGGCGCTGGCGCCGTCTTCGCACACCGTGACCGGCTTCAGGATCTTGATCGCGCGGCGCGGCCGGTCCTGGGCGAGGCGGCCAGCGCGCTCGATCTGGTAGAGAAACGGCGCCGCGCTGCCGTCGAGGATCGGCACTTCCGGCCCGTCCAGCTCGATCACCGCGTTGTCGATCTCGGCCCCGGCAAGCGCGGCCATCAGGTGCTCGACCGTGGCGATGCGGACGCCTTGCCGGTCGGACAGCACCGTGCACAGCGGCGAGTCGACCGCGTTATCCCAGCGCGCCGCGATCTCGGCGCCCGCGTCGAGCCGGCGGAACACGATGCCGCTGTCCGGCGCCGCCGGGTGCAGCGTCATTGTCACCTCGTGGCCGCCGTGCAGGGTTACGCCGCGGCAGTTGACCGCCGCCCTCAGCGTATGCTGCCGTGCAATCGCACCGTGCCCCGACATTTGCCGACCGTCATCAGCCCAAACGCGCGGCAGGCTAGCGGCGGCCGCGACGCCATCACAAATCACTCTTTGTTTCAGATTGTTGCATCGGCACGGCGACGATTCGTCAAGCCGTTCAACCGGTTGCGCACCCGGCCCGGGCCGCGCGGCGGGCGGCTCCGGCCGGCCGGGCGCGGCCCCGGCGAATCGCGTCCTAGTTGGCCTGGCGCCGCAGAAAGGCGGGGATGTCGAGCAGATCGTCTTCCTTGCCGAGGCCCGGCGTCTCCTCGGGGTCGAGCGGCGCGAGGCGCGGCTGCGACGGCCGCGCCTGCGGCTGCGGCGGACGCGGCCGCTCGGGCGCGGCGGCGGGCGGCGTCGCGCGGGCGCCGCGGCCGACCCCGGTCACCCGCTCGATCAGGCTCGGCACCCGGCCGCGCGGCCGCGGCGGCGGTTCGCGGCTGTCCGGCGGGGCCGCCGGCGGCACCGCCGGCGCGGCCAGCGGCGGCGCGACCGGGGCCGGGGTCGGGCGCGGCGCGATAAAGGCGCCGCTGCGCAGGGCCGCGGTCTCGGCCGCCTCGGCGGCGGGCGGCGAGGCTTCGGCGGCGGGCTCGGCGCGCTCGGCGGCGAGCGGCAGCTCGGTCCGCGCCGCCGCCGGCGGCGCCGCCGCGTTCTGGGTCAGGATCGGGGTATAGCCGGCGCCGGCCTCGCGGGCGCCGGTCTCCGCCGGCTGGGTGCCGAGCGCCGGCCGTCCCTGGCCCTTGGGGCTCAGATCGGCGTCGATCCCGGTGGCGACGACCGAGATGCGCATGCGCCCCGCCAGCTTTTCGTCAAAGGTCGAGCCGAAGATGATGTTGGCGTCGGGATCGACCTCCTCGCGGATGCGGTTGGCCGCCTCGTCGACCTCGAACAGGGTCATGTCGGTGCCGCCGGTGATGTTGATGAGGACGCCGCGCGCCCCCTTCATCGACACGTCCTCCAGCAGCGGGTTGGAGATCGCCGCCTCGGCCGCGTCGATCGCCCGGCGCTCGCCGTCGGCCTCGCCGGTGCCCATCATCGCCTTGCCCATCTCGCTCATCACCGTGCGGATATCGGCGAAGTCGAGGTTGATGAGGCCCGGCATTACCATCAGGTCGGTGACCCCGCGCACGCCGGAATGCAGCACGTCGTCGGCCATCTTGAAGGCGTCGGCGAAGGTGGTGCGTTCGTTGGCGATGCGGAACAGGTTCTGGTTGGGGATGATGATCAGGGTATCGACGAATTTCTGCAGCTCCTCGATCCCGGATTCGGCGAGGCGCATGCGGTGGATGCCTTCGAAGTGAAACGGCTTGGTGACGACGCCGACGGTCAGGATGCCGCTTTCGCGGGCGACGCGGGCGATGACCGGGGCCGCGCCGGTGCCGGTGCCGCCGCCCATGCCGGCGGTGATGAACACCATGTTCGAGCCCTGCATCGCCTCGAGGATGTCGTCGATCGCCTCTTCGGCGGCGGCGCGGCCGACATCGGGGCGCGAGCCGGCGCCGAGCCCGCGGGTGACGCCGATGCCGAGCTGGATTTTGCGCGGCGCATTCGACAATTGCAGCGCCTGCGCGTCGGTGTTGCAGGCGATGAACTCGCAGCCCACCAGGTTCGAGCGGATCATGTTGTTGACGGCGTTGCCGCCGGCACCGCCGACCCCCACCACGGTGATGCGCGGCTTCAGCTCCTGCTCGTCCTTCGGGACGCTGAGATTGATCATGATTTCGCTCCCCCACCGTTCCGACCGCCGCGGAGCGGCCTGCCCATATTACCGAACTCGCCCGGCGCGAGGTACCCGGTGATCACAGATTCTCGCGCAGCCAGTGACCGATGCGCCCGAAGCGGCCGAGCATGCCGCCGATCGCGCGGCGCTGCGGCCGCGGCGTCTCGGCGCGCTCGCTGAGCGCGAAATGCAACAGCCCCGCCGCGGTCGAAAAGGCCGGGCCGTGCGTCGCTTCGGCGAGGCCCGCGAGGCGCAGCGGGCGGCCGATGCGGACATTCTTGTCGAGGATCAGCGCGGCCAGCTCGCGCACCCCGTGAAGCTGGCAGGCGCCGCCGGTGAGGACGACGCGGCGGCCGGCGACCTTGTCGAAGCCGCTGATCTCGAGGCGATGGCGCACCAGCTCGAAGGTCTCTTCCAGGCGCGGCGCGATGATGCCGACGAGCAGCGATTTCGGCACGTGGTTGACGTGGCCGTCCTCCTCTTCGCCGATCTGCGGCACCGCGATGGTTTCGCGCTCGTCGAGCGTCGCCGAGATGGCGCTGCCCCACAGCGCCTTCATCCGCTCGGCATGGGCGAGCGGGGTGGACAGGCCGCGGGCGATGTCGTTGGTGACGTGGCCGCCGCCCACCGGCACGCTGTCGGCGAAGATCATGTTGCCGTCGAAGAACACGCCGATCGTCGTCGTGCCGCCGCCCATGTCGATGACGGTGACGCCGAGCTCCATCTCGTCCTCGACGAGGCAGGCGAGGCCGGAGGCATAGGGGCTGACCACCAGCGCGTCGATGTCGAGATGGGCGCGGCCGATGACGGCGCTGTGGTTGCGCACCGCCGCGGCGGTGGCGGTGATCAGGTGCATGTTGACGCCGAGCCGCTCGCCGATCATGCCGCGCGGGTCGCGGATGCCGCGGCCCTCGTCGACCGAAAAGCCGACCGGGATCGAGTGGATCACCTGGCGGTCGTCGCTGTCGCGCATCTGGTAGCCGCGTTCCAGCACGCCGCGGGTGTCGGCGTCGGTGATCTCGCGGCCGTGGATGTCGATCTCGGCCTTGACGATGCGCGAGGCGGAGAACCCGCCCGACAGGCTGACGACGACGCGCTCGATCGTCTCCCCCGCCATCTGCTCGGCGGCGTGCACCGCATTGCGGATCGAATCGCCGGCGGCTTCGAGGTTGACGATGGTGCCGCCCTTGACCCCGCGCGAAACCTGGTGGCCGATGCCGAGGATACGCGGTTCGTCGGGCTCGACCCGGGCGATGAAGCAGCAGGTCTTCGAGGTGCCGATATCGACCGCCGCGACGATGCTGCCGCGCGGCCGCAGCGGCGCCGGGCGCGGGCGCGCCGGCATCGCGGTGCCGGACATCGGGTCCGCCGGCCGGCTCGCGCTCCGCTCGGTCGTCGCGCTCATGTGTTCTTCCCCACAGGATGCGGCGGCTTCTTCGCCGGCGTCGGGTCCTTCGGCGCCGCGGTGGCGTTGGCGCGGATCACCAGCCGGTCGGGCAGGCGCATGTCGACGATCCTGACGTCGCGCCGCAACAGGGCGTCGCTGCGTTCCAGCTCGGCCAGCCGCACCCAGGCGCCGGCCGGGTCGGTCTCCGGCAAATAGACGTCGATGGCGCGGTCGATGCGCAGGGTCCAGCGCCGGCCGCCGACCCAGATCGCCGCGGTGACCCGGGCGGCGAGGTCGGGCTCGCTCGCCAGCATGTCGATCAGCGCCCGCGCATGCGGCGCCGCGCCCTCGCCGACCACCGTCGGCAGCCGGGCGAAACGGCTCAGGTCGGTGACCGGAATCACCTCGCCGTCGCGGTCGATCAGCTCCTGCTTGCCGCCGTGCTGCCACACCGCGAGCGGCCGCCGCTCGACCAGCCGGACGAACAGCGTACCGGGCAGGCGCCGCTCGATCGAGGCCGAGCGCACCCAGGGCAGGGCCTGCAGCTCGGCGCGGGCGCGGCCCGGGCTGACCGCCAGGATCGGCGTGCCGCGGGTGGCGCCGAGCGCCGCCATGATCGTCGCCGGATCGGTGGTCTCGCGCCCCTCGACCTCGATGTCGGTGACGACGAGGCCGAGGGCGGCGGTAAGGCCGATGAGGCCGTCGCCGGCCCGCTGCAGCACCGCCTGGCCCGGGGCGGTGCGGCCGGCCAGGACCGCCGCGTAAATGGCGACCGCGATAAAGGCGGGCGAAGCCCACCACAGCGCCCGCCGGGTCTCGCGCGACAGGCGGCGCCGGCGCGGCCGCGGAGCCTTCGCCGCCCTCATCGCATACCCTCGGCAAAGACGCCGACGCGGCGGATTTCCCACTCCAGCACGACGCCGAATTCGGCATGGACGCGGCGCCGCACTTCTTCGCCCAGGCCTTCGAGGTCGGCGGCGCTGGCCGCGCCGGTGTTGACCAGGAAGTTGGCGTGCTTCTCCGATACCATCGCGCCGCCGCGGACGAGGCCGCGGCAGCCGGCGGCGTCGATCAGCCGCCACGCCTGGTCGCCCGGCGGGTTGGCAAAGGTCGAGCCGCCGGTGCGCGCGCGGATCGGCTGCGAGGCCTCGCGCGCCGCCCGGATCTCGTCCATGCGGCGGGCGATCGCGACCGGGTCGCCACGCCGGCCGCGCAGCCGCGCGGCGGTGAAGATCCAGTCGCCGGCGACGCCGCAATGGCGGTACGACAGGCCCATCTCGCCGCCCGGGATGCGGTGGAGCGCGCCGCCGCGGTCGAGCGCCTCGGCGGCGACGAGCACGTCCTTGATCTCGCCGCCATAGGCGCCGGCGTTCATGCGCAGCCCGCCGCCGATCGTGCCGGGGACGCCGGAGAGGAATTCGAACCCGGCGAGGCCGGCCGCCGCGGCGGTCAGCGCGACATTGAGGTCGAGCGCGCCGGCGCCGGCCGCGATCTCCTCGCCGGCGACGGCGATATCGGCAAAGCCGCGGCCGAGCCGCACCGTCACCCCGGGGATGCCGCCGTCGCGCACCAGCAGGTTCGAGGCGACGCCGATCACCGTCACCGGGATGTCGAGCGGCGTGCCGGCGAGGAACTCGGCGAGGTCGTCGGCGTCGGCAGGGCGGAACAGCACCTCGGCCGGCCCGCCGACGCGGAACCAGGTCAGCGGGGCGAGCGGCACATCGGCGCTGAGCCGCCCGCGCACCTTCGGCAGGCGGGCGAGCAGCCGGTCGCCGGCGGCGAGACCCGCCCTCATGCGACCCGGCTCCGCGCCGCCGGTCCCGCCAGCTCGCCGGGCAGGGCGTTGGCCCAGTTGGTGATCGAGCCGGCGCCGAGGCACACCACCATGTCGCCGGGCCGGGCGATCTCCCGGACGATCGCCGCCAGCTCGCCCGGCGCCGCCAGCGGCCGCGCGTTGCGGTGGCCGTGAGCGATCAGCCCGGCGACCAGCGCGTCGCGGGTCATGCCGGGAATCGGCGCCTCGCCGGCGGGGTAGACATCGGCGACCAGCACCGCATCGGCATCGTTGAAGCAGGTACAGAAGCCGTCGAACAGGTCGCGCAGCCGGGTGTAGCGGTGCGGCTGCACCACCGCGATGACCTTGCCGGCGACGATCGCCCGCGCCGCCTTCAGCACCGCGGCGATCTCGACCGGGTGGTGGCCGTAATCGTCGATGACGGTGACGCCGCCGACCTCGCCGGTCTTGGTAAAGCGGCGCCGCACGCCGCGGAAATTGCGCAACGTCGCGCGCACCACCTCGTCGCCGAGCCCCATCTCCTCGGCGACCGCGACCGCGGCGAGCGCGTTCAGCACGTTGTGTTCGCCGAACATCGGCAGGTAGAGGTCGGCGATCGGCCGCTCGGTGCCGCCGGCGCGGTCGGTGACGACGACGTCGAAATGCGCTCCGTCGGCCGCGAGGCGAAGGTTGACCGCGCGGATATCGGCCTGCGGGCTCAGACCGTAGGTCAAGAGGCGCCGCTCGGTGACCCGGGCGATCATGCTCTGCACCACCGGATGATCGATGCACAGCACGGCAAAGCCGTAGAACGGGATGTTGGCGACAAAGGTCTCGAATGCCGCCTGCAGCCGGTCGAAATCGCCGTAGAAGTCGAGGTGCTCGGGGTCGATGTTGGTGACGATGGCGATCGTCGCCGGCAGCCGGGTAAAGGTGCCGTCGCTCTCGTCGGCCTCGACCACCATCCAGTCGCCGGCGCCGAGCCGCGTGTTGGTGCCGTAGGCGTTGATGATGCCGCCGTTGATCACCGTCGGGTCGAGCTCGGCGGTTTCCAGGAGGGCGCCGATCATCGAGGTCGTCGTCGTCTTGCCGTGGGTGCCGGCAATGGCGATCGACCATTTCAGCCGCATCAGCTCGGCCAGCATCTCGGCGCGCCGCACCACCGGCAGGCGCCGCGCCCGCGCCGCAACGATCTCCGGGTTGTCGGGCTTGACCGCCGAGGAGATGACGACGACCTCGGCCTCGCCGAGGTTTTCCGCGCGGTGGCCGATCGTCACCGCAATGCCGAGCGCGGCGAGGCGGCGGGTGTTGCCGCTCTCGGCGAGGTCGCTGCCCTGCACGCGGTAGCCGAGATTGTGCAGCACCTCGGCGATGCCGCTCATGCCGATCCCGCCGATGCCGACGAAATGCAGCGGGCCGAGGCTGGCGGGCAGGCTTCTCATGCGGCGCGCGCCTCCGGAATCAGGGCGAGGACCAGGCCGGCGAGGCGCTCTGCGGCATCGTCGCGCGCCGCGGCGCGGGCGGCGGCGGCCGCGGCCGAGAGAGCGGCGGGGTCGGCGAGCAGCGCGGCGAGCCGCTCGGCCAGCCCGGTCGCGGTGAGGCCCAGCTGCGGCACGACCCAGCCGCCGCCGGTTGCGGCAAAGGCGGCGGCGTTGGCGCTCTGGTGGTCGTCGGCGGCATGCGGATAGGGCACCAGCACGGCCGGCCGGCCGCTCGCCGCCAGCTCGGCCAGGGTCGAGGCGCCGGCGCGGCAGAGGACAAGCTGGGCCCGCGCCAGCCGCGCCGGCACATCGGTGAAGAAGGCCTCGACCTCGGCGGCGATGCCGAGCGCGGCGAGCGCCGCGGCGACGCCGTCGCGATCCTCGGGCCGGGCCTGCTGCGACAGCCTCAGCCGGGCGCGCCATGCCGCCGGCAGCTGGGCCACGGCGGGCGGCACGATCTCGGCGAAGATGCGGGCGCCCTGGCTGCCGCCGAGCACCAGCAGCTCGACCGGTCCGTCCGGCCCCGGCGCGCGGTAGGGCGCAGCAGCGGCGCGGATCGCCGGGCGCACCGGGTTGCCGGTATGCACCGCGCGGGCGCGGTCGGCGTCGCGCAGCCCGCGCAGCTCGGCAAAGCCGGTGGCGATGTGCCGGGCGCGCGGCGCCAACAGGCGGTTGGCGCGGCCGAGCACCGCGTTCTGCTCGTGGATTACCGTCGCGCAGCCGAGCTGCGCCGCCGCCAGCATCGTCGGCACCGAGGGATAGCCGCCGAACCCGACCACCGCGGCCGGGGCCAGCCGCCGCAGCCGCCGCCGCGCCTGGACGATGCCGAGCGCCAGCCCGGCCAGGCCGCAGGCGGCGTTGAGCGGCCCGCGGTCGAAGCGGCCGGCATGGACCAGGGCGATCTCGGCCCCCGGCACCGCCGCGGCAAAGGCGTCGGCGCGCCGGTCGGTCATCAGGTGCACCGCGGCGCCGCGCTCGACCAGCAGCCGCGCCAGCGCCTCGGCCGGAAAGAGGTGGCCGCCGGTGCCGCCGGCGGCAAGCACGATCGCCGCGCTCACAGATCGCCTCCGCCGAGCCGCCGCCGCGTCAACGCCAGCATCATCCCCATGCCGAGCGCCAGCGCCAGCATCGACGAGCCGCCATAGGACAGAAACGGCAGAGTCATGCCCTTGGTCGGGATCAGGTGCAGGCTCGAGGCCATGTTGATGATTGCCTGCAGCCCGAACTGGATCAGCAGCCCGGTGGCGGCGAGCACGATGAACAGATTGGTCTCCTGTACCAGCCGCGACAGGCCGCGCAGCACGATAAACGCGAACAGGCCGACGACGAGCAGGCAGGCGACGAGGCCGAATTCCTCGCCGGCGACGGCGAAGACGAAATCGGCATGGGCGTCGGGCAGCACGTCCTTGACCGTGCCCTCGCCCGGGCCGCGCCCCCACAGCCCGCCATTGGCGAAGGCTTCGAGCGAGCGGTTGACCTGGTAGTTCTCGCCCGCGACCGGGTCGAGGAAATGGTTGATCCGGGTGGTCACGTGCGGCGACCACAGATAGGCGGCGCCCAGCCCGGCGAGAAAGACCAGCCCGCAGGCCGCCGCCTGGTAGAGCCGCAGCCCGGCGAGAAAGAACTGCGCGAACCACACCACCGCGACCACCGCCGCCATGCCGAAATCGGGCTGTTTCAAAAGCATGCCGAGGATCAGGACAAACAGCCCGATGCAGATCAGGTTGCCCTTGAACTCCGGCCGCTCCTTCTGTTCGGCGAACAGCCAGGCGGCGAGCACGGTGAAGGTCGGCTTGACGAATTCCGAGGGTTGCAGCGAGAAGCCGGGCAGGTTGATCCAGCGCCGGGCCCCCTTGATCTCGACCCCGATCACGAAGGTCAGGATCAGCGCGGCGAGCGAGAGCGCAAAACCGTAGAAGGCGATGCGCCGGATCCAGCGCGGCGACAGCAGCGAGACGCCGAGCATGATCGCCAGCGCGAACGGCAAGGCGAACAGCGTGTGCTTGACGAAATGGAGCGCTTCGAGGTGCAGCCGCTCGGCCACCGCCGGGCTCGCCGCGAGGCTGAGCACGACGCCGAAGGCGAGCAGCACGGCGAGCGCACCGAGGCTCCAGCGGTCGACGGTCCACCACCAGCGGGCGACGAGGCTCTGGTCGATCCGCGCGAACCGCATCGCCGGTTCACCCGCTGCGCAGCGCGCGCACGAGCTCGCGGAAGCGGTCGCCGCGCGCCTCGAAATCACTGAACTGGTCGAACGACGCGCAGGCCGGCGACAGCAGGACCACCGCGCCGGCAATGCCGTCCGCCTTCGCCTGGCGCGAGGCCGCCCGCAGCGCGGTCGCGAGGTCGCCGCAGCGGGTGAAAGGCACCTTGCCGTCGAGCGTGGCCGCAAACTCCTCTGTCGCGCTGCCGATCAGGAAGGCATGCCGCAGCCGCGCGAAATGCGGCTCCAGCGGCGTTATCCCCCCGGCCTTGGCGAGGCCCCCGGCGATCCAGTAGATCGTCGGATAGCACACCAGCGCCTTTTCCGCCGCATCCGCATTGGTGGCCTTGGAATCGTTGATATAGCGGACCCCTTCGATCGTATCCACCAGCTCTTGTCGGTGGGCCAGGCCGGGGAAGGTGCGAATCGCCTCCGCCGCGGCCTCCGGCGCGACCCCGGCGCGGCGCGCGGCGGCGTAGGCGGCGGCGGCGTTCTGCCAATTGTGGCGGCCCGGCAGCCGCTCGGCGGCGGCGAGGTCGAGCACCGGCCGGCCGGCGCCGTCGAGGTCGTCGATCAGCCGCCCGTCCGCGACAAAGACGCCGCCCGGCGCCGGCCCCTCGGCCGAGATCGGGATCGCCCGGTATGCGACGGCAAGGCCGCGGCAGATCGGCTCGTCGATGCCGACGATCGCGCTGTCGCCGCGGCGCTGGCGGTCGAAGATGCGGCGCTTGGCGGCGATGTAGCCGTCCATCCCGCCGTGCCGGTCGAGATGGTCGGGGGTGATGTTGAGCAGCACCGCGATGTCGAAGCGCAGCGTGTTCAACAGTTCGAGCTGATAGGAGCTGGCTTCGAGCACGTAGGTGGCGGCGTCCGGCGCCAGGCTCAGCGCCGGGGTGCCGAGATTGCCGCCGACCGCGACGCGCTGTCCGGCCTCGCCGAGGATGTGGCCGATCAGCGCGGTCGTCGTCGATTTGCCGTTGGTGCCGGTGATGCCGACGAACCGTGCGTCGGGCCGGGCGCGGGCGAGCAGTTCGAGATCGCCGATGATCTCGACCCCGGCGGCGCGGGCCGCGGGCACCGCCGGGTGCGGCCGGGGGAAGGTGAGCGGGATGCCGGGCGACAGGACCAGCGCGGCGATCTTCCGCCAGTCGAGACCGGCCGGATCGGCGAGCGCGACGCTGCCCGCGACCGCCTCGCGCACCGCCGGCTTGTCGTCCCAGCCGAGCACCTCGGCACCGCCGGCGGCCAGCGCCGCCGCCGCGGCGCGCCCGGAGCGGGCGAGGCCCAGCACCGCGACCTTTTTTCCGGCAAAGGCGGCGACCGGGATCATCGCAGCTTCAGCGTCGCCAGCCCGGCGATCGCCAGGATCGAGGCGATGATCCAGAAGCGGATGACGATGGTCGGCTCCTCCCAGCCCTTCTGCTCGAAATGGTGGTGCAGCGGCGCCATGCGAAAGACCCGCCGCCCGGTCATCTTGAAGCTGGCCACCTGAACGATGACCGAGACCGCTTCGAGCACGAACAGCCCGCCGATGATCGCCAGCACGATCTCGTGCTTGGTGACGATGCTGATCGTGCCGAGCGCGCCGCCGATCGACAGCGAGCCGGTATCGCCCATGAAGACCGAGGCGGGCGGTGCGTTGAACCAGAGAAAGCCGAGCCCGGCGCCGACCATGGCGCCGCAGAACACGGTCAGCTCGCCGGCCCCGGGCACATGGTGGAGCTGCAGGTAGTTGGCGAAGATGACGTTGCCGACGACGTAGGCGATGAAGGCAAAACAGCCGGCGGCGATCATCGCCGGCACGATGGCGAGGCCGTCGAGCCCGTCGGTCAGGTTGACCGCGTTCGAGGCGCCGATCATCACGAAAATGCCGAACGGCAGGAAGAACCAGCCCAGTTCGACCAGCACGTTCTTGAAGAACGGCACCGCGACGGCGCCGGCGATCCCCGCCGGCATCACCGCGACGAGGGCGAGGCAGGCGGCGAAGGCGATCACCCCTTCGAGCAGCAATTTGACCTTGCCCGGCACGCCGCGGTGCGAGCGCCGGGTCAATTTGCGGTAGTCGTCGAGAAAGCCGATCAGGCCGAACCCGCCGGTGACGAGGAGGACGATCCACACATAGACGTTGGTCAGGTCGGCCCATAACAGGGTCGAGATGGTCAGCGCCAGCAGGATCAGTACCCCGCCCATCGTCGGCGTGCCCTTTTTGCGCACCAGGTGGCTTTCCGGCCCGTCGCTGCGGATCGGCTGGCCGTCGCCCTGCTTCGATTTGAGCCAGGCGATCAGGCGCGGGCCGCAGATGAAGCTGATCAGCAGCGCGGTGACCACCGCGCCGCCGGAGCGGAAGGTGATGTAGCGGAACAGGTTGAAGGCCTGGAACTGGTCTGCGAGCGGATAGAGCAGCGGATACAGCATCGGCTACTCCCCGCCGCCGGCGGAGGCGGCGCGCAGCCGCTCGACGATGCGGCCGATGCGGCCGGCTCGGGAGCCCTTTACCGTCACGATGTCGCCCGGCTGGAGATATTCGATCAGCGAAGGCATAACCGCATCGGGGCAGGGCCACAACCCGCCGCGCATCGCCGCCGGCAGCGCCGCGTCGAGCGCCGCCATCGCGGTGCCGACGAGAAACGCGCGATCGATCCCCGCCGCGGCCAGCGGTGCGGCGAGGGCGCGATGCAGCCGCGACGAATGGCCGCCGAGCTCGAGCATGTCGCCGAGCACCGCGACCCGGCGCCCGCCCGGTCCCGGCCGCGCCGCCGCCAGCACCGCGAAGGCCGCGCGCATCGAGGCGGGGCTGGCGTTGTAGCTGTCGTCGATCAGCGCCAGCGTGCCGCCGCGCCAGGGGAGTTCGAGCCGCTGGCCGCGGCCGGCGGGCGCCTCGACCGCGGCCAGGGCGGCGGCCGCCTTGTCGAGGTCGGCGCCGGCGGCGAGGCTCGCCGCCAGCACCGCCAGCGAGTTCTGCACCCAGTGCCGCCCGGGCGCGCCGACCCGGTAGTCGAGGCGGCGCCCGGCGATCTCGGCGCAAACGCTGCTGCCGGCCTCGCCGAGGCGGCAGCCGACCAGGCGCACCTCGGCCTCGCGGTGGACGCCGAAGCCGATCACCGTCGCGCCCCGGCGGCGGGCCGCTGCGGCGAGGCGGGCGAAATAGCGGTTGTCGCGGTTGAGCACCGCGACGCCGCCGGGTTCCAGCCCGAGGAAGATCTCGGCCTTGGCGTCGGCGATCGCCGCGACCGAGTGGAAATAGCCGAGATGGGCGGGCGCGACGGTGGTGATCACCGCGACATGCGGGCGTACCAGCCGGGTCAGCGCGGCGATCTCGCCGGCATGGTTCATGCCCAGCTCGAACACGCCGAACGCCGCCTCGGCCGGCAGGCGGGCGAGCGACAGCGGCGCGCCCCAGTGGTTGTTGAGGCTGCCGGCCGAGGCGGCGGTCGCGCCGCTGGCGCCGAGGGCGAGGCGCAGCGCCTCCTTGGTGCCGGTCTTGCCGACGCTGCCGGTCACCGCCACGATGCGGGCGCGCGAACGCCGGCGCGCCGCGGCGCCGAGCGCGGCGAGGCCGGCGAGCGTGTCGGCGACCCGCAGCAGCGGTCCGCCCGGCGCCGGGCGCGACACCATCGCCGCCGCGGCGCCGGCGGCAAATGCGGCGGCGACGAAATCGTGGCCGTCGCGGTTGGGCCCGGCGAGCGCGACAAAGAGGTCGCCGGGGGCGATGCTGCGGCTGTCGATCGACACGCCGGTCGCGCTCCACTCGCCAGTGTTGGTCCCGCCCGTCGCCGCCGCCGCCTCCGCTGCGCGCCACAGCGGGGTCATGGCGGCCACCGCGCGGCCACCGCTTCGCGGGCGACCGCGACGTCGTCGAACGGCAGGGTCTCGCCGCCGACGATCTGGCCGCTTTCGTGGCCCTTGCCGGCAATCACCAGCACGTCGCCGGGGCGCAGCTCGCCGATCGCGGCAAAGATCGCGCGGCGGCGGTCGCCGATCTCGGCGGCGCCCGGTGCGGCGGCGAGGATCGCGCGGCGGATCTCGGCGGGGTCTTCGCCGCGCGGATTGTCGTCGGTGACGATGACGCGGTCGGCAAGCCGCGCCGCGACCTCGCCCATCAGCGGCCGCTTGCCGCGGTCGCGGTCGCCGCCGGCGCCGAACACGACGAGAAGGCGCGCCGTCGCGTGCGGGCGCAGCGCCGCCAGCACCGTCGCCAGCGCGTCGGGCGTGTGGGCGTAATCGACGAAGATCGCGGCGCCGCTCGCCGGCGCCGGCACCGCCTGCAGCCGTCCGGGTACCGAGGACAGCCCTTCGAGCGCCGCCGCGGCGGCGTCGACTGGCGCGCCGGTGGCGACGACCAGGCCCAACGCGGCGAGCGCGTTCATCGCCTGGAATTCGCCGACCAGGCGAAGCGACACGTCACG
>Ga0209581_1001860_pt1 | contig 22609 bp, 16 predicted proteins | sample Coa_R2_FD_187160 | JGI IMG/M metagenome (GOLD analysis project Ga0209581, IMG submission 187160) | Surface soil microbial communities from Centralia Pennsylvania, which are recovering from an underground coalmine fire - Coalmine... | ecosystem: Environmental > Terrestrial > Soil > Unclassified ...
AGAATTGGTAAGGTATGCTATACTGCGTGGTGGAGAGATGTCTGAGTGGTCGAAAGTGCCGCTCTCGAAAAGCGGTAGGGTGAATAGCCCTCGTGGGTTCGAATCCCACTCTCTCCGCCACCCAGATGGAGGAGTCTCATAGTGGCCTAGTGAGCACGACTGGAAATCGTGTAGGGTGAATAGCCCTCGTGGGTTCGAATCCCACCTCCTCCGCCAGTCATAGACAGCAGGATATATCGCCGGGTTGCCCAAACGCCCGGCTTTTTTGTTGTGACAGACAGTCTGGCGGGCGTTTCGGGGGCAGCAATAGACAACGCCAATAGTCTATAATAGCAGCAGAGAACATTCATTGCGCGGCTAATTAAAGGAGTTCGACATATGAAAATTGGCGTCTTTCTTCCCATCTCCGGGCGCGCGACCGGGCCGGAGACGCTGATGCAGGCGGCACAGAGCGCCGAGCAGCAGGGCTTCGACTCCATCTGGTCGGCGGACCGCGTCGTCACCCCCTGGCAGATCAATACCTTTTACCCCTATAGTGAGAACCACGAGTTCATTGTGCCGCCGGATCGCCCGTTCCTGGACTCGTTTACCTGCCTGGCCTTTCTGGCGGGCTGCACGGAAAAGATCACGCTTGGCATCAGCGTGCTGGTGCTGCCCTACCGCCATCCCCTGTACTGGACACGGGTGGCGGCCTCTATCGAACGGCTCTCGAAAGGGCGGCTCATCATGGGCGTGGGTGTGGGCTGGATGGAAGAGGAGTTTGCCGCCCTCGGCGTTCCCTTCAAAGAGCGGGGCAAGATGACCGACGAGCAGTTAGAGATTGTCGAGAAGCTGTGGAATGAAGAGCATATCAGCTATGAGGGGCAGTTCTACTCTATTCAGGATGTCGCCTTCTATCCCAAGCCCACGCGGCGCATCCCCATCTGGATCGGCGGCGAGGGCATGGCGGCGATGCGTCGCACGGCAAAATACGGTGACGCCTGGTTCCCGTACTACATCGATATCACGGCGGCGCAACTGCGCGCACGCTTCGACACCATACGTCGCATGGCAGCGGAGGCCGGACGCAACCCCGACCAGATTCAACTCGCCTGCTGCCGCGCTATCGAGGTGACGCGCGAGGCGGTGCCACAGGAAGAAACGCGCCTGCGCGGTACGCCTGAACAACTGATCGAGGCCCTCAACGCCTATCGCGAAGCGGGCGTCGACCACATCGCCTTGCAGTTCATGGTGCCACGCTGGCCCGACCGCGTGGAGCAAATCGAGCGGTTCGCCAGCGAAGTCATGCCACACGTGCGCTAACGCACTCTCTCAGGTAATCTGTCGCGCTATAAAAAGCGTATTCCAGGTCAAGGTAGACAGATTGGAGAGTCCATCATGAACTGCAAAGAATTTGAAGAACTATCGGGCGCGTTCGCCCTTGATGCGGTAACGCCGCAGGAACGCCAGGAAGCCGAGGCGCACCTCGCCGAGTGCCCTCGCTGCACCAAACTGTATCATGAACTGCGCGCCGTTGTGGACCTCCTGCCTCTGTCTGTACCTCAGGTCAACCCGTCAGTTTCGCTGGAGGAGCGACTCTTTACCGCCATACGCGAGGAGGGTCGACCCGGCGCTGACCGTAGCGGCACCAGCGCCGGACAGGACAGGCAGCGCGTCCTGGCCGGGCGCAGGCCAGCTCGCTGGCAGCGGCTGGCGATGCCGCTGGTGGTGGCGGCGGCGGTGCTGTTCTTTGTCCTGTCCGGCGTGCTGTCGGCCTGGAATATCTCGCTGCAACACCAGCTTGCCGCCGTGCAACAGTTTGCCCCGCAAATTGTGGCGGTGCAGGGCAGCGGCGCAGCCCAGGGAGCGAGCGGAGAACTGGTCTACTATCCACAGCAAGGCATCACAGTGTTGATTGTGCATAATCTACCGCAGTTGCAGGGCAGCCACGTCTATCAGGGCTGGCTCCTGCGCGGCAAGCAGCCAACCAGCATTGGCCTGCTCAACGTCCAGGACGGCACCGCCTCCATCACGTTCCAGGGCAACGCCAGCGCGCAGGGCTATGACGCCACAGCCGTTAGCGTTGAGCCGGGGCCAACGGCAACGCAAGGCGCGCCTAAGGGGCAGATCGTCGCCGTTGGCGTGATTCACAGGTCATCGACCTGAACAGGGCGAGCGCGCCGCAGAAGAGCAGGGTACAGAGGCAGGAAGCGCCGAGAACGAGCCAGAGATATTGCGCCAGTGAAAGCAGAGCCGGATCGGCCCCTACAAAGCCAACGCTGGCAGGCAAACAGCCTACATTCCCACCGTTCTGATTGCCCTCACTCGCAGTTGGAGAAGCGGGGAGCAGCGGACGTTGCCCATTGACGTGTGATTCCGCAGTAGCTGATGGACTGCCATCCGGCGTGACCGTCGTCGCAGTCGTAGGCGCGGTGGGCGTGACGCCGGACGTTGGCGTGGTTGATGGAGTTGGCGTATTTACTGGCGTCTGTGTCGTCTGCGGCGGAACGGTTGTTCCCGTCGGCGTTGGCGTCGCAGTGACCGTTGCCGTCGGCGTTGGCGTGACGGTGGGCGGCGTGACGGTAGGCGTTGGCGTTTCGGTCGCCGTGACCGTCGGCGTCGGACTGGTTGTGACGGTGGGCGTCGCGGTCGGCTGCTGCGATGGCGTGGCCGTCGGCTTCGGGCGGGGCGTCGCGGTCGGTTTCACCGTCGGGGTGGCGCGCGGCAGACCGGATGGGCCGGTTGTTCCTGTCGAGCGGCGAGCAGTGGTGTTCGTCCCCTTAGCGCGCGCGCGCTCGGTTTTGCTCGCTACAGGAGTGGGAGAACACACGCTGACTGTCGCAGTCATGGTCGCCGTCGTCCCGGCAGAAGCCACGCGCGCGGTCGCGGTCAGAGAGGCGGCATTGAGCAATGTTTTCCGCGGTGGCCCTGCATACATCAGTCTGGACCACCATGTCGCGCCGGTCATAGCCAAAAGTAGGGATATACTGATGCAGATGAGTACAAAAGCAAAAAATACCCCCAGACTGCGGCCACCATGTCCTTTTCTATTCCAGAGAACCATCAATATATCGATCATGCTATTCCTCCTCTTCTCGCGAGAGCATATCCGCCATTGGCACTCTATCCACCGCTCCCTCTGTCCTATCCATGCTCTCTCCCCTTTCGCCCGCAGCCGCGCGCTGCTCCTGCCGGTCCTCCTGAAAATCCTCTGTATTTCTCAGTCGCGTGCGCAGACGCTCTATGCGCCAGTTGCGGTTGGTTAAACTATCGGTTTCAATCCCATGTTCATCCTCGCGCGCCAGCGTTTCAGACGGGCGAGAGGCAAACACCGGCTCCTCTTCATCAGGTAGAAGCCTGGCATCACCGGTGCGGTATTCCGGCTCGGACTGGCAGGTCTCCTGCTCGTAACGTTCGAGAATCGTTTCCAGGTAGCGCGCGCACTCCTGCGGCCTGCGCAGTTCAAAAATTTCGCGTCGGCTGCGATAATCGGTCTGGACGGCAATGGCCCCGTGCAGGCGCGAAATGCGTAAAAGGTGGGCGTAATCGATGACCACCTGGCTTTTGCGGCCAATATAGATGATGCGCCGGTTCGTGAGGATGAGGGTTCCCTGATCTCTGGCCGGGTAGGTGACACGGTCAGCATCGCCGATAGGCTCGCCGCACAGGGCAGCCACGACGCTATAATACGCCTGCTCGCCGGGCAGCAGGCGCACCGGAACGGGAATGGTGGGCAACGATACAGTGCGCTGCTTCCGGCCCCCATGCTCGCGCGGCGCGGCGGGCCATGTCGGCTGCTCCAGCGAGCATTCCTGCCGACACCATGAAGAGAGATATTCCAGTACAGCGCGCGCATCTTCCGTCGAGGCAATGCCGCGTAACAGCACTTTCTTCTCCCCGAACCACAATTCCAGCCGGGCAGAGGAAATGCCCATTACCGTGCGAAAAGTGGGCCGCACGCGCGTAAGCGCGCTAAGCGCGTAAGGTATGCCATTGACTTCCAGATAATCGGCGTAGAGCCGGAAGACGCGGCCCCAGCCAAAAGCGCACTCGGCTAACAGTAGCTCTTTGCCCATCTCAACCATCCTCCCCACCAGCCATATCTCAGCCTCACCATGTTATGGCATGTCATTTGCTTTCCATACATAGAGACGGATAACAAAAACCTATGTAACGAGCATTAATATATTTAAGACGATAAATACTGTATATTTATCGTCTTCTACGATTGATGGCGAGGTGGAGCAGGAAGCGGCGCGTGTCTGACCAGAGATGGTGCGCCTCATCTTCGCCGACGCGCGGGGCGTGGTGTGGGGGCGCCCAGCGGTCGCGCACGAAAAGGTGGGTGAGACGCCAGAGGGGCGCGGCCTCCTGCGGGAAGTGGCGAACCAGCATCGCGCTGTATTCATAGGGCGTCTGCGAGGAACGTGGAGAGAAGCCAAGCCAGCTCGCCACGCGACAAAGGCGCCAGAACATACCCGCAACGATGGTACTGCTGGCGTAGAGGTTGCGCCACCAGTAATTGAGCAGGGCCGCGCCGAAGACGAGCAGCGAGAAGGCGAGCAGGAGCAGCGAGAACCAGGTCAGGAAGGTTTCGTTGAGCCACGAAGCGGCGGAAGTTGTATTCTGGTTTTGCTGTGTCGGCCCCGTCACGCCGTGAGGCGGCTTGCTGCCCTTTTTCGTCGTTATCGGCGTTGAGGTGGGATGAGCCGCTGGCCGGGTGGGCGTTGCGGTCACCGTAGGGACGGGAGCGGTCACGTTGGTCGAGAAGCCGGGGGTGGGATCGAAGTTGATCCAGCCATAGCCGGGGAAGTAGGCTTGCACCCAGCTATGCGCGTCCTGGCCGCCAACGATCCAGCGTTTCTGCTGCGCGTTATAGGTGCCGTGACTGAAACCGTTGACGATGCGCGCCGGGATACCGAGCAGGCGCGCCATCATGACCATCGCCGTCGCGTAGTAGGTGCAATAGCCGCGATGCGTTTTCAGCAGCCAGGAGACGGCATCTATATTAGAGGGGACGGGGGGATTGTCTATTGAATAGGTAAACTGATTCTGGTTGCTCAGTTGCTCTTGCAAATCCAGCAATGCCTGGTAGGTATTCTGCGCTCCACGTGTCCATTGCTGGGCCGTCTGCCAGACATTGAGCGGCAGGTTCGGCTTCTGAAGATAATACATGTAGAGCATAGCATAGCTCGGATCCGACTGCCAGAAACCCAGGTTATCCTGTGGCAGTGGAATCGAGGAGAGATCGGTCTGGGAAGCTGAGGAGACGAAGGAGACGACCCGGTAGGTTTCCCCTTTTGTCAAAGGGCTTTGCTGCGTCCAGGCGCCGGGCATAGCATCGCCGTAGACAACCGTTCTCACATCAAACCTGACCGGCTCAGCCGGGCCGAAGAGATAGGGTTTCGTGCCGGAAGGGGGCAGCAGGACGCTGACGGTGGTAGTAATGCTGCGATAACTGCCGGAGACATCGTTGGGCAGGTCAGTATCGGCATTGACGCTCTGACTGGTCGTCAGGGTCGATGTCCAGGTATGGCCGTCGAAGTGGTCAAAGGTAAAGCCTTCCAGATATTGCGGGCCATCATTGCCGGTGTAGGCAAGCACATCGCCGGTCGGCAGATCAACGCTGCCACTGATGCTGAGCTGGTCGCCGAAGAAGTTGGCGGCGGGCTGATAGGGCTGGACAATGGCGCCGGGGTTCTGCCAGTCGAAATGGCCGGAGGTAATGTTGTTCCAGGCGTTATCCAGCTGATTCCAGAAGGTGACGCCCTGCGTCGGCTGGCCGAGAGTCGGCAGCAGCCAGGCGAAGAGCAGCGTGACAAGCGCCAGCACGCAGGCCGCCTGCATGCAGCGCCCGGTCACGCCCTTGAGCCAGGCCTGATCGGTATGCAACCCCTCACGCTTCCATTGCGCAAGCTGAGAGACCAGCTGGACGCGAGCAATCAGCAGGATCAAGGCTCCCAGCGCCACCACCAGCAGCCCGATGAGGTTCTGCCGCGCGAAATTGAGGTTGACAAGCAGGATAGAGCAGTAGACGAGGGCCACCAGCCAGGGCAGGTGCGCCCGGTAGATCAGCCAGGTGCCAAAATAGCTGAGAAAAAAGGAGAGGAATGAGAGATAAAAGAGAAAGATCATATCGCTCGTCGGCGGCGTCATTGAGCCAAACCCGCTGCTGATGGCCGCGCGCAGGCTACCCAGCAATACCATCCAGGAGATATGGTAGGCGACAACGCTGGTCAACCAGATCGAGAGCCAGTAACCGATCAGGCAGGCGGCGAGGTGCAGAATGGCCTGCGGCAGGCGGTTCGTCTTCGCCACCAGCAGGCCAACCAGCAGGCCAATGGCCGCGCCCCAGAAAAGGACGAGAGTATGGCCCTGAATCCACTGCGCCTGAATGATCGAGGAGACGATGCTCCACATGGCAATGGCCAGCAACAACAGCGGCAACCAGCCTTCGGTGGGCATAAGCGGGATAAAGCGTTTCGGTGTCTGTTTTTGCCCTATCGAGGTCGGCCCCCTGGAAGATCGTGTTCGGAAATCTGCCTGGGCGCTGGCGGGAAAAACCGGCGTGTTCACATGTGGCAAGGGACCGGATTCGGCGACACTCGAACGCATGCAACTCTCTCCTCTACAAAAGTCAACAACGCATTCTCTTTCCAGAGATCATACACCCTGTCTTACAAAAAAACTGTGGAATAGCTCACAAAAAACGTGGCCTTTCATCAAACAGGGCGACAAGCTATGCCAGACTGATATGTGTTTATTCTCTGCGTCTAACAGCATACCACAATCTTCCCGCATCTGTAACTATTTCAGGCCATATTACCCATATCCACGAATACATCCGATAAGAGTGTAATCAAGAACCTGAACGATCATGGCGGACCATGTCATGCCATGACCGGGCGTTTCCTGCGGCCAAAAAAGAAGAGCAGAATGCTTGAGCAGACGGTCAGGCAGGAAGCGCCGAAGACGAATGAGGCTGAGAGGCCAACATGGGTCTGGAGCCAGCCAGCGATGCTGGGGCCAATACTGAAGCCGATACTCCACGTGACAGAGTAGCAGCCGCTCAGCGTTGCCCGGTAGCGGTCGGAAACCTGCTCCATGGCGAAGGCGCCATAGATCGGCTCGATTAAGGTGCGCATGAAGGAGCGGGTATACTCTCCGGCGATTGCCAGCCAGAGCGTGGGCGCGAAGCCAACCAGCACCATCAACGGCGCGCTCAGATACATCACCAGCGTGATGATGCGCAGCTTGCCCCAGCGATGCACGAAGAGAGGGGCAGTTAGCGAGAAGACGCCACCGGCCAGCCCGGAGAAGGTGAAGATGACCCCCAGCGGCCCCGGCAGCAGATGGAAACGCAGCACAAAGTAGAGCTGGATCAGGGCCACAACCGCGCCCTCGCCCATCGTGAAGAGTAGATCGGGAACCAGCAACTGCACGAAGAGCGCCAGGGGCAGACGCTCGCGCTTTTGCGGCTCTGCCAGCGTCCTCACCGCCTGCTCTACCACGACATCCGGCTCTGGCACGGATTGCGCCCCGGTTGCCGCCTGTCCTTTGCGCTGCCCCGTCGTATCTTTCAGGAACCAGAGCGGCAGGCCGAACGCGAGCGTGCAGAGGGCCGCGCTCAACACGCCCCAGCGCAGTGCCACCGTACTGGCAGCGGAGACGTGCAGCAGGCCGCTCACAAACTCAGGAATGGCCCCGCCCAGCAAATTGCCCAGCGCGCCGATGCCCAGCAGCAAGAAGCTGTTCAGCGCAAAGACGCCCACGCGCTGACTCTCCGTCGTACTCTCCGTCAACAGGGGCAGGTTCGTCACCCAGTAGGCGGAGGAGACCATCCCCTGCATGAAGGCGCAGAAGAGCAGCCAGGGAGCTGCCCTCCCCAGCCCGATGCCCGCCAGAAAAAGGGGCGTCAGAATCGCCGTCGCAACCAACACCGGCTTGCGCCCCAGCCGGTCGGCCAGTAGCCCGCTCGGAACGCTGCTCACTAATGACCCCAGCGCGGGCATCGCGCTCAACAGACCGATAAAATCCGGGTGATAGCCCAGGCTATACGCATAATAGTTGACGTTGAGCGTGGCAATAGTAATTTGAAAACCTTTGCCCAGCGTAAAGAAAAGCAACAGATAGACATTGAATGGCAAATGCCGGAAGGTTGACAGGAATGAAAACGCTGCCTTACGACCTGCTATCGTCTCTTGCCTCTTGACAGACTCCGACCGTTCGGGTCTGGATGTGGAAGCCATGTATCTACTCCTGAGTTGTCTGACACGTGTATATATAAGATACCGTATCATACCCCTTCACCGGAAGACAATGGTCAAAAGAACAGGTGTATCATCTTCGCCCTCATGTTTTTCGTATATCTATTATTTATAAAAATTAGAAAGATTAAGAGATGATTGGAATAATCTTAGAGTGTTATTGTTCACTTGATTATACAGCATTTTCAGGGTAATGTATAAATAGCGAGTTTAGCCCGGCAGGAGCATCTTCCGCATCGGGACTGATTCTTTCGTTGGCAGTACGTCCAGACCTTGCCGGGACGCTTGCAAGCCATGTGGCTCGTAAGAAGAATGAATGTTGTTTGAGGAAGGAGAAAGAACAATGTTAGCAGCGTTAGTTTTTGGTGCTTCACTGAATCCTGGCGGCATTATTGCCTGGATCGTTGTGGGATTGATCGCCGGTTTCCTGGCGAGCCTGATTATGCGTGGCGGTGGCTACGGCATCATCGGTGACATCATCGTCGGCATCGTCGGCGCGTTCATCGGTGGCCTGATCGCCGACCTGCTCTTCCCCAGCGCGACCTTCGGTTTCTGGGGCAGTATCGTGGTGGCCATCATCGGCGCCATCATCCTGATTGCCATCCTGCGTGCCATCGCCGGTTCCCGCGCCGTCTAACGGCACGCAATGCCAGAACCAGGAGGCTCGCGTGAGCGCGAGCCTCTTTTTTTGCTGGCATGAGTAAAGAAAGCCCATCGACATATCCACAATACTTTTCTGGAATGGCATGTCCGTCTGAAGGCTCTGCTCCACGTAACCTCTCCCCCGCTCGCTCGTATATACAGGGTGAATAAGCTTTTTGCATACTGTCAGTTTTATTGCGGAGGAGTTATCACCTATGACTATTGTTGCCCCCTCGTCCTTTGTCAGCCTACAGCCAGGCGGCCTGCTCTCCTGGCTGATTGCGGGTTTGATCGCCGGTTTTCTTGCCAGTCTCCTTGTGCGCGGGCGCAGTTATGGCTGCCTGCTCAATATCGTCGTCGGCCTGCTGGGGGCCGTCATCGGCGGCATTGTCGCCAACCTGCTCGGCATCGCCGGTGTTTTCCATTTCTGGGGCAGCGTCCTCATCGCCTTCGTGGGCGCCGTCATTCTCGTCGCCATCCTGCAACTCTTCTCACCTGCCAGAAACAAGCCATAATATTGCGCGGTCAATGGAGCCAGAGCGGAACTGGCCTCCGCCCTGGCTCCATCATTGCGCCCTGGCCCATTCTCCATCACTCTGGCTACACGCGCACCGGGCCATGCGCCGTCCACCAGGTCAGCAGGCCGCTATCGACCTGCCAGGAGGCGCGGGCGGCGCTGAATTGCTGTTCGATGTAGCGCGTGGAGCCGCGCCGCACCTCGTGTTCCTCTTCCAGTGGCGGCCCAAAATTCCAGCCCTTCTGATGCCGCGCCCGCAGCCAGCTCTGCTCAATCGCCGCATGTTCATTGATGGCGATTTTGCCGCACAGCATCCAGACCTGCCGGTCATCATCGTTAAAGGAAAGCGGCGGCGGCGGTGACGGCGGTTTCGGCGGAGATGGTGGCGATGAAGGGGCCGGGATGGGCGTCTGCTCAATGGCGGCGGCATAGGGAGCGTAATGCTGGTAGAACCAGAAACCGATATAGCCATAGCCGCGCATTTTGACGATGAAATCGGCAATCTGCGCCTCTGCCACCCCGTTTTCCAGCGAGATGATGGGCAGGATAGGTTTCAGGCTGCCCAGCCCGGCCTTGCGAGCGCGCTGATCAAAAGAGAGCCATTGCGGGTAAACGTAATCGATGGCAGACTGGGCAATGCCGTTCCACTCGGCGAAGTAGACCTGCGGCAGCCAGGCATCCATATAGGGGTTCAGCGAGAGCAGCGGCACGGGATGGTCTTCGGGGTTGGGATAGAGCGTCGGCATCCACAGCCCCTTGAAGCGGGCGCGCACCTCTTTGCCAAACGTCTCCGCGCTTTCATACTGCCCCATATACTGATCTTCGATATCGGGGATGACCGCGCCAAACACTCTGCCCGCCCAGGCCGAAATCTCCGCCTCAGCCGTAATCTGCCCGGCCCCGAACTGCGGCCCATAGCAATAATGGTAGGGAACGACGCGCAGTCCATGTCGCTGCGCCACCTGTTTCAACATTGCCAGACCGCCATCATCATACCAGCGATAGATGCCATCGGCCACCTTCGGGTGCAGTCCCTGCACCTTCCACGCTGCCGCCTGTCGACAGATCGCGTCCCACTCCGCCTCCGCAAACCGCTGCAAGCCGAACCAGATCCACCGCCCCACCATCATCTCCGGCACCCCAACCGTCATCTCAGCCGAATGGGCCTGAGCAGAAGCAGAGGGAGCAGCCGGAGCACCAGGAGAACCAGAAGCCACAGAGGACGTAGAGGGAGAGGAGACAGGAGGAGAAACATGTTCTTGCTGTTCGCTCATCGAGGATGTTCCTTTCATAACGAGGACTTGTTCTGAGGATTGTAGCGAGCAATCAAGCAAGCTACGTAAGCAAGGATAACATGGATTGCGGGAAAAGTCAAGGCCGGTCGGTTGCTTTAATGTGGCTTGACAAAAAGCCGTCTGGAGAAGACTCGACAGGCACGTTTCCAATATGGTACACTCCATTCAGAAAATGTATGTGGAGGTTGTCTCTGTAGTATGGCTGGTAGTTATGATAACGGCATGAAGCGCCTGGTCAAGGCCTTTCCGGCGGACTATGTACACTGGCTGGTAGAAAATGCTACCTTCCTTGAGGAGTACAATTCGCATCTGCCCAACCGGAGTCTCGATACCGACAGTTTGTTGAAAGCTGCCTATAAAGCGGCTCTCGAATTGCCTTTTCTGGTACATATCGAGTTTCAAACAAAGCCCGACCCCGAAATGGCAAAGCGGATGTGGGAATACAATACCTCAGCGACAATCAAATACGATTTGCCGACCAAATCTTTTGTCATCTATCTGAGGCCGACAAATCAGATAGCGACAACACCGTATCAGGTCAAAATACCATACGAGGGTGAAGAAATTCATCGCTTCCATTTTGGTGTTATCAAATTATGGGAGATATCAGCGGAGGAACTGCGGCAAACTGGACTGGTCGGCCTGCTCGCGCTCCTGCCGCTCACAAAAGACGGCGCAAGACCAGAAGTCGTCGACACCATGATCGATGACCTGCAAAAGCAGACCGAGGGCGAAGCGCAGCGCGATATGCTCTCCATCGGGCTAACATTCGCGGAGCTTGTCTTCAAAAAGGATGACCTGGATTGGCTTAGAAGGAGAATCAGTATGTTAGAGGATATCCTGCAAGAGTCCCCTTTCTATCAGCGCATTCTGCATCAAGGCGAGGAAAAGGGAAAAGTGCAAGGATTGGAAAAGATGCGTCAGAGTGTGCTGGGAATTGTTCAAGCCCGTTTCCCCAGATTAGTGCGTCTGGCGAAAAAACAGGTTGCCGTTGTTGATGATCTGGACGTTCTGAGCAAATTGATTGTCAATTTGAGTCTGGCGAAAGATGGGGCTGAAGCGAAGGAGAAGCTCCTGAAGGTAGTTGAAGACGCAGACGCATAGCTGACAGTAATATTCATGACAGGAAAAGCGTACAGTTTGTTAAAGCTCATCCGAAGTCGAGAGCGTTTCTGCCGTGCTTATGGTTCCGGCAGAAATGCTCTCTTTCTTTGCTTTCACTGAAGTTCTGGCTCCCGGCACTGCGTTGCCATAATGAGCGGGCCTTGCTGCTCGCCGGTAGGGCTGTCAGTGGAATTCAAGCGATCCCAGGTTGTTTGTCCGGTCGCGATAGCCAGAATCTGGTCGCGTACCTGCGGGTCGCCTGGCATATGGTTTGCCAGGAAGCGCGCGGCTATGGCGCTGATAATGGGAGTCGCGAACGACGTGCCTGACCAGTAGGCCCAGGCGCGGCGATCGGGAATCGGCGACTCTGGATAATCTTCGGGCGGCGGCAATGGTCTCTCCAGTGGGGGTACCGGGTCATCATGGTACAGGGCGGGATAATACCGGGATGTGTAGACGCCGCGCAGGGCATCAATGCTGTCAGGGACAACATGTGTGACCACTCCAGGTTCAGGCGCCGGGGGGTCAGGCAGTGGAATATCGCCGCCATAGGTCGCAATTCCCTGTGGGCCGGGATAGTTGCTGTACGTGGGTATCCCTCTCTTATTCACGGCCCCCACCGGAATGATCTGCGGAATGGCAGGGCCACTGGCGGTATCACAGGCAAAGGCGGCGGGATAGCGCGCATCCCAGCGCGTTGGCGACGGCATAGAGCCGGGACGCTGATCCGAATCATTGCCGACCGAAGCCACAAACACGACATCGAAGTGGGCAGCAAGGCTGGCGATAGGCCGGTACAGACCATCACGGAAGTGCTGTATATCCTTCAGGTGCAAGCTATAGGGCGGCATAGTCAGTTCCTCATCGGCGGGCGTCGCCACCAGGCTCAGATTAATCACGGCCCGATGCAGCTCGCCCCGGAGGAAGCGGTTATGAATCTCATTCAGGGCCGAGATCAGCATGGTGGTATTGCCCACACCGAAATCGTTGAGGACGCGGACGCACTCGATCCCGACCTGGCGATCGATGCTGCGCACGATGCCGGCCACAAACAGGCCGTGATCTGCCATCGGGAAACCAACCAGGGTGCCATAGATATCCTTGCCCGTCGCCGGCTGCATGGGGTTGACGGTATCCAGCCGGTGACCCAGACGGCGATGGTGAATATTAATGGCGGGGGGAGTGGCGTCGAACGGGTGCCGGGTGACCATACCTTCGGCCATATCCTGAAGCAGCAGGTTCTGGCTGGCTCCGTTGCGGTTGGCTTCGTAAGCGGCGCTGCGTATCTGATTGGCTGTGGGTACAGTATCCAGCACAAAAACGGTCACGTCACCCCCACTGGATTCGGGAATGTTGGCAGCGAGCGTAATCGGCCAGTAGCCAGGGTTACTGGAACACGTATCGGGAACCGGCATAGGAGGAGAGACCGGGCAGCCATGCGTCCCGCAGCCGAAAGGAGCGCCGCCATTGAGCCAGTTGGGCATGGCGGAGACCAGCGGCACCTGCATCTGCTGAATGTCTTGCAGGTTGTCATTGATCAGTTTGACAACATCGAGCGTATCATCGTTTTCGAGGGACATCTTCCCGTCAGCCGGTTCAACAGGAGCAGCCGATGGCTGCTCCGTCTTTTCCACGTGAAAGAACGTAATCGCGCTGGTGCCTTCGCCTGCGGGCGGCAGGAAGAAGTATTTGCCGACAGGGGTATTCAGCTCACGCCCGTCATTTGCAGAATCGCTATCCACTGGCAGGCTTCCATTATCGGCAGGTGGCACAGAGCGCAGCGCATCTCCTTCGCCCTTTTCGTCCCCGTCTCCGTCATCGTCATCACCATCTCCGGTGCGTGGATCAGGAATATCCTGACCGGTATAGGGCTTCAATTGATAGTTGTGTTTCTGAAGAAAGCCGTTGAGCTGGTCGAGGTGCAGGGAAGCAATGATGCGCTTGCTTCCTGACTCCAGTGGTTCAGGTGAATGGAAGGTGAAAACTACCTGATTTTCCTCCCACCATTGCACCCACAGCGTAGTGTATTGCATGTTCATCGCAGTATCTGCCATCTATTTTTCCCTCCATACTGCCAGAAGTACCTGTTGTTGGGCCGTGCCTGGCATTGTTCTGATGAAGAAACGACAGCCTCTCACATTTTTAGCGGTTCAGTTGTAAAGAGGGGAAGCGGTGTTGTAGCAGAGTGGGCCAGTCTCACCAACGAGCCTGAAGGCCGCCCAGAAATAGGGATGGGTACAGGCGGCCTTCACCGATTTTAGCAAACTGCATTGAGCGGCACGTAGCGCCTGCACTTTTGTATCACCCTTGAGCAAACGCTGATAGAAATGTTGCATCAACTCACTGGTAGAATCATCCTCCACCGGCCAGAGGCTCATCACCAGCGAAGAAGCTCCAGCGGCAAGAAAAGCGCGTCCCAGACCCAGTTGTTCATCGCCGCCGCCGCTCAGAGCCAGACCGGTTTCACAGCCACTCAGCGTCACCAGTTCGCAGCCATCCAGTTCCAGATGAAAGGCATCAATAGCGTTCAGTTGCCCATCCGCGAGACGAACATAGGAAAAGTGGGGAGATTCAAGGTTGCTTTTTCCATGCGTTGCCAGGTGAATGAGTGGGCTACCCGGAGCTTCCTTCATCAGGAGGGCAATAGTTGCCTCGTCCTCCAGGTAACAGCGTCCCCCCAGCATCGAGGCCAGCGATGTCGCCTCATCCAGCACGCTCTTCACCTGTCCACCATTCGAGTAGCCCAGGATTAAAGGCGGCTTCCTGCCCTCCGCAGCGAGCCTCGGCTTATGAGCATCCAGATGCAGCAGGATACTACTCGCGGGCAGGTAGTTCACCTGATAATCTTCTATCAGGAAGCGCGAACCGTCGTAGAGAGCGTGAAATGGCAGCTCATGCAATGGGCCATAGGGAACAATGGTCAAATAGCCCGCAGACGGAGGCAGCAAAGCCGCGACAGGAGCAACGAGCAATTGATAAAGCTTATGCAACAAATGCCGGATGGGGGCCTGGGGCGGTTTTTGAGCATCCGGCCAGCCACCAGGTTCAAGATGAGCGTGAAGGAGAGGGAATAAGCGTTCCAGTTGCCGTACTCCTTCCGGGTGTTCATGCACAACCACTGTATCAGCAGTCACAGCAAAAATGACCAGGGTTTCCTTCGAGAGGAAGTAGGAGAGCAAGAGATGGTCAGGCGCGAGGTGTCGGCGAAGCTGCGCTATATCTATTTGCTGTGACTTGCCGGAAAACGCGCTTCTATCAGGCATACTTTGCATGCCTGACTCATAGAGGTGCACTCGCTCAAATAATTCGCTTAAGCGAGCTTCACAGCGCCTCAATTCGGACTGGAGGACGGCCCGATTGACTGAGGCAGGAGCGTTACCAATAGTGGCTAGCTGCACACTGTACTGGTGGTACTTTTCTTGCCAGCGATCCAGTTCGCTCCGTATGCGCAATACCGCAGCACTCTCCTGCTGTTTTCTTTGACTATTTGCCCCTTTTGACCTGTTCAGGTACTGCCGTAAAGCCATCGAGCGGGCGCGTTCAAGATAGCTAAAAGCAGCTTCAACCTCTCCCTGACGGAGACAAAGCGCAATCATATCTTCGTAAACTGTCCAGGTGGTACGAAGAAACGAAGGGGACAGGTCATAGACCAGGTCATCAAGTATGCATTCGATCTGGTCAATAGCGGCACGGTAGCAATCGGTAGCCTGCGCCGTGACGCCCTGTATCAAAGCCAGTCGCCCTGACAGATACTGGCTCTTATACGCCTGTTCAAGCAAATGATGCTCACGTGCCTGAGCGTCAACCCATCGACATAAGGCCAGGGCTTCCTGCAGGTCATCTCCGCATTGCTGCTCGTCCTTGAGAGCTATGCCTTCTTTCTGTATCTTTTCTATGAGTGCTTCAGCCATTACCAGACTCGCACGCACAGCGCGAGAAACCAGCCCCCGCATCTCACAATACTTTTTCACTTCTCTCGCCTGCTCATATGCCATCTGCCAGTTTCCCATCCGGGAAAGCAGCTCAGCCTGTTGCAATTGGGTCGCGGACGCATGATGAGCAAAACCGCCTTGAGTAAAAAGATCGCCAGCCTGCTCAAGAGCAGCAAACGCTTCTCGCCGCCTGTTAGAGGCAAGAAGGATAGCAGCATATTCCTGTAACACATCTCCTAACAGGAGTGAAATACCAAGCTGCCGGTAAATATCTACAGCCTCATCCGCCAGGCGGCAAGCCTCTTCAGCTCTGCTCAGTTTCATCAGGCAGCTGGCCATACACAGCATAATCGAAGCCTGCGCTTCAGGGACATCAAAATGCTGCTGGATCAGGCTGTCGTAGATTTGATAATAGCGTCGCAGCGCCGAACCATAGTATCCGCGCACATAATCAAGCTCCGCCAGACTGAATTCTGTGTTAAGGACCTGGCCCGTCTGTCCGAGAGCAGTAAAAGCTTCCTGCGCCTCATGAAGCAGGTGGTATGCCTGCTCAAAATCGCCAAGCCAGCCCAGATTTCGCGCCCGATTCATCGTAGCCAGTGCAATAGCCCGCTTGAGAGTGTCCTCACCTTCATCGGTCACTGTCGGGAAAATTGCCAGTATTCGCTCATACAGTTCCAGAGCTTTGTGATATTGTCCTAGCTGAGAGTAGATGACGGCTGTATTATGGTCAATGACGCAGGCCCAGTATTTTTTGTCATGTTCGAGCAGGACAGCGCGCGCGCGGTTCGCCTCTTGCAACGCTTCTTCGGTGCGCCCCAGCCAGGCACAGGAGATAATCCAGGCCACGCGAGTCCGCGCCCAGTTCACGGCATCACCCAGTTGCAGAAACTCCTCACCGGCCATATCCAGGCATGCCAGCGCAGCCTGAAATTGCGCCATATAATCGAGAACATCTCCCTGGGCTTTGAGTCCCAGAGCATGAAATAAAGGTTGATGGGCTACCTCTCCGAGAAACGTGAGCAATTCTGCCAGCTTAAGAGATTGCAGCGGCTTCGCATCTCGCAAACGTAACGCCTCATCCGCCATCATACTGGCAAGAGCGGCGTAGTCGCTTAGCTCATCCAGGTGAGACTGGATATAAGCGCGGCCTTCTTCCAGGCTGTGGTCGCACAGATATTGTAAGAACCGGGCGTTATCCATAAAATAGATTGCTCCCTGGCTATTCTGGTCTGGTTTGTTTATGGCTCTCTATGGGCTGTACGAGTCCTCCGGTTCTGTGGCTACGAGAGTGGTCTGGTGTGGCCGATGGTGATGTCTTCGATGACCAGTTCGGCCTCGGGCAGGCGGATGTTCATGACGTACTGGCCGGGCGGAACGGGGGTGAAGACAAAGTTGCCGATGTCGTCGATCTCTGTGGAGAAGAACGGCACCGGCTCGCGGCTATTCTGCTCTGCTGCGCTAAATTCGGACGTGGTATAAAGGTTGGTCTGGATGCCGGCAAAGGCGTCGATGTTCTCTTCCGCGTCGATGCCGGTCATGATACCGAGCAGGACGTAGTCGCCGTTGCTGGCCCGCGAGAGGTGGAGTGAAAGGTCGACGCCATCGGCACGATACTGGCGCGGCCATCTTCCCGCGTCATGTTCTCCGCGCACGACAAACTGCGCCTGCTGACGCACGAGTGTGGCAAAGATGCGCCGGACTTTGCGGGAGAGCGAGACGGGTACCGGCTCTGGCAGGAGTTCCTCGTTGAGGAAGGCACGGGTCTCGGCTACTTCGGCCATGCAGAGGGGGCATTCCAGAAGATGGCTGGCGATGTGCGTGCGTTCATCGGCGGGCAGGAGATTGGCGCAGTAGAAGCTGAGTTGCGCGGCATCTGGACAGGAATGGCGGTAGAGGCGCGAAACCAGGTACGTGTGGGTCTCTCGATAGCGCGCCAGCCGCTCCTGACAGATGGCGCACTGTTCCAGATGTACGCTTGCCTGCGCGGGCAACGGCTCCTCACCAAGCGCAAAGCGCAAAAGCTGCTCGTCACTGAGCGCCATAGGGTGCAAATCGGCCATCATGCATCATCCTTCTCATCATAGCATTTTCCCGTTTCGTCTCTGTAGCTTTCGGCGCAAGCTACACGGGGTGTCTGTTGCCGTATAAACGTTGTCGCTCCCATTTTTTGCATATCTTTTGATTGAAAAGCACAAAACCGGCACCCGGAAAAGATTTCTGAACGCATCTACAAAGCGCATAGCGGCTCCCGTTACGTTTCAGCTTCCCTGTCGCTGAGCCGCCAGCGCAGTTTGTCGCGATTGCGCATCAGGCGATCATAGATGTTGCGCCGCAGGTAGTAGACTTCCTTCACATCGCCGAACTCGTCATGGCAGTAGTGAACAATCTCACGCGGCTTGAGATTGCAGTAGTAGAGCAGGTAGGCCAGGCGGCGGTCGCGCTGCTCGGGCAGCAGGCTTTCAATGGCGGCCCATAGTTCGTCGCTCTCATCCGGGTCGCTGGCCTGCGGCTCGGCGACGTGGCTTTCCTGGCGATGGGCCTCTTTCTCCTGCCATTGCGCATGCTCGGAAAAGCCCACATCCGGCAGGGGTAGCTCCCTGCTGCGGCGCTCTACGCGCAGGACATCCAGCACCTCACAGACCAGGCAGGTCTTCAGGTAGGAGAGGGCCGCAGCCAGGGTGGCAAATTCCATCTGTCGTTTCTGCACGGTCGAACGCCAGAAACGGGTGAAGGCCCGATCGATGAAATACTGCTCGCTCTCATGGCGGCAGGCCAGTTCGCTGCCGGGATGGCGACGCAGCCAGCTCATCATCGTATCGTGGAAACGTGCGACCAGCACTTCCCATGCCCGCTCATCCTGCTGCACGATGGCACGGCGGAAAATTTCCAGGCAATACGCATCGTCGTGGCCCTCGCCACGCCGGTACCTGTTGATCTCGTTCAGGCAGCAATCTGTCAGCGCGTCCAGGCGCATTTCTCCGGGCGGTTTGTCCATCTGAATACCCATACCCTTGCCTTCCCCCAGATTTCCTCTGGCGCAAGCGTATCATGTCGCAATACAGGTTATTAGTAATAGACGCACGACTGGCCGGTATTTCAAAACTCGCTTCTGTCTATGTATGGAAACGGGTCACAACGTCGAGGAAAAAGATGCGCTTGAAACTTCCCGGAACATTTGTAGACTCAAGTAGCTTAATCGAAATGCAAGGGTTTTGTCAAGATCAACAGGAGGCAGATTCGTAGGTAATTGAGATGAACTTCCCCTCTCCATGAGAATCGCCGCCCTGCGCGTCATGCCTGGCTCCCGCTCAGCATCCGGGTGTCGAGCAAGTCAGTAGAGATGCCTCGCTCCCGCTCAGCATGACACGATCGAGGCGCTTCTGATGCATAATCAAGCGAGCTTGCACACCTGTGGAAAAATATGTATACTTTATATGCAGGTACACCAGAATCTCTGGTAGGAACTACATAGCTTAACCTGAAAGAAAGAGCGTAGCCAGCATCGTTTGACCGGTTGATGACCTGAGATGGGAAACGGGAAAAGCCATGAACAAACGCATTTTGCTGGGCATTGACACAGGCATCTCTGCCACCACACGGCACGCCTTACGTTCGGCGACCGACCTGCTGGAGTCGGCGGCCCCTCACCTCCACATTGTCCTGCTTACCGTCATTACCATTCCCTATATGACCTCGCCCTCTCTCGGTATGTATACGGGCCAGATGCTGCCTATCTCGGTCACGCTTGAACAGCGCAGCCAGGCCGAGGCGGCCCTGCGCAAGGTGCAGGACGAGTTGCAAGAACGCGGTATCCAGGCGGAACAGATCGAGACGCTGGTGCGCGTAGGGCTGCCCGCCGATGAGATCGTAAAGGCGGCGAGGGAATTGCACGTCAGCCTGATTATCGTCGGCAGCCATGGAGATTCGGCGGGGCAGAAGCTGCGGCGTTTCTTCGTCGGCAGCACCTCGCGCCGCGTCCTCTCGCTGGCCCCCTGCCCCGTGATGATCGCCGCCCTGCCGCGCTCGCACCAGCCTGCCGACCTGATTAGCTGGTACGAGAACGCCATCATCGCCTACCTGCGCGACCATCCCGGCTCGCTCACCGTCTTCACGCCGCAGGAAGTCGCGCAAAAATTCGCTCCCGCCAGCAAGAAAGCAGTGGGCCGCAGAGAGATCGCCGCCGCCACCCTCGCCCTCGAACGCCTCGCCAGCACCGGCATCCTCTGCTGCCACGATATCAAAGGCGAACTCAAGTATGTAAATGACTGATGGGCGCTGGCCCACGCCCTGGCTACAATAGCTTCACCAGTTCCTCCGGCGTCGTTACAGGGGCCAGGCAGGTGAAATTCTGGCACACGTAGGCGGTTGCTCTGCCATCCTTCATGGGCCGATCTTGCAGCAACGGAATGGCCTGCATTGACTCAATGTCGGTCGGGAAGGCGGCGGCCAGCACGCTGTTGGGCAGGTACCGCTCGTTGACGACCTCCAGCAGGGCGCGGCAGTCGGCGGCGCGCAGGTCGCCGACAATGGCGATTTCCTTGACAGGGGAGAGCGCGAAATCCAGCGCGCCCAGCACTTCACCAAAGGCGGCGGGATGCTGCACGATGACATCGGCCAGGGCGCGCAGGTAACTGTCGGCGCGCTGGCGGTACTGCTCGTCGCCTGTGTAAGCGGCCAGGCGTAGCAACACCTCGGTCGCCACGCTGTTACCTGCCGGGGTCGCGTTATCCATGATGTCTCTGGGCCGCGCCACCAGCTCCTCGTGATCGCGGCCCGTATCGTAGAAGCCAGGCTGCGCGTTGTCGGCAAAGAGGGCGATCATCTCGTCCGTCAGGCGGTGGGCCTCGACGAACCAGCGCGAGTCGAAACTGGCCTCGTAGAGGGCCAGCAGGCCGTCGATGAGGAAGGCGTAGTCTTCAAGATAGCCCTTCAGATGCGCCCGACCGTTCTTGTAGGTGCGCAGCAGGCGACCGTCTTGATACAGGGTAGTCAGCAGGAAATCAGCGTTGCGGATGGCAACCTGGATGTAGTCGGGGCGGGTGAGATAGCGACCGGCTTCGGCGAAGCTGCGCAGCATCATGCCATTCCACGCAGTCAGGATTTTCTCGTCGCGGGAAGGCGGCACGCGCTCGGCCCGTTTGTGGAAGAGCAGGCTACGGTCGCGTTCCAGCGTCTGTTGCAGCACATCCAGGCTGGTTTCCAGTTCGTCGGCCACCTCCTGCGCCGGGCGCGGCACGTGCAGAATGTTCTTGCCCTCGAAATTGCCCTCCGGCGTCACGCCATAGTAGGTGAGAAACATCTGCACATCTTCGACCGGCAGCACGGCCTCGATCTCCTGCGGCGTCCAGACGTAGAACTTGCCCTCCACGCCTTCACTATCGGCATCCTGCGTTGAGTAGAAACCGCCCTCCGGGGAGGTCATCTCGCGCACCACATAGTCCAGCGTCTGCGTCACAATATCGCTGTAAAAAGGGTTGCCTGTCACGAGATAAGCATGCAGGTAGAGGCGGCTGAGCAGCGCGTTATCGTAAAGCATCTTCTCAAAGTGCGGCACCAGCCATTCGGCATCGACGGAATAGCGGTGGAAGCCGCCGCCGAGGTGGTCATAGATGCCGCCATTCGCCATCTTATTCAACGTAAACTCTACCATTTCCAGTTCGGGCCGCGTCGCCTTCGAGCCGAGTTCGCCGCGCAGGCGATGGACATACATGCGCAGCAGGAACTCTAAAGCCATCGTGTTGGGGAATTTGGGCGCGTTGCCGAAGCCGCCGTTGACGGCATCGAAATCGGCGGCCAGCTCGCGCGCTGCCGTCGCCAGCATCTCAAGCGGCAGCGCGCCGGTCGGGTTGACGTTTCTGTTGAGCAAAGGCGCGCCGCTACTTCGTTGCAATATGTTCGCCAGTTGCGCCGCCTGCTGCTCCACATCCTCACGCCGGTTGCGGTAGGCGTCGGCCATGCTCAGCAAGACGGTGCGAAAGCCAGGGATGATTTGCTGCCCGTAGCGGCGGTCATCAGGCGGGTAATACGTGCCGCCGTAGAACGGGCGGCCCTGCGGCGTGAGAAAGACGGTCATCGGCCAGCCACCCTGCCCCGTCAGCGCCTGTACCGCCTGCATATAGAGCGCGTCGATATCTGGACGCTCCTCGCGGTCCACTTTGATCGGCACAAAATGGCGGTTCATGATGGCGGCAATCTCCGGGTTCTCAAACGATTCGCGCTCCATCACATGGCACCAGTGGCAGGCCGAATAGCCCACGCTCAGCACAATCGGCTTATCCTCGCGCCTCGCCTTCTCCAGCGCCTCCTCGCCCCACGGATACCAGTCAACCGGATTGTGCGCATGCTGGAGCAGGTACGGGCTTGTCTCATGGATCAATCTATTCGTATGCTCATGCTCATCTCGCGCCTGCGTATGCTCATTGTTCGTCGTTTCTGCCATAAACTTTCTCCCGAAAGATACAATTGTCCTCGTATTCTACACGCATTGTACGATATCGCGGACGGAATGGAAAATTCATCAGTGGAGCAGGCCACACGCACATACAGCAGGCCATGCCAGTATACAGGCCAGCCGCCGCAGGCCACCCATCGACGCACAGGCCACCCGCAAGGGCCACATCCAGGCCACCCGCAAGGGGCCACACGCACCGCCGGGGCCACCCGCCAGGGGCAGGCCACCCGCACCGCCGCAGGCCACACGCCGCAGGCCACACGCACCGGTGCAAGCCACCCGCCGGGGCCACACGCACCAAAGCAGGCCACACGCCGGGGCCACCCGCACCGAAGCAGGCCACCCGCAAGGGGTGGCCCTACTATAATACGCGGCGTTCGTGTCGCTTGTAGAGTCATCGTATATAGACCGCCGCAGGC
>Ga0209581_1001861_pt1 | contig 22595 bp, 17 predicted proteins | sample Coa_R2_FD_187160 | JGI IMG/M metagenome (GOLD analysis project Ga0209581, IMG submission 187160) | Surface soil microbial communities from Centralia Pennsylvania, which are recovering from an underground coalmine fire - Coalmine... | ecosystem: Environmental > Terrestrial > Soil > Unclassified ...
AGCTTCCAGCGCTGGCGCACTTCGGTCCCGAATGGTCCAATGGTGAGGATGGCAAGAATCGCCTCGCGTCCCTGATACCACGATGGAATCGGCGGCATGCTCAGCACGGCATCCTCTTTCAAAAGCGCGACAATCCCCGCGATATCGTCGGTTTCCCAGGCATGCACATAGCGCGAGAGAAGTTCGCTCATCTGCACGTCGGCGGCGCGACCCATGTTCGCCAGATCTCGCTCGTCCATGTGATAATGTTTCGCGAGCGTGACGCGGGCGCGATGCAGGGCGCTGTTCACTGCTGAGACCGTGATCTCGAGCAACTCTGCAATCTCGCTGGCGCGCCAGTCCAGCACATCTGCGAGGATCAGGACCGCCCGCTGGCGCGGTGGGAGAAGTTGGAGCGCGGTGAGGAAAGCGAGTGAGACGCTCTCGCGCCTGGTATAGCGCGTTTCGGGATTATCCGCCTCGACCAGCCAGCTATCGGGGACGGGCTCAAGCCAGATTGGCTCGGCGATGGCCGGGGCGAGCGGGTGGAGCGGATCGGCGGCGGGATAGGCTGCAACGGGCATGGTGCGCGGCGGGCGTTTCTTGAGCGCATCGAGGCAGGCGTTGGTGGCAATCGTATAGAGCCACGTGCGCAGCGAGGCCGAGCCTTTGAAGGTGTCGAAGCGCCGCCAGGCGCGCAGCATCGTCTCCTGCACCATATCCTCCGCGTCCTGCAGCGATCCCATCAGACGGTAGCAATGCAGGTGGAGCTCCCGGCGATACGGCTCCAGCAGGGAGCTGGTGTCAGCCTGGCCCTCTCCGGCGGGATAAACGTTTTTCTCCATTGCAATAGCCCTAATCCTCCAGAAGGAATTACTTCCTAAAGCATACAACAAATTTCGCTTCCTCCCGTCGGACCGCATAGTTTTGTTCCAATTTGTCGTCTAACCGATAGACCAACAAGCGAGAGGATAACCCGCGAGGTGGTGGGGATACCTCAAGGTTGGTGTGACGAGTGAATAGAGGATCACATTCTTTCTGCTTTGAGAACGAGAAGGAGGAGAAGCATATGACTCCAGGAAGCGTTGGCTTTTTTGAAATTCAGGTTGACGATTTCCAGCGTGCGCAGAAGTTCTATCACGATGTGTTTGGCTGGAAATTCTCAGAATCAGGGGGCGTGCCCTACGAGTTTTATATGATCGACAATAGCACAAAGGGTGGTGCAGGATTGCAAGAGGGAGGGATGCGCAAACGCGAAAAGCCGCTGGCGAAGGATAGCGGCGTGTCAGGCGCGGTCTGCTATATCATCGTGGAGGAGATTGACGAGGCGCTGGAAAAGATTGCGCGCAATGGGGGAAAGGTTCTGACGCAGAAGGCGCTCATCCCGGCGGGATACTTTGCCTACGCGTTAGATACCGAGGGCAATACCTTCGGCGTCTGGGAACTGGCCAGGTAATGCGGCGGTTCCGTTCGCAGCCGGCAGGCATCGGACTCGATGCCTGCCGGCTGTCCATCGGTGAGCTTAATTTCTCACTTTGACGCCAGCTATGTCCTCCAGCACTTTGAGCAGGGAGGTATAGTCCTCGCGCCCATAGCCGGCGGCGCGCGCCATCTCATATAACTGGCGCGAAAGGGCGGTCATGGGCACGGAGGTCTGCTTCTCGGCAGCCAACTCCAGCGCCAGGCCCAGGTCTTTGTGCAACAGGTCCGTCATAAAGCCGGGCTGGAAGCTTCCATTGAAGGCGCGCAGGGGAAACTGGGCGGAGAGCTGCCAGCTCGCGCCCGCGCTCACGCCGATGATTTTCGCCATTGTCTCGACATCCACGCCGGCCTTGACGCCCAGCACAAACGATTCGGCAATGGACGCGGCGATCGTGCCCACCAGGATGTTATTCACCAGCTTGACCACTTCGCCGGTGCCCTGTGGTCCAACATAAAATATATGTTCCGCCTTGCCCATTGCCTCCAGCACGGGACGGGCCTGCTCAAAAATTTCCTGCTCGCCGCCGACCATGATGGTCAGCGTGCCGTTGACCGCGCCCTGTGAGCCGCCGCTGACTGGTGCATCCAGAAAATGCACGCCCTGGGTGACGGCCAACTCACCCAGCTTGCGGCTCATCGCTGGCGCGATGGTGCTCATATCGATAATAATTAGCCCCTTGCGCGCGCCGGCGAGAATGCCCTGCTCGCCTGTCACGACCTCCTCAACCTCGGGCGAGTTGGGCAGCATGGTGATGACCATATCCGAAACCATCGCGACCGCGCGCGGCGAGGGCGCCTGCCTTGCCCCGGCCTGCAAAACCTCCTGCACCTCCGCCTTCTCTGGATGGCGCGCGAAGATCGTGACATGGTGGCCCGCCTTGAGCAGGTTGAGGGTCATGGGGCGTCCCATGACGCCAATGCCAATAAAACCAATTTGCATAGAAGTCCTCTCTATCTATTCCATTTCGACCAGCACAGCCCCGCCTTTGACGACATCTCCCTCTTTGTAGTGGACGTGGCGGATTTTGCCTGCGTGGGGGGCTGCGATCGTGTGCTCCATCTTCATGGCGGTCAGGATGAGCAATACCTGGCGCTGCTCGACCTCCTGACCGTCCTCCACCTGCACCTTCACGATGGTCCCAGCCATCGGCGCGGTCAGGGCCTTCTGTGCGTGTCCACCGGAGCCGGCTTGCGCGGCGCTCTCGACGCTGGGAGGCTGGCGCTGGCCCAGGCGAAAGACCTGGCCCCGCACGCTCACCAGCGTCTCGCTCTCCTGGCGCAGCACATACACAGGAAGCCGTTGGTGAGCGCGGATGAGCAACAACAGGTTCTCCGGTCCGCTGATATAGCTCACTCTCTCTGCCGGCTGTTCGTTGACGCGCACCTGCCACGCGCCTGGCTCCGCGATGTCCCGCGCAACCGCGACTCGATAGGCCCGCTCCTGGTACTCGTAGGTAACGCTGGCGGCCTCGCCAATGGTACGCCATGCTCCCAGCGTGCGCCAGGGATTGCGCTCCGTCGAGTTGCGCGCAGCGCTCAGGCCGGTAAGCTCTACTAGAGCTGCCGCGCGCAGTGCGTCCGTGAGATGCTCCTCGGTCCCCTTCAGTTCGCTCGCTGTCAGCAGGCTGTGTTCTTCCAGAAAGCTGGTGTAGGTCTGCCCCTCGCTATACGCCGGCTGCTCCGCAATGGCCTGGAGCAGGGGGATATTCGTTGTCACACCAAAGACGATCGTGCGCTTCAGAGCGTCGCGCAGACGGGCGATGGCTGCCGCGCGATTCTCGCCGTAAACGATCAGCTTGGCGATCATGGGATCGTAGAACTGCGTAATCTCATCGCCGGGCGCGATCCCGCTATCGACGCGGATGCCGGGCCCGCTGGGAATGCTGAACTGGCGGACCGTGCCTGTTGAGGGGAGAAAGTTCTGCTGAGGATCTTCGGCGTACAGGCGCACCTCAATCGCGTGCCCGCGCTGGCTGATCTCCTCTTGCGTGAGGGCCAGCGGCTCCCCGGCGGCGATCAGGATCTGGTGGCGCACCAGATCGAAGCCCGTGACCAGTTCTGTGACCGGGTGCTCCACTTGCAGGCGAGTGTTCATCTCAAGGAAATAAAAGCGCCCGTCCGTATCGAGCATAAACTCCATTGTTCCGGCATTGGTGTAGCCGGCAGCCTTCGCGATGCGCACGGCAGCCGCGCCCATCTCCGCGCGCAGTTCAGGCGTCAGTGCGACCGAAGGGCTCTCCTCGATGATCTTCTGGTGACGGCGCTGGATCGAGCATTCGCGCTCGCACAGGTGGATCAAATTTCCATGCTGATCGCCCAGCACCTGAATCTCCACATGGCGCGGGCGCACAAGCAGGCGTTCCAGGAACACGGTAGCGTCGCCAAAAGATGCCAGGGCCTCGCGCCGCGCACCGGCAAGCTGCTCCAAAAAATCCTCCTCGCGCTGCACCTCGCGCATGCCCTTGCCGCCGCCGCCCGCCGAGGCTTTGATTAAAAGCGGAAAGCCGATGCGCAACGCCTCCCGCTGTAGAACCTCGTCCGCCTGCTCGTCGCCATTGTAGCCGGGAATGGTCGGCGCATCCACCGACTCGGCCAGCTTTTTCGCAGCAATCTTCGAGCCCATCAGGCGCATCGCCGCGGCGGGCGGACCGATAAAGACAATCCCCGCCCGTTCGCACGCCTCGACGAAGGCGGCGTTCTCTGAAAGGAAGCCATAGCCGGGATGGATCGCCTCCGCTCCACTCTGCCGGGCCGCCTCGATGATTCGCTCGATACGCAGATAGCTCTGGCTGGCCGGGGCGGGACCGATCTCATAAGCCTCGTCCGCCTCGCGCACATGGCGCGCGGCCCGATCGGCCTCGGAGTAGATCGCCACAGTCGCAATGCCCATCTCGCGGCAAGTCGCCATGACGCGCACGGCGATCTCGCTGCGATTGGCGATGAGAACTTTCTTAAACATTCCTACTTCGCCTCTTCCCCAGGAACCCACGCGGGCTTACGCTTCTCCAGAAACGCTCTCAGGCCCTCCTGGCCCTCCGCGCTCACGCGCAGCCGGGCAATTGTCTCGGTGGTGATTGCCCGCGCGCCCTCCTGGTCCAGATCGCCAACATCGCGGGCCAGCATCTTGCAGGCGCGCAGGGCGTTTGGTCCCCCGCTTAGAAGCTCTTGCACAATCCCCGCTACCGCCGCGTCAAGCTCTTCCGGCGGCACGACCGTATGCACCAGGCCGATCTCGCGAGCAAGGACCGGGGTGAAGCGTTCGCCGGTCACGAAGAGGCGGCGCGCCCAGGACGAGCCGATCTTGCGCAGGACATAGGGCGAGATCACCGCAGGAGCGATGCCCAGCTTCACCTCGCTAAAGGCCAGGCGCGCCGACTCGGCGGCAATCACGATATCGCACACCGCCAGCAGGCCCAGCCCGCCGCCCATCGCAGTACCATTCACCCGCGCCACCACCGGCGCGGGGAAGAGATCGATCGAGTCGAAGACCAGCGCCAATTGTCCGGCCTCCCATTTATTGCGCTCCTCCGTCGCCTGGATCGCCGCCTGCATCATCGGCAAATCCGCACCCGCGCTGAACGACTTGCCCGCACCCGTCAGAATCACGCCCGCAAGCTGCTCATCCCGTGCCAGTTCCGCAAAAGCTGCCTTCAAATCGTAGAGCAATTGCGAATTGAGCGCGTTATGCACCTCTGGCCGGTTCATCGTAATCGTAGCAATGCGCCCGTTGTGGCTGTGCTCAACCAGGACCGTCTCGTATGTTGACATAAGAATAGCTCCTTTGCTACATGCGGAAGACGCCGAAAGGAGTTTCAGGCATAGGCGCGTTCAGCGATGCAGCGATGCCGAGGGCCAGCACCGTGCGCGTATCGCGCGGATCGATGATGCCATCGTCCCACAGGCGGGCTGTGCTATAGTAAGGATTGCCCTCCGCCTCATACTTCTCCAGAATCGGGCGTTTAAACTCCTCCTCCTCCTCGGGCGACATCTGCCGACCGCGCGCGGCCAATCCCTCCTGGCGCACCGTTGCCAGCACGCTCGCCGCCTGCTCGCCGCCCATCACCGAGATGCGCGCGTTGGGCCACATCCAGAGCTGGCGGGGAGAATAGGCACGTCCGCACATGCCATAGTTGCCTGCGCCGAACGAGCCGCCGATAATCACCGTGAAGCGCGGCACGGGCGCATTGGCGACCGCCATCACCATCTTAGCGCCATCTTTGGCGATGCCGCCGTTTTCGTACTGCTTGCCAACCATAAAGCCGGTAATATTCTGCAAAAAGATCAGAGGAGTCTGGCGCTGGGCGCAGAGTTCGATAAAGTGCGTGGCCTTGAGCGCGCTTTCGGAGAAGAGAATGCCGTTATTGGCGATAATGCCGACGGGATAGCCCATCAGGCGCGCAAAGCCGCAGACCAGCGTGGTTCCGTAGAGTTCCTTAAATTCGTGGAAACGGCTGCCGTCCACCAGGCGCGCAATGACCTCGCGCACATCGTAGCTCCGGCGTCCATCGCGCGGGACGATGCCATACAGCTCGGCGGGATCGTAAAGCGGCGGCTCCGGCTCTGCAATCTCCCAGGGGATATACTTGCGCCGATTAAGATTCGCCACGATCTCGCGGCAGATCGCCAGGGCGTGTTCATCGTTGAGCGCGTAGTGGTCGGTTACGCCCGACGTGCGGCAGTGGACATCGGCCCCACCCAGCTCCTCAGCAGTGACCTCCTCGCCGGTCGCCGCCTTGACCAGCGGCGGGCCGCCCAGAAAGATTGTGCCGTTGCCGCGCACAATCACCGTCTCGTCGCTCATTGCCGGCACATACGCGCCCCCGGCAGTGCAGGAGCCCATCACCGCCGCGATCTGCGGAATGCGCTGGCTCGACATGCGCGCCTGGTTATAAAAAATGCGCCCGAAGTGGTCGCGATCGGGAAAAACATCCGCCTGGAGGGGCAGGAAGGCCCCGCCGGAATCCACCAGGTAGATGCACGGCAGATGGTTCTGCTCGGCAATCTCCTGGGCGCGCAGATGCTTCTTGACCGTCATTGGATAATACGTGCCGCCTTTGACCGTTGCATCGTTAGCGACGATCATGCACTCCTGGCCCTCAACCACGCCAATCCCGGTCACAATGCCGGCTGAGGGCGCGTCGTTATCATACATATCCCAGGCGGCCAGGGGACTGAGTTCCAGAAAGGGAGTATCGGGATCGCACAGAAGCTGAACACGCTCGCGTGCCAGCAATTTATTGCGCTTGCGATGTCTCGCGATCGCCTCGGGTCCGCCGCCCTGCTGCACCTGCTCGATGCGTGCGCGTAGCTCGGCCAGCAATTCCTGAAAGTACGCGCTATTAGCCTTGAACTCACTGCTCTGGCGATCGATGCGGGATTCCAAAATGCCCATAAGAGAGAACTTCCTCCTCGACAGTTACGGGCGGCGTGCCATACTCGCCCCGACGTGCCATCCACCTTGCTCAGCCGCGCCGCCCTGGAGCAACGCCCATGCCTGCTCCGCCGCAAAGCGCCACATCGCGCCCTGCCTCTCTTGCAGGATAACACCGCGTGGGAAGAAGCGTCAAGGGATGAGAGTAGGAGCTAGAATAGCTCATCCTGTATTGTTGCGGCGTCTACCGAGCGTTCTTCTTTCGCCTGTGGAAGCTCTTTCTGAACCTTTTTGTCAGACTTCAAGAAGTTTTTCTTCGCCAACCTGTGCGAGCCAGAGTTTAAGTTCTTCCACGCGTGGGCTGGCGCTGGGTATGCTTTGAACGATACGCAGCAGCGTCTCACGATCCGCGCAATCTGCCTGGCGCAATTTGCCATCTTTGGGCGATTTCATGAGGAAGCGAACAACTTTATGTAGTGTTGCTTCAAAACCCTCAGTCCTGGCACGTTGCTTCATTTTCGGCCAATAGTCATTAGGATCAACACTACCGGTCAATGCACCGATCACATCTACGATGTTATAGTACCAAATGTTATTGCTCTGAATGCGTCGAATTTGTGGGAGCGGAAGAAGGTCGCCGGCTATTTGTTCTGCTTTATCCTGTTGATTCTGATCCATACAAACCTCCCTTTCTATTACCGACAATTTGTCGGTAATAGGCCATGTTGTAAAAAGATGTTTTTTGGCTCGAAAACTTGAGTCGCTCCGATTTATAATAGTACAAATGTTTTGATCATGCAACAAGCAAGCAGTGAAAAACCTCCCCTGGCTATGAAAACAGGAGACTTTTGAAATATAAGACAGCCCCCTATTATTTATCAGGCTCCCGCAGCAGTGCGTAAATACGCACATCAGATTTCGGTATCGCGACCTCGCGCACCAGGCGAAAGCCGTGTTTTTGATAGAAAGGCACGTTGCGTGGATTCTCGGTTTCAAGATAGCAAGGCACCTCTTGCTCCCTGGCCTGCTGAATCACCGTTTCGAGCAGCCTGCCGCCGGTGCCCCGGCCCTGCTTTTCTGGCTCCACGCCCAGCACCCAGAGATACCAGTGCGGTCCGGGCGCTGTGCTGGCGTGCGTCTTGTCGGTGTAGGTCGTGGCATGCAGGGCGCGCCGTAATTCAAGCGGTCCGGGCAGCCAGAGCGTGCCGCTCAGGACGATCCGCAGCAAGCGGCTCACAGAGGGCTCTGTCTGGCCTGGGGGCAGGCAACAGGCCACCCCATCCAGTTCTTCGGTGGTATAAACTGTGCCATAGCGCAGGCAATAACGAATGGCCACGCGAAAAAACGCCGGCAGCTTGCGCCTGCGCCTGACCTCGCTTGGAGAGATATAGGCCATCAGCGGATCATCCTGGAAGGCTCTGCCGAGCAAGCGGGCAGCATGCTCGACCTGAGCAGGTTGCAGAAGAGTCTGGCCGGTGAGCGATTGAGACATGGCGCTTCATCCTTTTTCAGAGTGAGAGTGCATAGGCAGGGGCATCAGCGGATGAATTCTCAAGGAGGGCAGACTTGATCTGCCTCTCCATCTTCTTGAACGGGATTATTCTTTTCCCGGCGCGTTTTCGCCAGAGGTTGCGGCACCTTTCTCCAATTGTGTTGTAGCCTTGCGCACGATCTTCTCCGCGAGTTGCTCGGAGAGCTTCTCCAGCGATTCTGGTAGCATGAGGACCGGCTCCTTCTCTGCGGGCTTCCCATCGCTCTCAGTCAGTTGTGAAGTGCAATAAGGACAGCGCGTGGCCTTGATATTGACCGCCTGGAGGCAGTAGGGGCAGTCGCGCGTTTCATGAACCTCTGTCTCTTTGGGTTTGTAAACCTTCATTAAAGCGTTGACTGGCTGGACCACGAAGAAGTAAAGGATCGCCGCTACGATCAGGAAGCTGATAACCGCATTGATAAATGCACCGACTGCCAGACCTGTACCATAGGGCATAGGGATGACCAGTTTGGAAAGATTGCTTTTTCCGCCCGCTGGGATCAGTGGAGTAATGACATCGCTTACAAAAGAGTTAACCACCGAAGTAAAAGCCGCGCCGATCACAATACCAATGGCCAGATCGACCACGTTGCCGCGTAAAATAAAGGTGCGAAAGCCGCCCAGGCTTTTCAGCGCGCCCCTGCCGACTCTGGTGATATCTTTGAGCAGAATATCGTCGATCTGTGTTTTGCCGGTGGCGACTTCTGTTTGTTCTACCGTAACTTTGGTCTTGATGACGGTAGCATCGCCCTCGTTGGTGTTAGATGTAGACATGGTGAGTATTCCTCCTGAATGAGTGCTGAAATAGTTTGTAGAGAGCAGGGAGATTGTCAAGCGAGATTTCCCTACTCTCTACAACGTCTGCGAAACGAAAAATTACCGGTGAGTTTACCGTCGGCTATGCGACCAGCTTCACGATAGTCACGCCGTCGCCGCCCTCTTGCGGGGGAGCGGAGGAGTAGGACTTGACCAGCGGGTGGCGCGCTAACTGCTCGCGCACGGCCTGACGCAGGGCACCGGTGCCTTTGCCGTGAACAATGCGCACGGCGGCCAGCCCGGCGAGCGCGGCGTCGTTGAGATAGCTGTCGAGTTCGCTCAGGGCATCCTCGACGCGCCAGCCGCGCATATCGAGTTGCATAGAAACCTCTGGTCGATCCTCGTAGCGCGGCAGGACAATCGGCGGCTGCTGGGCGCGCTCCTCAGATTCCGCCTCGCGCTTGCTCACGCGCTCGATATTGTCCACGCTCACGCGGAAGCGCAGCGAACCCATCTTGACCTCGGCCTCGCTGCGGTCGGCTGAGAGGCCGATCAGTTCGGCGTTCTGGCCGAAGCTGAGCACGCGCACGATATCGCCGATGCGCAGGGGGCCCTCGATCTTCTCATCCTGGGACTCAGCTTTTTTCGCCGGCTTGCGCGGTTCCGGCAGGAGCGTAAGTTTCTCCTCCAGGCGATTGACGCGCAGGCGATTCTCGTTCAGGCGCTCGCGGCTCATCGTGGGGCGAATGGTTTCCACCTTCACGCGGGCCAACTGGCGGCGAACCTCGTCGAGTTCGCGCTGAGCCTGCGTGCGCGCATCGTTGATCAGGCGAGTGCGCTCCTCCTCCATCTTATAGCGCGCCTGCTCCAGCTCCTTGCGCAGGTACTCGACTTCCGCGCGCTCCAGGCTCAGATGGAAACGCTCGTCCTCGGCGGCCTTGCGCTCGGATTGCAGCCCTTCGAGCAGATTCTCCATGCGCACGCCCGCGCTTCCCAGGAACTCACGCGCCCGCTCGATGATCGCCGGGTCCAGGCCCAGGCGGTTGGCGATAGCCAGGGCGTTGCTACGTCCGGGCAGACCGATGCTGAGCTTGTAGGTCGGGGAGAGCGTTTCCACGTCGAACTCGACCGAAGCATTGACCACGCCCTGCTGTTCGTGCGCGAAAGCCTTGAGCTCGGAGTAGTGGGTCGTTGCCACTGTCGTAACGTGGCGCTCCAGCAAGTAGCTCAGGATCGCGCGGGCCAGGGCCGAACCCTCGCTGGGATCGGTGCCCGCGCCTAGCTCGTCCAGAAGCACCAGCGCGCGCAGGCGACGCTGCTCCTGCCCGCCGGTAAGCGTCTCCGCGAGCCGCCCGTGAATATCGGGGAGAGCGCGCTGGCTGCCCTGCTCGATCAGGCGCAGGATCTCGATAATGCGGCTCAGGTGGGATGAGAACGTGCTCAGGCTCTGCTCGATGCTCTGCTCGTCGCCAATGTCGGCGAAGACCTCCTCAAAAACTGCAACCTCCGAGTGCTCATCGACGGGAATATGCAGGCCGGCCTGGGCCATCAGGGTCAGCAGTCCCACCGTTTTAAGCGCGACAGTCTTGCCGCCGGTGTTCGGGCCGGTGATTACGACCATAAAGAACTCGCGTCCCAGGTGAAAGTTGATCGGCACGACCTTGCCGGTCAGCAGCGGATGGCGCGCATTGTGCAGGTCGATGCGGCCCTCGGCGTTTAGCAGCGGCTCTGAGCAGCGCGTCAGGCGTCCATAACGCGCTTTGGCGAGATGCAGATCGAACTCCGCCAGCAGCTCGACATCCACGCGCAGCGCATCGGCCTCCTTACCGATCTCCAGCGAGAGCGCGCGCAGAATGCGCTCAACCTCCTGGCGCTCCTCGATCTGCAACTCGCGCAGCTTATTATTCAGTTCCACCACCACCATCGGCTCGATAAAGACCGTCGCGCCGCTGGCCGACTGATCATGGACAATCCCGCGCACGGAGCCGCGACTCTCCGCGCGCACCGGAATCACATAGCGATCGTTGCGGATGGTCACGATCGGCTCCTGCAGGGCCGGACCAAACTCATGGACGAGCGTGCGCAGGCGATCCTGCAGGCGCTGATTGGCTGCGCGAATGTCGAAGCGCAGTTTGCGCAGAGTCGGACTGGCCGTATCCAGCACCTCGCCCTCCTCGCTGATCGTCTCCTCGATGCGCTGAGCGATACGCGGACGCTGAGGAATGTCGCCGCCAAGCAGATGCAGCAGCGGGAACTCCGTTTCATCCAGCCTCTCCAGCATATGGGCCACATGAATGGCGCTTTTGACTGTAGCCTGGATATCCAGAAGCTCTGAGGGGTGGAGCATCCCCTCGCGGGCCGCGCGTTCCAGGTAGGGACGAATGTCGCGTGCCCCCTGAATGCCCGCGTCGTTGCGCAAATCGATCAGGCGACTGGCCTCAGTCGTCAAGGCCAGCCGGCGGCGCGCCTCCTCCAGATTGGGCGTTGGGCGCAACTCCATCACCAGCGCCTTGCTGGCCGAAAACGCAGCCTCCCTGGCCACTTTCTCCAGAACCTTTGGGTATTCTAATGTGAGAATGCTTTTTTCGTGCATATGCGTATATATTTCCTGGCCAGCAGATGGACCTGTCTGGTCTTGTACTACTCGATGGTTCTTTGCTTTTGCTTTTGTGAAGTGACGGAAGCATTATATCGTAATGCGCGTGTCAGGGCAACTTTTGGCCCCGGCTGTGAACTACTCCATAGGCAGAGTCAGGCGGATTCGGCTATAATAAAACAGACCGGGATACTCTATCTCCCTGTGGAAAGGTTAAAAACACCATGAAATGTCCTCGTTGTAATACAGACCTGGTGGCCGAGGCCCGTTTTTGTGGCGTCTGTGGATACTCTCTATCGGTTCTGGAGGAGAAGACTTTCCAGGCCAACCCATCCTCTCTCGCGCCGAGAAACAACGAGGCGACCCTGATGGCAGCATCGTGGCCGAGTGCGCAGCCGATTCAGTCACCGGGGGGAACGCCGGCAATGGGTCAGGCGCCTTCAGCCGCGCAGGCAGGGGGATATCAGCCCACTCAAGCCGTGTCCTGGCAACAACCGTCATCCCAGGCGGAGCAGACGCAGATCGCCCGACCGGCGGGGATGGTAGCGGGCACGATGGCCAGCGCCGGCACGCTTGCCTATCCTGTCAAACGCCGGCGCAGAGGAAGAATTCTCTCGCGCTTTCTCCTGGTGCTGGTGCTGCTCGCAGCTATTCTGGCCGCCGCCTGGGTTTTTGCGGTGCGCCCATATCTGCACAACATGGTGCAAACGCAGTTAGACCAGGCCCTGAACGGCGCGGAGGGCCAGATGATCCTGTTCCAATCCGCGCTTCCCGCCGGGAGTCAGGTCGTGCATGTGAATGAGAGCGTCATAAATAATTACCTCAGTTTACATAGCGTCAGCCCGCTGCAGAATCTGCACGCCACCATAACCCCCGACGGCCTGCGCCTGGATTTCAGCGCCTATGGTTTCAGCAGCGATATCATCGTCGTGCCGGTTGCCAGGGGAGGAGCGTTGGAGGTCACAAACGTGCAGGTGCAGGGAATCTTATGGCTGGTCATGTCGGACAACGAGCTAACTACGGCCCTGAACACAAATTTTCAGAGCTTTGGCAGCCAGATGAGCAAAACAATTCGCTCGATTACCTTGCATGAACACGAAATGGATGTCCAGATCCAATAATCTCGCACTGTGCAAGGTCCCGTTCTTCCGCCAGAGACTTGTAGATTAGCGTGTTTTTCTGGTACAGTATAGTCATCAAAAAACGGCCTGTTTCAGGGCGCTACCGACAGGACTTCGGGGGAGCAGATGAATCCTGAGTTCGACTTTGAGAAACGTTATCGTCTGGTGCGTGAAATTGTAGAGACGATTGTCCTGACCCTGCTGATGTTTTTAATTATCCGCTTTGCCATCCAGAATTTTAACGTTGACGGCACAAGTATGGAGCCGAATCTCCATAATGGGGAATTAATTCTGGTAGATAAATGGACCTATCTTTTCCGTCCTCCCGCGCGTGGCGATGTGATTGTCTTCGTTGCTCCTCCTCATCCCAGTATGGATTACGTCAAACGCGTGATCGGCGTGCCGGGCGATATCATCACGATTCGCGACACGGTTGTCATCGTCGATGGGGTGACGCTCAACGAAACTTATGTCGATCCCAGGAATCAGGGAAACCTGTTTGCCAATAAGAACATCACGAACCTGGTGGTGCCGCCGAACGACTATTTTGTGCTGGGGGACAACCGCGCGGTCAGCTCCGATTCGCGCGATTGGGGCTTTGTGCCAAAGGCGAATATCGTCGGGCGGGCGGCGTTTGTCTACTGGCCGCTGGGCCAGGATAACAACGGTTTTCTCAAAAACTACGCGTTCGTCTTCGCCAACGTACATCAGCCCAATTCAAGAGCCATCGGCCAGCCGGGCGACGCGCCGGGCGCACTCGATCTGGATGGTCTGCTGCTAATGTTTGTGCCTGGATTTTCCCTGGCTCTTCAGTGGAGGCGGCAGGGTCATAGCCGCTCCTCCGCATTCTCAAATCGCGAAGGCAAAAACCAGCGCTTCAGGGATTTTCGGCGCAGATAGGCCAGCAGGAGGGCCGGGATCAAGAGCAGCCAGAGGACGTTCAGATTGGCGGCGATAAAGCTAAAGCCGGCCTGGGCGTTGTTCTGATGAATGGCGGCGAAGACCTTGTTCTCGCCGGGCAGAAAGCCATCGTTGTTCTGGCCCAGCGGCCAGTAGACAAGCGCCGCCCGCCCAATGATGTTTCTGCGCGGCAGGAAGCCCCAGATGCGCGAATCAGAACTGACCGCGCGATTGTCCCCCAGCACAAAATAGTCGTTCGGCGGCACCACCAGGTTCGTGATGGTGTGCGCGCCGGGCGGCACTCCCTGATTCTGTGCGGCCACATAGGTTTCGTTAAGCGGAACGCCATCCACAATCACTGTCGTCCCTTTAATCGTAATCGTATCGCCAGGCAAACCAATGACGCGTTTAATATAGTCTTGCGTGGGATCGGGCGGTGCTCTGAAGACAATCACATCCCCGCGCTCCGGTGGGTGGAAGAGATAGGTCCATTTATCCACCAGGATTAATTCCCCGTTGTGCAAGCTCTGTTCCATGCTGGTGCCATCGATGGTAAAATTCTGGATGGCAAAGCGAATCACCAGAAACATCAGCAGGGTCAGGATCACTGTTTCAGCAATCTCGCGTATCAGATGGTGGCGTTTTTTTAAAGCGGCTTCAGATTTCATCTATCCTCCCAATCTCCCCAGGTATGCTGCGATTTTGTCGTATATTCATAATCTTTATCTCTCCGGCCCCTTTTTCCAGCCGGAAATAGGAGCCGGGTGTGCTTTGTTTTAGTATATACGTGGTCAACAACACAACGCGGGAGAAAAGTCCTGTTTGCTTGCCTGGACTCCTTGCATCTGCGGCCAAATCGTAGTATAGTGTGTAATTGAACATTTGTATCAAAATCAGCCCACTGGTAGAATGCCGGATGCGGGAGTCGGTGTTACCTTCACAAACATTACGCAGTCCACTGTGGATGTAGCGGCGCCTCTTGCGTGCGGTGCTGTCCACTTGTGGGGATGGGTGGTTCAGCTCTATGCCTCAGGATAAAATAGTTGTTCGCGGTGCGCGTGAGCACAATCTCAAAAATATAGACGTGGTTATTCCGCGCGACAAGCTGGTTGTGATCACCGGCCTCTCCGGTTCGGGAAAGAGCAGCCTGGCCTTTGACACGATCTTTGCCGAGGGGCAGAGGCGTTATGTGGAGTCGTTGTCGGCCTATGCGCGCCAGTTCCTGGACCGCATGGAGAAGCCGGATGTGGATCATATCGACGGCCTCTCGCCGGCGATTTCGATCGATCAGAAGGGCACGACGCATAATCCTCGCTCGACTGTGGGCACTGTGACCGAGATCTACGACTATCTGCGCTTGCTCTACGCGCGCGTGGGGCATCCCCATTGTCCCAACTGCGGACGCGAGGTCAGCCAGCAGACGGTGCAGCAGATTGTAGATGCGGTGCTGAACCTGCCCGCCGGTTCGCGGATTATGCTGCTGGCGCCGCTGGTGCAGGGGCGCAAGGGCGAGTACAAAAATATTTTTGAGGAGATGCGCCGGGCGGGCTATGTGCGCGTGCGGGTGGATGGCAAGGTCTACGATCTGAGCGATGAGATCGAGCTGGATAAGCAGAAGAAGCACACGATCGAGGTGGTCGTTGACCGTCTGGTGATCCGCAAGAGGGAGCGGACTCTGAGCGGGCTGGATGGTCGCGGCGGCGAGCAGTATCAGATGGTGGCCGAGCGGCCTGCGCTCTACGATGTGAAGGCGCGGCGCGAGGGCGAACGGAGCGAGGCGGCTGAAGAAGAGAATCCCGATGCATCGTTTCGCCAGCGCGTGACCGACTCGCTGGAGACGACGCTCAAGCTGGGCAATGGCGTGGTACTGGTCTCGATTATCGATGGTGAGGAGATTCTCTTCTCCGAGAAGTTTGCCTGTGTCTACTGCGGGATCAGTTTGCCGGAGATCGCTCCGCGCACGTTCAGCTTCAACAGTCCGCATGGCGCCTGCGCGACCTGCACGGGCCTGGGCACGCAGCAGGAGATCGATGCCGAGCTGGTGGTCACTCATCCCGAATTGAGCATACGCGATGGGGCGATTACCGCCTGGTGCAAGGAGATGAACAATAGCAAGTGGTACGGCGCGATTGCGGAAGCTCTGGCGGAGAAGCATCACTTCAGCCTGGATACGCCCTGGCGCGATCTGACCGAGGAGCAGCGCCACCTGGTGCTCTATGGTTCTCCCGAGCCGTTGACAATCCGCTATCGTCCCCAGCATGGGAATGTACGTTCATATACGATTACCTTCGAGGGCGTTATTCCTCACCTGGAGCGGCGCTACAAGCAAACCGAGAGTGAGAGCATCCGCGAGGAGATCGAGGGATATATGACTGCGCGCACCTGCCCGGACTGTCGCGGGGCGCGTCTGAAGCCGGAGGCCCTGGGAGTGACGGTAGGCGGGCGCAACATTGTGCAGGTGACACAGCTCTCTATTGTGCGGGCGCAGCGCTTCTTCCAGGAACTGGAGGCAATGGGGACGACAGCTACAGATGAGACACAAACGAATGGGAACGGTCAGACGAAGAAGAACGGTCGCAACGGGGTGCAGGCTCGCGACCCGCTGGAGCCGATCGATCCAGCCGGGCCGCTGGTGCTGACGCCGCTGAGCGAGCGCGAGCGTTTCATCGCTCGCCAGATTCTCAAGGAGATTCGCGCGCGCCTGCAATTCCTGGTCGATGTGGGTCTCGATTACCTGACGCTGGGCCGCTCGGCAACCAGTCTTTCGGGAGGCGAGGCGCAGCGCATTCGCCTGGCCACGCAGATCGGCTCGGGTCTGATGGGCGTGCTGTATATTCTGGATGAGCCAAGCATTGGCCTCCATCAGCGCGATAACGAGCGTCTGATTCGCACGCTGATCCGTCTGCGCGACCTGGGAAACACGCTGCTGGTCGTCGAACACGATGAGGATACCATGCGGGCCGCCGACCATATCATCGATATCGGTCCAGGCGCGGGCGAGCACGGCGGGCACGTGGTCGCCGAGGGAACTTACGCGGATATCGTGGCGAGCACGCGCTCGCTGACCGGGGACTACCTCTCTCATCGCCGGCATATTCCCGTTCCCACCGAGCGGCGTCCGGGCAATGGCAAGTCCGTGCGCGTTGTGGGGGCGCGTGAGAACAACCTCAAGAATATCGATGTAGAGTTTCCTCTGGGCAAGTTTGTGGTCGTGACCGGCGTCTCCGGCTCCGGCAAGAGCACCCTGGTCACTGACATTCTCTATCGCAAGCTGGCGCATACGCTGTTTCGGGCGCACGACCGGCCAGGCGCGCACGATGCGGTGGAGGGCCTGGAGAATCTGGATAAGGTGATCGACATCGATCAGTCGCCGATCGGGCGCACGCCGCGCTCGAATCCCGCCACCTATACCAACGCCTTTACGGGTATCCGCGAGCTCTTCGCGCAGGTACCGGAGGCGCGCCTGCGGGGCTATCAGCCGGGCCGCTTCTCCTTCAACGTCAAGGGGGGACGCTGCGAAGCCTGTAAGGGTGAGGGGATTGTCAGGATTGAGATGAACTTCCTGCCAGATGTCTATGTGCCCTGCGAAGTGTGCGGGGGCAAGCGTTATAATCGGGAGGCGCTGGAGATCCATTACAAGGGCAAGAGCATTGCCGATGTGCTGGATATGACGGTTGAGGAGGCTACAGAGTTCTTTGCGAATGTGCCCTCGATCTACAATAAGATGAAGACGCTCAACGATGTGGGCCTGGGCTATATGCGCCTGGGCCAGCCGGCTACCACACTTTCCGGCGGCGAGGCGCAGCGCGTCAAACTCGCGACCGAGCTGGCCAGGCGCGCGACCGGGCGCACCATGTATATTCTGGATGAGCCGACCACCGGCCTGCACTTTGCCGACGTGGATCGCCTGCTCCAGGTGCTGCAACGCCTGGTGGATGCCGGCAATACCATTGTGGTCATTGAGCATAATATGGAGATCATTAAGTGCGCGGACTGGATTATCGACCTGGGTCCTGAAGGAGGCGACGCGGGCGGACAGGTGATTGCCCAGGGAACGCCCGAAGAGGTGGCCGAGGAGCCACGCTCCTATACGGGCCACTTCCTGCGCCGCATGTTCCGCGAGGAGGCCGAGTTCTTTGCCGCCCAGGCGCTGCCCTCTGTCCAGGCGGTTCAGCCCTGATCGGACATCGTTTCAATTTGCAGAACGCGGTCCCAGCCGGCGTAATCTTTAAGACAGGAGACGCGAGCCTGCGGCCAGATTGCTTGCGCCAGGTGAGTCAGGGACTCTCTCTGCCGGTAGCCAATCTCCAGCAGAAGCACCGCCCCCGTGCGCAGCTTTTCACCTCTACCGGCCTCGCGCAGCAGCCTCTGGAGAAGCTCCAGGCCGTCGGGTCCGCTGAACAGCGCAAGGTGTGGCTCGTAGTTCAGGACATCCGGCAGCATCGTCTCCTGCTCGCGGGTGCCGACATATGGGAGATTTGCCAGCAGCAGATCGACGGCTGCGGGGAGCGGCTCCAGAAGATTTCCCTGGAGGAGCCGCACTCGATCAGTTACCTGGTGACGCCGGCAATTCAGGCGTGCTACCTCCAACGCGTCGGCTGAAATGTCGATGGCATAGAGAGAGGGCAGCGCCGGTTCGTGAACGGCGATGCTGATTGGAATGGCCCCGCTGCCTGTGCCAATATCGGCGACCAGCGGCACCCGCCCCTGGCTCAGACGCTGACGACAGATGCTTAGAGCAGCCTCGACTAGTAGCTCTGTCTCTGGACGCGGGATGAGCACGCGCCTGTCTACGCAAAAATCCAGGCCGTAGAATTCTTTGTGCCCAAGCAGATAGGCTACCGGTTCACCCCGCTCGCGCCGGGCCAGCAAGGCGCGCCAGCGGGCCTCCTGCGCGGGATCTAGCTCCTGCTCAGGGTACATATAGAGGTAACTGCGCTCTTTGCCCAGGACATGGCTCAAGAGCAGTTGAGCATCCAGGCGTGGATTCTCAACCGGTAGATCGTTCTTCTGGCGCACCTGGGTGAGTCTCTGGACCGCCAGATCCAGCTCCGCGCGGATCGTCGTCATCGTCTAAAGTGGTTGCCGTCCGGCAAAACCGGCCTCAATCTCATGCCAGTAGTTGATCCGCTCCTCTCCCAGGTGCCAGCAGAGGTAGACCTCATGGCCGTCGCGCAGGCTGAGAAAGTCGATCAGGCCGGTTTCGGGATCTTTGAGCTCGCAGCCAAAGCGATTCAGCTCCATGACCAGCGCGCGCAGGGCCTGCCTGTGCTGGATCACCTCTCGCTGGAGCTTTGCGATCCGTTCGTGCAGATCATGTCCGTTGCCCCTGGCGCGTAGCTCGAGCACGCCCAGCTCTTCTGCGCTCTCTCCCAGGGCTGCGCGCTCCCGCTGGATATCACGCAAGACGACGCTGATTTGTGGCAGAAGCGCTTCAGCCTCCTCACGTGTGAAGTAACGCGCCATCTTTTCCTCCTCTGGTGAATGCTCATGGATGACGAATGTTCTACTCCATGATAGCACGTTTTGCTCTCCTGTGCCCAGATTCTTCTTCCGAGAGGAGATGTATTTTCTTTGTGGATGTGATAGAATACATTTCACCGGTATCCGGCACAATCGCTACTATTTATCTACCAAATCTAAACGTATCTATATATCTATCAATGTGTGTTAGCCCTGCCTGGCAATCGTCTTGCTTTGTGACAAGAGTAGAGCTGAAAAGGAGAGCGGTGTTGTGGGACATCGACTGTTGATTGTTGACGATGACGCTGGCGTGCAAAAAATGCTCAAAATCTTGTTAGAGTTTGAGCGCCTTGAGGTAATGCTTGCGAGCGATGGTCTGGAAGCGCTGGAATGCGTGGAGCGTGTGCGTCCCGATCTTATTCTGCTCGACCTCATGATGCCCAGGATGGACGGGCGGGCCTTTATAGAGGAGCTCAGGCGGCGAGGTCTGCGCCCGTCTTTGCCGGTAATCGTGCTGACGGCTGATATTCACGCAAAACCCTTAATTGAACATATGGGAGTCGAGGACTGGCTGGTCAAGCCCTTTCATCTCTCCGACCTGCTTGGAAAGATCAGACGTTATCTCAGCAAGGATGCAGGAGACTCCTCTTCAAAGCAGAGCTAAGGCCATATATATTTTCCTCATCTTTGCTTATCTGCACCTGTGGCACGTGTATACAGTTTCAGTAAAAAATGCGCACTGCGCATTTTTTACTGAAACTGTATACACGTTGTTAAGGTTTCGGTGTAGGCGTCGGCGTAATGGCCGGCGTAGTTGAGGGAGTACCGCCGGGTGTCTGGGTCGGGGTAGGATTCAGATTGATGGAGAGATCATCAAAGGTCTGGAAATCCACCGTTTGACTCCCCGTGTTCAGGTAAGTGCCCGTCACGGTATCGCCCGGCTGGACCAGCGGCAGCTTGGGTGAGAGGACGAGATTGGCCCGGAAGATCAAATTCTGGCCCTGGATTTGCAGGTAATAGATCGTATTTGAGCCTTGCTGCACCGAGGAGATGCGCAAAACCTTGCCCGTCACGGTCTTTGTGGTACCGCTGGTTGGTCCACCAGAGGTATTTGCCTGCTGTAAAAGCCACTGCTGGTAGTCTTGCAGGGCTGCCTGGAGCGTAGTTTCAAACTGAACATTGCTGCCGTTCAAATTTTTGGCGTCCACAATGCCCACAGCCTGGTAGATGTCCCCGCTGTTGGTCGTCTGCACGAAGATGGCGACCCAGGTGGGCGTGTTAAAGATCTGATAGAGCTGAATACTATCCACGCTGTAGCCCCGGATATTGGCGCGCGTGGACTGGATGGTATTGCTCACATTGCTACCGATGCCCAGGCCCGCGAGCGGGTAGAAGGTAGCTTTATTGTCATGGGTATCGAACAGGAAGACGCCGGTGCTGGAGTTATCGTTGGTGGAGGCGGAGGTCATCGGGACCAGCCAGACCGGGTGATCGATGCTGTTATACAACAATTGTGGGCTGGTGGCCGGATTTTGCTGCCCTGCGCCCGACGGGTTGAACCAGGGAGCTGCGTGATAGAGGCCCCACCATTGCAGGTACTGTGTGACCGTATCGGCAGGCATGACGCGATCAACCCAGGCCGGGACGGCGTTGGCTGCGCTCGCCGGGGCCTTCGGATCTTTCACGGAGATGGCGCCTGTATGCGCATCAATGATCAGCACCTGGCTCAGCACATCGCCGGTATAGCCGCGTGTAGGCTGCATCAGCGAGATTGTCCAGTAGGGATGGAAAGAATCGTCCAGTTCCAGGGTGGGATCGACCAGCTTGCCATAGGTATAGCCGCTCAGGTACACGTGGCGCAGCAGATCCTGGTTGAGCAGCGCGCCCGGCAGATAGGCGATCGACGCGCCATTTGTCGGGCAGAGACTGGAGTGAGAGGTATTGGTACAGAGTTGGGGGACCGCCTGTGGGTCTTCCGCGTCCACAATCACAAAGCCAGGTGTGCTGCTATTCGACAGGTTAACAAAAATGTTGTTATATTGCAGCGGCGCAACATAGTAGAGATGCCGGTTGATGGATTGCAGGGTATAACTTGTCGGATCGATGTTATAGCTCGAACCCAGATTTTGCCCGTTTGAGCCGAGAATCTGCTGGCCTTTGTAGGCGGCCACATTCTGGCTGACCAGGACAATATGGTTGGGGTCGGTTGGAGGCAGGGTGGGCGATTGCGCAACGGTAATGTGGGGAATCGCGGCCAATGCTTTGGCGTTACTATCAAACCAGGTCGTGAAGACCACGATAAGCCCGGCCACCAGCAGGCCGATCGCAGCAGCCACCACCAGACCAAAAATGCCCGCTGCAATCGCTCTGCGCGAGGCGCTCGCCGGGATGCGCGTCGAATTTCCGCTCAGGGACGAGCGCCGGCCCTGACTGAGAGCGGAGACATCCTCCAGCACGCCCATCATGGGACGGAAGAAGGCGAAGAGGTTCAACAGACTGCTCAGAACCAGCGGCCAGAGCACCCATTGCCAGCCGCCGAAGGGTCCGGTCAGCGCCGGCTCCGAAACGTAGAGAATGAACAGACAGACGATATAATTAAAAATGAAGTAGCGAATGAACCAGCGAATGAATTTTCGCGCGTCAAATGGCTCGCTGCGCCCGAAGCCCAGCCGCCCGATGGTCAGGATGGCCATCACAATAAGTGTGCCAAGCAAGGCCAATAAAAGAATGATCATGGCCATTTCTCCTTAATGTTCTTCTGACAAGGCAGAATTCCGCTTCCTATTGTAGTACATTTACCAGCGCAAAAGGAAGCTCTCCCTGCCCCATTTGATATTGCCGGGTTTCTTGCTATAATGGCGTTTACAGAGACGAGAGATGATCTCGCAGAGGAAGCGCGAAGGAGAGCAAGCACCTATGCCTGAAGAACGCAAGCTAGTGACAATTCTTTTCGCCGATGTCACCGGTTCGACCAGCCTGGGAGAATCGCTGGACCCTGAGGATGTGCGTGTGCTGATGGGGCGCTACTATGAACATGCCAGGGAGGTTGTGAGCAGCTATGGCGGCACGGTAGAGAAGTTTATTGGCGATGCGGTGATGGCCGTTTTTGGTCTGCCGGTGGCGCACGATGACGATGCCGAGCGTGCGCTGTCCGCTGCGCTTGCTCTGCGCGACGCCACGCGAGGAGATCCGCTGCTGGGCGAGTCCTTCCAGTTGCGCATGGGCGTGAACACCGGCGAGGTCATGGCCACCACCGACGCCACGCGCAGCGACTTCCTGGTTTCCGGCGATCCGGTGAACGTGGCCGCGCGTTTGCAGCAGAACGCCAATCCCGACGAGATTGTTGCCAGCGAGCGCACCGCGCAGGCCGCGCGTATGGCCTTTATGTTCGAGGAG
>Ga0209581_1001866_pt1 | contig 22564 bp, 21 predicted proteins | sample Coa_R2_FD_187160 | JGI IMG/M metagenome (GOLD analysis project Ga0209581, IMG submission 187160) | Surface soil microbial communities from Centralia Pennsylvania, which are recovering from an underground coalmine fire - Coalmine... | ecosystem: Environmental > Terrestrial > Soil > Unclassified ...
GCGCTCAGCGCCGGGTGCTTGTCGCCGGCGCGGTCCGGGGTCGGAGGTTTCGGCGGGTTCGAGGTCAACGGGAGCGCCGGCCGCAGGTGCAGAAGGAGAGCCCAACGGGCTACCCCGTCGGATCATAGAGCAGTTTGCGCCGCCGGGCGATTCGCCGCCAACCGGTTTCTGTGGCAATAGAAGAGCATGCATCTGTTGGCCATCGACCAGGGTACGACGAGCACCCGCGCCATCGCGTTCGACGCCTCGGGCGCGGTGCGCCACACTGCCCAGGTCGAGCTGACCCAGCACTACCCCCAGCCCGGCTGGGTCGAGCACGATCCCGAGGAAATCTGGGGCAGCGTGGTCGCCGTCTGCCGCCGGGCGATCGCCGCGGTCGACGGCGACGTCGCCGCGATCGGCATCACCAACCAGCGCGAGACGACATTGCTGTGGGAGCGCGCGACCGGCCGTCCGCTGCACCGCGCGATCGTCTGGCAGGACCGCCGCACCGCGCCGATCTGCGCGCGCTGGCGCGGCGAGGGGCTCGACGGGCTGGTTGCGGCGCGCGCCGGGCTGGTCATCGACCCCTATTTCTCGGCTTCGAAAATCCGCTGGCTCTTCGACGCCATGCCCGGGCTCGCCGAGCGCGCGCGGGCCGGGGAGATCGCGTTCGGCACGGTCGACAGCTTTCTGTTGTGGCGGCTGACCGGCGGCCGGCTGCACGCCACCGACGTCACCAACGCCTCGCGCACGATGCTGTTCAACCTCGACCGCCTCGCCTGGGACGACGAATTGCTCGACGCCTTCGCCATTCCGCGCGCGATCCTGCCGGAAGTGCGCGACACCGGCGCCGATTTCGGCAGCACCGAGCCCGGACTGTTCGGTCGCCCGCTGCCGATCGCCGGGGTCGCCGGCGACCAGCAGGCGGCGCTGATCGGCCAGGCCTGCTTCCGCCCCGGCATGGTCAAATCGACCTACGGCACCGGCGCCTTCGCGCTGGTCAATACCGGCGCAGCGGCGCCGCGCTCGCAGCACCGGCTGGTGACCACCGTGGCCTACCGCCTCGCCGGCGAGGCCGCCTATGCCCTCGAAGGCAGCATCTTTGTCGCCGGCGCCGCGGTGCAATGGCTGCGCGACCGGCTCGGCCTGATCGGGGCGGCGGCGGAATGCGACGCGCTCGCCGCCGCCGCCGACCCGCAACAGCGCGTCTATCTGGTGCCGGGCTTTGCCGGGCTCGGCGCTCCCTACTGGGCGCCGGCCGCGCGCGGCGCGGTGCTCGGCCTCACCGCGGAATGCGGCCGCGCCGAGCTTGCCCGCGCCGTGCTCGAAGCGGTCGGCTACCAGACCCGCGACCTGATCGAGGCGATGCAGGCCGACAGCGGCCTGCCGGTCGCCGCGCTGCGGGTCGACGGCGGCATGGCGGCGAGCGGGCTGGCGATGCAGTTTCTCGCCGACATCCTGCCGGCGCGGGTCGAGCGCCCGGCCTCGCTGGAGACCACCGCCTGGGGTGCGGCCTATGTCGCCGGGCTGATGCGCGGGCTGTGCCCGCCGCCGGCGGAGATGACCGCGCACTGGCAGGCCGCGCGCGTCTTTGCGCCGGCGATGGATGCGGCGGAGCGCGAGGCGCGCTATGCCGGCTGGCGGCGCGCCGTGGCCGCGGTGCTGGCCGCGGCGGCGCCGTGAACCTGCTTGCCGACCTGCCGGACGGCGGCGCGGGCGAGGTGGCCGAGCGCCTCGCCGGCGGCCGCGGCGTGCGCATCGAGCGCATCGTCTCGCACGGCGAGGCCAGCCCCGCCGGCTTCTGGTACGACCAGGACGAGGCCGAGTTCGTCGTCCTCGTCGCCGGCGCGGCGCGGTTGCGCTTCGCCGACGAGGCGGCGCCGCACGAGCTCGCACCGGGGGATTGCCTCGACATCGCCGCGCACCGCCGCCACCGCGTCGAGTGGACCGACCCGGCGCAGCCGACGGTGTGGCTTGCCGTGTTCTATCGCGAGGAGTGAGCGATGGCGCAGCTGCCGGGACCGGGCGAGACCTATCTCGACCATGTCGCCCATTTTGTCGGCGATATCGCCGCGGCGGCGGCGGCGCTCTCCGCCTGCGGCTTCCGCCTGACCCCGTTCACCGCGCAGACCAACCGCGAAGGCGGCGCGACGGTGCCCTCCGGCACCGGCAACCGCTGTGCGATGCTCAGAAGCGGCTATCTCGAGCTGCTGACCGCGACCGCCGAAACGCCGCTCGCACAGCAGCTGCGCGAGCGTCTCGCCCACCATACCGGGCTGCACCTCGCCGCGTTCAGCACCGCCGACGCGGCGGCCGAGCACCGCCGCCTCGCCGCGGCCGGGTTCCGCACCCTGCCGCTGGTCGATATGCGCCGCCCGGTCGGTGACGATTTCGCCCGCTTCACCATCGCCCGCATCGCCCACGGCGGCATGCCCGAGGGCCGCACCCAGTTCCTGACCCATCATAGCGAGCGCCTGGTGTGGCCCGCCGACATGCTCGACCACCCCAACGGCGCCGTCGCGCTTGCCGCGCTGTGGGTGACGGCCAACGACCCGGCCGAGGCGGCCGCCCGCTTCGCCCGTTTCACCGGGCGCGCCGCCGAGGGCGGCGGCGAGTGCGTCGCGATCCGGCTCGACCGCGGCGCGCTGCGCATCGCCACGCCGCGCCATCTCGCCGGGCTCGGCATCGTGCCGGGCGGAGCGCTGCCGTGCTTCGCGGCGACGACCGTCGCGGTCGCCGACCTTGCGCGGCTGCGCGACTGCCTTCAGCGCGGCGGCATCGCCCATCGTCCGGTGCGGCTCGACGGGGCGGAGGCGGTCGCCGCCACCCTGCCGCCGACGCTCGGCGACGCGATCCTGTTCCGCGCCGCCTAGAGCCGCAGCCGGCCGATCAGCGCGTCGCGCAGCACCGTCTCGATATAGCGCGCGGTTTCCGGCGGCAGCCGGTCTTCGGGGCGGCCGGCGGCGATCCACGCGTCGACATTGCCGGGGCCCCAGTTATAGGCGGCGAGCGCATCCGGCCAGTTGCCGTAGCGCCGGTAGAGGCGGGCGAGGAAAGCGCGGCCGAGCCGCCGGTTCTGGCCCGGGTCGAAACGGTCGCCGCCGCCGACATCGAGCGCCGCCGCGGCGCTGACCTGCATCGGCCCCTGCGGCCCGTCGGCGGCGGGTCGCCACATCAGCGGGTTGGTGCCATGCCCGGATTCGACCCCTTCGACGGCAAAGGCGATGCGGTCGAGCTCGCCGCCGCGCGGGTCGAACAGGCCGGGGCCGGGGATCAGCATGCCGCCGCGGATGACGGTGACCGGCGGCGCGGTCTCCAGCGGGGCGGCACCGCGCACCACAGTGACCGAGCCGGTGCGGAACGTCACCGTCTCGACCGAGCCGCCGCGCACCACGCGGACCGGCGCCGCATGCCCGGGAAAATACAGCGTCTCGTCGGCCGCAGCCGACCCGGCGGCGAGCCATACCGCCGCCGCAATCCACCCCGCTCGCACCGTCGCCACCCCCGCTCGGCCCTCCCCCGAAGGCCGTTTCCGTTGAATCGAGCGGGGGGTCCGCTGTCAACCGGTTTTTCTCGCGCCCGCCCGGCAAAATCGGCACGTGCAACCTTTCAATTAGCTTACGGCAGTGCGACGATGCGCCCCTGACAAGGGGGACGCCGCCCGATGACCCGACCGTTCGAAGGCATCCGCATCATCGACATCACCCACGTGCTGGCCGGCCCCTTCGCGGCCTACCAGCTCGCCGTCCTCGGCGCCGAGGTGATCAAGGTCGAGCATCCCGACGAGCCCGACCAGAGCCGCGACGGCGGCACCGATCGCACGCTGAACCGCGCCCATATGGGCACCTCGTTCCTCACCCAGGGCTCGAACAAGCGCTCGATCACTCTCGACCTGAAGACCGAGGCGGGCCGCGAGATTCTGAAAAAGCTGGCGGCCCGCGCCGACGTGCTGGTCGAGAACTACCGGCCGGGCGCGTTCGAGGCGCTGGGCCTCGGCTACGAGGCGATGCGCGCGGTCAATCCCCGCCTGATCTACTGCTCGATCTCGGCCTTCGGCCAGGACGGGCCGCGGCGGCAGCAGACCGCCTACGACCACGTGATCCAGGCGACCTCCGGGCTGATGGCGATGACCGGCACCGAAGAGGTGCATCCGATCAAGTTCGGCGCCCCCGCGGTCGACTATGCGACCGGCACGATGGCCGCCTTTGCCCTCGCCAGCGCCCTGTTCCAGCGCGAGAAGACCGGGATCGGCCAGCACATCGATCTCGCCATGTTCGGCGTTGCGATGATGCTGATGAGCTCGCACATCACCGGCTATCTGCGCAACCGCCGCGAGCCCAAGCCGCACGGCAACAAGCAGCCGTTCGCCACCAACAGCGCCTACCAGGCCAAGGACGCCCTGTTGATGCTCGGCGCCAGCAATCTCCGCCAGCAGAAGCGGCTGTGGACCGTGCTGGAGCGGCCCGACATGATCAAAACCGACAACGAGGCGCGCGAAGCCGACCGCGAGCGCGAGGCTGCGGTACTGGCCGAGATCATCAAGACCCGCACCGCCGACGAGTGGGAGGCCTGGTTCCAGGCGCGCCACGTGCCGGCGGCGCGGGTCCGCACGATGGCCGAAGCGCTCGCCGACCCGCACCTGGCGGCGCGCAGCATCGTGCACCGTCACGAGTCCGCGCCCGGCGTCGACGGGCCGTTCGCGGTGCCGCTGGCCGCCTTCAAGTTCGCGCATGGCGGCCCGAGCATCGAGACGCCGCCGCCGGTGATGGGCGCCGATACCGAGGCGGTGCTCGGCGAGCTCGGCTACGACGCGGCGGCGATCGCCGCGCTGCGCCGCGCCCGCGTGATCTAAACCGGCGGGAACGCCGTATCGGGAACTGCCTAGAATAGATCGGGGAGATGGCAAAACGGCATAGACAGCCCACACCGGAACGGTAGACATTCCGCGGCCCCGAAGCGGGCCGAAGCACGGGGATCGGCCATCGCGCCGACGGGCGGCGAAGCGTCTCGCGCGGCGCCCGCACCGCTGGTTTTACTGGCGATTTTGGGGTTGGGGGGTTATGCGATCACGGCTGCGATGCGCGCTGCTGCTGCCGTTCTGGCTCGCTCAGGTAGCGACCCAGGAAAAGTTCTTCGCGCGCAACCCGGTGATCGGCAGCCGCCGGCTCAACGAACTCGGCCTGCACACGGCGCGGGTGCGCGCCGCACACTGGCTGGCGGCGCGGCGACGACGCCGGCTGGCGCCGCGCCTGGCGCCGGCGGATCGCGATGCGCTCGACCGCGACGGCTTTATCGTCAAGCGCGACTTTCTGCCGCAGGCGGTGTTCCGCGACCTGGTCGCCGAGGTCAAGGCGCTGCGCGCCCCGGCCCGCGAGATGGTGGAGGGCGACACGGTCACCCGCCATATCGCGCTCGACCCGGCGACGCTGCGCCAGGTGCCGGCGGCGCGCGCGCTGCTGGCGATGCCGCTTTACCGCGACCTGATCTTTTATGCCGGCGCGGCGGCGGCGGCGCCGATGATCTATATCCAGACCATTCTCGGCGGCGCCTGCGCCGGGCCGCCGGACCCGCAGACCGACCTGCACACCGACACCTTCCACCCGACGGTCAAGGCGTGGCTGTTTCTCAGCGACGCCGCCGCCGAGGCGATGCCTTTCGTCTACGTGCCGGGCTCGCACCGGCTGACGCCGCAGCGCCTCGCCTGGGAGCGGCGCATGAGCATCGCCGCCAGCCGCGGCGCCGCTGACTACCGCGCCGCCGAGCCGCGCCTGGTGCGCGCCGTCGCCCCCGACGAGCTGGCCGGGCTCGGCCTGCCCGCGCCGGCGGCGATCGCCGTCCCCGCCAACACCCTCGTCGTCGCCGACACCTTCGGCTTCCATGCCCGCGGCAGCCGCGGTGCCCCCGCGACCCGCGTCGAGATCTGGGCGTTCGGCCGGCGCAACCCGTTTCTGCCGTGGGCCGGGCTCGACCCGTGGCGGCTGCCGGCGCTCGGCCTGCGCAAGCCGCTGTGGCACTGGCAGGCGCTCGACCTCATCGCCGCGCTCGGGCTCGGACGCCAGCGCTGGCGTCCGCGAGCGCCCGTTTCCGCATTCGATCCGGCCTGAGGCGGGCGGCGGCAAGACATGGATTCGCTCGAATTTGCCCGCACCGCCCGGCCCGACGCGGAGCTTGCGCTGCGGCCGCGCTCGTTCCTGTTTCTCGGCGGCCCGCTGTCGCGCTTTTTCGAGCATCTGGCCCGCGCCCTGATCGCCCGCGGCCATCGTGCCCATAAGGTCAACCTGCATCTCGGGGAGCAGCTGTACTGGCGGCTGCCGGCAACGAACTACCGCGGCCGCCTTGCCGATTGGCGCGACTTCATCGCCGGGGTGCTCGACAGCCGCCAGGTCACCGACCTGATCTTTGTCGGCGACCGCCGGCCCTACCACCTCGTTGCCGCCGAGGAGGCGCGCGCCCGCGGCATCGCGGTCATCTGCACCGATTTCGGCTATCTGCGCCCCGACTGGATCACCGTCGAGTACGACGGCACCACCACCCTGTCGCGCTTTCCTCGCGACCCCGATGCGATCCGCGCGCTGGCGGCGGAGCAGCCGGAGCCCGATCTGCGCCCGCAATTTCTGACGCCGTTCCGGCTCGTCGCCGCCCTCGACGTCGGCTTCACCGTGCCGCAGGTGCTCGGCCGGGTGCTTTATCCGCACTACCGCTGGCACGGCATCTACCACCCGTTCGCCGAATATGCCGGCTGGCTCGTCGCCCTCGCGCGCCGCCGCCTCGGCGCCGCCGCGACCGCCGCGGCCTGCGCCGAGCTGCAATCGCGGCCCGGCTCCTATTTCGTCTTTCCGCTGCAGCTCGCCACCGACTTCCAGATCCGCGCCCATTCGCAATACGCCGATATCCGCGATGCGGTGCGCGAGGTCGTCCGCTCGTTCGCCGCGAGCGGCAGCGGGCGGCGGCTGGCGGTCGTCGTCCATCCGCTCGACAACGGGCTGATCGACTGGCGCCGGCTGGTGGAGCGCGAAACGCGCGGCCGCCTGCCCGACGGCCAAGTCGTCGTCATCGAAGGCGGCATCCCGGCCGAATTGCTGAGCAATGCCGCCGGCGTGGTGACGATCAACAGCACTGTCGGCATCACCGCGCTGTATCACCGCCTGCCGGTCAAGGCGCTCGGCAACGCCATCTTCGACATTCCCGGGCTGACCGACCCCGCCCCGCTCGACCGCTTCTGGCACGCGCCGACGCCGCCCGACCCCGATTTGACCCGCGACTTCCTGCGCGCCCTCGCCGGCACCACCCAGATCAAGGGCGGCTTTCACGAGCGCACCGCGCGGGCGCACGCGATCCCGCTGATGGTCGAGCGGCTGGAGCGCGGCCTTTATCCGCTCCCGCCGGTGTCCGACGCCGAGCTGGCTCGGCGTCAGCTTCGCCCGATCGTCCGCACCGCCGTCATCGCCGATGCGGCGGACGGCGAGGGCCGGGCCCTGGCGCGCGCCGCGGCCGAGCCGGGGGTGCGGCTCTACCTGATCGGCACCGACCCGGAGGGGCTGGCGCGCACCGCCGGCGACTGCCGCCGCCGCGGCGCCCTGGTCGCCACCGGCACGGCCGAGTCGGCCGCCGCGTTCGACCGCGAGTTCCCGGTCGATCTGGTCGTCGCCGCCGGCGGCGCCGCGCGCCATGCCGCCGAGGCGCTGGCCGAGCCGATGCGCCGCCGCGACCGCGGCACGGTGGTTGTCCTCGCCGCCGCCGGCGAGACCCCGGCGCTGCGCCGGCGCTTTGCCGGGGTGCGGCTGGTCGTGGCCGGGCCCGGATGGCTGGTGCGGCGGCTCGCCGCCGTCGATCCGCGGGTCGCCGCGCTCAGCGCCGACGACGCGGCCGAGCTGATCCTGCGCGGCGTCGCGCGCGGCGCCGCGGCGGTCGCCCTGCCGCCGGCCCTGCGGGCGATCCGCCGCGCAGTGCGCCTGGGCCTGCGCCGCCTGGCCGGCTGGCCGGTGCGCGCCTACCGCCGCAGTCTCGACGAGGCCGCCGAGGCGCAGACCGGCGCCCTGCGGCGCGAGCAGGGCGACTAAGCGCAGCGGCGGTGCTATCCTGCCGTCGCCAAGAGGCGGGAGAGAAACAGCGATGCTGGCGCGACTCGGCCGGGCGGCGATGGTCCCGCTATGGACCGCGCAGCTCGCCACGGCGGCAAAATCGTTCGAGCGCAACCGGGTCATCGGCAGCCGCCGGCTCAACGAGATGGGGCTGCACGCGGCCCGGGTGCGCCTTGCCTACCGCCTCGCCGAACGCCGCCGCGCCCGGCTCGCCGGGCTGGCATCGGCCAGCGACCGCGCCGATTTCGCCCGCGACGGCTTTGTCGTGCGCCGCGATTTCCTCGCGCCGCAGGATTTCGCCGCGCTCGTCGTCCAGCTCAAGGCCTATCGCGGCGGGCTGCGCGAGATCGTCGAGGGCGACACGATCCTGCGCAAAATCGCGCTCGCCCCCGCCACCCTGGCGGCGGTGCCGGCGCTCGCCGCGGTATTGCAGTCGCCGGCGTGGCGCGGCCTGATCCGCTATGTCGGCAGCCGCGACGCCGAACCGGTGGTATGGGTGCAGAGCATTTTGCGCCATGCCGCCGCCGGCCCGCCCGATCCGCAGACCGCGCTCCATGCCGACACCTTCCACCCGACGGTCAAGGCCTGGCTGTTTTTGACCGACGTCGCCGCCGACGCCGGGCCGTTCACCTACGTGCCGGGCTCGCACATTCTGACGCCGGCGCGGCTCGACTGGGAGCGGCGGATGAGCCTCGATGCCGGGCGCTCGCCCAACCCCCAGATCCGCCAGGGCTCGTTCCGCCTCGACCCGGCCGAGCTCGACGGGCTCGGCCTGCCGCCGCCGCGCGTCTTCGCGGTGCCGGCCAATACCCTGGTGGTTGCCGACACCTTCGGTTTTCACGCCCGCGGCCCCAGCGCCAGCCGCTCGCTGCGGGTCGAAATCTGGGCTTACGGCCGGCGCAGCCCGTTCGTGCCGTGGGCCGCGTTCGACCCGTGGAGCGGCGTCGCCCTGGCACGGCGCAGCCTGATCGGCTGGCGGCTCGGCGACCTCGCCGCCCGCGCCGGCCTCAAGCCGCACCCGTGGCGCGCGCGCCGCGGCGTGTCCGCCTTCGATCCCGCCTGAACCGCAGCGAACCCCGCCGAACATGCCCTGGGACCCAGCCCAATACCTCAAATTTGCCGGGCCGCGCCTGCGCCCGGCGATCGACCTGATCGCGCGCATCGAGGCCGCGGCGCCGCGGCTGGTCTACGACCTCGGCGCCGGCGCCGGCAACGTCACCCGCCTGCTCGCCGAGCGCTGGCCGCAGGCCGAGATCGTCGGCGTCGACGGCTCGCCCGAGATGCTCGCCCGGGCGGCGGCGGAGCTGCCGCATCTGGCATGGGAACAGGCCGACCTGGCGGCGTGGCGGCCGCGCCGCGCTCCCGACCTGATCTATTCCAACGCCGCGCTGCACTGGATCGAGGGACACCGCGAGCTGATCGTCGCGCTGTTCGCGGCGCTCGCCCCGGGCGGCACGCTGGCGATCCAGATGCCGCGCAATTTCGCCGCGCCGTCGCACCGCTCGATGGGCGAAGCGGCGCGCATGGGGCCGTGGCGCAGCGTGCTCGAACCGCTACTCCGGCCGGCGCCGGTGTCCGAGCCGGAGGTCTATTACGACCTGCTCGCCGGCCGCGCCCGGCGGCTCGACATCTGGGAAAGCGAATACCTCCAGGTGCTCGACGGCGAGCATCCGGTCAAGGAGTTCACCAAATCGACCTGGCTGGCCCCGCTGCTGGACGCGCTCGACGAGCCGTGGAAGAGCCAGTTCGAGGCCTGCTACACCGAGCTGGTAGACCGCGCCTACCCGCGGCGGGCCGACGGAAAGACGCTGTTTCCGTTCCGTCGCCTGTTCATCGTCGCGACCGCGGGGTGAGCCTTGCCGCGCGCCCGCGCCGGCCCGGCGCCGCCCCCCGCAGCGCAAAACCGAACGGACCGGCCGCGCGCTGCGGCCGGTCCGCCCGTGGCGTGCGAAATTGCGGTCAGTTGGGCTTCGGCCCGAGACCCCGGGTATACGGGTTCATCGACGGATCGTCGTCGTAGCCGGCCGGCTTCTGGAAGTGCGGCGGCATCTGGCCGGTGCCCGCGCCGGCGGCCGGACCGGGATAGGTGCCCGACGGGACCACCGCGGCCTGCGTCGTCGGATTGGGGATCGACGGGGCGCTGCCGACCGCCGGCCCGGGATACGGCGCCGAGGGCGCGACCGCATTGGGCATCGCCGCCGGCGTGCCGCCGCCCGGCGGCAGGGCGGAAAGATTGCTCTGGGCCTGCGCCACCATCGCGGTTCCGGCCATCAGCCCCAAACCCAGCGCTAACGCCTTAATGGAATTCGACATGAAATGCTCCGATCGCCTGTTCATTCAGCAGTCCCGCCGTTCTGTCCTGCGATGCAGCATGATGCAAATGAAAATTTGGATTTCCTAACATGAATTCAGTGCATATAGCCAGTCTCGACCTCAACCTGCTCCGGGTGTTCGACGCTCTGGTTGAGGAAAAGAGCGCGACTCGCGCCGGCGAGCGGCTTGGGCTCAGCCAGTCGGCCATCAGCCATGCGCTCAGTCGATTGCGCTATGTGCTGAACGACGAGCTGTTCGTGCGCGGGCCGGACGGCATGCAGGCGACCGAGCGTGCCGCCGAGATCGCGCCGCGGCTGCGTCAGGGGCTGCTCCAGCTCGAACTGGCGCTGGCGCCGCGGCCGTTTGCCGCCGAGACCACCGACCGCCGCTTTACCGTCACCTGCACCGAATATGCCGGGGCGGTGATCCTGCCGTCGCTGATCGCCCGGCTGCGCAACGACGCGCCGAAAGCCGAAATCCGCATCCTGCCGAGCAATACCGGGGTGGCCGAATCCCTGCGCGCCGGCCGTGCCGACCTGGCGATCGGCAGCTATCGCCGGGTGCCGGAATGGGCCCAGGCCGAGACGCTGATGCAGGAGACGCGGGTCTGGGTGGTCAGCGCCGATCACCCCGCCGCCCAGGAGGAATTGACGCTCGAGCGCCTGGCCGAACTGCCCCAGCTCGTCATCTCGGCAACCGGCGAGGACGAGCGCGCGATCGACGGCTATGTCGTCGATCACGGCCTCGAACGCATGGTGACGCGCAGCGACGCCGGCATCGTGCAGGGCGCCTTTGCCTTGCGCGGGCTGCGCCGCACCGTCGCGGTGACGACGCCGCATTTTCTCGGCGCGATCGCGGTGATCAGCCAGTCCGACGTCGCCGCGCTGATGCCGCGCCGGCTGGCGACGAGCTTTTCCGGTCACTACCGGATCAAGCTGATCGAGCCGCCCTACCCCTCGCCGCCGTTCGACATCATGTCGCTGTGGCACCGCGAGCTCGGCGACCAGCCGGCGATTGCCTGGCTGCGCCAGGTGCTGCGCGAGGTCGCCGCCACCCTATGACCCCCTGACCAGCGCGGCGCCGGCGGCGAGCGCGGCAAGCTTCCTCTCGGCGAGGCCGCGGTCGAGCGGTGCCATCCCGCAATTGGTGCAGGGGAACAGCCGTTCCTGCGGGACGAAGCGCAGGGCGCGCTCGATCGTCGCGGCGACTTCGCGCGGGCTCTCGACATGCTCGGTGGCGACGTCGATCGCGCCGACCAGCACATCCTTGCCGGCAAGCAGCGCGAGCAGCTCGTCCGGCACCCGCGAGTTGGCGCATTCGAGCGAGACCTGGTCGATCCGGCTGGCCGCGAGCAGCGGAAAGATGCGCTCGTACTGCCGCCATTCGCCGCCGAGCGAGCCCTTCCACTCGATATTGGCCTTGATGCCGTAGCCGTAGCAGATATGCACCGCGGTCTTGCAGGAGAGGCCCTCGGCGGCGCGATGCAGCGCGGCGATGCCCCATTCGCCGACCGCGTCGAGATAGACGTTGAACGCGGGCTCGTCGAACTGGATCACGTCGATCCCGGCGGCTTCCAGCTCGCGCGCCTCGGCGTTGAGGGCGGCGGCGAACGCCATCGCCAGCGCGGGGCGGTCGCGGTAGTGCCGGTCGGCCAGCGTGTCGACGATGGTCATCGGCCCGGGCAGGGTGAATTTGAGCGCGCGCGTCGTGTGGGCACGGGCGAGCCGGGCCTCCTCGGCATGGATGCTCCGCCGCCGCACGATCGGGCCGGTCACCGTCGGGCACAGCGCCTCGTAGCGGTCGGCGCGGATGCCGATGCGGACCCGCTGGTCGAAATCGACGCCGTCGATCCCTTCGAGAAAGCCGTGCACGAAATGCTGGCGCGACATCTCGCCGTCGCTGACGATGTCGATACCGGCATCCTCCTGGGTTTTCAGCGCCAGGATCGTCGCGTCGCGCTTGGCCTCGGCCAAGGCCTCGCCCGACAGCCGCCACGCCGGCCACAGCACGCGCGGCTCGGCCAGCCAGGACGGCTTCGGCAGGCTGCCGGCGATCGTCGTTTCGAGCATCGTCTCCTCCCCCGCGACGGCGTCAGAAGTACGCCTTGAGGTTCCGGCGGATGCGGTCGAGCGGCGGCTCGTCCCCGGCGGGCGGCACGAATTCCTCGCCGGTGATGGTCTCGAAGGCCTCGATATAGACCCGCGCCGTCTCGGCGATCGTCGCGGGCGGGATCGGCGGGATCGGCTCCTTGTAGGGGTCGCAGCGCGCCGCCACCCAGCGCCGCAGCACGTCCTTGTCGAAGCTTTCCGGCGGCCGCCCGGCGGCGAAGCGTTCGCCATAGGAGGCGGCGAACCAGTAGCGGCTGCTGTCGGGCGTATGGATCTCGTCGGCGAGCAGGATGTTGCCCTCGCCGTCGCGGCCGAACTCGTACTTGGTGTCGACAAGGATCAGCCCGCGCGCCGCCGCCAGCGCCCGGCCGCGCGCGAACAGCGCCAGCGCCGTCTCCGACACGCGCCGCCAGTCGCCCGCCGACAGCAGGCCGCGGGCGACGATCTCCTCCGCGGTCAGCGGCTCGTCATGCGCCCCGTCCATCGCCTTGGTCGTCGGGGTGATGACGGTGTGCGGCAGTTTCTCGTTCTCGCGCAGCCCGTCGGGAAAGCGGATGCCGTACAGCGTCCGCCGTCCCGCCTTGTACATCGACCAGATCGAGGTCGCGGTGGTGCCCGCGAGGTAGTCGCGCACGACGATCTCGACCGGCAGGATGTCGAGGCGCCGGCACACCAGCACGTTGGGGTCGGGATAGGCGAGGACGTGGTTGGCGCAGATGTCGCCGGTATGGTCGAACCAGAAGCGGGCGGTCTGCGTCAAGACCTGGCCCTTGAACGGGATTGCCGCGATGTTGAGGTCGAATGCCGAAAGCCGGTCGGTGGCGACGATGATGCGCCGTCCGTCGGGCAGGTCGTAATTGTCGCGCACCTTGCCGCGGTAGTGACACGGCAGTTCCGGGATCGTCGCATCGTCGAGCGCGCGGCCGATCTGCGCGGCAAGAAAGCTTAAGTCGAGCATCGCGGTACCCCTCGATGAGGCCGCCAGTGTAAGGTTGCGCGATGGCGGAGGCGATCCCCGAAATCCCGGTCCTCGTCGTCGGCGCCGGCCCGGTCGGCCTGACCCTGGCGCTCGACCTCGCCTGGCGCGGCATCGCCGTGACCGTGGTCGAGCGCCGCGCCCGCGGCGAGGCGCCGCCGCCCAAGTGCAATCACACCTCGGCGCGCTCGATGGAGATTTTCCGCCGCCTCGGCGTCGCCGGCAAACTTCGCGACGCCGGGCTGCCGGCGGATTATCCGAATGACGTCGCCATCCGCACCACAATGACCGGGATCGAGCTTGCGCGCATCCCGATTCCCTGCCGCCGCGACCGCTACCGCGCCACCGGCGGCCCCGACACCTGGTGGCCGACCCCGGAGCCGCCCCACCGCATCAACCAGATCTATCTCGAACCGGTGCTTGCCGAGCATGCCGCGGCGCAGCCGCTCGTCACCCTGGTCAACGGCACCGCGGTCGAGGCGGTCGAGCGCCGCGGCGACGGTGCCGTCGCCACCCTGCGCGACCTTGCGTCCGGCGCGGTCCGCCGCCTCTCCTGCCGCTATCTTGTCGGCTGCGACGGCGGACATTCGCTGGTACGCAAGCGCATCGGCGCGCGGCTCGAAGGCACCGCCGTGGTGCAGCGGGTACAGTCGACCTATATCCGCGCGCCCGACCTGCTCGCCCGCCTCAACAGCAAGCCGTCCTGGGTCAACATCGCGCTCAACCCGCGCCGCTGCGGCAATGCGATGGCGATCGACGGGCGCGAGAAATGGATCGTGTTCAACTATCTACAGGAGCACGAAACAAGTTTCGACGCGGTCGACCGCGACTGGGCGCTGCGCACGATCCTCGGCGTCGGGCCGGACTTTTCCTACGAGGTCTTGAGCCGCGAGGACTGGATCGGCCGCCGCCTCGTCGCCGACCGCTTCCGCGACGGCCCGATCTTCATCTGCGGCGACGCGGCGCATCTGTGGGTGCCCTATGCCGGCTACGGCATGAACGCCGGCATCGCCGACGCCGCCCATCTCGCCTGGCTGCTCGCCGCGGTACTGAAGGGCTGGGCGGCGCCGGCGATCCTCGACGCCTACGAGGCCGAGCGCCTGCCGATCACCGCCCAGGTCTCGCATTTCGCGATGAACCACGCGCACGAGATGATCCGCCAGCGCCGCGAGGTGCCGGCGCTGATCGAGGCGGCGGGAGCCGAGGGCGAGGCGGCACGCGCCGCGCTCGGCCGCGCCGCCTACGACCTCAACGTCCGGCAATACTGCTGCGGCGGGCTCAATTTCGGCTATTTCTACGCCGATTCGCCGATCGTCGCCGGCGACGGCGAGGCACCGCCCGGCTACACGATGGACGGCTTCACGCCGAGCACCGTACCCGGCTGCCGCGTCCCGCATCTGTGGCTCGACGACGGGCGCTCGCTTTACGATGCGCTGGGCCGCGGCTACACGCTGCTGCGCTTCGATCGCGGCGTCGAGATCGCGCCGCTGCTCGCCGCCGCCGCGGCGCGGCGCGTCCCGCTCGCCGTGCTCGACGTCGAGGCGGCGGCGGCGCGCGAGCTATACGACCGCAAGCTGGTCCTGGCCCGGCCCGATCAGCATGTCGCCTGGCGCGGCGATGCGCCGCCGGCCGACCCGCTGGCGCTGATCGACCGGATTCGCGGCGCCGCTTCTAGCGGCGGTGGCCGCCGTGGAAATGGCCGCCGTGGTGAAAGTGATGGTGGCCGCCGAAGCCGAAACCGAGACTGATGCCGACCGGGGCGAAGCCGTAATACGGATAGGCGTAATAGGGATAGCCGTAATACGGATAGCCGTAATAATAGGGATAGTAGCCGGAATAATAGGCACAGTAGTACGGATTGTAGTACGGCGCATAGCAATAGGGATTGGCCTGCGCGCCGGCCGGTGCCAAAAGGCCGAGGCCGAGCGCGCCGGCGCCGACGATCGCGGCCGCCATCAGCATGCGCCGCAGCCAGCCGACGGGGTTGAGGGTGGTCATGGTAGGCTCCTTGCGAACGGACTGCGCCGGTACGTTTAGTATACGCAGATGGTGAGTTTTTCATCCTCGGTCAAGGAGGTCCGCGATGGCGGGTGAGCGTTTCGAGACGACCTGCTGCATCGCCGGCGGCGGGCCCGCCGGGATCATGTTGGGGGTGCTGCTGGCGCGCGCCGGGGTGGCGGTGACGGTGCTCGAAAAGCACGCCGATTTCCTGCGCGATTTCCGCGGCGACACGATCCACCCCTCGACCCTCGAGATCATGGGCGAGCTCGGCCTGCTCGACGCCTTCCTCGCCCGCCCGCACCAGAAGGTGAGGCAGGTCAAGGCGCTGGTCGGAGACGACGAATTGACCTTCGCCGATTTCGCCTGGCTCGGCACGCGCTGCAAGTTCGTCGCCCTGATGCCGCAATGGGATTTTCTCGACTTTCTCGCCGAGACCGGCGCGCGCTATCCGCATTTCCGGCTGATGATGCGGGCCGATGTGACCGGGCTGCTCGAGGCGGACGGCCGCGTTGCCGGGGTGCGCGCCGCCACGCCCGAGGGCGAGATCGAGGTGCGCGCCGATCTCGTCGTCGGCGCCGACGGGCGCCATTCGACGGTGCGCGGGTGCGCCGGGCTGGAGGTCATCGACATCGGCGCGCCGATCGACGTGCTGTGGATGCGGCTGTCTCGGCGCCCCGGCGACCCCGAGGAAAGCGGCGGCCGGATCAATTACGGCGGCCTGCTGGTGACGCTCGACCGCGGCGATTACTGGCAGTGCGCCTACGTCATCCCGAAAGGCGGGTTCGCGGCGGTCAAGGCCGCCGGCCTGGCGGCGCTCCGCGACCGGCTGGTGCGGATCGCGCCGTTTCTTGCCGACCGCGTCGGCGAGCTCGGTGATTGGGACGACATCAAGTTGCTGACCGTCGCGGTCGACCGGCTGAAGCGCTGGTGGCGGCCGGGGCTGATCTGCATCGGCGATGCGGCGCATGCGATGTCGCCGATCGGCGGGGTCGGCGTCAATCTCGCGGTGCAGGACGCGGTCGCCGCCGCCAATATCCTCGCCGCGCCGCTGCGCACCGGCACGCTGACGACCGGCGACCTCGACGCGGTGCAGCGCCGCCGCAGCCTGGCGATGCAGGTGATCCAGAAAATGCAGGTGGCGGTGCAGGACCGCATCATCGGCCGCGTGCTCGGCGCCGAGACTCCGACGCGGGCGCCCTTGGCCCTGCGCCTGTTCGACCGCATCCCGATCCTGCGCTGGATCCCGGCGCATATCGTCGGCGTCGGCATCCGCCCGGAGCATGTCGAGACGGCGGAGCAGCCGGCATAACGGCGCCGCCCGTTGCGACGGGGCGGCGGGGCGCGCCGCTCCCGGTTACGCCGCCTGGTCGAGAATCGGCCCGAGCTCCAGGGTCGTCGCCCGGCGCAGGTCGCGCGGCTGGGTTTCGTCGTGCGGCCGGCCGCGATGCATCGTGCAGCGATTGTCCCAGATCACCAGGTCGCCGACCGCCCATTTGTGCGAATAGACGAACTGGCGCTGGGTCGCATGTTCTTCGAGGTCGCGCAGCAGCAGCCGCCCTTCCGGCACCGGCCAGCCGACGATGTGCGAGGCATGCGCCGACAGGTAGAGGCCCTTGCGGCCGGAGCCGGGATGGCGCCGCACCAGGGGCTGGCGCGACGGCGGATACTGCTCGCGCTCGCCCGGCGGGAATTCGGTGAAGCCGATCTGGCCGCGCGACCAGAACACGTCGTGCTCGACGACAAGGTCGTCGACCGCCGCGCGCTGCGCCTCGCTGAGCGCGTCATAGGCGGCGCGCATGTCGGCGAATTCGGTCTCGCCGGCGCCGAACGGGCCGGGCGGCGGCACCGCGACCGCGAACAGCATGCCGAGCACCACCGGCACCGGCATGTACGAGGCATCGGTATGCCACAGCCGGTTGCCGAGGCTGTCGAGCCGGCGGCGGTCGTCGCGGGCGCGGATGCGGCTGTCTTCGTCGAGGTTCGAGATGTCGCCGATCTCGGGGAAGGCAAGCCGGCGCCGGCCGCCGCGCGCGGCCGCGCGGCCGATCTCCAGCGGCCCGAACAGCGCTGCAAAATCGCGCAATTGCGCGTCGCTGATGTCCTGGTTGTGAAACACCAGCACCGCGTGGCGGTCGATCGCCGCCCACAATTCCTTGACCGCGGCGGCGCCGACCGGCCGCGACAGATCGATGCCGCCGACCTCGGCGCCGATATGCGGGTGGATCGGGGTGACGGTGAGGGCCATCGCTACCTCCCGGAATTCTCGCGAAAGCATCCGCCCGGGCGGCGCGCCCTGTCAATCGACGGCGCGGTTGACAGCGCGGGCGGGCGGGGCTTGCATCGCGGCAGAGCGCGGGAGGAACGCATGAAGTCGGCCTATGGACGCCAGACGCCGCCGCCGGACTACGAGCTGACCTGCGTCGAGCCCGGCAGCCCGATGGGCGAGGTGCTGCGCCGCTACTGGCAGCCGGCTTGCCTGTCGGACGAGCTCTCGAACCTGCCGAAAAAAGTGAAGCTGCTGGCCGAGGAGATTGTCCTGTTCCGCGACGGGCGGGGCCGGGTCGGCGCGCTGGAGCCGCATTGCGCGCATCGCGGCACCTCGCTCGAATGGGGCCGGGTCGAGCCGCGCGGCCTGCGCTGCTGCTATCACGGCTGGCTTTACGACGCCGAGGGCCGCTGCCTCGACATGCCGTGCGAGACCGAGGAGTTCCGCGCCCGCATGGATGTCTGGCAGCCGGCCTACCCGACCCTCGAATTCGGCGGGCTGGTGTTCGTCTACATGGGGCCGCCGGGGACCGAGCCGCTGTTTCCCGTCTACGACGTCATCGACGGCGACCCGGGCGAGGTCGAGCTGCGCGGCATGCGGCTGTGGGGCGAGTACGCGATCGGCAATGTCAAGGACTGCAACTGGCTGCAGCACTACGAGAACATCGTCGATCCCTACCACCTGCTGATCCTGCACCAGATGATCAGCGGCGACCAGTTCAGCGGCGCGCTGATGCAGGGCGTGCCGCGGCTCGGCTGGGAGCGGACGCCGCTCGGGGTGCGCTACAACATGGTCAAGGACCTGCCCAACGGCCACCGCCTGGTGCGCCATTCCGAATGCATCCTGCCGAACGCCTTCGTCATCCCCAACCTGCGCGAGAGCGGCGCGGTGCCGAAGCGGCGCGAGCTCGCCACCGAGCTGTCCTGGGCCGTGCCGGTGGACAACGAGCACGTCCGCGGCATCAGCATCGTCGCCTGGCCGCGCGACGAGAACGGCGAGCCGCGGCGCGACTGGCGCCCGGGCACCGACACCGCCGAGGCGATCCGGCCGGGCACGCTGACCTCGCGCAGCTACGAGGAGCGCCAGCGCCGCCCCGACGATCTCGAAGCCCAGGAAGGCCAGCGGCCGATCGCCGTTCATGCGCTGGAGAACCTCGCCCATTCCGACACCGGCATCGTCATGCTGCGGCGCCTGCTGCGCGAGCAGATCAGGCGCGTCGAGAGCGGGCTCGACCCGATCAACGTGGTGCGCGACCCGGCCGCCCGCCGCGGCATCGCCACCGGCGCCTGGAACACCGTGCTGACCCCGGCGGAAGCCGCGCTGCCGGACGCGGATACGCTGTGATGGCGCCGGAAACCCGAGCCGTTGAGACCCTGCTGGGCACGCCGGTCTCGTACGCCTACGCGGTCAGGGCCGGACCGTGGATTTTCCTGACCGGGCACGAGGCGTGGGACTGGCGGAACGGCATTCCCGACGAGGTGGCCGGCGCGCCGGGCTTCCCGCTTTACGGCCGGCACCGCAGCCGCCGCGAGGGCGACTTCATCCTGCAGCGGATGCGCCGGGTGCTCGGCGAGTTCGGCGCCGACCTGGCCGACGCGGTGCGGCTCGACCAGTACTATCCCAACCCGCGCGCCGTCGCCGCCTATCACCTGTCGCGCCACGCCGCCTTCGGCGACTACATCCCGCCGAGCACCTCGGTGGTGATGGAGCGCTGCTTCGCCGCCGCGGCGACGATGTCGGTCTCGCTGATCGCGGTGGCGCCGGACGCCGGCTACGGCATCCGCAAGATCTATCCGCCGGGCGTCGCCTCGGCGCCCACTTCGGGCTTCGTGCCGGCCGTGGTGTGCGACGATTTCGTCTTCGTCGCCGGACAGATGGCGCACAACCCGGGACAGGGGCTCGACCCGCGCGCCCACGTGCCGGAGCATTCTGCCTGGGCCGGCATCGAGATCCGCAAGCAGACCGAGTTTCTGATCCTGGAAAAGCTGAAGCCGGCCCTGGCGGCCGCCGGCTCGTCGCTGGAGCGCGCGCCGAAGGCGCAGATCTACCTCGCCGACATCGCCGACCTGGCGGACTGCCTCGACGTCTGGAACGACTGCTTTGCCGGCATCCCCTGCGCGGTGACGCTGGTGCCGACCAAATCCTTCGCGACGCTCGGCGGCATCGTCGAGATCAACCTGATCGCGCTGACCGATGCGGCGCGGCGCGAGAAGCAGGTGGTCGCGGCCGACATCCCCGCCATGGCCGCGTTCGGGCCGTGCATCAGGGCGGGCGAGTTCCTCTTCCCCTCGGGGCTGATCGCGGTCGGCCCTGACGGTCGGGTCGCCGGCGCGGCCGTCTCGCCCGAATTCGCCGGGCTGTCGCATGCCGGCTGCTGCCAGGCGGCGGCGATCTACGATTATGCCGAGGCGCTGTGCCGCGCCGCCGGCACCTCGATGGCGGGGCTGCTGCGCGCCCAGTACTTTGTCGCCGACATCGCCGCCTTTGCCGGCATCGCGATGGCCTGGGCGGCGCGCTACGGGCGGCAGCCGCACCCCTTCCTGTGCGTCCAGACCCCGGCGGCGATGCCCGCCCCCGGCGCCGCGGTCATCGCCGATCTGTGGATCTCGACGCAATAGCCGCGCGGAGTCCGTCATGCCGTTCACCCCGCCCGTCGTCTCGTCGCTGTCGGTGCGCATCGTCGTCGACTCGTTCTTCGACCAGTTCATGCCGAAGGCGACGCATCCGCAGGTGCGGATCGAGCATGTCGGCCGCATTCCGGGGCGCGAGCAGTCGTGCCTTGCCGGCGAATGGGGCCTGTCGCTGCATCTCCAATCGGCAAGCCGCGCCGGCGCCGCGCAATATCTTCTCGATTTCGGCTACACCCCGGAAATCCTGCTGCGCAATTTCGACCTGCTCGGCCTCGAGGCCGGGCGGCTCGACGGGCTGATCCTCAGCCACGCGCATCGCGACCATTACGGCGGCCTCGTCGGCTTTGTCGGCCATCACCGCGAGCGGATGCGCGGCGACCTCAAGCTCTATGCCGGGGGCGACCTGGTATTCCGCGAGAAATGGCTCGGCCGCAGCGACGGCGACCCGGTCTCGTGGGGCCGGCTCGACGGCGCCGCGCTCGCCGCCGCGCGGGTCGAGACCGTGTGCTGCGGCGAGGCGCAGGCGCTCGCCGGCCCGTTCACCAGCGGCCCGATCGCCCGCCACTCGTTCGAGCGGGTGCTGCCCAACACCCTGGTCGAGCCGACCGCGCTCGACCATTTCAGCGAGGCGGAGCGGCGCGGCCGCCTGGTGCCCGACCGCCATCCCGACGAGCACGCCACCTGCTACATCGTCGAGGGCCGCGGCCTCGTCGTCGTCTCGTCGTGCAGCCATTCGGGGCTGATCAATGCGATCCGGACGGCGATGGCGGTGGCCAATGTCGACAAGCTCCACGCCGTCATCGGCGGCTTCCACCTCGGCGTCGCCCCGCCCGACTACATCGACCACGCCGTCGCCGAGCTGCGGGCGCTCGATCCCGACGTGGTGATCCCGATGCATTGCAGCGGCCGCGTCTTTACCGCCAAGATCGCCGAGGCGATGCCGGACCGCCTGGTCCTCGCCAATACCGGCAGCCGCTTCACCTTCGGCGTGTAAGATGCGGCTTTACTACCAGAGCCTCGGGGTGACGCGCCGCTCGCAAAGCGGGCCGTATGCGCAAACGCTGACGGCAATCCTCCGGGGCGCGGTGGCGCCCGGCACGACTGTCGAGGTGCACGGCCTGGCCCCCGGCAAGGCGATCGCCGACCAGTACCGCTATCTCGAATACCTCGACACCGGCGAAATTCTCGCCAACGGGCTCGCCGCCGAGCGCGACGGCTTCGACGCCTTCCTGATCGGCAACATCTTCGAGCCCGGGCTGCATGCGCTGCGCGAGGCGCTCAACATCCCGGTGCTCGGCCTGTGCGAGGCGGCGGTGACGCTCGCCTGCCTGATGGCGCCCGCGTTCTCGGTGGTCAACGTCAATCCGAAATTCGCCCGCCGCGTCGCCGAGAACATCGCCGGCTACGGGCTTTCCGGCCGGCTCGTCTCGATCGACCGGATGCAGGTCGAGCGCGCCGCGGTGTTCGACCGCGCCTTCGAGGAGCGGGCGGTGCGCGACGCGGTGATCGACGGGTTCCGCGCCGCCGCGCGGGCCGGGCTCGACAAGGGCGCCGAGGCGGTCATCCCCGCCGGCGGCATCGTCATGACCCTGCTTGCCGACGCCGGGGTGCACGAGATCGACGGCGCGCCGGTGGTCAACGGCCTGCTCGCCCTCGCCAAGCTCGGCGAACTGGCGGCGGGCCTCAAGGCGCTGACCGGGCACTTCACCAGCAAGCGGCTGACCTATGCGCCGCCGACGGGCGAGCTGCTCGCCGACATCCGCCGCGTTTACGGCGCCCACCTCTTTCCGGGGGCCCGCTGACGGGTGCGACGGCACTGTCGTTGACTCCGCCGGCGGCCAAGGATACCAACCACGTCAGCCAAGATTAAGCCTGCCGACAGACAAGCACCTGGGAGGGAACAGGGACATTGGCGCTGCTTGAAGTCAGAAATCTTTGCACCGAGTTCCGCACCGGGGTTGGCATCGTTCCGGCGGTCGATGGGATTTCCTATACGGTCGAGCCCGGGGAGACGGTGGCGATCGTCGGCGAGAGCGGCTCGGGCAAGTCGGTCGGCGCCTTGTCGCTGTTGCGCCTGATCCCCGATCCGCCGGGGCGGATCACCGCCGGCGAGGTGATCTTTGCCGGGCGCGACCTGTTGCGCCTGAGCGAGGCGGAGATGCGCGAGGTGCGCGGCGGCGAGATCGGCATGGTGTTCCAGGAGCCGA
>Ga0209581_1001870_pt1 | contig 22542 bp, 16 predicted proteins | sample Coa_R2_FD_187160 | JGI IMG/M metagenome (GOLD analysis project Ga0209581, IMG submission 187160) | Surface soil microbial communities from Centralia Pennsylvania, which are recovering from an underground coalmine fire - Coalmine... | ecosystem: Environmental > Terrestrial > Soil > Unclassified ...
GAATCCCGAAATGAGAATGGCAAGCGCGATGGTCACGGAAAACTCGTGCAGCAGCCGGCCAACGATGCCGCCCATGAACAGCACCGGAATGAACACCGCCACCAGCGAGAGGGTCATGGACACGATGGTGAAGCCGATCTCTTTGGAGGCCAGAAACGCCGCCCGCATGCGCGGTTCGCCCATTTCCATGTGCCGGATGATGTTTTCGAGCATTACGATCGCGTCATCCACGACGAACCCCACCGAGAGCGTCAGCGCCATCAGCGAGAGGTTGTTCAGGCTGTAGCCGAGCAGATACATGGCGGCGAACGTTCCGATGATGGACAGCGGGACCGCCGCGCCCGGGATGAGCGTAGCCGAGAGATTGCGCAGGAACAGGAAAATCACCATGACCACCAGGCACACGGTCAGCGCCAGCGTGAACTTCACGTCGTCGATCGAGCGCTGGATCTCGCGCGAGGAATCGTAGGCGACTTCCAACTTGATCGCGGGGGGAATATCGCGGCGAAGCTCAGGAATAAGCTGGCGGATGCGGTCGGCGACCTCCACCGTATTCGTGCCGGGCTGTTTTTGAATCGCCAGAATGATGCCGCGGACGCCGTCATACCAGCTTGCGTCCTTGTTGTTTTCGACATCGTCAATCACATTGCCGAGCTGCTCCAGGCGGATGGGGGCGCCGTTGCGATAGGCGACAATCAGCGGTCTGAAAGCGTTCGCGTTGGTGAGCTGGCCGTTGGACATGATAGTGAAGGCCTGGCGCTCTCCATACAGCTTGCCGGTGGGCAGATTGGTATTGGCCTGCTGGATGGCGCGCTGCACCTCGTCGATGCCGACGCCCATCGCGGCAAGCTGATCGGGATCGACCTGCACGCGCACCGCGTACTTTTGTGCGCCGTAAACCTGCACGCGCGAGACTCCGCTCAGCATCGAGATGCGCTGGGCCATCAGGGTCTCGGCGTACTCGTCGATGGTGTAAAACGGGACGGTCGGCGAGCTGAGGGCCAGATAGAAGATCGGCTGTTCAGCGGGATTCACCTTTTGATAGGAAGGGGGCCGGGGCATGTTCGGGGGAAGCCGCCCGCCCGCCCGCGAAATGGCCGCCTGGATATCCTGCGCCGCCTGGTCGATATTGCGGCTGAGATGGAACTGAACGGTGATGGTGGAGGCGCCCTGCGAATTCGTGGAACTCATCTGCTTGACGCCGGCGATGGTGGAGAATTCGCGCTCCAGCGGGGTGGCGACCGAGGACGCCATGGTCTCGGGGTCCGCGCCGGGAAGCGCGGCCATGACCTGGATCGTCGGATAATCGACGCTGGGCAGCGCGGCGACCGGCAGCGCGCGATATCCCACCACGCCGAACAGCAAAATCGCGAACATCACGAGCGTCGTCATCACCGGACGCTCGATAAAAATGCGTGAGAAATGCATATAAGCGGCCTGTTCTATTGCACAGCCATGTCCGCTTTGAGAGCGGGGACGACCAGGATGCGGGCGCCTGGATAGAGCATCATCTGGCCATCGGTCACGACCGTTTCGCCGGGGCGGACCCCGTTCTCAATGACGACCTTGCGCTCCAGCGTGCGGCCGACGGTCACCGTGCGCGCCTCCACGGTCTGGTCCGGCTTCACTACGTACACCATCTGGCCGCGCTGTCCTGCCTGCACCGCCTCGGAAGGAACAACTGTCGCGTTCTGGCCGGCATCGAGCGCCAGCCTCACGCCTACAAATTGTCCCGGCCACAGCAGGCGGTCGCCGTTGTCGAGCGTTGCCTTGAGGCGGATCGTGCCGGTCTGCACATCGACCGTGTTATCGACAACCGTTACATACCCAGAGACCTTGGTTGATGGATGGTCTCGCGGAACCGCTTCAACCGGGAGCCTCCGGCGCGCGCTCAGGCGGCGAATGGTTTCGAGATGCTTTTCCGGGACGTTGAAGTTCACAAAAACCGGCTGAATGCGATTGATCACAACCAGCGCCGCGTCGTTGGCCTTCACCAGGTTTCCGGCGTGTACCAGAAGGTTGCCGGCGCGGCCGGAAATGGGCGAGCGGATGCTGCAATAGCCGAGGTCGAGCCTGGCCTTGGCGAGCGCGGCCTCATCCACTTTCAGGCTGGCCCGCGCGCTCTCGATAGCGGCCTGATCAACGCGCACGGCCTGCTTCAATGTTTCGGCGTTCGTGCGATACTGCAACTCCTGCTGCTCAGAGGCGACTTTTTCTTTCATCAGCGCCGCGAAGCGCGCCGCGTCGGCCTCGGCGCTTTTCGCCTGCACGATATCCTTTTCGAGCGCAAATTCGGCCTGCTGGAGCTGTGCGCGATCGCGCTCCACCGCGGCCTCGGCCTGGCGCACCGCCTCGCGGTACGGCTCCGGGTCGATCTCCAACAGCAGATCGCCCTGTCTGACATCCTGGCCTTCGCGAAAATGCACCTTCACGAGCTGGCCCGCCACCTGGGACTTGATTTCGACTTTTGACGACGCTTCCACCGATCCGACCACGCGGATTTCAAGCGGCGCATTCTGTAAATCCGCGGTCGCAACCGTCACAGGCACGGGCGGCGGTGGACCGGCGGCATGACCGTTGGAAGACTTGCAGCCGGGCGTAAGAACCACTGCAAGAGCGGGAACGGCAAAGAGAGTTCGGATATAGGACGAATGCACGCGTATCTCCCGGAATCGAGCTGAATAGCGCCGGCCCGCACCAGCGCGACGACTTCGAAGTGAAGGTTCTTAGTTCAGTTTAGCGGATCGCCAGCCAGCGCTTCGGCCCGGCGGGGCGCATGCAAGCTCCGCGGCAGGATGATAACATCCACTGGTGAGTTGACTCCGCATATGAAGGCTTTTGCGTCAATCCTCGTCGCCTTTACGTTCGCCGGAATGCACGCCGCGCTTGCCGCCGACCGCGTCAAGACCGCCAACGGCGTTCTCGAATCCACAATCCCGCCCAAGGATGGCGTCCGCAGCTTCAAAGGCATTCCCTTCGCTGAACCGCCGACCGGCAATCTTCGCTGGCGCGAGCCGCAACCTGTGAAGAACTGGAAGGGCGTCCGCCGCGCCGACAACTTCGGACCCCGATGCATGCAGCGCACCGCTCCCGGCGCGGATTACTGGTTCCGCAGCAATGGAATGAGCGAAGACTGCCTGTATCTGAACGTCTGGACGCCGGCAAAATCGGACAAGGAAAGACTGCCGGTGCTGGTGTACATTTTCGGCGGCGGCTTTCAGAACGGGGACGGTTCCGAACCGCGCTACGACGGCGAAAACATGGCGCGCAAGGGCATCGTGACGGTCACGGTCAACTATCGCACCAATATTTTTGGCTTTTTCGTTCATCCGGAGCTTATAAAAGAGTCGCCGCGCCACGCTGCCGGCAACTACGGTCTGCTCGACCAGGCGGCGGCGCTCCAGTGGGTGCATAAAAATATCGCCGCTTTCGGCGGCGATCCGAAGCGCATCACCATCGCCGGCGAATCAGCCGGATCGATTTCGGTCAGCGCGCTGATGGCGTCTCCGCTTTCGCGCGGCCTGATTGCGGGCGCGATCGGCGAAAGCGGGGCCATGACCTCCAGCCTGCCGCCCCAGCCGCTTGCCGAAGCCGAGCAGACCGGGCTCAAATTCGCGGCGGCGGCAGGGGCCAACACGCTGGCCGATCTGCGCGCCATGAGCGCGGAGCAGATTCAGGCGGTGCTGGCCAAGGCGCCCGGCCTGCGCTTCAGCACCGCGCTGGACGGCTACTTCCTCCCCAAGCCGCTGATTGCGATCTATGAGGCCGGCGAGCAGGCCAAGGTCCCGCTGCTGGCAGGGTCGAATACGCAGGAGGGGCCAGCGCGCATGGTGCTCGGCGACGCCGACCCCACGCCGGAAGCGCTCGCCAATGGCATCCGGAGACTGTACGGCGACAAGGCGGACGAGATCATTAAAACATATGCGGCCGCCACGCCGGACGAGGTTTACGAAGCGGCGATGCACCTTGCCAGCGCCCGGTTCGTGGGATTCAGCACATGGAAATGGACCGAACTCCATATGAAGACGAGCGGCAAGCCGGTATATCGCTATCTGTACGCGCATCCGCGCCCGGACTACCTGGGGATGCCGGGCGAGACCAGGCCGCCTGCCGCTCCCTCCGGACAGCGGTCCGGAGGCCCGCGCGGAGCAGTGCACTCCGCCGAGATCCAGTACGCCATGGGCAACCTCGACCTCGACAAGCGCTACGAATGGACGCCCGCCGATTACGAGGTTTCCAAAACGATGCAGGCCTACTTTGCGAATTTCATCAAGACCGGCGATCCAAACGGCCCCGGTCTAGCGGAATGGCCTCCGTACCGCCCGGACAACAACTACCAGCGCATGCGGATCGACGTAACCTCGCGCGCCGAGCCCGAGCCGCATCGTGAGCGCTATCTGGCGCTGGACGCGGCGATGTCCCGGCCTCCGGGCCCCTGACGTTTGGAAGCGGATGGGGCGCGTCAGGTCATCCAGGCGCTTGCGGGAGCCGGTTCAGCGCCTTAGGCGGCGACGCCCGCTTCAGCCAGATACTGGCGCATCGTCCTGGCGTAGTGTGGAAACGCCACCTCCGGCTCCTCGATATCGGGATGCCAGCGCTTCTCCCATTCGAAGCAGTAGTAGCCCTGATAGCCGTTTGCGGCGAGCACCCGTACGGTCTCTTTGACCGGAATGTCGCCTGTACCGGTGAGCACGTAGCGGCGGTCCTCTTTGCTCTTGCCGGGGACCGGCACAGAATCCTTCAAGTGCGTGTGGCGGGTATAGCGGCCCAATTTCAGAAAGGTGTCGGCCGGCTTTTCGCCTTCGACGCAGGTGTGATGCGCGTCCCAGAGAAAGGCGACATTTCTTGATCTTGCGCCATCGAGCACCGGGAGGAGGTCCTCGGCGCGGCGAAATTCGCCGTGCGATTCGAGAATCACCACGACGCCGGCGGGCCGGGCGTATTCGCCGAGCTCATGCAGCCCATCGCTGATGCGCGCGAACGTGACCCGCTTGTCCTCGCCTGGAACAAACTGATTCGGAAAAACGCGCACATACGGGGCGTGCAGCTCGTGCGCGAGGTCGATAAAACGGCGGGCCTCGTCCATGTGTCTGGCTCGTTTCACCGGATCAGGCTCGTGCATCTGGGCTGAAGCGCCGAGGTCGGAGATCTTGAGGCCCGCAGCCGACAGGTCCGCGAGAGACGCCTTCAGACGAGTCCCGCTGAACTCGGGGCATTTCGGCAGGTCCATCTGGTCCTGAATGCCGCGAAGTTCGAGCGCGGCAAAGCCCCACGACGAAGTGTTTTTAATGATCGTCTTCCAGTCCCACTTCGGGCAGCCGAGCGTGGACACCGCGATCGGAAGCTTTCCCGCTGGTTTCCCAGAGCCGATCGCCGGGCCAGACATAGCGCACAGGGCGGTTCGCAAAACATCGCGGCGCGTCATATTTAAGAGTTTAAAGCCGCGGCCTGCAAGCTGCGGGCGGGACGGTCGAATGGCGGCGGCTAGCGACGAGCCTTGGTATTCGAATTTGGCCGCGTCGCCGGCGGTACGGCTTCAATCACCGGGATGAGCGAATTCTTGGACTCATCCTCCCGCGAAATGACGCGCTTGGAAATTTCCGAATTCAATTGCGCGATAAACTGTTCGATCTGCGCCTGCATGGCGGCCATCTTTTCCCGCATGTTGAGAATGATCTCGACGCCCGCCAGATTGACGCCCAGATCGCGCGTGAGCTTGAGGATCACCTCCAGCCGCTCGAGATCCTCGTCCGTATAGAGGCGCGTGTTGCCTTCGCTGCGGGAAGGCCGCAGCAGTCCTTCGCGCTCATAGAGTCTCAGCGTCTGTGGATGGATGTTGTATTGTTCCGCGACCGCGGAGATCATGTACGCCGCCTTGGATCGCCTGGCCATACGCTATTCTCCGACTTGGGCCCACATCTCCGCGCGGGGATCGTGGGAATCGACCTTGGCGAGTTCGCGCAGGATTTCACGCGTGCGCTCGTTGGTTACGTCCGGCGCCTGGATGACGATCTCGACGATCTGATCGCCTCGGGTGTGCTTGCGAGGGTTTTGGACTCCCTTTTCCCGCATCCGCAGCTTCTGTCCGCTCTTTGTGCCTTGAGGAATTTTCAGCAAGGCGCGGCCATCGATGGTCGGCACTTCGATCTTGGCGCCGAGACCGGCCTCATCCACGCGCACGGGCACGGTAATCTCGATATCATCGCCGTTGCGGCGGAAGATGGGGTGCGGCTCGACTCGAAGGGTGATGTACAGATCTCCGGCGGGCGCGCCCATTGTTCCGGCGTTGCCCTTCCCCGGCACGCGCAGCCGCGACCCATTTTGCGCGCCCGGCGGAATCCGGACATCAACGATCTCGTTGCGCGGAACGCGGCCCTCGCCGTGGCAAACCGGACAAGTATTCCTCAGCCGGCCGGTTCCGTTGCAGCGCGGGCAGGTCAGGCTGAAGCGCATGGCGCCGGCCATCTGGTTCACATTGCCGCTGCCATTGCACTCGGGGCAGACCGTGGTGTTGCCGCCGGCTGAACCCGTTCCGTTACAGGTGGAGCAGACGTCCTGCCGCGTGACATTGAGGCGCACCTGGGTTCCGCGGATGGCCTGCCAGAAACCAACATTCAGCGCATACTCGAGGTCCGCGCCCTTTTCAGGCCGCTGAGCGGTTTGTCTTGCGCCGCGGCCGAACAGCTGGCTGAAGATATCGCGGAAGCCGAAGCCGCCGGCGTCTTCGCGGGCGCCCGCCCCGGCGCCGGACATGAAATCGGAAAAATCGAAGCCGCCGAAGTCCATATGCGGCCCCTGGCCGTACTCGGCGCCGCCCGGCCCGCCCTGCGGGAAGCCGTTGGCCGAGTAGAAGCCGAACTGATCGTACATCTGCTTCTTCTTGGGGTCGCTCAGGATGTCGTAGGCTTCCTGAACGGTCTTGAAGCGCTCTTCGGCGGCTTTATCGCCGGGGTTGAGGTCGGGGTGGTACTTACGGGCAAGCCTCCGGTACGCTTTGCGAATCTCCTCTTCGCTGGCGTCCCGTTTGACCCCGAGGACCTCGTAATAATCTTGCTGCTTGGTTGGCATAGCAACGAGCGACTAGGGCGGTTGCCGGCGACTCCCGCCGCCGGCAACCCGCCGCCAGCAACTTACTTCTTCTCATCCACGTCAACGAATTCCGCGTCGACGACGTTGTCCTTCTTCTGTTGCTGCTGCGCCCCGGCCGCGCCGTCGCCGGCGGCCCCGGCGCCCGCGCCCTGACCGGTTTGCGGACCCGCGCTGCGATACATCGCCTCCGCCAGCTTGTGGCTGGCCTGAGTCAGACGATCGGCCGCCTGGTTGATCTTCTCCAGCGTGCCGTCCTGAATCGCCTTCTTGACTTCCTCGATGGCCGACTCCACATTTTTCGCGTCTGTCTCGGAGATCTTGTCGCGATGCTCGCGCAGCATCTTCTCGACGTTGTAGACCATGGCGTCGGCGCGATTCCGCGCTTCGATCGTCTCCCGCTGCTTGCGATCCTCGGCGGCGTGCGCTTCGGCGTCTTTCGCCATCTTGTCCACCTCTTCCTTGCTGAGGCCGGACGAAGAGGTGATTGTGATTTTCTGCTCGTTGTTGGTGGCGCGATCCTTGGCGGTCACGTTCAGGATGCCGTTTGCGTCGATGTCAAACGTCACCTCGATCTGCGGGATGCCGCGCGGGGCTGGCGGAATGCCCACCAGTTGGAATACGCCGAGGAGCCGGTTGTCCTTGGCCATCGCGCGTTCACCCTGGTAGACCTTGATCTCCACCGAGGTCTGATTGTCCGCCGCCGTGGAAAAGACCTCGCTCTTGCGCGTCGGGATGGTCGTATTACGCTCGATCAGCTTCGTAAATACGCCGCCGAGCGTCTCGATGCCGAGCGAGAGCGGAGTCACGTCGAGCAGCAGAACATCCTTGACTTCGCCGCCCAGCACGCCGCCCTGAACGGCGGCCCCGACCGCGACCACTTCGTCCGGGTTCACGCTGCGGTTCGGCTCCTTGCCGAACAGATTACGCACAATCTCCTGCACCTTCGGAATTCGCGTCGAACCGCCCACGAGCACCACTTCATCGATCTGTTGCGGCGTGATGCCCGCATCCGCAAGCGCTTGCTTGCAAGGCCCGATCGATCGCTCCAGAATGTCGTTCACCATGGACTCAAAACGCGCCCGCGTGAGCTTCATTTGCAGGTGTTTCGGTCCCGTGGCGTCCGCCGTCAGGAACGGCAGGTTGATCTCGGTCTCAAGCAGCGTCGACAGTTCAATCTTCGCCTTCTCGGCCGCTTCCTTCAGACGCTGAAGCGCCATCTGGTCCTTGGAGACGTCAACGCCGGTTTCTTTGCGGAACTCGTCGATCAGCCAGTCCATGATGCGCTGGTCGATGTTGTCGCCGCCCAGGTGCGTGTCGCCGTTGGTGGATTTGACCTCGACGACGCCGTCGCCGACTTCGAGGATCGAAATATCGAATGTGCCGCCGCCGAAGTCGTAAACGGCGATGGTTTCGTCCTTCTTTTTGTCAAGACCATAGGCCAGCGCAGCCGCCGTCGGCTCGTTGATGATGCGCATGACCTCCAAGCCGGCGATCTGGCCCGCATCCTTGGTGGCCTGGCGCTGCGAGTCATTGAAATAGGCCGGAACCGTGATGACGGCTTTGGTGACCTTCTCGCCCAGGTACGCCTCCGCCGCTTCCTTCAATTTGCTCAGAATCATCGCCGAAATTTCCGGCGGAGAGTACTTCTTCCCGGCCACCTCCACGCGCGCATCGCCGTTGTCGCCGCGCACGACCTTGTAGGGAACGCGCTTCATCTCGTCCTGGACCTCGTCAAAACGGCGGCCCATAAAGCGCTTGATGGAATAGATGGTATTCTCGGGGTTGGTGACGGCCTGGCGTTTAGCAACCTGGCCTACGAGACGCTCGCCGCTCTTGGCAAAACCGACGACCGAAGGCGTGGTGCGTCCCCCCTCCTGGTTGGGAATCACGACCGGCTGGCCGCCCTCCATCACCGCTACCACTGAGTTCGTGGTTCCAAGATCGATACCGATGATCTTGCTCATTGAACTGACTTCCTCCCTGATGATTAACCTTCTCGCCCTTTGTGCGACGCTACGGAGCAGGGCGGCATTAGCTACATTAGTACAATACCATTATTAGATATGAGTCGGTTGTTGTCAACTGTTACTACGTGGATTTTGCTCACACTTCTGTTCTCAAGCAGTGCTCGCGCCAGCGAGCTCCTGATAGCAGCCGCTGCTGACCTGACGCCCGTGGAGATGGCGGTGACCCGTGGATTCCAAAAAAGTTCAGGAGTTCCGGTCCGATTCACTTTCGGAGCGAGCGGACTGCTTTTGCGGCAGATCGAAAACGGAGCTCCCTACGACGTCTATCTCTCTGCTAATCAGACTTTTGTGGACGAGGGCATTGGTTTGGGAGCGCTCGCTCGACCGGCTGTTGTCTATGCGCTGGGCCGGATTGCGGTGTGGTCTCGCAGCCATAAGGTGGCGCGAATCGAAGATTTGGACGCTCCGGCCATTCAGCGGGTCGCCATCGCGAATCCCGAGCATGCGCCCTACGGAGCGGCGGCTCAGGAAGCTCTTGAGAAGACAGGCCTGTGGAACAAGTTGAAGCCGCGGATCGTGTTTGGAGAGAACGTGCGGCAGACGCTGCAATTTGCCGAGACGGGCAATGCTGATGCGGCCATTGTGTCGTGGACGCTGGTCTACAATCGCGGCGGCGTGCTGATACCCGATTCTCTGCACCGGCCGATACGTCAGGCCGGAGCCGTCGTGAAAACTACGAAACGAGCCGGGGACGCGCAGCGCTTTCTGCAATTCCTACAGTCGGATGCGGGGCGGCGCATCCTGCAAAATTACGGTTTGTTCCCGCCGCGCTGAATGCTGCTCTGGCCCTCCGTGATCCCGATGATCTGATTCGTCTCAAGAGCGTAAAAGCTCTGCCGTAAGCCGCTCGGCCAACGGACCTCCAGCGAATCGATTCTGGCCTGCTGGCCCAGCCCGAAATGCTGCCGGTAGGGGTTGGTTGCGCCAAAGCCTTCGCTCCCCTTGACTTCGCGATACGCCAGAAGGTTGCCGGCTTTAACCGTCAACTGGGCGCCGACGGCGAAACGATTACTTTTGATGCCTTGCAGGTCTACTTCCAGCCAGTGGTTCCGGTTCGCTTGCAAGTTGCGATAGAAGGCGTTGTAAGCGTGATCGCCGGGGTAATGGCCGCCCAGCTGGGCGAAAATGTCGAGATCGCCGTCGCCGTCAATATCCACGAAAGTTACGCCGTGGCCCTTGTTGCCGGGTCGCGCGAAGCCCACGTAGCTGGTCAGGTCGGAAAACGAGCCGTCGCCGTTGTTGCGAAAGAAGCGATTCGGTTCAAGGCGGCTCATCTGCGGGTCGCCGGTTCCTAAGTACACATCGATATAGCCGTCGTTATCGACGTCGGCAACGCCGGCGCCCATGGTTCCGGTCGGATAGTAGAGCTTGGACTCGTAGGTTACGTCCGTAAACGTGCCGTCGCGGTTGTTGCGGAACAAGCGGCTGGCGTCGGGGTGAATCGCCTGCGGATTCGGCGGCGCGAAGCCCTTCTTCAGCGCCTCGACCACGGATTGCCAGGGCGCGAGACTGGTGGTGAGAATATCCGGCCAACCGTCATTGTTGTAGTCGAACAGAAAGCAGACAAAGGCGTTGTGCGACGGCTGGAGGACGCCCGCTTTCCTGGCCACGTCCGTGAAATGCCAGTTCCCGTCATTGTGGTAGAGCCGGTTCGGCGCGGGGCTCAGGCCGTTGATGAAGATGTCGACTCGTCCGTCCTTGTCGTAATCTCCGAGCGCGATCCCGATGGTTCCATAGGAGGGAGGCTCATCCAGACCCGCGGCTTTGGTAACGTTGGTGAACGTGCCGTCGTGGTTATTGCGATAGATCTGCGGCACGCTGCCATCCTTCAGCACGCCATTGGCGATGACGACATCCAGCCAGCCGTCGTTGTCCAGATCGGCCCACAACGAAACGAACCCCGAGCCGGGGTCGTCGAGTCCACTCCGGTTTGAGACATTCACGAAATGGCCGCGCTCGTTGTGGAATAGCATGTCGCGCATGGGACCGCTCCAGCCGTTGAGGGAAATGAACAGATCCAGCCAGCCGTCATTGTCATAATCGACGAGGTTGAGCGAATATCCGGACGGCACATGCCCCAGTCCGACCTGCTCGGTCACATCGGCGAACTTGCCTCCGTCGTTGCGGTAGACGCGAAGAAACGTTCCGCTTCCGGCGACCATGAGGTCGAGATCGCCGTCGCGGTCGATGTCGCCCCAGGCGCACGTTCCATTGCCGTTGCGATGGTGAATGCCGACCTGGGCGGCGATATCTTCAAAGGCGAGCAACGGCGGGTTGGCCGGATCGATCTTTGGCGTCTGGACCGGAAAAAGCGCGGTCTCGGGCAGTGGCGGCCGGGGGCCCCGGATCTGATCGAGCGCAACGTGGAACAGCCACTGATCGATCGAGTTCATCTTCCACTGCATCGCCTCGTAGAATTTGCGCGCGGCTTCCACGTACTCGCCCAGGCGGTAATAGCACGCGCCCATTTCGCGAAGCGTTTCCGCCCGCTGATCGAGGCTGACGTTGCGCGCCAGCTCCTGCTGGTAATAGGAAATCGCCTCGCGGAAGTTGCCGCGGCGCGAGAGCGTGTTGCCCATGAGGAACAACGCCGCCATCTCGTCGTTGCTGAAGGGGAGCGAGTTGTCGATGACCTGTTCGAGCAGGTCGATCGAGCGGTCCAGGCCGATCAGCGGATCGTGAGGCACGCGATGACCGCTTTCCTCGGTGAAGCGGACTTCGCCCGACATCCAACTGCTGAGGTTTAGCAGAAACGCGTGGTTGTTGGGCTCGAGCCTGGCGGCGCGCTCGGCGAGCTGGTAGGACAGATTCGGATCGTAGTACAACAGCTCGGCCCGGGCATGGATGACGGCTTTGGCGCGCAGCGCAGGGATATGATTCGGGTCCAGCCTGAGGACCTCATTGAGCATTTCCATGGCGAGGCCCAGGGAGACGCGGCGCTTTTCCGGCGCCTGGGTTTTATAAAAGTCCAGCAGGTAAGACCGGGCGATCTGATACAGCACGTTGGCGTCGTGCGGCCGCTGGCGGCGAAGCGCTTCGAGCTCCTTGCGCGCTTCGCTGGTCTTGCCCTCGCGCAGCAGCAGGGCGGGTTTGCGCAGCGGACCAGGTTTTTCAGGCAACGGGGCCGCGGGATAAGCATCGCCGTCCTGTTGTCCGGGCGCTGTCACAACCAGCGCCACAATGGCGAGAACGGTCGAGGCGGCTCTGTACAACGGCGGGTGCATGTGAGGACTTGATGGATACTGATGTTACGATAACGCCGTGCGTTCCGCACTCGCACTCGCATGCGCCGCCGCGGCGATCACGGCGGCGACGTCGCCGCCGCTGTTTGAGGATCGAAGCGAGCGGTCTGGCATACTGTTCTCGCTCAACAACGCCGCAACGCCCGAGCGACGCCAGATCGAGACGATGGCGGGCGGCGTCGCGGCATTCGATTACGATAACGACGGCTACCCGGATATCTTCTTTGCGAACGGCGCGGCGCAGCCGTCCTTAAACAAGACCGGACCCGCCTATTACAACCGGCTGTACCGCAATCGCGGCGGGTGGACATTCGAGGATGTAACCGACAAGGCCGGATTGCGCGGCGAAGGCTACGCGATGGGCGCTGCCGCGGGCGACTTTGACAACGACGGGCACACGGATCTGTATGTCGTCGGGGTGAAGCGCAGCATTCTATACCGCAATCGCGGCGACGGCGTTTTCGAGGATGTGACTGAGAGGGCGGGCGTCGGCAATGTTGGCCGGTGGGCGGTCGACGCCGCCTGGCTGGATTACGACAACGACGGCCGCCTGGATTTGTTCGTGGTGAATTACGTGAAATGGGACCCTGCCCAAGAGCCATTTTGCGGAGACGCGCGCGCCGGATTCCGGACCTACTGCCATCCCAGATACTACCAGGGCTTGCCCAACGCTCTGTATCACAACAACGGCGACGGCACGTTCACCGATGTCTCACAGCGCGCCGGCATCGCGCAGCATATCGGCAAGGGAATGGGACTTGCCATCGCCGACTTCGACGGCGACGGCCGCATTGACATCTTCGTTGCAAACGACGCCGTGCCCAACTTCCTGTTCCACAACGAGGGCGGCGGCGTCTTCCGCGAGGTTGGCTTCCAGGCCGGCGTGGCGATGAACGATGACGGACGGGCGCTGTCCTCGATGGGCGTGGATTTTCGCGACATCGATAACGACGGGCGGCCTGATTTGTTCATAACGGCTCTGGCCAACGAGACGTTTCCGTTGTATCGGAACCTGGGGAAGGGGCTGTTTGCGGACGTCACGTATCCGAGCAAGGTCGGCGCGGCGACGATGCCGCGGAGCGGGTGGGGCTGCGGCATTTTCGATTTCGATAACGACGGGCGTAAAGACCTGTTTTCGGCAAACGGCGACGTGCAGAACAACACGGAGCTCTATTCGGGCCGCACGTCGCGCCAGCCGAACCTCTTGCTTCTCAACCAGCCGGACGGGTCGTTCGCGCCGGTTGAAATCGGCGCCCCGGCCTTGCACCGCGGCGCCGCCTTCGCCGATTTTGATCGGGACGGGCGCATCGACATCGTCATCTCGCGCATCGGAGAGCGCCCGGTCGTCCTGCGCAACGTGATGGGCGCGGGAAATCACTGGATCGCGCTACAGCTCGCCGGGTCGCGCAGCAATCGCGATGCGATTGGCGCGCGCGTGCATCTCGTCTCGGCATCGGGCGAGCAGTGGAATCAGGCGACGCGCGCCGTGGGATATGCGTCGTCGAGCGTCCCGACGGTCCACTTCGGTTTGGGCAACGACGCGGAGGCGCAGCGGATTGAAATCGACTGGCCGTCCGGCGTAAAGCAGCGGCTGGAGCATGTGCGCGCCGACCGCTACCTCGCCGTCAGAGAGCCCTGACGCGCCGCTTCGAACTGTTGTTGCGCTTCCCGATCGCGTCCCAGCCGCGTGTAGGCTTTGCCGAGCAGAAGGCGGGCCTGGGTGGAGTCTGGAGCGGCCTGGACCGCAGTTTCCAGACAGCGGACGGCCTCATCGGTGCGGCCGAGCTCAAGCAGCGCGCGGCCGGCTTCGAGGTTCGCGGCGGCGGAGCCGGGGAAGCGCTTCAAGGCCTTGGCCAGGGGCGCGAGGGCCTCTGCCAGCCGCCCCTGGCGGATGAGGAACACGCCGTAGGCGACCGGAGCGCTCTCCTCGGCATACTCCGATTCGCGGAGCGCCGCGACGAATTCCTTTTCGGCTTCCTCGCTCCGGCCCAGCGCTTCGAGCGCCTTGGCGATTCCGAGGCGCACCCGCCACGGCTTGGCGTCGAGCGGAAGGGCCTTGCGGAAGGCCGCGATCGCCGGCTCGTACTGATCGGCGGCGTAATACGCCTGGCCCAGGTAGAAGCAGGCGTCGAGGAGCCGCGGATCAAGATTGCAGGACTGCTCGAACGCGGTCGCCGCGCCGCGATAGTCGCCCGATGCGGCATAGGCGACTCCGAGCGCTTTCCAGACTTGGGCATTGCGGGGCGCCGCGGCCGCCGCCCGTGCCAGCGTCTGGATGGCGCCCGCATAGTCGCGCTTCTCGATCAGCGCAACGCCCCGCTGGTAATCGGCGCTGCTGACAGCCGCCTGGAGCAAAAGGATGGCTACACGAATTTGTACACTCCCGGGACAGGCAGCGGCGGGATGTCCATCTTCAGGTCGTAGCCGAACTCCTTAGGCTGAAGGTCGAGTTGGGAAGCCATGATCTGATCCCACGTGATCTTCTGGCCTGAGTACGCGGCTTCGCGACCCATAATGCAGGTCATCGTGCTCTCTGCGACGGCCATGCCGTGATTCACATACGGACCCGTACCGCGAATGCTGGCGACCATGGCCGCATGCTCACGGACATAGGGATTTTCTTTGGGGTCCTGGAACGGAGTCCGCACGTCCTGACCAGAGCCGCTGCCGAGATCGTGGGCGTTGCTGCGGCCTTTGCTGCCGATGATCAGCTCGCTTACGTTCTGCGCCGAGCCGCGCGGATACTGCCGACAGTAGCTCGACAGGCGCTGGCCGTTGGGATAAACAAAGTCCGCGCTGATGTGATCGTAGATATTGCCGTAGAATTCGGGGTTGTCCTTGGGCCGCCACGCAACGCCGCCGCTGGCCACGCATTCCACCGGATGGGTTCCCATGACCCAGTTGCAGACATCGATGTTATGCAGATGCTGCTCGACAATCTGATCGCCGCAGATCCAAACGAACGAATACCATTGCCGGTGCTGCCAGGTCATTTCGCCCCAGTCCGGCTTGCGATCCTTGGGGCTGCTGATGGGAAACACGGGCGTACCCACCCAGTAAGCGTAGAGCGCCAGCACCTCGCCGATTTGACCGTCCTGAATTTTTTTAACGGTCTCGACGTAATCCCGGGCGTTGCGCCGCTGGGCGCCCGACATTACGGTCAGCTTCAGCTCCTCGGACTTCTTCGCCGCGGCCATGAATCGCCGCACGCCGACCGGATCTGTGCCGAACGGCTTTTCACAGAAGACGTGCTTTTTGGCATCGATAGCGGCCTCAAAGTGCATCGGGCGGTATCCGGGAGGCGTGGCCAGCATGACAATGTCGATATCGGAAGCCAGCACTTTCTTATAGGCGTCAAAGCCGATGAAACGGTGCTCCGGATCGACCCTGATGCGGTCTTTGTAGGCTTCGTAATCCTTTTGCTGCTGGATCTTGCGCAGGGACCCTTCGAGCTTGTCTTCGAACAGGTCGCCCATGGCGATGAGGTCGACGTTCTCGGTCCCCCGCATCATGTCGATGACGGCCTGCGTGCCCCGTCCGCCGCATCCGACCAGTCCGGCTTTTAATTTTTCATTTCCGGCGCCGCGGACAAGCTCCGGCTTGATAATCATGAACGTGCTCGCCGCCGCGGCGCTCTGGCCGGACTTCTCGATCAAACTCCTTCGGGATATATTGGTCACGTCGCCTCCTGGCCGGGTCAATCAGAAATGGTTAGCTCCCTATTGTATAACCGATCGAGACCGTCATGACCCGGGATCGCGAAAGGACGTCGTCAATTTCCGGCGTGCACGCGGCCGTGATCACGCCGCGGCGCGCGGGGGAAGTGGAGATCGACCTTGCGGCCATGCTGGACCTGGTCGACTTCGCGGCGTCGAGCGGCGCGCAGGGAGTGGTGCTGTTTGCGTCCGCCGGCGAGTTTGTGCATTTCACGCCGGAGGAGCGCAGCCGCTACATTGCTTTGGCGGCGAAGCGCAGCCGCGTACCGGTAATCGCCAACGTTTCGCACTCGACCTTGGATGCGGCGGTGGCGATGGCCGAGGAGGCGGCGGGCGCCGGGGTGGCCGCCGTTCTGATCATGCCGGCGTATTTTTACCGATATCCCCCGGAAAGCGTGGAGACGTTTTGTCTGCGGTTCGCGGAGCAAGCGGCGAAATGGGCGCCGGTCATTTTGCACAATGCGCCGTCCTTTACAGACCCGATTGCGCCCGAGGCGGCGCGCCGGCTGCTGGCGACGGGCCTGTTTGCCGGCATCAACGATTCAAGCGGCGAGCTGGCGTACATCGAGGATCTGCTCCGGTTCAGCGAAACGAACCCGGTTGCGGTTCTGGTTGGCGCCGACCGCATCTTTACGGCGGCGCGCAGAGCGGGGGCGCGCGGGGGCGTCTCCGGGGCGGCTGCGGCGGCGCCCGAACTGATGGTGGCGCTCGATCGGGCCATCCGGGCCGGGCGCAGCGCGGAGGCTGACCGCCTGGATGCGCGCTTGCAGGAATTCATAGACATGGTGCGGCAATTTCCGGCGCCGTTTGCGGTTCGGGAGGCCTGCGCGGTCCGCGGGTTTCAAGCCGGCCCGCCGGCTGTACCGCCGGGTCCGGAGCTGGCGCGGAGGTGCAACGAATTCCGGGAGTGGTTCCGGGCGTGGCTGCCGGCGGTGCAGAAGGAGTGCGAGGCAGCGGCGTAAAGTTCGCAGAGGGAGTTAGATGGGCGCAAACCATGAGTGATATGCCGGTGGAGGAGTTCCGGCGGAGGGGCCGCGAGCTCGTCGACTGGATTGCGGATTATCTCGCCAACATCCGCGACTATCCGGTGCTGCCGGATTTGCGGCCGGGCGAACTGATTGACGAACTGCCTCGCTCGGGTCCGGAAACAGGCGAAGGGATGGAGGCGATTCTCGCCGACTTCCAACGTTGCGTTCTGCCGGCGGTTACGCACTGGAACCATCCGCGATTTTTCGCGTATTTCGCCTGTTCGTCATCGGGGCCCGCCATCCTGGCGGAGATGATCGCCGCGGCGCTGGACTCGAACGGCATCTTGTGGAAGACTTCCCCGGCGGTTACGGAGCTGGAGCTGGCGACGCTGGGCTGGCTGCGCCAGTGGCTGGGATTTTCCGACGAGTGGTTCGGCGTCATGTACGACACCGCCTCGGTCAGCAGCCTGCACGCGATCGCCGCAGCGCGCGAAGCGAAGTTTCCGGAGGCGCGGACGGAGGGCGGCCTCCGGGACGCGACGCTGTATGCCTCCGAGCATTCGCATTCGTCGATTGAAAAGGGCGCGATCGCGCTCGGCATCGGCCAGCGCAATGTGCGCAAAATTGCGGTCGACGCGGAGTTCCGGATGCGGCCGGATGCGCTTCGGGCGGCCATCGAGAGGGACATCGCGGCCGGCAAGGCGCCGTTCTGCGTGGTTGCGACAGTGGGGACGACATCCACCACCAGCATCGATCCTGTGCGCGAGATCGCAGAGATTGCCGGGCGCTATGGGCTGTGGCTGCACGTCGACGCGGCGTACGCCGGAGCAGCGGCGATCGTCCCCGAGTTTCGATACATTCTCGACGGCTGCGACCAGGCGGATTCCTTCGTCACGAATCCGCACAAGTGGCTGTTCGTACCGGTCGATCTGAGCGCGTTTTACACGCGCCGGCCCGATATTCTGCGCCGCGCGTTTTCGCTCGTTCCCGAATACCTGCGCACAATTGACGATCCGCGCGTGGTGAACCTGATGGACTACGGCATACCGCTCGGGCGGCGTTTCCGCGCTCTCAAATTGTGGTTTGTGATGCGGTATTTCGGGCGCGAAGGCCTTTGCGCGCTTTTGCGCGAGCACGTACGTCTGGCGCAGGAATTCGCCGCGTGGGTGGGCCGCGATCCGGATTTTGAGATCGCGGCGCCGCACCCTCTCTCGGTGGTCTGTTTCCGGCTGAAGGCGGGCGATGAAGCCAATCGCGAGCTGATGGATGCGGTGAACGCCACCGGCGAAGCGTTCCTGTCGCACACGGTTTTAAACGGCCGGTTCACGCTTCGTTTCGCGGTGGGCAATATTCGCACCGGAATCGAGGACGTGAAGGCGGCCTGGGACTTGATCCGGGGTTCCGCGTGGCGCGGGCGTGGTGCATTCTGAAAAGAGATGCCGTCCACCATTCAACTGGCGTTTGGAAGACACGGGCTGAGCGCGTCGCTGCCGGACGGATTCGAGTACCTAGTGCTGGAGGCCAGGTCGGCCCAGCCGCTGGCGGACGCGGCGGCTGAGATCGAACGGGCGCTGGAGGCGCCTATTGGCTCGGCGCCGCTGATCGAACTGGCGAAGGGGAAGACCTCCGCGGCGATTTCGGTCTGCGACATTACGCGGCCGGCGCCGAATCGCGTAGTGCTGCCGCCGGTTCTGCGGCGGCTTGAGCAGGCCGGAATCGATCGGGCGCAAATCACGATTCTGATCGCGACCGGACTGCACCGCGGCGCAACGCCGGCCGAGATTCGTGAGATCGTCGGCGAGGACATCGCGCGCGAGTACCGCGTGGAGAATCATGACGCGCGGCGTCTGGCCGATCACAGGCATCTCGGCGAGACGCGCTCGGGCACGCCGGCGTACATCGACCAACGGTTCGTCAGCGCCGGCCTGCGGATTACGCTCGGGTTCATCGAGCCGCATTTGATGGCCGGGTTTTCCGGCGGTCGAAAGCTGGTAGTCCCCGGTCTGGCCGCGCAGGAGACCATCAAGGTTCTGCACAGCCCGAAGTTTATGCGGGAGCCGCTCGCAGTGGAAGGCTCGATGGAGCGCAATCCGCTGCACAAAGAACTGGTCGAGATCGCTGCGATGGCGGGTCACGACTTTATCGTGGATGTTGCGCTCTCGCGCGATCGCCGCATCGCGGGGGTATTTGCGGGAGATCCGATCCGGGCGCACGCCAAGGGGGTGGAGTTCGTCTCGCGCGCGCTGCTTGAGGAAATCAGCCGTCCGGTGGATGCGGTCATCACCACGGGCGCGGGCTATCCGCTAGATCTGACGTATTACCAAACCATCAAGGGAGTGACAGCGGCGTCGCATATCGTGCGTCCGGGCGGACGCATTCTCATCGTCGGCGCGTGTGAAGAGGGCTGCGGCGGGCCGGAGTTCTCGCGGCTGGTTGGCGAGCACCCCGATCCGCATGCATACCTGAAATCGATCGAGGCGACGGAAGTGACCATCGATCAATGGCAGTTGGAAAAGCTGGCCCTGGTGGCGCGCAAGGCGACGGTGCTCTATTGCGTGCCGGGCCTGTCGGCCGAGCATCGGCGAACGCTGTGGGGACCGGCGTTCGATAATGTTCAAGAAGCCATTGTCGCGCTGCTCGAAGTGCTGCCGCCGGCGGCTCGCGTCGCGATCATTCCGGAGGGCCCATACGTGCTGGCGAGGGTCGCCGGGCGATAGAGACCGTTACTGGAAGAGGATTCTGGCAATCTCATCGACGAGGGCGCGCGTATCCACGCCGTCGCGATTGCACATCACAGCAAGCGCCATATTTTCGGCAGGAAAGAGCAGAAACTGGGTGGAGGCGCCCTGCTGAGCGCCGGAATGGCCGACGGCGTGATGGCCGTCGATCTGGTACACGAACACGCCCAGGCCGTACGTGGTGGGCGTTCCGTTCTTTAACCGCTGCGGCGTGAACATCATCTGCACCGTTGAGGGCTTCAGGAGCCGGCCGCCGTCCAGCGCAAGCGCCAGGCGGACGATGTCTTCGGAAGGCGAGATGAGCCCGCCGCCGGGGATTTTGTTGCTGGTATCGGCAAGGCCGCAGTTTTGGAGGACGCCGGCAAGCAGCGTATAGCCGCGTGCGCGGTGGGGAATGATCGCGTACGTATCGTCGACAGCGATGTGCTCCATTCCGGCTGGCCGAAAGATATTCGTTCGGATGTAGTCGGTAAACGGCATTCCCGCGGCGGCCTCGACGGCGGCGCCCAGCAGGTTATACCCATAGGTTGTGTATGAATATCTCGTGCCCGGCTCAAACAGCAAGGGATCGTCTTCGAAAACCCTCAGCGGGTCCAGGCGGTTGGTGTAGTGGCGGGTGCTGGAGGCCTCGTTATCGCGGTAATGGCGGATGCCGCTCTGGTGACATAGCAGCTCGCGGATGGTGACCGGCCACGGCTTCTTGGGAAAAGTCGGAACATAGCGCTGCACCGGCGCATCGAGGTCCATCCTGCCGTGCTCATAGAGTTGCAGGGCCGCAATCGCCGTGATTGTCTTTGAGATCGAGCCAAGGCGTACGGCGGTCTGGCGGGTCATGGGGACGAAGTTCTCGAGGTCGGCGAGTCCGAGTCCTTCGCTCCAGATGGAATGAGCGTCGTAGGCGATGGCGATGGAGACGCCGGGGATCGTCTGCCGCGACATCTCACGCGACGCCGCGCGCTCAATCTGATCGATTTTGGATTGGGAAAGCGGCTGCTCGGCCGCGATCAGCAGGGGCGCGATGGCGGCCGCAAGGAATGCGCAGCGATTCATGCTCTATCGCGTGAGCGGTACGACCACGATTTTGCGGAACTCCACGGGGCCGTGATCCCCCTGTAAGATGAACGGCCCAGGCTTGCCTTCGTGCGGATCGGAGGCGATGGCGGTAAGGCCTTCGATGGTCTGCTTGTCAATAATCTTGTGGTCATTCAGCACGACCGTAACCTGGCGTCCGACCAGCCGTATGTCGAAGCTCTGCCATTCGCCCGCGGGCCGGCTGGCGTTCATGGACGGGAGGATACGGCTGTACAAGGCGCCGTTGCCGTGCAAGGACGGCGGTTTGCCGGCGTCATCGAGGATCTGCACTTCGTAGCGGCCGCGCAGGCCGATGCCGCTGTTGGAATGCTCGGCGACCTTGTACTCGACGTGCAGCGCGAAGTTCCAGAAGGTCGCATCGGAAACCAGATCGGGCGCAGGGGCGTTGTTTTTCAGGACGCCGTTTTCGACGCGCCAGCCAGTCTCGCGGTTGGGCAAGCGAGAATGCCAGCCGGTAAGATCGCGGCCGTTGAACAATTCAACCGGATGTCCGGGCTTCCAGGAGCCGTCATCTTTTTCGGAGATGGCTGGAGCGCGGACGCCGATCCACTCCAGCTTGCTCTCGGGGCGCCCTTCGATCTCGAATTCGCCTTGCAGTTTCCCCCCGACCAGACGCGCGCGATAGAGGCCATTCAACTGCTCGCCGGCGGCGCGGGCGCCGTAGCGCTTTAAGAACGCGAATTTCAGCTCGCCGTTTTCGACCGAAATTTGCGGGATGACGTCCAACTGGCCGCCTGGAGCGCCGACGAATTTGCCGGCGATGTCCGGGGTACCTGCGCCGGCCACCTCCAGCCACCATGCGCGCGCCCGGGGATCCTTGGGAACGGAGATATCCCATCGCCCGTTAAACCGGGAGTCGGCGGTCGCCGCAAACGCGGCGCAGGCCGCAGCCAGGAAGGCGAGAACGCGCATTGACACTGATGAGCAGTATATCGCGCGGAGGCCGTCAGCCGGCGGTGGTCAGCGGCTCCCCGGCTGGGAGCGGGCCTCCACCGTCAGCGGGGGCCGGAATGGGCGCGGGGCCGTGGTTCGGCCGAGAGGCGGCGGCGCCTTCCTGCCGCGTCTTGCGTTCCTCAATCAACGACTTGAGTTGCACGAGGTCGAGATGCATCATGCTTCTGGGGTCGGCCCCGGCGACCGAAAGCGCGGCGTGGCCGATTTCGCCGAGCGGCGGGCTGTAGGAAATGCGAATATCGACCTGCGTCCCGCCCTGTGCGTTCGGGCGGAAGGTAATGACGCCGGAGTTGCGGGCGACCGATCCCGGAACGCTCTTCCACGCCAGCACGCGATTCTTTTCCATACGGGTAATTTCGGCGTCCCACTGAATGGGAGCGCCGGCGGGACCCTTCACGCACCAGCGCCAGCGATTGCTCCGCAGAGGCCGGACTTCCCGTACGTGCGCCATGAATCGCGGGAACTGCTCAAAATGCGTCCACACATCATAGACCAGCTCGACCGGAGCATCGATATTGATCGTCTTCTGGATCGTGATCGCCTTTCCGCCAGCGCCGACCAGCGTGGCGAGATCGCAGTTGGAAGCTCCGCGAATGAACATGGCGCCGCCGGTGAATCCCAGGAGGGCGCCGAGGGCGCCGCCCCGGGCGATTCCGCATCCGGTCAGCGCGGCCCCGCCAGCAACGGCGGCCAGGCGCAAAGCCGGCGTCCACTGA
>Ga0209581_1001879_pt1 | contig 22407 bp, 18 predicted proteins | sample Coa_R2_FD_187160 | JGI IMG/M metagenome (GOLD analysis project Ga0209581, IMG submission 187160) | Surface soil microbial communities from Centralia Pennsylvania, which are recovering from an underground coalmine fire - Coalmine... | ecosystem: Environmental > Terrestrial > Soil > Unclassified ...
GAGCAAAGAGGGTAGGCTCTCCACTCAGGAAGAGGCCGAACTGGAGCGATATCTCGTCGTTGAGCACCTGGTACGATTGGCCAAAGCACACGCCTACAGGCAAGTCGCATCCTAGGCATGAGCCGTGTTGAACTGGGACTGTTACCATGAGCGAGCCGTCAGTCGAGGCGAGACCCCTGGTAGAAGAACTGCACAGTGGTGCAGCCCGCATTTTTGGGCACTCTGCGCATAGAAGGCGCGGGTGCCTGTTTGTTAAGGTCGTAAGTGCAATATGTCATGGTGGCGCTCTTTGTCATTGCCTGGTTTGAGCGCCCCGAAGACGCGCACAGACTTCGAGGGGAAGAGTAGGCACACCGCGAATCCGGCTCCAGAGAGCTGCGGTGCTGGGATGCAGCGCCGGATGGTGGGCAGAACAAGGACCCCAAGTCGCCACCCCAAAGGGATGGCCCCTCGACGGGACCAGACCGAGTAGATGTGGCCGGACGGCCTCCGTTATCACGGGCCGGGGTATCGGACGGCACTTCCATAGGCTCGTCCCGTACTCGCTAAGGCCGATGTCGCGAGGCGTCGGCGCATGATAGGGTGGTACCACGAGCTAACCCCTCGTCCCTCAGTGGACGAGGGGTTATTTGTTTTGGTTCTCATCTGCAGGAGGAGAGACAGGCCATGGGTCACAGGGTACTGATCGTGGAGTCCACGTTGCGCGAGGGCGAGCAGTTCGCCGGCGCACATTTCTCTTCCGCCGATAAGCAGGCCATCGCCTGCATCCTCGACCGCTTCGGCGTCCCCTATATCGAGGTCACCTCGCCGGCCGCCTCGCCGCGCGCCTTCGACGACGCGCGGATGCTGGTCTCGCTGGGGCTGCGGGCGCGCCTGCTGGCCCACGTCCGCTGCGTCCCGGCCGATGTCGAGCGCGCGCTGGAGGCGGGCGTACACGGGGTGAATCTCTACTTCGGCACCTCACCGCTGATGCGAGAGCACGGCCATCGGCGCGATGTCGAGGCCATCATCAGCGCGGCGCGCGACTGCATCAACCTGGTCAGGGCGGCAGGACGCGAGGTACGCTTCGGCTGCGAGGATGCCTTTCGCACGCCGGAGGCCGATATCCTGCGCGTCTGCACGGCGCTCGACGAGGCCGGCGTGGACCGCTTCAGCCTGGCCGATACGGTCGGTGTGGCCACACCGCGGCGCGTCGACGAGCTGGTGCGCCTGGTGCGCCGCAACGTGCGGGCCGAGATCGAGTTCCATGGGCATGACGACAGCGGTTGCGCCGTGGCCAACGCCCACGCGGCGGTCGAGGCCGGCGCGCGCTTCGTCGACACCTCCGTGCTGGGCATCGGCGAGCGCAACGGCATCTCCGCCCTCGGCGCGGTGATGGCGCGGCTGTACACCAGCGACCCCTCGCTGATCGAGGGCTATGCCTTGCCGTTGATCCCCGAGATCGACAGCCTGGTGGCCGGTATCATCGGCGTGGAGGTGCCCTTCAACGCCGCCATCAGCGGGCGGAACGCCTTCGCCCACGCCGCCGGCGCGCACACGGCCGCCGTGCTGCGCGACCCGCGCACCTACGAGGCTATCGACCCGGCGGCCTTCGGCCTCTCGCGCACCCTGCACCTAGGCCATCACCTGACCGGACGCCATGCCCTGGCCGGGCGAGCCGAGACGCTGGGGCTGTCGCTGGATGCCGAGGCCCTGACGCGCGCCACCTGGGCCATCAAAGAAGCGGCCGGCCAACGCCCGCTGGCCGACGCCGAGCTCGACCACATTTTGCGCAGCTACCATAACTCCGCCGGCGCATGCCGCTAACGCCAACCGAGATGTAGGAGGAAGACAGATGAGACAGGCCGACCAGGCAACCGAGAACCGGCAGCCCCAGACCCTCGCGGAGAAGATCCTCTCCCGCGCGGCCGGGCAGACGGCCGCCGCCGGCGACATGGTGGTGGTGGAGGTGGCCATGACCATGTCGCACGACTCCATCGTGGGCAGCGTCAACCGCGCCATGCAGGCCATGGGCACGACGCGGGTGCACGATCCCCAGCGCGTGGCGCTGTTCGTCGACCACGTGGCGCCGGCCTCCACCGTGCAGGTGGCCGAGAGCCAGGCCACGCTGCGCCGCTTCGCCCGCGAGCAGGGCATCGCCAACTTCTTCGACGCCGGGCGCGGCATCTGCCACCAGGTGATGATGGAGGAGCACCTGGTGACGCCGGGGACGGTGATCGTCGGCTCCGATTCGCACTCCACGCTCTACGGCTGCGTGGCCGCCTTCGGCACCGGCATGGGCTCGACCGACGTGGCCGTGGCCCTGGCCACCGGGCAGACCTGGCTGCGCGTGCCGGCGACCATCCGCGTCGATGCCTCGGGCACCCTGCCGCCCGGCGTCGGCGCCAAAGATATGGTCCTGCAACTGGCGGGCATCCTGGGCGCGGCGGGCGCCCGCTACATGGCCGTGGAGTTCGACCTGCCCGAGTCGGTGCCGCTGGCGGCGCGCATGACGCTGTGCGGCATGACTACCGAGATCGGCGCCAAGGCCGGCATGGTCATCCCCGACGCCGTCACCGCCGCCTATGCGCCGGTGCCGGACTGGCTGTACCCGGACCCGGATGCGCGCTACATACGGCGGGAAGCGGTCGATCTGGGCTCGCTTGAGCCGCTGGTGGCCGAGCCTGGGCACGTCGACCGCGTGGTGCCGGTCTCCGCGGCGCGCGACGTCGCGGTAGATGTCGTCTTCCTGGGCACCTGCACCAACGGACGCCTGGCCGACCTGCATGCCGCCGCCGAGATCCTGCGCGGCCACCGCGTGCATCCCGGCACGCGCATGATGGTGGTGCCGGCCTCGCACGAGGTGTTGCGCGAGGCGACGGCCGATGGCACCCTTTCCACGCTGCTCGACGCGGGCGTCACGCTCGGCACGCCGGGCTGCGGCCCCTGCATGGGCCGGCACATGGGCGTGCTGGCCGCCGGAGAGGTCTGCCTCTCCACCGGCAACCGCAATTTTGCCGGGCGCATGGGCTCGCCCGAGGCGCGCATCTACCTTGGATCACCGGAAGTCGCGGCCGCCACGGCGATTGCCGGGCGCATTGCCGCCCCAGCGGAGGTGCTGTAATGGGACGGATCTGGCTCTTTGGCGACGACATCGACACCGACCAGATAGTGCCGGGGCGCTACGCCCCGTATATGACCGGCGAGAGCCCGGTCAAGTATGCCTTCATCGAGTATCGGCCGGAGTTCGCCGGCTCGGTGCAACCGGGCGACGTGCTGGTGGCCGGCGACAACTTCGGCTGCGGCTCGTCGCGCGAGTACGCCACCGAGGCCCTGGTCGGCTGCGGCCTGTCGGCGATCATCGCGCGCTCCTTCGCCCGCATCTTCCAGCGCAACGCCGTCAACCTGGGCCTGCCCATCTTCGAGGCGCCGCTTGCCGACGTCGTGCCCGACGGCGCGGAGGCGGAGTTCTCCCTGGAAGCGGGTACCCTGGTGGTAAACGGCCAGACCCACCATCTGCCGCCGATCCCCGAGTTCCAGCGCGAGATCATCGCCGCCGGCGGCCTGATCCCCTACATCCGCCAGCACGGCCGCTTCCCCGGCACGCGGGCCTTGCAGGGGCTGGGGATCGCGCGGTGAGCACCCGCATCTGCGCCATCCCCGGCGACGGTATCGGGCGCGAGGTGGTGCCCGCCGCGATCGAGGTGCTGAAGGCGGCGGCGCCGTACCTTACCGTGGAGTGGGCGGAGGCGGGATTCGAGACCTTCCGGCGCACGGGATCGTCGCTGCCGGACGAGGCCCTGCGCCTGGCCGAGTCGGCGGCGGCAACCCTTTTCGGCGCGGTTAGCTCGCCGCTGCAGCCGGCGCCGGGATACGCCAGCACCATCCTGACCCTGCGGCGCCGCCTCGACCTGTATGCCTGCGTGCGGCCGGTGCGCGGCCTGCAACCGGGCTCCAACGTCGACCTGCTGATCGTGCGCGAGAACACGGAGGGGCTGTACGGCGGGGGCGAGGAGTCGGACGGCGAGCGGGCCGTAGCCCGCCGGGTCATCACCCGCGCGGCTTCCCGCCGCATCGCCGAGCTCGCCTTCCGGCTGGCGCGGCAGATGGGGCGCCGCCGTGTGACCATCGTGCACAAGGCCACGGTGCTGCCGAAGACCTGCGGCCTCTTCCGCGACAGCGTGCGCGAGGTGGCGCGGGAATATGGGGAGATCGCGGTGGACGAGATGCTGGTCGATAACGCGGCCCTGCAGCTCGCCGCCCACCCGGAGACGTTCGACGTGGTGGTGACCACCAACCTGTTCGGCGACATCCTCTCCGACGTGGCGGCCTTGCATGCCGGCGGCCTGGGTCTGGCGCCCTCGGCCAACATCGGCGACCGCACCGCCGTCTTCGAGCCGGTGCACGGCTCGGCGCCGGACATCGCGGGCCGGGGCATCGCCAACCCGATGGCGGCGATGCTGGCCGGGGCCATGCTGCTCGATTACCTCGGCGATGCGGTTGCTGCGCAGGCGGTGCGCGAGGCCGCCTCCGCCACGCTGGCCGCGGGCATCGCCACGCCGGACCTGGGCGGAACGGCGGGCACCCGCGAGATCACCCGGGCGGTGCTCGACCGGCTCGCTGCCCCCGCCAGGCTCTAGAGCCTGTTATGAACTTTGTATATGGCACGCTGCTGTGTATGAAAGGCAACATGACTCGCATGTAGACGAAATAATTAGTGTACATTGACGAACGGCTGCTCGCCATGCGTCGCAGAGCCGAATGCTAGCCAGGCTCCTCACGGCACATATTCGTCACATCCGCAAAAGTGCATGACAGGCTCTAGTGTCGCTGCCCACAGAGAGCGATGCGCGCCCGCGAAGCGAGAGGGACACTCGGGCAACGCAACACCAATAACGAGGATCTGCCGGTAGCTTTCCTTCATCACGAATCTGCATGTTTATCCGGCGCTGATGTCCGTCCCTTGTATGCCCGTCCGCGATCAGTGCCGCCTCGTCCTTCCTCCGAATGGGTGAGGGGTGCTGCTTTCACGCATAGTGCCGATGCTAATAAAGTGATATCGCATGTACATGCTGCTGCGGTTAACGCTACGCGCCTGTCAGATAGCACAATAGCGGCAGGCTAGCAGCATGGCTCGGATCCTGACGCCGTCGTGGTTCATGTAGACGGCGCCCCCGCCGGGCTTGTGCGCATCAGGTGCTCCTTGAACTCCTGGCCAACACTGTCGCCATTCGGTGTGCGTCGATGAGGGGGGAGACAAGGGTTCCTGCGATTTGGGGTCATTTATGCCCCCGATCTCACGCATGTTCCTCGGTCTTAGCAGGCGCCGATGTGCATCGAACGGTGCGTGCGACTCTTCCCTCCATTGCATCACGCATCGTCCAGGGCCCCCTCACGCTCCGTACTCCTCAGCCGTAGACCGGCCGTGCCGTACCGCCCACGTACATATCCCGATCAGCCGGGACCCTGGCCCCATGCAACCGGGACACCGGGCGGTCTATGCTGGCCTCGGCGGCTGAGAGAACAGGCCGCGCCGTCATAAGTAGACGGACTATACAGAACGCACAGAAAAGGAAGGACCTGCACGATGTCTCCACTGTCTGTCGCCCGCATCGCTCGGCACGCCCTGACCGGCACACTCCTCGTCGCCGGACTCACCGTGGGCCTGCCACGCACCGCCCACGCGGCCAGCGCCCCACCGGCCCTCCGCACCCTGACCGTCACCGCGACCCACCTCGCCTTTCCCACGCGCCTATCGGCCGGCCTGCTGGCCCTCCGGGTCATCGGTGCGGCCCACGATGGCCTGTCCCTGAGCGTCGCACGGGTCCATCCCGGTGTGCGCTGGGCCACGGTCGAGGCTGCGAGTGCCCGCGGCGACCTCCAACGCCTGAGCCGCATCGTGACCTTCCTGGGCGGCGTCGGAGTCCCGCCCCAGCACACGGGCACCGTCGTGGTCGACCTCCGCACGCCTGGCCAGTATGGCGTGCATCTCCAACAGGGCGACCACGACCCGGGCCGTGACCTTCTCTTCACCGTGACCCCGGCTGGCCCGTCGGCGGCCACCGTGGCCGCGGCACGGGTCCACGTCACGTTGGCGGGCACGCGCTTGGTGGGCCTCCCTCCCTCCCTGCCGGCCGGGACGACGACGTTCCAGGTCCGCAACACGAGCTCCGGGCTGCGGGACATGGTGCTCTTCCGCCTCGATCCTGGCAAGACGCTGCAGGACATGAAGGCGGCGATCAAGGAGGCGCAACAGACCCATCAGGACCCGTCCTGGGCGCACGACGCGGGCGATGCCGATCTGCTCTCGGCCCAGCAGACCGCCTGGGTGACCCTCACCCTCGTTCCCGGCACCTACGTGGCCTTCTGTCCGCTGTCCGACCCGCAGAACGGTGGCGAGCCGTTCGCCCTCGAGGGCATGCTCACGGCCGTCACCGTCTCCTGACCCTGTTGGCGCCATGTTCCTCAGCGGGTTACCGTGCGGTCTGACCCGCTGTGGCACGGCTCCTGGGGCCAGCACTCCTCCCTCCCCGAGCCATCGTCGGGTGTGCTTACCCGTGGACCACGCGGCGGCCACGCAGACCGTCGCCCTGATCGCTACTGTCGCGCATCACCAGCATTGTAGGAGAGAGCAGCATGAACACCCGTCACTGGGATCGCCTCACCGCGTGGTCCGCGCTCGCGGCCGTCGGACTCGCCGTGGCCGCCCTGGCCAACTGGGGCAATCCGCAGCCCGACGATCCCATCCGCCAAACGATCCGCCTCTACGTGGCACACCAACACCAGATGATGCGCAGCCAATTCTTCTTCGTGCTCTTCGGCCTCGCCGTCCTGACTTTCGCCGCCGGCCTGCACGCGATCCTGCAGCGCGGCGCGGACGAACCGTACGTCTTGCCGACGTTTGCCGTCGGCGCCGCGGTGCTGAACGCGGTCTGGATGATGCTGTGGGCGGCCGTCAACGGGGGGCTGGCACTCGTCGCCGGTCAGGTGTCCCCCAGCGAGGTCCGCCTGCTTGTGGGCGTCGAGAGTGCGGTGGATGTCTTCACCGGTTTGTCCTTCGGTCTGGTCGCCCTGACGGCCGCCCTCGCGTTGCGCGAGACCCAGGTGCTCGCGCGCTGGATCGCGTGGGTCGGGGTGGTGAGCGGGGCGCTCGCCATCGGCGGCGACGCCGTCATCCTGGACCCGACGGGGACTGGACCGCTGGGCAATGTGGGACTGCTCGGTTTTCTGGGCCAGCTCCTCTTTCTCGTCTGGTTGCTCATCGTTGGCGTGAGCCTCCTGCGCCGGTCCCCGGCACCGGCCGGGTCGCGGGGGACAGCCAGGCGCGCCGAGCGCGTGCCCCTATCGTCACGCTAGAGGGTGCGGGTCAGAGACACAGTGTGCGCGCACGGGACCGCGCCGGCGCGCCACGAGAGTCGGGGGAGCATCTTGTTCTCCCGTGCGACGAAGGGGTACGCTAGTGGCGAGGGGCGCGGCGAGCGGTTCGGGGAAGCCGATAGGAGGGCTGCACGACGGCGCCGCCGCGCCGCAGAAGCAGGAGGTGACGCGTGATCCTGGCCGAGCGACTCCGCCCCCGTCGTGAGGCGACGCGGGCACAGGGGCAGGGGCGTGTGGCGCTCCCGCCCGTCACCCTGCGTGGCGCCGTGCTCCACAGCGTACGCACCGTCTGGATCATCATGGCCGTGGCCGGAGTGGTCATCTGGCTCGTCGAGGCTCCGCTGTTCTACCATGCCGCCTTGCAGTTGCAGAACACCAATGGGATGGTCCAGCTCCAGCCGGCGCAGTGGCGCCTTGGCCTGCACCGACTGGGTCTGGCGCCGTCCGTCTATGCGGTGCTGGCACTGCTCACGCTGTCCCTGATGACCTGGAGCATGGTCCTGACCGGCCTGGTGATCTTCCTGCGCCGCTCGACCGAGGCGCTCGCGCTGCTCGTCTCGGGCACGTTCGTGACCTTCGGGGTGGGGATCATGACCGCCTATGCCGGTGGCCCGGCCCTGATCCGGGCCCACCCTGAGGTGGCGCTGCCCCTGCACGTGTACCTGAGCCTGGCAGCCTTTTCGTACTACGCCCTCTTCGTGCTCCCGCTGCTCTTCCCCGACGGCCGCTTCGTGCCGCGCTGGAGCGGGTGGCTCGCGGGCGCCTTCACCCTCCTGGCCATCGCGGGGACGCTGGCGCCGGGCTCGGCCCTCGATCAGCAGAGCTGGCCGGCGTGGCTCGCTGCCCCGCTCAACGTCCTGTGGTTCGGGACTGTGCTCCTCACGCCGGTGTACCGCTACCGGCGCGTCTCAGACCCAGCGCAGCGGCAGCAGACCAAGTGGGTGTTGTTCGGGCTCGTGGTCAGTTTGGGGGTCTTCCTCGCTGTGGGTGCAGTGCAGAGCCTGGTGCCCGGGCTCACGGCCACGCCGGAGCGCGCCGTCCTGGTAGCCTTGGTGGGCAGCACGCTGGCCTTTGGGGGCTTGACGCTGCTGCCGCTGAGCTTCGCCGTCGCCATCCTGCGCTACCACCTGTGGGACATCGACCTCATCCTCAACCGCACCCTGGTGTACGGGGCGCTCACCGCCAGCGTGATCGGCCTCTACGTCTTAATCGTCGCCGTCATCGGTGCCCTCGTCCAGACGCCGGGATCGGGGCCGAGCGGGGGCGTGCTCTCGCTCCTGGCGACCATCGTGGTGGCGCTCATGGCCCATCCGTGGCGCGTCCGTCTGCAGCGTGGCGTGAATCGGCTGCTATATGGGGACCGCGACGAACCGTATGCCGTCATTGCGCGCCTGGGGCGGCAGTTAGAGGGGACGCTGGCGCCCGATGCGGTCCTCCCGGCCATCGTCCAGACCGTGGCGCAGGCCCTCAAGCTGCCCTATGCCGCCATCGCCGTGCAGCAGGACGGAACGGTCAAGCTGGCCGCCGCCGTCGGCACGCCGATGGGTCCACCGCTGCGCCTCCCGCTGGTGTATCAGGGCGAGACCGTCGGCGAGTTGCACCTCGGACCCCGCCCCGGTGAGAGCGCCTTCTCGGCCGCCGACCGCCACCTGCTGGAGGACCTGGCGCGGCAGGCCGGAGTCGCCGCCTCCGCGGTGCGCCTCACTGCCGCCCTGCAGCGCTCGCGCGAGCGCCTGGTGACGGCGCGCGAAGAGGAGCGGCGACGCCTGCGGCGCGACCTGCACGACGGGCTGGGGCCGGCACTGGCCAGCGTGGCCTTGATGGCCGACGCCGCCCGGAACCTGCTGGCGCGGGATCCAGACGCGGCCGCCGCTCTCCTTGCCGACCTGAAGGCCGAAGCCCAGGCGGCCACAGCCGAGATCCGCCGCGTGGTCTACGAGCTGCGCCCGCCCGCCCTGGACGAGTTGGGCCTGGTGCCGGCGCTGCAGGAGCAGGCGGCGCAGTACGGCCCGAGCGGGCTGCACGTCACGGTCGTGGCGCCGGAGCCACTGCCGCCCCTGCCCGCCGCGGTGGAGGTGGCAGCCTATCGCATCGCCACGGAGGCACTGACCAACGTGCTGCGCCACGCCCGGGCGCGGGCCTGCACGGTGCGGCTCGACGTGGCTGACGGCCTGCAGCTTGAGATCGCCGACGATGGGTGCGGGTTGTGTGGCGCGCGGGCCGGCGTGGGCCGCACCGCCATGCGGGAGCGAGCAGAAGAACTGGGGGGCTGGTGCGTGGTCGAGCCGCGGCTGGAGGGCGGCACGCGCGTCCGGGCCTACCTGCCATGGGCCGCGCGCATGCCGGGAGGTGCCGCATGACCACCGCGAAGACACCAGAGACGCTGCGCATCCTGATCGCCGACGACCACCCCGTCTTCCGCTACGGGATGAAGGCGCTGCTCCACTCGGTCGCGGGCCTGGAGGTGGTGGGCGAGGCGGCGACAGGGGAGGAGGCCATCGCGGCGGCCCAGTCGCTCCAGCCGGACGTGGTCCTGATGGACGTCAAGATGCCGGGGACGGGCGGCATTGAGGCGACGCGGCGCATCGTGCAGGCCCAGCCGGAGGTCGGCATCGTCGTGGTCACGATGCTGGAGGAGGACGACGCCGTCTTTGCCGCGATGCGGGCGGGGGCACGGGGCTACCTGGTCAAGGGGGCCGATCAGGAGGAGGTGCTGCGGGCCATCCGCGCGGTGGCGAGCGGGGAGGCGCTCTTCGGTCAGGCCATTGCCCGGCGGGTGATGCACTTCTTCGCCGCCCCGCGGGAGGCGGCAGCGCGCACGGCGTTCCCCGAGTTAACCGAGCGGGAGCGGGAGATTCTGCTCCTGGTGGCAGAGGGGCGCAGCAACACGCAGATCGCCCAGCGCCTGCTCCTGAGCGAGAAGACGGTGCGCAATCACATCTCGACCATCTTCAACAAACTGCAGGTGCCCGACCGCGCGGAGGCAATTGTACGTGCCCGCGAGGCCGGCCTGGGCAGCGAGCGCGCCGAGGGCGCCGTGGACCACTGACCGGGCTCCGCAGCGCGGTGCTGTACGCCTCGCGACGGCCGCAACGGTCTCTCGCGGTATCCAGGCACTGTCACAGGAGAGAGGCGCGCCGCGCGGCACCAGCGCGATCGTCATCTGCGTGCGTCATCTCGCCGCCGAACAGCGCGATCTAGCAACATGTCTCACTGAAGGCAGAGACGGCCGCGGTCGGCACAGGGCCGACGGCCAGTGGCGGCACATGCCGGGCGCCGATGACGCGCAGGATCGTTGGACACACGGGCAAGCGGCACCGTCCAGTGTGTTCCCTACCTCTGCGTCTCGCAGGTAGTGCGCCGAAGAAGCCCGGCCTCTCCTGGCACACGGCGGCCCTGTCCCGGCTGCGGCGGGACACTTTGTCCTGGTCACATCAGGACGCCCGCCACTTCTCGACAGGACACGCCGTCCCCTATGCTCGGACTAGATGCGGCGCAGGGCGGGTGGGTGCCGGCCCGGAACGCGCGCCGCATGCGAGGCCAGGCCGTTGCCCGGTCTCATCCTGGAGTCGGTGCAGGGGGCGCCTGCACAGGAGGGGGTGCATCATGTCATCCACGACATTCGCGCGCTGGAGTGGAGGGGCACTGTTCGCCAGTGGTCCCGTTGGTGTGGTCGACGCGCTGCTCACCGGCCTGTTGTATCCCGGCCACCGGGCGACGGCCCACCAAATCCTGAGTGTGCCCTGGATGCTGGGCGCGGGCCTGTACCTCGCGGCCTTCCTGCTCCTGGCCCTGGGCCTGCCCGCGCTGTATCGCCAGTGGGCCGCGCCCGCGGGCGGCTGGGGGGTCGCTGGCTTCGTCCTCACCGTCCTTGGCGTGGTGATCGGTGGCCTGGCCGTCGGGCTGATCCAGCTCACCCTGATCCCGCAGGCTCAGGCCGACCCCCACGCCTTCCCCCTCGGGTCGCAGCCGGACCAGGCCGCCACGCTGCTGTTTGTGACGATCCCGGTGCTGCTCCTCGCCGGCGGCGCCCTCATGGTCGGAGGAGCGGGCCTGCGGAACCGGCTGTCTCCGCGGGAGGCCACTGCTCTCCTTCTAGGGAGCGGGATTATCGCCCTGATCTCCCTCGTCGTGCCTGCGGGCCTTGAGAACGTCCTCGATCCGCTCTGGAATGGGTTCTACTTCCTGGCCCTGGGGTGGTGTGGCCGCGCGGTTGTCGCCTCCCACACAGACCGTGTGCGCGCCGCGGACCGGGTCGCGCCCGTCGCTCATCCACACGCGGACGCCTGATGCTATGCTGATGGTGCTGGTGGAGGGAGCGCCGGTGGCAAAGCCGGCCGCGTCCGCGGGTGGCGCTGATTGCGTCCAACAAGAGGGTCTGCCGCGGGTGGCCGGCCGAGCCCCAGTGGGCCGCGGCCGCGCGGCGCCAATGGAGGTGGTGGATGGATTGGAGACGCGCAGATGTGTCGCTCGGGCGACCGCTCCAGTCTGCAAGCGCGACACACCTCCAGCGGGGCGCGCTGATCGTGGCACGGGTGGCCTGGGGCCTCGCCGCCGCGCTGGTCCTGGCGCTCTTCCTGGCCAGCCTGCCCCCCTACCTGGCGCATCTGCAGACCATCTGCCTGCACCCGCCCTGCCTGGCGCAGCAGCTCACCCCACGCAGCGCCCACGCGCTCCAGGACGCGGGCCTCACCGTCGCGACCTACGCGGCGCTCGCGGCGGCTCTGACCCTCGGCGCCGCGGTGGTCTGGCTCCTTCTGGGAGGGCTGCTGCTCTGGCGCCGGTCCGACGATGGGATGGCCGTGTTGGTCGCCTTCCTGCTCGTGGTCGGCGGGGCGAGCAACGGGCTCAACCCCAGCTCCGCCCCGAGCCCGGTGAGCGGGACGACCCCCGCCAACCTGCTGACCTTCCTCTTTAGCGTGGCCATCGTGGTGGTGTTCGCGCTCTTCCCCAGCGGGCGCTTCGTCCCGCACTGGGCCCGCTGGCTGATCCCCGCCTTCCTCCTCAACAGCGTCCCCTATACGCTGTTCCCCGGCTGGTATGCCCGCCTGCCGGGCTGGATCAGCGCCCTCGGCCTGCTCGACTTCGTCGGCTGCATCCTCCTGTTAGTCCTGGCCCAGGTCTATCGCTATCGGCGTGTGTCCACCGCGCTCCAGCGCCAGCAGACCAGGTGGATCCTCGTCACCTTCGGTGCCGGCGTCGCCCTGCTGCTGGGCGGCAGCCTTCTGGAGCGCCTCATCCCCTCCCTGGCCGGCTCGCTCTACGATCCGGTCCTGGCCTCTGTGAACGCGCTGGGCTCCCTGCTCTTCCCGCTGGCGTTGGTCGTGGCGATCCTGCGCTATCGGCTGTGGGACATCGACCTCCTCATCAACCGCACGCTGGTCTACGGCGCGCTGACGGCCAGCGTGGCGGGCCTCTATATCCTCGTCGTCGGCTATCTGGGCGCCCTCTTCCGCACGGGAGGCAACCTGCTGGTCTCGCTGCTGGCCACCGGGATCGTGGCCGTGCTCTTTCAGCCGCTGCGCGGGTGGCTCCAACGGAGTGTGAACCGCCTGCTGTACGGGCAGCGCGATGAGCCGTATGCCGTGGTCGCCCGCCTGGGGCGGCGGCTGGAGAGCGCGCTGGCCCCCGAGGCGGTGCTGCCCACGATGGTGGACACCGTGGCGCAGGCGCTCAAGCTGCCCTACGTGGCCATCCTACTCCAACGCGGCGCTGAGGCCGAGACCGCGGCGATCTATGGCACGCCGGTGGACCAGCCGGTCGTGCTCCCGCTGACCTATCACTCCGAGGTAGTGGGTCAGCTTGCGCTCGGGCCGCGCCGGCGGGGCGACGCGTTCAGCCCGGCGGACCAGCGCCTGTTGGAGGATCTGGCGCGGCAGCTGGCTCCGGCGGCGCACGCCGTGCGCCTGAGCGCGGACCTGCAGCGCTCGCGGGAGCGGGTGGTGACGGCGCGCGAGGAGGAGCGGCGCCGGCTGCGCCGCGACCTGCACGACGGTCTGGGCCCGGCGCTGGGGAGCCTGATCCTGCAACTCGACACGGCCCGGGCCCTGCTCACGCGCGATCCGGCGGCGGGGGATGCGTTGCTGGTCGACCTCAAGGGCCAGGTCCAGGCAGCCCTGGACGATATCCGGCGCCTAGTCTATGCGCTGCGGCCACCGACGCTCGACGACCTCGGGTTGGTCAGCGCTTTGCGGGAGCAGGTGGCCCGGTGCCACCAGCCAGGCCTGGCCATCACCCTGCACGCGCCGGCGCCCCTCCCGGCCCTCCCAGCCGCGATCGAGGGGGCGCTCTATCGTATCGCCCAGGAAGCGCTGACCAACGTGGTGCGCCATGCCGGCGCGTCCACCTGTGTGGTCTCCCTGGACGTCACGCATGAGGCCCGGCTGGAGGTCCGTGACGACGGGCGCGGACTGCCCGCGCACTGGCGCACGGGCGTGGGCATGGCCGCGATGCGCGAACGGGCCGCGGAACTGGGGGGCACCTGTTTGATTGAGCCGGGCGTGGGGGGCGGGACGCGCGTCGTCGTGCGCCTGCCGCTCCCCCCGGTATCACAGGAGGAGGCCGATGGACACACCGCGGGACCGGCCGCTGCGCGTGCTAATTGCTGACGACCATCCGCTGTTCCGCCAGGGCCTGCGCGGGGCGCTCACCGTGGCGGAGGGGATCGCGGTGGTCGGCGAGGCGGCGACGGGCGAGGAGGTGATCGACCTTGCCGAGCACGTGCAGCCGGACGTCATCTTGATGGACCTCACGATGCCGGGCCTGAACGGGATCGAGGCGACCCGGCGCATCCTGGACAGCCAGCCGCAGATCGGCATCGTGGTGCTCACCATGTATGACGACGACGCCTCGGTCTTCGCCGCGATGCGGGCGGGGGCGCGGGGCTACCTGCTCAAAGGGGCCGATCAGACGGAGGTGCTGCGCGCCATCCAGGCGGCCGGCAGCGGCGAAGCCCTCTTCAGTCCGGCGATCGCGGGCCGTTTGATCCAGTACTTCGCGACGCTGGAGACGAGCGGTCGCCCCGCCTTTCCAGAGTTGACCGAGCGGGAACGCGAGGTGCTCGCCTGGCTGGCGCAGGGCTACACGAACGCGGCGATTGCCCAGCGGCTGGTGCTCAGTCCTAAGACCGTGCGCAACCACGTCTCCACGATCTTGAGCAAGTTGCAGGTCGCCAGCCGCGCGGACGCGATGCTGCGGGCACGCGAGGCGGGGTTAGGACGCGAGTGAGCGGCCAGCGCGCCGGTGGCCATTGACGTTGCTTGTCTTGACGCGCGGCCAGTCCGACGCGATCACGCAGGTAGCAGGCGACGCTTTCGTGCGCATGTTCCTGCATCCCGTCGGTCACATCGCAGGACCTTCACAGCGCCACGCGCGGCCCTCTCCCGCAGCATCATCCGCTGTGCCGTTCGCGCGGCGTGCATGTCGTGAATGAGCATCACTATCTTTCACGGGATGGGGCTGAGCGTCTAACCTGTCATGCGGATGCGGAAACGCGTGTGGGCCAGCACAGCGCCGTTCCACCCCGCATGTGCGGGCCGTACCACTGGTATACTATGGAGGTAAGGAGTCGCGCGGCGTTGCCCTAGCAGCTTTTTATGCCCAGCAACGCCCCCTCCGCACGGGTCGTGTTGGCGCGGGCGCTCTGCGGCCCGGCCCCTAGGACCTAGGACGCGCCCGAGAAAAGTGCGGCGCGGCGCACGGGCTCCGTAACCGCAGCGCGGGGAGGAAGCATGGCCACCCTGGATCGAGGGAGGGGCACCGTGCTGGTGACGGGCGCCACCGGCTACGTCGGCGGGCGTCTGGTGCCCCGCCTGCTCGCTGCGGGCTATCGCGTCCGCGTGCTGGTGCGCGACCCGCAGCGGCTGCGGGGACGCTCCTGGAGGGACGATGTCGAGGTCGTGCCGGGTGATGTGCGCGATTCCGCCACCTTGCCGGCCGCGCTCGCCGGCATTTCCACCGCCTACTACCTGATCCATAGTCTGCACGGCGGGGCAGGCTTCCATGAGCGCGACCTGGACGCCGCGCGCCAGTTTAGCAGCGCTGCGGCCGTGGCCGGCGTGCAGCGCCTCATCTACCTGGGTGGCCTGGGCGACCCCACTGATGCGCTCTCACCCCACCTGCGCTCGCGCCAGCAGACCGGCGCGGCCTTGCACGCGGGCGGCGTGCCGGTGACCGAGTTCCGCGCCGCCGTGATCGTGGGCGCGGGCAGCACCTCTTTTGAGCTGATCCGCCACCTGACCGAGCGGCTACCCGTGATGATCTGCCCGCGCTGGGTGTTTAGTCGTGTGCAGCCCATTGCCATCGCCGATGTCCTGGACTACCTGGTCGCGGCCCTCGACGCGCCCGCGAGCACAGGCCAGCTCATCGAGATTGGCGGGGCGGATGTGCTGACCTACGGCGCGATGATGCTGGGCTATGCGCGCGTGCGGGGGCTGCGGCGCTGGCTGCTGCCGGTGCCCGTGCTGACGCCGCGGCTGTCCTCGTACTGGGTCCATTGGGTCACCCCGATTCCGACCGCCCTCGCCGCGCCGCTGATTGAAGGACTGCGCAACGACGTGATCGTGCGGGATGCCGGGGCACAGCGCCTTTTCCCCGATCTCCACCCCATGGACTATCAGACCGCCGTCGCCGCGGCGGTGGCACAACTGGAGACGGGGCAGGTCGACACGACCTGGAGCGACGCGCTGTCGAGCAGTCAAGGGGCGCGCGCAGCGGTCGTGCTCACCACCGAGGCCGGCCTGATGATAGAGCGACGACAGCGGACCGTGCGGGCGTCTCCGGAGACAGTGTATGGCGTGTTTACCAGCCTGGGCGGACGGCATGGCTGGCTGTATGCCAATGGCCTGTGGCGGTTGCGCGGCCTGCTGGATCGGCTGGTAGGGGGCGTCGGAATGCGGCGGGGGCGGCGGGATGCGACCAAGGTGCGCGTGGGCGACGCCCTAGACTTCTGGCGGGTCGAGGCCGTCGAGCCAGGGCACCTGCTGCGCTTGCGGGCGGAAATGAAGGTGCCTGGTCGGGCCTGGTTGCAGTTTGAGGCGACCCCGCGCTCCACGGGAGGCACCGCGCTGGTGCAAACGGCCCTGTTCGCGCCCAAGGGCGTCTGGGGGCTGCTCTACTGGTATGGGCTCTATCCCGTCCATGGGTTGATCTTCGCTGGCTTGGTCGCCGCGGTCGCTCGGCACGCCGAAGCGCGAGCGCGGGCTGGCCAGTGATCAAGGGCTCTAGATTGACCGCACCGAGAGCACGGCCCGTGCCCGGACGTGGCAGGGATCGCGTCACAGCGCCACGACCTCGTCTGCGGCCACGACGTCGGTGACGTTCAGAGAGGAGTGACACCATATGAGCAGCGAGATGCTCATGGATCTACGCGCGCTTATCAGTGCCATCGTCGTGTGTGAAGGAGCCGGGGGCGTGGGCGCGCTCGTCACCGGGCCCGCCGTCCGGACCTGGTATCCCGGGCTGCGCAAACCGGCGTTCAATCCCCCGTCGTGGATCTTTGCCCCGGTGTGGACCGTGCTCTACCTGCTGATGGGCGTCTCCCTGTTTCTCACCTGGCGTCGGAGATCGCTGGAGGCGCGGGCGGCCCCGGCGCTGCGGATCTTCACGCTCCAATTGCTCCTGAACGCCCTGTGGTCGATGCTCTTCTTCGGCCTCAAATCGCCGCGTTTTGCCTTCATGGACATCGTGATCTTGTGGGCGGCCATCATCCTGACGATCCGCGCGATGTACCGCGTATCACGGGTAGGCGCCCTGCTGTTGTTGCCGTATCTCGTCTGGGTCAGCTTTGCGGGCCTCTTGAACCTGGCGATCTGGCGCCTCAATGCGTGACGGCCGTGCTCTCACGCGCCGCAGGGCCGGGTTCTCGGGCATGTCGCTGGTGAGGCGCGGGTGTGGAGACGAGGAGGACGATGATGTCCGCTGTCCTGGCCAAAAAGCCCATCCGCGGTGGCAATGCGCTCCTGGCAGGCGCTGCGACGTAGATCTGGAATCAGCGTGGCGCCTGACTACCTGCCACAGTGTACTGGTAACCTGACTACGCCGCGATCGTGCATAAACGTGCACCAGCGTGGCAGGCAACTGACGCCTACACCGCAAGTCTCAGATTCAAGACGTGGCAACTTATCGCACATCCCGACGTATGCCATGCCCTCAAATCAATCATTGTTTGCCGGCGGCCAGGGGTGCCAGACGGGACGACATTACCGCTGCGCAGTCATGGTGCTCCTGTTGGCTGACTTCAGACTACGACTGGGCCGGTTGCTTCGGACAGTGCCGTTCCCAAGTGTGGCCATGGCGATGTGCAACCCGCGTGACCCACTATATGCTTCCAGATAGATAGGGCGTCATGGAGACCACTTTCAGGCGCGATCCTTTCCGCGGATTCATCTTGGACGCATTTAGATGCCTGGACAGCGTCGCGGTCCTTTAAGTCGTGATGCGGTAGCGTTGATCTTCGCGACGCTGGCCGCGACCGGCGTCGACTACTTGCACGTCACCTCGCGTGACGCCACCGTGCCGGCTTTTGGCGGCGACGCGGGTCCCACGCTGGCGGGCCTGACCACGCGTTACGGCGGCGTGCCGGTTATTGCCACCGGCAAACTGGCCGATCCGGAGAAGGCCGAACGGCTGATCCGTAGCGGTGACGCCACGATGGTCGCGCCGGCGAAGGGCGCCCTGGCGAACATGGTCTGGCCACACTGAGTCGAGCAGGGGCGCGCGCTGGCTCCCTTTACGCCGGCGGCTCTATCCCGGTTGCACAGCCTGTAGATGTTACCCTGAGCGGCCCTTTAGTAGCCGCTCGGGGTTTTGCATTCGAAGTGCGAGACAAGTTGATGCGTCTGCTTCTCCGAGCACTTGGGGCAGGCCGGCGGATCCTCTTTGAGGTGGTCGTAGTCTTTCATGGGGACGTTCACTTGAAAGCGTTCGCCACAAGCGGAGCACTCATATTCGTAGACGGCCATGTGTCAGACTCCTTTCCACCTTCAATAAACACCCTCCAACCCGGTGCGTCAAGAGTGCGCCGCGATGCCCGATAATGGCGATGTACCGGTGCGCTCACTGGGAAGGACTCCGAGGAGGGAGACATGGAGACAGAGCATGGAACACGGCCGCGCGCCCTGATAACCGGGGCCTCGGCGGGCATTGGCGCAACCTTCGCCGAGCGCCTGGCGCGGGACAACTACGACCTCGTCGTCGTCGCGCGGCGCCGTGAGCGGCTCGACGCCCTGGCGCGGCAATTGGAGCACGCCCACCGTGTGGCCGTGCAGGTCCTGGTCGCCGATCTCACGCAGCCCGACGACCTGCGCCGGGTCGAGCAGCAGATTGCGGACGATCAGTCCCTGGATCTGCTGATCAACAACGCAGGCTTTCCCGGCTATATGCCTTTTATCGAGCTCGATCCCGACCGCGCCGAAGAGCTTATTCGCCTGCACGTCGTCGCGACCACGCGCCTGGCGCGCGCCGCCCTGCCCGGTATGGTTGCACGCGGTCGCGGCGCCATCGTCAACGTGGCCTCCATGCTGGCGTTTTCGGCCCCCGTCCCCGGCGGCGCCGCGCCGCTGCCCAAGCGGGTCGTCTATGCCGCCTGCAAGGCCTACATCGTCGCCTTCTCCGAGTTGCTGCATCACGAGTTGGAGGGAAGCGGGGTGCGGGTGCAGGCGCTCTGCCCCGGCCTGGTCGGGGGCACCGAGTTCTTCGACGGCGTCCCCGGCTTCGACCGCTCGCGGCTGGCGCAGGCCGGCGTGATGCCCGAGGACGTGGTGACGGCCTCGCTGGCCGGCCTGCGGCTGGGGGAGGTCATCTGCGCGCCGGGACTGGACGATGTCGCCCTGATCGAGCAGTTCCGCGCCAGCGAGCAGCAACTGGTGGCGCGCGGCGCACGAGGGGCGCTTGCCGCGCGATATACCGCGACATAATCACAAATCCGCATGGCCGTGATCGCGCTCCAGCCCGTTGTTCGAGTACTTCGACGTGCGGTGCCCAGCGCGGGCGGATAACAGGCGGCTTTGTCGGTCGTCACCCGCTGCGGTCGCGGTGCGCCGCTCTTGCGGCAACGGAACCTTTCCTGGCCCACCTCCCTATACCGGGCCGCTTTCCCCGGGCTGCGGGCCAGCCCCTTGACTCGCAGCCCTCGCCGCGGCGCAGACGCGCTACATCGGATCGGCACGACGCCGTTGCCGAGGATGACTCGCGCGTCTGCCACCTCCTAGCCCTTCAACGATCCCTGCAGCAGCGCGGCGACGAAGTGGCGTTGGAAGAGGACGAAGACGATGATCGTCGGCGCCAGGATGAGGAGAGACCCCGCCGACAAGAGCGGGATGTCGGTGCCCCACTGTCCCTGGAAGGCGCCGAGCGCCCCGGCCATCGTCCGCTCCAGCGGATCGTCGACGAGCACGATCGGGAGCAGGAATTGGTTCCACGTCCAGACGGTCATCAGGATCCCGAGCGAGGACACGGCCGGGCGCGCGAGCGGGACGTGGACGCGCCAGAATAACTGCCAGGTCGTCGCTCCGTCGACACGCGCCGCCTCCGAGAGCTCTTGCGGCACATTCAGGAAATGGGCGCGCATCCAGAAGACGCCGAACGGCATGAAGAGACCGATCAGTGGCAGGATGATCGCCCAGCGCGTGTTCAACAGGCCCATGCCCCGAATCTCATAGTAGATGGGGACGATGACGCCCTCGAAGGGCAACGTCAGACCGAGGAGGAAGAGCAGAAAGACCAGCCGGCCGCCCCGTATCTTGAGCTGACCGAGCGCGAAGCCCGCCATCATGGCGATCACGACCGACATAGGGACCACGGCGATCACGATCAGCGCGCTCGACCCGAAGATCGCGCCCATGTTGGCGGCCTGGAAGGCCGCGCCGAAGTTGCCCCATTGCGGCTGCGACGGCCAATCCAGGCCGTTGGGGTACGTCCCCGACTGATGGAGGGCCGTCGTGAACATGCTGGCGAACGGCAGCAGGATGAGGGCCATCAGGAGGACGAGCAGCGCGCCTCCCAGCACCGTGGTCCGGCGGGCGACGATCACGAGTCGCTCCCTTTCCGGGTCAGCCACTGGATCGGCAAGATGCAGACGAGCACGAGCACCATCAGCACCACGGCGAGGGCCGAGGCCAGGCCGACCTCGCGATTGAAGAAGGCCAGCTGGTAGATCATGAGGCCGGGAACCATTGTCGCGTTCCCGGGTCCGCCGCGCGTCGAGATGTAGACGATGTCGAAGGCCGACAGCGCGGCGATGACGGTGACGGTCACGCAGACGCCGATCTCCTGGCGCAGGCCCGGCAGGGTGACCGCGACGAACTCCCGTACCGCGCCGGCTCCGTCGAGTTGCGCCGCCTCGTAGAGCGCCGGGTCGATCTTGCTCATGCCGGTGAGCAAGAGGACGGTACAGAGGCCGAGCAGCACCCAGGCGCCAATCATGCCGACCGCCGGCAGCGCCGTCCCGAAATCGCCCAGCCACGCCCTCGTCACGCCGCCGAAGCCGATCGCGGAGAGGGCCTGGTTGACGACGCCCGACGTCGAGAGCACCCAACTCCAGGCAATGCCGGCCGCGACGAGCGGGACGACCTGCGGCAGGAACAGCACGGTGCGCGCTGCCGCGCTCAGGCGGCGTGGTGCCAGTCGCTGCATCACGGTCGCGACCGCCAGGCCGAGCACGACCGGGATGCCGCTGAAGAAGATGATCAGTTCGAACGCGTGCTCGAGGACGCTGACGAGGTCGGGGTCGCTGAAGACGGTCTTGAAGTTGTCGAGCCCGGTCCACTGCGGCGGGGCGACGCCGTCCCAGAGGTAGAGCGAGTACTTGAAGGTCTGGATGAGCGGCCAGAGCACGAAGAGGCCGTAGGCGGCGAGGGCGGGCAGGACGTAGAGCCAACCGCGCAGACGGACGTCGCGGACCCTCACCTGGAGGGCCCGCGACGCCGATTCTCGGCTCAGGGCGCGATAGTCGCGGGGGGCCGAGGTCGTTGTCTGCGTCATCGTCCTTGTCTTCCTCATCGACAGCCGCAGGCCCTACTGGCCGCTGGCGACCTGCTTCACATAGGCGGCCTGGACGGTCGTGAGCACGCCCGCCGGTGTCTCCCGCCCGGCGAAGAGCTTCTGGACTTCAGGCGTCCACGCCTGCGCGTAGATCGCGCCCGTGGCGTTGGCGATGAAGTCCATCGCCCCGTTCTCCCTGGCGATGACCTTGCCGGCGGCCAGCGTCTGCGCGGTCACCGAACCCGGCTTCACCGCCGGGATCGGAAGGTCCGGCGGCCCGCCGGGGTTCGAGCCGCCGACGGCGACGTTGATCTTGCGGGCCGTCGGGTTCGTCGCGACCCAGTTGAGGAAGAACGCGGCGCAGTCGGCGTGCTTCGCCGTGGCCGCGATCCCATAGGTCAAGGGGGCGGACATCGCGGCGTGTTTGCCGCCCGCGTGCAGCGGCGGCATCAGGAAGAAGCCGACCTTCCCGGGCATCACCTTGTCGAAGGTCCCCGATTCCCAGTCGCCATCGAAGATGAGCAGGCCCTGGCCGTGCTCGAACTTGCTCATCATGGTCGCATAGTCGGTCGCGTTCGCGTCCGCGTTGAAGTACCCGGCCTTGATCCACTGCTGCAGGTGCTCGGTCGCGGCCAGGTTCGAGGGGGTGTTGATGTTGGCGCCCGGCTTATCGAAGATCCAGTCGTTGATCGGACCCGGCGGCCCATAAACCGCCATCAGTTGCTGGAGCGGGAACAGCAGGCCGCCGGTCGCGCCGCCGTTGAATTGCACGATCGGCGTGATCCCGGCCGCCTTTGCCTTCGCCAGCAGCGCGTCGAGTTGGGCGAGCGTTGTCGGCACCGTCGCCATCCCGATCTTTGCCGCGAGCGTCTTGTTGTAGAAGACGCCGGTCAAGCTGAAGTTGACGCCCATCGCCCACAGCGGGCCGGCCCCGCGTGGACGGCCGCTCGGCGCGGCGCGAATCGAGGCCAGCTGGGAGCTCGGGAAACGATCCCAGTGGTAGGCCTTGAAATACCCATCGAGGTTCTTTAGCAGGCGGTCGTGGACCAGACCGCTCACCTGCGGCAGGCG
>Ga0209581_1001881_pt1 | contig 22395 bp, 9 predicted proteins | sample Coa_R2_FD_187160 | JGI IMG/M metagenome (GOLD analysis project Ga0209581, IMG submission 187160) | Surface soil microbial communities from Centralia Pennsylvania, which are recovering from an underground coalmine fire - Coalmine... | ecosystem: Environmental > Terrestrial > Soil > Unclassified ...
ACTCAACGTCCCTACAGCGGTGAGGCCGATCTTTCAGCCATATTGGCGCTGAAGCAGCTTTGCACCACGCCTCAGAACCTCTATGATCCACCCACTACGTCGGATCTGCGCCGACTGTTCGCCCCATTTGCCGAACTTCCCACGCGATCGAATGAGAAGCCATCCCGGCAGGAGGCACTGCGAGACATGTCGCCAGAATACCGACAACGCGTCCTGACCCGGCGCTTGACCGCGCTGTGGGAGGATGCAAGCGGTCAGCTTGTGGCCTATGCGCTCATTGCCCAACCGGGCAGCAGCCTGACGTTCCAGGTCCATCCTCGCGTACAAGGCCAGGGCATCGAGGCGGCAATCCTGGCCTGGGGGCTGGCACAGATGCAACTTATCGCACAAGCTCAAGGCAGCCCACGTGACCTGTGGTGCCGCTGCCATGATGGAGAGCAGGAGCGGTGCAGCGCGTTGGAGGCAACCGGGTTCAGACCCATATTCGAGCGAGATCTGCGGCTCATTCATCCACTCGGTGCCCCATTGTCCCCGGTCCCGTTGCCGGCAGGCTTCTCGCTGAAGCACGGGGTAACGCCTCCAGAACTCGATGCCTACCAGGAACTGCACCAGGCCGTGTTTGATGGCGTGAGCATGGGGATGGACTATCACCAGTCCGCCGCCTATCAACCCGAGATCGACCTGATCGCCGTAGAGCCAGGTGAGCGATTTGGAGCATTCTGCCAGTGCGAGATCAAGCAGATTACGGATGGACAGGGCGAGCGTCCTGTGGGTGAGGTCGGCGTCATTGGCACCCGTCCCGAACTTCGGCGTCAGGGACTGGGCCGGGCGCTCTTGCTTACCGGGCTGAGCCTGTTGCAAGAACGTGGCGCAACCAGCGCCTTTCTGGAGACCTCGGAATCCAATGTGCCGGCGCAGAGCCTGTTCACTTCAGTGGGTTTCAGGCATCTTTCGAGCTGGCAGTGGTACGCTAAAACAGCCGCGCTTTCCTGACATTTCGCATTGACTCCTTGAGAAAGATTTGTGCTCAGGCACAGCCGGGACAGGGATCTCCCTGCTCCCGGCTTGCTCGACCGGCGCGCAAAAATCGCGGGGTCCCCCCGGCCCTGCAACGACGCGTGCGCCCTCGTCAGAACCAGTCGGTGAATGTCTCGAGGAGTTGAACATCCACATTCGAAAACAAAATAAAATATGCCCGAGCTTTGTTGTTAGGGGAATAAACGGTGGGGCTATCGCACTGATACACTTGCCCGCAGGTAGGGGCTGAGTGTTGTGTCAGATCCCCACCATCAGGTCCTGATGCTCTCTCGACATACACCGTCAGGCTGTAGTCGGAACTGAGATAGCCACCAGGGAGAACAAGCTCCCCCAGTTGGTTCCATTACAAGAATTATACTTGAGCGAAAGCGCAAACGAGATATTGATGTGGCTGGTCAGCAGAATAGGTATATTCACCTGTGAACCCGCAACGGTATACGTTCCACATGCCTTAGCCAGCGTGATGGCACGCACTTGCCCTATGCCCGCTGCTGGGCGCTGATAGACGCCAGCCTGGACGACATCGAGGAGGAATCGGCCAAAGTTGCGCGCCTGTAAGCCCACCAACTCGCTGTTTAGCTTGGACAATGTAATCCTGACTCCTCACGCGGCCTACTATTCTGAAAAGGCCCCATACTGTCAGCGACTCTGCCATGCAGAAGGTAGTACGGGTACTGAGCGGCTAGCCCCGCTCTCCCCTGTCAACACCGATCAGCTTGCCGGCTCATCCCGCCCCATCGGCTTGAGTGGCAACTTCTTGTCCCGGTTTCAGCATGGCCTTGTACTCCAGGTAAGGCTGTTTGCTAGAAAACAAGCTCAATGAAAGACGGCATCGCTTCGTCGGGAAATTAGAGCAGCGTGCGAGCTATACGAGGGAGCGCATGCGCCAGCTCATAGTCACTGTAGACCCGGACCTGCGAGGGAGGCAGAGTGTCCAGGAAATGTTTGACAACCTGGCGATCCTGTTGTACGGGATAGACCCCTATGGCCACGATCTTCTGCCGCGTTTTCACCAACAGAGGGGCCATCATTCCCTGCAAGGGGGCATCTTGCAGACAAGATATATCATTCAGTTGCAGGTAGTCTCGAAGCATCTGCAATTTGCTAATCTGCTGCTCAAAGGGCATTTCTTCCGGCGCTCGTCCGTTGACAATCGCTCGTAAGAGCGTTCCCGCGAGCTTGCGATCCAAGCGAGGATGCTGGAAGCGGTTCTGATAGGTGCGCAAGCAGCGATAACATGATTGCTCGCATTGATCAGGACAATCGTCTAGAAGCGCCTGTGTCTCTCTGACAAGGCGCTCCATATGCCGGCCGGCCTGCGTGGCATAGCCAGCTCCCCCGGAAAGAGTATCAAAAAGGAACAGATAGGCCACGCGTTCCGTCTCTGCATCCTGTTGTGCCGCAATTGCATAGCTCCAACCGGCCTGCAACTCGGATGTAGAGATATCCAGCACCCGCGTACTGGCCAGGAGCAATGCCTGGGCCAGGGTATCAAGTGCGTCGCGCGTCCAGGGGGCATTAAGTTGATAAGCAACTCCTGTAGGCCACTGCAAACGTACAAGAAGCAAATCGCTATAGAAGACATGACCAAGATATCCTTGCCAGATTCCATCTGGCGCGTGGCAGGTCTTTGCAGCCTGTGTCACTCCCAGATGCAGGAATGGGCGAGCGTGGCCTTTCTGCAGCTGTGTGGGTGCGCCGGGCGCTCCAGCGCCGCAAGTACGGCAAAATGAAAAGCCCCGACCATCCCCCCCGGTATTCATGATTAAGAGTTGGTGATGCTCGGTATGACTCCACGCGATTCGTCCCTCAGCAAAACTCTGGCTGAAGGTATCTGTCTGACTTTGAGGCAGGACAAGTTGAACTGGCATAATGCCGCTGCTATTACCACCATCGTCGCGAATCCGACCTTGCTCCAAACTTTTGGCTCCTTCAGGAGCGTACCCTGGAGGATCGAGCACCTCCTGCGTGATCAGGAAAGCATGGCACAGTGGGCAGTGCTGCTCAGCCAGATCCGTCTGCCCACGGGCCTCCTTCAGAACAGTATATCCGCAATCAGGACACAGCGTGAATTTCTTGCAAGGACGCCGAAAGAAAGAGGTGACGCGGGTAGCAAGCGTCATGCCCGGAAAAGGATCAATGTAGATTCCGCCCACGCGGTAGGTAGTCTTGTTCACGACCAGTTCACGCCCCGGGGTATATTCAGACAGAGCGATATCAACGCTCTGTTGCGGGCGTTGCTCAATCGCGATACGCGCTTGCCCAGAGGTATTCCGCTTGTAAGTTTCAATGACAAAACTGCGCACTTCGCGCGGAAAGGCATAGGTTGGAAGGAAATCATGCTCGAAGAGCACATCGAGCAACATTTCCTCTGTCTCCGTGGCAAAGGATTGTTCCTGGGTGGCCGGTTGTCTGGGGAAAGGCCCCTCCCCAGGAAAAAGGCGTTCCCCCAGACGCCGCAGGTCGGCGACAAAGGACATAGCGATATCGCGCACAAAGTGTCGACGTTCACTTTCAGACGCTGCCAGGGTTGGAGGAAGCCAGACAGTAATACGGGGCAAAAGGGACGGATGCTCTCCCTCAAGACCTTGCTTCAACCAGCAATCGAAGCTGTTCACGTTTTGTGGTCCTTCTGGCGCAAAGAATGCGCTGGCGACGCCCAGCGCCCCTGCCAGATAGCTATATTGTTTGTTACTCAGCGCGCCAGTCTGACAGGTTTGTTCGAGAAAAAAGGTTTGAATCAACGCTGCCTGGATATGACGGCGCAGCAGGCGTTGGTTGATAGGAGAAATCCGGGGTGCTGGGAGCGCCCCTGAAATCATTTCCTCGGGATGTGCAAAGTAATGGGCATCATGCGAACCATTCTCGCTATAGGTCAGGACTGTTGAGAGAGCGGCGCTGCGGCGGCCGGCTCGGCCAGCTCGTTGTTGATAGTTGGCTCGGCGCGGCGGCATAGCGTGCAGACCAATACCCAGCAACGAACCGATATCAATTCCAACCTCCATCGTCGTTGTGCAGCTAAGTACATCGATTGCAGGCTGATTCTCGGAGATGCCGATATCCTGAAAGCGGAGCTCATAATCTTCGGTAGTAGTAGAAATTTGCTGGATATCTCGGTAGGAGAGCTGAGCTGAGTGCTCCTCGGCAGTCAGATGGCGCGGAATGCGGGTACGTGCAATCACCTGACGAATTGGCTCGCGATAGAAATCGGTGCGCGCGCGCAGGCTGAGATCGCTGCCGGGAAGTTGAACGAGGCGCATACTGCCACAGCGCGGATTGAGGCATTGATCGTTAAGAGGCAGCCAGGTCAGGCGCGCGCAGTCCTGGCACTGATACCAGGGAGTATCTAAGGTCAGGCGCAGGGCCAGCTTGTCCGGGAGAAGAAACGCCTGCTCCTGTTGTTTATCGCACAGCTCATCAACAAGCAACTGACGAATTAAAGAAAGCTCATCAATTTTATAACCGAGCAACGTCTCTGCCGCCTTTTCAGCATCATTCCAGGGGGCGCTTCTATAAGCAAAACCACTGCCAGGGACCGTATTCTCGCGGTCGTGTGGCGAAATCTGCGAGTCAAAGGCGCTCTCTTCCAGGAGCTCTTCAATCCAGTATATGATGAATGCGCGCAACTGTTGTTCGCTCAAGCGAGTAAAAAGCGCTTTGCGCCTGAGTTGCTTGACGGAAGCCGGTCGCGGCTCGACCACCGCTGCACACATGCGCTGTATGGAGTAAAAGGGATCTGCAACCTGGCGCAGCAGCGCCATGCGATATCCCTGGGAGATGGCCGGTGCCCATTCATCCTCGCGTGCCTGCTCGATATCCAGGCCGTAGGTGTGACGGAAATTCTGTATCGTATGCAAGAGATCCCTCTGGGACTCGCCATCAAAGAAATAGAGATAATAGGAGGCACAGACATGAATAAACTCATTGTAGAGTTCCTGGTCCATACGCACCAGGTCATTCCCGGTGCTTTTGCTACGCTGCGCCACGGCCAGGAGATGCGCCTGACGGAACGAATCCAGCTCCGCCTCGCGCGGCAAATCACGCGCGAGGCGAGCTGCGCGCTGCCGACCATCTGAGAAGAGCAAGACCTTGCGGCCCATATTTGGCGCGGCCTCCCGAAAGGCTGCGCCAGGCGGCTGAAGCTCAAACTGCCGACGCACCAGATTCACAAATGGCTGTTCACCTTTGGTCGCCAGGCTGGTGATCGAATGATTCAGGTGCTTCCGGCAGACGGGGCAAGATTTCCAACGATTCCTTTCAGCATCAGCAGCCTGTTCTGTTTTCCTTTTCTCCGTGCTGGACTTTGCCGGGCGCGCCCGGTAGACACGCAGAAAATCTTCTTCCGATGGAGTAAAAAAGGGATTGCTTCTGGACATCTCCGCCGGAAAGACCTGCCCGGTCAGCAGGTGGAGATCAATCTCGTCGTAGTCGTTGGCCTTTGGATGCGGTTTGCCAACCAGCAACAAGGTTTCTTCGTTTGGCCCACCACCCGGTTCGTGCCAGTAAAATCCCGCTTGTTCACCCGCAGCGAAGGCGCGTAAAAACAGCGCACCACAATTACGATGCGCGTATAGCTCATACACGCGCGCGCCGCATTCGCAATGGAGGCGTGGGCTCAGCCAGAGCGTTCCCAGCGGTCCGGGCGCGCTCGTTTCTGCTTTTCTGGCACTGCAGCGCGGGTTGATGCAGGCATAAACAGGCGGAAGACCGCGAAAAAAGAGATGAGCGCGGACTGGAAGCAGCGGATGTTCGTCTGCTCCTCTTGCAGCAGCGGCCAGGGAAAGAAGCGCACTGGTGGGACCACCACGAACGTTCTCCGCGAGACGCGGAAAGAGTAGCCCGGCGAGCTTCTGGAAAGCAGTCGCGTTGCCTGCAGTAATCTGCCAGAGCTTTTGAAAGGCGTGCAGAGAGGGCAGGTACTGACCCAGGTAATCGGGCAGCGACTCTACCGCCTGTGGCTCAGGCCAGTGAAGTTTTTGCGCCAGATGCATAACGGCAACGCGTGCAGACGTGGGATCAACTGCCCGGTTCGCGAAAGCACGCAGGTCAAATTGAGCAAGTGCCTCCGCCTCTTGCAGAGGAGGGTCTTGGACCTGAACTGCGGTCGGAGGTTCAAGGCGTCTCCCCTGAATAAGAGCAAAAGTAGTACCGCTAGAGCTACGGACCCCTGCAAGATCCCTGGCGAAGTCGAGAACCTCACCGCTGCCCTGCTCTCCGAGATCCAGGCTTGCGCTGGTGAAAATATAGCGCACTCGCTCGCGATCGATACCCAAACGTGCCTGCAAACGCCTCAAGAGAAGGGCGATCTCTGTTCCAGTCGTGCCATTGTAGAGGTGGGCCTCATCCAGCACGATAAGCAAGGTGTTCGCCTCATCCCTGGCTAGCCAGGAGGCAGTCTGTTGAAAGAGAGTTCGTTCGATGGGGCGCATTAACATATATTCTAGCATCGAGTAGTTCGTTACAAGGACATCAGGGCACCACTGCTGCATTTGATGACGGGTATAGAGTTCCACATCATTCTTGCTCAGCAGCGTTGTTCCTTCAAGTGCCGCCTGGCGTAATGTGGCCAGGTCAAGCGCCGGCCAGCGTCCGCGTTGTTTGAGTTCCCGCGTCTGCTCCGGTTGGCTGCTCTCAAGCTGATGATAGTAATCGAGTAATGGAAGCAATTGGCGCTTATTTCTATCCTTGCTCAACATACCGGGATAGGGGGTTCGTGATGTGTACATACCAAAACGCGCCGGACGCTCCACTCCCGCCTGCCGGAGAAACCAGGCGTTCAAACGAGGATGGCAGAAGATCTGCCGCAGACGAGTAAGCTGATCGTTCACCAGGGCGTTCATTGGATAGAGCAAAAGCGCGCGCATTCCCGGCAGTTGAAAGCTCGCAGGTCGTGTACTGGCCTCAATCATACTGCGCATCAGAATGGGAAGGAGGAATGTCTCAGTCTTACCAGAGCCAGTGCCTGTCACTACTATCAATTCTCGATCATGCGCCAGAAAAACCTCCAAAGCTTCAGCCTGGTGGTGATAGAGGCGCGGAGGGATGAGGGATGGAGACCAGGAGACGACCTCGGCCAGTATTTGCATAAACTGTGCTGGCAAGGCCAGGTGCTGGTAGGAAGGCCCGGGCTGGTAGCCGGGCATACTCTCGATAAAAGGTTCTTGCGCGATAACACCCGCCGTTTTCAGTAAAGCATGGCGTTCAGCAATAACCTCTGGGTGGCGAATGGGATACTGCGCTTCTATATAGCGCAAGAGCTGCATGTGAAGCTCACTCGCCATACCTGGAACGTCTACCGTACTCGAAATATCATCCCAGAAAGGGCTTATCTCTGCTTCTCTCACAAGAATTCTCCTTTCCCATCTCTCTATTCATGTATAACTATTGCTATGTCCCTGAGGACCTTTTTCATATTTTGCTCATAGCGTGGCTGAATACGCCAGAGACGGGGATAATACAGGTTTGTGCCGTTCGCCTGGAGCGTTCCCAGAAGCGCAAGGCGTTTGCGTTCACGGCCAGGCAGTTCGCTGTACAGGGTCAGTACGCCATCTCGCCTGTTCCACTTTACGCATGTTGGCGCCTGCGCGTTGTCGTCGAGCGCATAACACAGCCGCCGAACATCCCAGGATTCCAGGTCCTGGCTCTGTTCTTTGATCTGACCGTTCTCGATATATCCGATGGTATAAAATCGTTGCCCCCATCGCTTCTGGCTTCTGAGCAAATATCGTCCGCGCTCGGAAATCCTGTCCAGTGGAAGCCAGCGATTGCTCTGTGGTTTGCCGAACAAGGGAATATAGACTTCCGTATTGTACTGCGTTGTCTGCGGAAGTAGGGGAACCTCTAGAAACCGGCGCAAAAGTTCGTCGAATGAGAGCGGCGAGTCGCCTAACCAGCTCTCCTGTGTCTGAAACTGCCAGGGTTCAGCACTTCCATCGAAAGGAAGATGCTTCTGAGCCAAACTGGCATCAAGCTGGCGAAAACTACCATGCAGATACAGCTTCTGAAAGATAGTGCGGGCAAGCAAACTGGCCGGTATCCCGCCGACGAGGAGATAACGGTCCTGGGAGAGAGGAACCAAGCGCAAAGGGGCCGGCAGCCACCGGCCTTTTTCCAGCGACAACAAATCTCCCTGCTCGGCCAGACTTTCAAGCGTCTGGCGACTCAAGCCATCCTCGGCAAATGTTCCCTCAGAAGATTTCATCTTGTTGAAGTCAGAAAGAATCGGTTGCCAGAGAAAACGCGCCCGGCGCAGGAGCCTCTGGGTAGAAACGGTGGCTTGTTCAAGAGAGTGCGGCTGAGTGAGCACGCTCTGTTCCCAGATGGCCACACGCAGCACCTCTGCGCGCAGTACCTCCTCTGATAATTCCCTTGATTGGCTTTGAGCACCAACGAGTGCTTCTGTAAGTTGCCACGCGACCTCCCGTGTTGAAAGCGGGCCTTCCCAGGCAATAGCGGACATGTCTATCAGTTCTCCTGTCATACTGGCAATGGAACAGATCTTTTGCTCCAGTTAAGACCAGAGCTGTTCGATAATCTCGCGCAAACTTCTCTTCACATCAAATTGTTCCATAGCCGAAGAGAAGATCTTCTGCCATGGCTCAACATTTTCCGGCAACTCCAGATCATTCCAGTGGGTTGCCCGCACGGCACACTCTTGTTCCCAGGCATACCAGCTTGCAGGAGGCACCTGCCAGCTTTTTCGCGAGCCTGACCAGTATCCCTGTTTTCCCTTGTCGATCTCCATGCGCTCAACGAAAGCGAACCAGGATGTATAGGCGATCGGCAAGGGAAAACTTCCCAGACTCTCATCATCAAAGGTAACACCAAGCAGCAAATTCGCCGGCCATGCCAGCCAGGAGAGCTGCCGATAGGGATCTTCAGGAGCCAGCGCGCGGGGGTGGAAGAGCTGGAGCGTCTCCTGACAGGGAGACGCGCCGCCGAACTGCTGGATGTGCTGGCGTACAGTCCGATAGTGGCGCAGCAATGGCTCGATTACCGGCAAGAAAGGGGCTCGATCTATCCCGTCAAGCACAACCAATCCCAAATGCCCAGGATGATCCAGCGCTTCAACGAGAATATCCGCCAGTTCACCGGCTGCCGGGATAAAGGACTGACGCTCGTTAGAGATATGGCCAAAAAGAGCAAGGGGCTCGGTCGCCGTGAGCGGTACCGGCACACGCCAGGTGCGTTGACCGGCAATGCCTTGAGCTACCGCCTGCCAGAGAGCGTGATTGCTCAGGGCAGGAATGAGGCCAGCCAGGAGAGCTGCGGCACAGATTCTCACCTGTCTGGCGTTCATCCCGTGCTGGGCGGCAATTTCCCCCCAGGGGAGAGCAGGATTAGAGATGGTTGTAACCTCATCCGCTCGAAAATATCTCTGCCGGTAAACTGTGGATACTTCTTCAAATGGCGCTGCTCTATATCCAATCCCTCTCTCATCTGTCTGAGAAACGACTGAGGGTATCCGTAGATCTTTGAACAGGCTCAGCATCTCCTCGCGCAATTTCTCTAGCCGCCCCGGTAGAGAAGCTTCCAGCGTCTCCAGATCGGCGTTTATCTGCTTCTTCTGCTGTTCGGTGGTCTGTATTTCACTATACAAACGGGCCAGATCCTCCTGCGTAGCTTTCACCTTCTCTTGCAGACCTTGTAAATAGTTCTGCTCAGTCTCGCACTCCTGCTCAATCTTTTCTTTTCTCCGCTGGATCTCGATGGAGCGTGCCTTTACCAAAAGAGGATGCTCTTCTGACAATTCCTCGATCAGTGCATGGAGACCGTTCAGACGCTCGACCTGCTGCCTGACAATGTACTGTGCGCGCTGGATAACGCATGCTTCAACGTGCAAAGCTTCGGGGCCGCCAGACGCGCTTAAGGCGGCTAATTCGTTGATCTCTCTCTCTACCAGCCGTACCTTACTCTGCAATTCAAGCGAAACATTTTTACTGGCTCGCAAGGCGCGCTTCATGGTCATCTGAGGCAGAGACCAATCGGCTCTGTGTTCTGGCGAACCGAGGCGCCTCTGATCAAGAAACGTCTGCCCAACCATCAGAACCATTTGATCTATATCAAAAGGAAAGCCGTTTACAAGCAATGGCTGTCCGCCAAGACTTGATTTCTGATTGTACTCGCGAGGCTTGAGGGTCTGGAGATCATGGCTATCGGGTTCCAGGTGAAGCGGGCCATATATTTTGTCCTGGTAATGAAGAAAGATAGTATGGCTCAGGCAATCCCTGGCAGGAATTCCTTGAGAAAGGAGATCGACAATGGAAAAGAAATCGTTTGTTCTGGAAGTCCAATTGAACACCTGAGCGAGCGGTTCGGATAGCTGAAACAGGTCGCTATGAGTGAGGTAACGCGAATATTTGGGATCTGCGGCAGAGATGATCCCCGGCGAAGAAAGGCGCTGGTTACGTTCAGGCCGAAATCGGAAGAGCCGATTCACTTTCCGTTCAGGAAAATCCCCAGGGAAGCGAGCAACTTTGCCATTATTGGGAAAATATTTGCTCCGCTCATCCTCGGCAACGATTCGCCAACCATCATATAGATTGTAGTAAGCCAGGGGTGTAATAAACGTCACAGCTTCATGGACATCATGTGGGTACACAATGCCAATCCACTCATAGTCTTCTATCCGCGCATCATATACTGTTTCATCATCCACAAATGTCTCCATAGGTTCACCGTCTTTCTTGACTGGTAGTCCTGAAGGTTGAACAGATGTCTGCGAGCAATGATTCCAGACGCAAAGAGATCCAGAGCGGCAGACTGCGCTTCTCCGCGAGCAGTGTAAGAGCGTGCTTCAGCGCCTCTGGCATATCGGGAACAGAGAGTCGCTCCAACGCCCGGGAGAGTTCCGGAGAAGTCGCTTGCTGCGCTGATGTGGTCTCCTGGGTCGCCACTCTACTCAGCCAGAAAAGCACAGCCGTATATTGTGGATTCATCCACCACATCTTTTGATTGCTATCCATAGATGTAGTTTCCATCGAAAGAACGGAACTATTCGCTCGGCCCCCACCCAATACACCCGAAAGAGCAACGTTCTCCCACTTGTGCTGGGGAGACACCGAGGGAATTACATCCTCCTGCGTCCCTTGCTCTTTGAGAACCAAGTGCAGCGTAATCCTGCCAAAACTCCCCGCATCAAGCGTCAGCTTTACCCATGAACTTTCGGCTACTGCTGGCCAGATGTATGATTGCCACCAGGTCGTGAGCCCCTGATCGGTGGACAGAGGATGACCGGATTCCTGGTAGCACATTCCCTGAACTGAGAGATGCTTCCAACGCAGCAAACAGGGGAGGCCACAGGGTTGGTAGCTCCAGCTTGCCCGCGCCAGTTGTTCCAGCAAGAAGTGTTTCTGCACGAAAAGTACATAGGCCCTGGAGGTCGGCTCGTCGCGGAAAGCCCTCGCTGTGTACCTCTTGCCGGCAATCGTCAGCGAACAGCGCAGTCCATACAGCCAGTCTGGCTGCTTCGCTGGAAGCGGCGTAGCTTGTATCCAAAGCGACGAGCCGCTTGTCTCTCCATCGAGAGAGATGCGATATTCCTGGTTTGCAGGAGGAGCCGGAAAACGTAAATAATTCGGCGAATGAGAGATAAGACGCTGCGAACGTACTGGACTCTCAGGAAGCGGACATCGAGGAATCGCCCCTCTCAGATGGGGCTTGAGAGAGAGAAATACATTGGCCGACCCGTTTTCCGCAGACTGTACTGGCGGATCGCAGCGCATTAGAATCTGTTGACCGGCCGGACAAATAAAGCTATGCTCTAAGACACGGCTGAGTGGATTCAGTAGATAGAGTCGCCAGCCGGGAGGACGCAGATCGATCTGGCGATACCAAAGCCATTCCGCAACTTCCTCTCTGTGCTCCTGATACCACTGCAGATGCCAGAGCTGCCAGCCCAGATTCGGAGGCCCGACGCGTTGCGCCTCTCCAGGCCATTCTGGCTCTGGTTCCTGATCGCTCTGAGCCAGCCAGTACAATTCATTGACGCTGCTCGCCGCAATGCTCATTCCTGGAAGATAGCGCTTCCAGACATTTGGTAAGCCATTGTCTGTGAATCTAAAAAAGATGTTGCCGGGCCAATCATTGCGCAAGCCACAGGCAGGTTTTGCCTCTTTCAACTCAAAAATTTTTTGATCCTTATTTTGCCAGATAAACTTGTACTCGCTCGTTTTGGGACTCACTTCTGGCCATTTTCTTATATCTCCTATGCATCTTAAGCCTACCATAGACTGAATAGAAGGGAGGACTCCAATAGCTACCGCACCGCATTGATGATAATAATTTTGTAAAGCTTTCTGGCCGTCCTCGTCCAGTTCATTCAGTTTGAGCAATAATCTCCAAGAGACTTCTCTACCTCCTGAGGCGGAATGCTCACTATCTATACGTAGCAACAAAGAGGGACCATATTGTTTCGTCTCCGGTGTAGGAAATGTGAAGGCTATTTTTTCACTTTTTTCGTAGTATTCTCCCAGAGTATTAAGATAGCCTGCCATTTTTAAACGGCGGTAATCATTACTATCAAGACCCCTTTTTTCTCCAGCTAATGGTAAGGGACGCTTCCATTTGATAAGTAGTTTTATACCCTCTTCACTGATTTGCCAAGTTCCTTCGGCTGAACGAATAAAATAATGATCGTTGGCCTTATTACGTTCAATCTGAGCCATAAGACTGTTTCCATCCAACAAGCCGGAAAAATGGTCATCAACAACGGCTATAACAATAAACCATCCTCTGATTCTATTGTTATAGATTGGCATCTATTGTAGAAGCTTGTAAGTCAAATTGCAAGAGTGTCTCTATATCCAAACATGTTTCTTGCTGAGGTTCCAGACAAGTCTCCAAGCACGGCCTTTCTTTTGCAGGCCCCTCAGCCTGGTAGCTTCTCTTTTGCTATCGGCTATGCCTCCTGCTCTGCTGGGAGGAGAGCGCGCAACGTTGAATATGCTGTTGATAGACTTCGCGCGTGTGCAACTTGTGCAGGTAAGCTGGGGAATAGGCTCCGACAAGTAGCACGTACCACAGATCATCACAAGAGAGGAAGCAGGCGGAAAAGTTGTCCTGCTGGGAGAAGAGGGCTGGCCAGCAGTGCTCCTAACTTGTGCCCAACTCATCATGCATAATGAGCAGCCCTGGCCGGGACCAGGGCTGCTCACCATGTTCGCTCAGGCGCTCACTCACTGTGAGAGTGAGCGCGGGACCTTTAGAACGGCGGGTAGGCGTTCTGGACCAGGGTGTCGAAGCCGGCTTGGAACCAGGCGCCGGAGACCGGTGCGTTGGGCATGGCCCCGGTCGGCAGGTTGTTGTTCAGCGGATCGCCGCCGAACGTCGGATCGCACATGCGGTCGAAGCCCTTGCCTGTGGGATTATTGGGACCCGTAGGAATCAGCGAGCTTGAGCCGTCGGATTCGCCGGGCGGCTTGATCCACACATACGCGTCGAAGCCGGGAGCGGGGTTCGCGACCGGGCGAGCGCCGATGCCACCGGGCTGGTTGCACCAGTTGCCCCGACCGATGCGCCGGTCGATCCTCGTCGCATTGACGAACGTGTTCAGGTCCGTCGAGGTGCTCGGTCCGGTGGGCCGGCCAGAACCGCCCCAACCGTCGCGCGACGTGTCGATCAACATGCCGATGGTGCTCGGGAAGCCGGCGGCGATGAACGCGTTGCGCAAATCGATGTCGTAGGTCTGCTCGTCAATGTAGTTGTTCCACTGGTAGAACGTGGCGGAGCGCACCGGCTGGCCGCTGATCTGCTGGTTGGCGGTCATATACGGCTCCGTGACAGGCGTGTAGTTCGCCGTGTCACTGATGAAGCCATCGATGCTGTTCACCCCGGCAGTCGTGCCTTTCACCACGCTGGTGGCCAGATTCACAAACGGCTGGAAGTTGCTGCTCCAGCCAAGCCAGCCGGAGTGAGCGGCATCCAGATAGTTGTACACGTTTGGAATCGCGTGCAGCTTGTTCAGCGCGTACTGAACGCCCTGTACGTACACGCCACTGGAGTTCGCGGTCGCGCAGTTCGTGATATTCAGGTTCGTCACCAGGTTGGGCAGCGAGTCGGGCTCGATGATCGCCACCACCCGGAGATTCGAGTACTGGGATTTGCTCAGATCGGAGGCAATCACGTCAATATAGTTATGCTCGTAGGTGGGCAGATCGCTGGCACTGGTAAGCTCACCGTTCGAGGCCAGAGCCGCGCAGTCGCGAATGGGGAGATCATAAATGACGATGGTCATTACGATCGGCAAACTGCTGCTGGCGGCCTGCGTTTCCGCAGCATTCAGGTGGTCGATCAGGCTCATGGAATAGCCCGTGCCGCCCGTGACAGCCGCCATACTATCGAGCCAGACAGCGGTGGGATAGTTCGCGACCTTCGCCTCCGCTGCGCCAAGCGTGCCGCCTACGGAGGCCGCGCCGGCCTTCACCTCCGAGGCCCATTGGGGATTGATGTAGCCCTGCGCGCCGGCGTAGGGATTATCGACATGCGTGCCCGGCGGGGGAGTTGGCGTTGGCGTCGGCGTGTTCGTCGGCGTTGAAGTTGGCGTCGGCGTCGGCGTATTGGTCGGGGTGCTGGTTGGCGTCGGCGTGTTCGTCGGCGGACTGGTCGGCGTCGGCGTCGGCGAGCCGCCGCAGACATTGCCGTTTATAGTAAAGCTGGTCGGGACGGGATTGCTGGTCGTCCACGACCCATTGAAGCCGGGCTCCGAACTCACCATCGCTCCGGCGGGAACGTTCCCGTTATATGAGAGGTTTGTTACCGTCACATTCTGCCCGGACTGCGTGTAGCTGCCGTTCCAGAGCTGCGTCACGGCCTGGCCGCTGGCCGGAAAGGTGAAGCCCAACGTCCAGCCGGTCCACGCCGAGGAACTGGTATTCTGGATCGTCAGGTTCACCCCGAAGCCGCCGGGCCACTGGTTGGTGACTGTGTACATCACCTGGCAGTATGAGGCCGCGTGCGTGGCCGAGATTCCGATGAAAAAAGTACTGATGAGTAAAATCAAGGTACTTGTGAGTAAGACCAGGCTGCGCAGTTTGTTCTTTAAGAAAAACGTCCGCAGCCTGCTCTCCGAGGGATGGTGCATACTACCTCCTCCTTTCGTCCTGGCAGGTTTCCCCTGCCAGGACGACTAACAAAACCAAAGACTACGATGTACTACAGGTCGAGCCATTGAGCGTAAACGAAGTAGGAGCCTGGTTGCTCCCGCTCCAGGAGCCGTTAAAGCCAGGCGGCGAGTTCAGCGTCGCCCCAGGAGCAATCGTGGCGTTATACGACAGATTCGTGATGGTCACATTGGCTCCCGACTGCGTATAACTGCCGTTCCACAACTGGGTGATTGTCTGCCCGTTGGGGAAGCTGAACTTCAGGCTCCAGCCGTTGATCGCCGTCGTGCCCGTATTGGTGATCGTCAGGTTCACCCCGAAGCCGCCGGGCCACTGGTTGGTGATCGTGTATGTCACCTTGCAGCTCGCGCCAGAGATCGGCGTGGGCGTGGGGGTCGGGGTGGACGTACTGGTTGGCGTCGGCGTCGGCGTATGGGTCGGCGTTGAGGTCGGCGTTGGCGTTGAGCCGCCTCCCAGGGAGAGCAGATGCGCTTTGTATCCGGCCCCGTAGCCCGTCGGCGTGCCGGTCCAGTCGCTGATCAGCGCTGGCGTGCCGCCGCAATTCCCCGTTGCGGTCCAGGTCCAGGCCAGATAGCCAATCCCATGCGAGTCGAACCAGTTCATGAGCGTGCTGATAAAGCTGGACGCGCAGTCATTCTCGCCAATCTCGCCGGCGATAACCGGCACCTGCGCGGCCACCGGCGCGATCTGCGAGTCCCAACAACTGCTATTGGAGCACGCATTGAAGTTGTAGATATGGACCGAGGCGGCCAGGTTGTTCTGCGGATCGGAAGGCTTGTTCGCCAGCCACTGCGATAGATCGTTGGACCAGGCCAGTCCGCCTAACATCAGCACGTTTGTCGCCCCGGTCGCGCGCACGGTATTGACCAGCGTCTGCATGCCAGCCACAGCAAAGCCAACGCCTGAGCAGGCGCCGGACTGCGGGGCCGTGCTGCCGTTGAGCCAGCAAGACCAACTGACATCGTGCGGCTCATTGTAGAGGTCGAAGATCACCGATGAGTTGTTCTTAAAGGCATTGGCGACCGAGGTCCAGAAGGCCGGGGCGTGATCCAGATCCGGCATCTGCTGCTGGCCTGTCGCCTGGTTTGTGCCCGAATTATTCCAGTGCAAATCAAGAATGACGACCAGGCCGTTGGCATTCAGCAAATTCACCCAGTTGAGAATGTCCGACTGGTACTGGGCCGCTGTGTGATTGTTCGCAGGAAATCCATTGATCCCGAGCCAGCAATCCTCGTTCAGCGGAACACGCACACTATTGATGCCCCAGGCCAGCATATAATTGACGGTTGTCTGATCCACCGGCCCATCGAAGTCCGTGGGCGCGTTCGTTGCGCTCTTGGTACACTGATATTCCGTGCCCATGCGATCGACGCCGTGAAGCACGATCACATGACCGCTCCCGTCCTCAAGCTGATTTCCGACCACGTGCAGCCCTGTCGGCACGCTGGCAGCTCTGGCGGCGCCGGGTGAGCGCAGCGCGATAAGCGCGGAGACGGAACAGAGAAAAAGCGCTACGAGAACACACAGAAAGAGCCGAGGGCGTCTTTTTCCTTGCATGTAACCCCCCTGGTACACACATACTTGTGGGACGCACTACAAAAACCATTCAGAGAGCAGGACTCCCGAGCCTTCCCATTCAGGCGGGGCCGCGCCAGGGGCGGCAGGATGGTCTGCCGCCCTCGCGCGTGTCCGCGAACGGGGTGGAGAATCGCTCAGGAGGTACTACAGGGCGTGCCATTGAGCGTAAAGGAGGTCGGGGGCGAATTGCTCCCGCTCCAGGAACCGTTAAAGCCGGGCGGCGAGTTCAGCGTCGCCCCAGGAGCAATCGTGGCGTTGTACGACAGATTCGTGATGGTCACATTGGCTCCCGACTGCGTATAACTGCCGTTCCAGAGCTGGGTGATCGTCTGTCCATTGGGGAAGCTGAACTTCAGGCTCCAGCCGTTGATCGCCGTCGTGCCCGTATTGGTGATCGTCAGATTCACCCCGAAGCCGCCGGGCCACTGGTTGGTGATCGTGTACGTCACCTTGCAACTCGCGCCGGAGATCGGCGTGGGTGTCGGCGTCGGCGTATTGGTTGGCGTCGGGGTTGGCGTCGGCGTGCTGGTCGGCGTCGCGGTCGGCGTTGTTGTGCCGGTTGGCGTGGGCGTCGGCGTGCCCGACGATGATGGGAAGAGAATATCCACGTCAGCCATCGCCATCGCGATGTCGGCCTGCGCCCAGAAGCGATGGTAGTTGAAGGTCGGCGCGGGGCCGGTACCATTCAGGTACGCCTGCACCTTCGGCCAGGACGGATCGGAGGTATACTTGGGACGCTCGCTGATGAACGTCGTGGACGAATTCAGCGTCGCGCCTTGCGCGTTCGTGCCCGTCCAGCCAGCTGGGATCGAAACCGAGTCGTTGAACTGGCTGTAGTCCGTGCGCACCTCCGGGCTGGAGATGCCGATGCTGTCCGAGTAGTCGTTCCACATGTCGTTCAGCAGCGTCTGGGCGATGGTGCGGGATGACGTATCTCCTGACTTCGCCGAGTAGAAGAGCAGGGTCTTGGCAAGCGCCGCCGCCACACCGACATCGCTTGTGGTGTCCACCACCGTCACGTGCAGGCCCGAGTTATTTACCGAGGTCGTCGTCGAGGTCCAGTTGCCGCCCGGCTGACCGCTCCAGTTCAACGTCGAGGGGATAGAGTACGTGCCGTTGGCATTGAGCGTCGTGACCGACTTGGCCCAGGCCACCCACTTATCCAGGATCGATTTCGCCGTTGCGTTGCCGGTCTCGTAGTAATACTCGGCGACGCGCTCCATCGACCATGCCTGGAAACCGAACCAGTTGTTGCTGGGCGGATCGTGGTAGACCGGCTCCCAGTCATACGCCATGCCGTAGAACGTCGGATCACCGGTAGGCGGCGCATCGTAGCGCCCGTTCCAGCTATTGGTCGCGCCTCCGGCAATTGCGCCCTCCGCCGATTGCAGCCACTCATAGAACTGCAACTGGCGTTGCAGGCTGGTCGCCCAGTCGCCAGGGGCGGTGGGAGACTTCGGTTCGAGCGCGGGAACGCTGCTCAGCGCCCACGCGGCCAGGGGATTCTGATAGCCCTGGTGAGCGGCGCTGGAGCCAATGCGCCAGGCCCAGCTTCCGACAGAGGGCAGCGCCCCGCCCCAGGCGTAGTACCAGTCCAGCAGATAGGTCGAACTGTTTTTGCCGCTGCCGGCGGGACAACTGGTGCTCGTACAACCCAGCGCCTTAAAGTACTTGTCGTAGGTGCCATAGCGCAGGTAGTCGCCCAGCTTGGCCGCTTTGGCGAGGGTTTGTGTAATCGCGCTCTGCTGGCCCTGAGCGGTCGCCCAGGTATAGGCCCAGAAGGCCGCCTGCACCGCGCGCGCATCCGCGTCAGGCGCGTCGGTGTAGCGCCACTGCTGCGAGTAACTGCCGCCGGACGCCGGGGTGTTGAAGAGACTCAGGAAACCGGTGCCGTTGCTGCTGCCCCATTTGAACGTCTCGCATTCCGGGTGAACGACGGTTTTCCAGACCGACTCCGAGGCACCGCGCTGGTACGAGTTGATGTAGGATGGCTTCGTTGTACCATCGCCACAGTGACCGTAGCCATACCAGTTGTCGGTATCGAGCAGCCAGGCCATGCCGTAAATGTCGGGAGTGCCGTAGGTCTGCTGCAACTCGGCGGCCAGCGGATCTGAGCCGACCGACACGCTCGTACTCAACTGGGTGGGATAGTCGGTGATATTCGGTGACTCGGGCGCATATTGCGCGGGACTGCCAGCATTATAGCCGGCGTTGGTCGGCTGATCGGCGTGCGACGGAATAATATACGTCTCCATCGTCGTCCAGGCGTTAATGAAGGGCTGCCAGTTGCCGGTCACTTCGCCATAGGTCGCCTCCAACCAGAGCCAGAAGCTGAACGTCTCCGAGGTCGTTTCATGCCCATAGTCCGGCGCCTCTACGATCAGCGTCTCCACCGAGTGATAGGGGATGCCCAGCGGACTGAAGTACCCGTTGGCCGGGTTCTTGATCTCGTTATAGAGCGTCAGGAAACGCTGGGTGTAGGTCGATGTAGCCTGCGCCGCGTTGGAACTCGCGCGCGCGGTTTGCAGGCGTTGTATCGTGAGAAATCCAGAGATCACCAGCAGAAGTGCGATGATCCCCAGTGACGCAGATTGCATAATGCTTTTTCTGCTCACTCCTGACTAACCTCCTTGTCCTGAAGAACCGAGAACCCGCGAGATGCAGTTCTCCCTCCTCCCTGCCTGCAACACAAGAATATGTCGCCTGTTCTTGTTGAGAAACCGATTTCTCATCAGCGCGAAAAAATGTCGTTGCGCCTCAATAAGCTCAAGCACGAATCTCCTGCTGATAGGGAACCTCCCTCCTTTCCGTGGTTTACTTATGAGTGTAGGGAATCTTTTGAGCGGGCACAACGACAGAGACTAGACAGATTGTGAGCAGATTCAAGCGGGCGCGATCTGAAGAACATCGTGATCGGAACGCCGTTTCCTTGCCCAACGCTAAAAAAATTCCCCGGAAAATACTTGACAAGAAATCGGTTTCTCAGTATGTTCTATAGCAGAAAACGGTTTCTTCCCATAACGGAAGAGTAAAGTGTGAAACACTTTCTTTACAGGTCAAACAGCAGGTTATAACAAGCAAGACAAAAGAGTATTGTGAGACTCCGCTGCATGACAGTTCGCGAGCACGATGCCGCGAATCGCGTGCTACGACGAGGTTATTGGAGGACACAAGCATGGCGCCTAATCGTCGTTTGAAGCAGGCCCGTGAACTCAGAGGCTGGTCCCAGGCCAAAGTTGCCGAGGAGATTGGAACCGACGCGACTACGGTCAGCCGCTGGGAGCGAGGCGTATTTTCTCCCACCCCCTATTTCCGTGAGCGGTTATGCAAGCTTTTTGGCAAGAATGCAGAGGAGCTGGGGCTGCTGGAGTCGGCATATGCACTGCCAGAGGGCGAGCAGAGCAGAGCCTTTTTCCAGTCCTCGACCGCCGTTCCCTCATTTCAGGCGAGCGGGGCCTGGCCGAAAGAGGAGGTGTATGCGGGAAATATTGTCGTCCCCATGCCCCCTTCGTGGGCCAAGCGGACCGATACCTTCTCGTACATTATGCACAGCGCCGCGCACGATCAGCAGGCCCACATGTTGTGGGGGGATGCCTATGTACGAGCGTTACACGGGCAGCGCGCGGAGGCGCAACGATTGGGCGAGGCCAGCCTGAGCGCGTTTGAGCAGGTCGGGCATTTGAATGCCGCTGCTATTCGCGAGTGGCTCAATCAACGCGACCTGACCTCTCCCCCTTCCTCCACAGCCGAAGCGCCGACAGCGCCTCTGCCAATCCTTCCCGACCAGCACCAGAAGCCAGACCGGCGGCTCCTGCACGGCAAGGGTACAGGGATCGTGCTCATTCTGGTGCTGATTGCGGCACTTGTCTTTGCCGGATTCTCCTTCGCCCAGGTGTACCAGACGGCCACGGCCTCCTCGCGCGCGACAAAGGCGGCGGCCCAGGCAAATTCACTGGCAGAGCTTATGAGCGATCTCACTCCGACGCCGGTGCTTCCTTCCTCCTCCCCGTCCACCCCGGCCCTGACGCTCAGGGCGAAGATAGATCCCGACCGTCTCACCTCGCGGAACTGTTTTCCGGATTCGCTGGGGTATCGCTGTGATCTGCACCTCTGGCTCTTTGTCAGTGGCCACCAGGGACCGTTTACCTGGCAGATCAGCAGCGCCAGCACGTTAGCGCTGGCTCATTCTCCGCTGCAAGGGAACGGCACCTCGGGAAGCTGGACGCAGATCACGGTGTATATCCAGCCGGAACGAGAGGGCCAGCAACTTATTTTCACCTTCTTTTTCGCCTCATATACATCGACGGCAGCGGTAGTTTGGGAGGGCTAACGGCGATTTTGCTCTTGCCGCTCGCTGCCTTCGTCTGAAGAGTGAGCATATGCCGACCGAGAACCTTTTCTCGGCTACTGTTCAGAGGGACGGATATCCTTCTTTTCGAGATAGCGCTTGAGGTGGAGCAGGCCCAGACGCATACGAGCTTTCATGGTGCCGAGAGGCAGGCGGCTCCCCTCCGCGATCTCGCTATGAGTCCAGCCCTGGAAATAGGCCAGTTCGATCACCATGCGCTGCTCGCGGGGCAGCGTCATCAATGCTTCGCGAATCAGATCGCGCTGGACCGACAGCCAGGCTTCGTTCCAGACATCCGGTGAGGAGGTGTTCTCTGTCAGGTCTATCTGTTCCAGCGGCACCTGGTTGACAGCACTGCGACGTTGCAGCCCGCGCAGATAATCGATGGCGCGATGATGAAAAATGGAGGTGAGCCAGCTTCGTACTTCTCCATGAAGCGGCGAGTACGAGGCCGCGTTCTGCCAGACTGAGAAAAACGCTTCCTGCATGAGATCCTCAGCTACCTGGTGATCGGCAACGATGCGGTAGACGAAGGCATAGAGCATACGATGGTAGCGCTGATAGAGCGCATCCATCGCCCATACGGCCTTGTTGGCGATTGCGCTGATGAGCATTTTATCGCTCAACTCCTCGCCACTGATAGCCGGCTCTCTCTGTTGGCTGCGGGATAACTCCCTTTTCGGGAGACGCATCATACGCCTATCCCTCCACCTTACGTTCTATGCGCATCGTCAGCCACGACCCTGTTCCCATCAGCCCCTGTTTGTTCTGGAGCGTGCCCAGGGCTACAATTGGCCCATGTGGTTTCCCCTGGCTGGCCTGAGGACCAGGCTCCCGGCTGACTGCGACAGCATCATAGGCGCGAATATCGCCCGGGAAGTCGAGCGTCGCCACTCCATCCTGAACATTGAGCAGGCCAATGCTGTCGGGATGATTGTTCTTGATAACCCATCCCTGGTAGACCTCGGCTCCCGCCAATGGAGGCAATCCCTGAATATTCAGAATGGTGACATGGAACTGGGGAAGATACATGGCCTCTCCGCTGATCGTTGTGTCTGGAGATGTACCTTGAATCTTATAGCTGAACATCTCAGAAACTCTGCTCAGTTGCTGCTGCAGATTGAGATTCCAGGCGGTCAGGCCGGCGGAGAGGACGAGCAGAATAAGAACGCAGGCAACCGCCAAGCGCGTCTGGGGATACTGCCACCAACGGCGCTGCTGCGTGCGTTGTGCAGCTCGCTGCGCTGCGGCATGTTCCCGGGCATCGGCCTCTACGGCGGCCATGACGCGTTTTTTCAGACCGGGCGAAGG
>Ga0209581_1001882_pt1 | contig 22380 bp, 16 predicted proteins | sample Coa_R2_FD_187160 | JGI IMG/M metagenome (GOLD analysis project Ga0209581, IMG submission 187160) | Surface soil microbial communities from Centralia Pennsylvania, which are recovering from an underground coalmine fire - Coalmine... | ecosystem: Environmental > Terrestrial > Soil > Unclassified ...
CCCTGGCTCATCTCCTTGATGGCGCGCAGCGGCTCTCCCTTTTTGGCTTCGTCCTTGACCTTATAGACCGCTGCCATCCCGCCCTGGCCCAGTTTCTCGACAATCAGATAGCGATTGTTCAGGATAGTTTGCGGCGAGAGCATGCCGGTGCGTGGGCTGACATGCGGTGTGGTATGCGTGCCGGTGACAGTTGGGATATTAGGATTCGTGACGCGGGGATCGCTGCTGGCCGCCGTCACCAGCGTGGCGGCAGGATCGTTTACCGACTGCCCAACAGCGCTTGCCACGCCCGCCGGGCTGGCCGATGGCACCAGCAGCGCGCCACACTGGTTGCAATAGGTGGCCGTATCTCGGTTGAGCGTCCCGCAGTGCGGGCAGGTGCGCATCATCTCGCTTTCTTCAACCCCCTCAGCTCAGATGCCAAATCGTGGCAGTTGTATGGATCAACCATCTCTTCGCAGATAATACGCACAAACCACAGGCAGAGTTCCAGAGGAGAAAGTCTCTCATCTTCCTGGCACGCAGGAAATATGCCCCTGGTGTCGTCTGCTTCCGTTTCTAGTATAACACAGCGGATTGGCATGGGGATAGTTTTGAGTTTGCTTACCTCTCCGGGCAGCCCAAACCTCTCAATCTCCTGTCTGCCTACCTTCGTGTTCGACCATGCTCGCGTCCCCATCCACAGGATGCGTGCGAGCATCCTCCATCGCGTGGCTGGCGCGCCCGCGCCGTGTCCAGCGCCAGCCCAACATCTGCGGGACAATCACAATGGCGGCAGCCAGGCAGATCACTGCGCCCACGCAGATGGTCAGCGGAGCGTCGGTGAGACTGGCAAGTGAACCAGCAAAAAAACTGCCAAAGGGCGCCAGCCCCACCAGCACCAGCGACCAGACACTCATCACGCGCCCCCGCAGGTGATCGGGGACATAGGATTGGATGATCGTGTTGCCGGTGGCGTTGTTGGAGACGACGCAAAAGCCGATGCCCGCCAGCAGCGCTGAGGAGAGCGGAAAGCTGCGCGAGAAAGAAAAGATGATAAGCTGCGCGGCAGCGGCCATCGCGCCGAAAGAGACGAAGAAGCGCCGCTGTTCTGGCGTGGTGGTATAGGCCAGGCTGATCGCGGCGACAACGGAGCCAAGGCCCAGAAAGGCCGAAAGCGCGCCCAGCCCGCTGACGCCAGCGTGCAGCGTCTGATCGGCAATAATCGGCATCAGAGTCGTGTAGGTGGGGATCGCAAAAATGGAGACAAAGGAGACCAGCAGAAAGACCAGCAGGACGCGCCGGTCATGGCGAATATAATGCAGCCCCTCGCCAATCTGGCGGAGCGCGCCCCGGCGCGCCGGGCGCGGTCTGGCCTGCGCGGTCATGCGCATGAGGAACAGTCCGATGATGACGGCCACAAAGCTGAGGGCGTTCAGGAAGAAGCAGCCCGCAATGCCTACAAACGTGATGACATAGGCGCCAATGGCCGGACCCAGCACGCGCGAGCCGTTGAAGATCGAGGAGTTAAGAGCGATAGCGTTCATCAGGTCTTCGCGTCCAACCATCTCGACGATGAATGCCTGGCGCGCGGGCATATCAAAGGCGTTCACCGTTCCCAGCAAAAACGCCAGCACATACACCTGCCAGATTTGTACCACGCCTGCCCAGGTGAGCAGGCCCAGAATCAGGGCCAGCAGCAGCGAGAGTGTCTGCGTGCAAATAATCAGAGGGCGCTTGGGGACGCGATCAGCGATGACGCCGCCGTAGAGCGAGAAGAGCAGCACAGGCAGAAACTGGCAGGTGCTGACAATGCCCAGATTGAGGGCGGAGCGATTGGTATCCGAGCCGCTGAGGACATAGACCAGCCACTGCTGCCCCAGCGTTTGCATCCAGGTGCCGATCAGCGAGATAAGCTGGCCGATCCAGAACAGCCGGAAGTTGCGATGGCGCAAAGCGACGAAGCCTCGCGCCATGCTGTGTAAGATGGCACGGGACGGGCGGGTACCGCCAGCCTCCGCGCTGGCAGGAGGCGGGGCCTGGCGTTCCGGTTGCTCTTCATCGAGCCTGGGTGTTGTCACGTAGGCGTGTCCGGTGTGGCCTGCGCGTCTGGCGCGGGTTGATCCTGGCCGGGCGGTTCAACGCGGGCCAGAGAGTGGCGGCGGACGCCAAAGGCTTTGGTTGTATTGGGAGGCGCGGCCTGTGGCGGCTGCGCTGGATGGGCGGGAACTGCGGCGGCAATCTGCTGATAGCTTTGCTCAAGGAAGATCAGTTCTAGCAAGCGCTCGCGCTGCCGGGCAACTTCGCTGCGCAGCAGGGTGATGGCTGCCGCCTGTTCTTCGTTGAGGGGCGCGTCGCTGTGCAGGGATTGCTCCAGCCTGGCCCGGTTGGCTTCCAGCATCTCTTCCAGCGCGCGCTCTTCGCGCGCCAGTTCGGCGGCGCGCAGGCGCGCGCGTTCTGGCGTGGTCTGCAAAAGTTCCTGCGCCAATGGAAGCGCCGCGTGACGCTCTCCCTCCAACGTCGTTGGAAGCGCCGCGTCAGGCGCTGTGCTGGCAGGAGCGGGAGTTCCATTTGGGGGCGCCTTTTCGGCCTGTTCTGGCGCCGGGCTGATCGGGCTGGGGGGTCGCTGGAGAATTTGAATCTCCGGGAGCGGCGCGGCGCCCAGTTCGGCGACGATTTCCTGGAAGCGGCTGGGTTGGCTCTCAGGAGGCACGATCTCAGGAGTTGGCACAGGCGATGCCGGGGCTGCTCGCTGCGCTGCCACTGGCGAAGGACGCAGTTCCGGCGGCGCTGGAATGGGCCGGGTATCGGCCCGCTCGATGACCGCCAGGGGATCAAGCGCTTTCAGCCTGGCCGATTCCCGATCCGCTATTGCTCGCTGGATAGCCAGCCGCCGCTCAGCACGAGCTTCCAGCCGCCACAGGATGACAATCCCAATGACGCAGCCGACGACGATGCCTGACAGTATCCAGAACAGCGGGTCCATCGGCCAGCGCACTCCTCTCAATCATGCGTTCTTAATCATGCGTTCTTAAAGTACGCATATTATAGCGCACAATGGCTTTCCGTGCATGAGCCACGAGGGCCAGAAAAGATATGGGAATCCGCCAGCTTTTCTCGCTAGTCGAGCTTCAATTCTCGCAGAAATGCTTTCACGCCAGGCGCCAGGTCGGGCCGTTTAAGGGCGTAGGCAATCGAGGTCGTCAGCCAGCCAATCTTATCGCCAGTATCGTAGCGCGTGCCCGTAAACTCATAGGCAAACACCGGCTGCTGCTCCAGCAGCGCGTCAATCGCATCCGTGACCTGAATCTCGTTGCCGCTGCCTGGCTGGGTGCGCTCCAGCAGCTCAAAAATCTCCGGCTTCAGGATATAGCGCCCGATAATCGCCAGGTTCGAGGGCGCGCGATCTACCGGCGGCTTTTCCACTGTCTTGGAGACGCGCCAGGTGCGCTCATCGACTCGTTCGCCAGAGATAATGCCATAGCGCGTGACCTGCTCGCGTGGCACTGGCATGACCGCCAGCACCGACCCCTCGTAGCGCTCATAGACATCCATCAACTGGCGCAGGCATGGCATACCATTATCGACCAGATCATCCGGCAGCATCACGCCAAAGGGTTCATCACCCACCAGGTCTTTGGCCTGCAAGATCGCGTGGCCCAGCCCGCGCGGAGCGGGCTGGCGCGTAAATGTCACCTGCGCCATATCCTCGATCTTCTTGAGCATCTCCAGCGTCTTATAATCGCCCTTCTGCTCCAGCATCCGCTCCAGTTCAGGCGCGGAATCAAAGTGATCCTCGATGATGCGCTTGGTGCGGCTGGTAATCACGATGATATGTTCAATGCCAGAAGCAACAGCCTCCTCAATAATGTATTGAATCGAGGGTTTATCGGCCAGCGGGAGCATCTCCTTGGGTGTCGCCTTGGTTGCAGGGAGCAACCGCGTGCCCAGGCCCGCTGCGGGAATGACTGCTTTGCGGATTTTCATGAGCTATCTCCGTAGAATGGAAAAACTTCCGGCGCATACTGCGCCGTGTCGCGCTGGCGGCTCAGGGCCGCCAATCCTCCCCGGCATCACTACAGAGAGTGTGCCACTGCGCGCCCTGCTGCCGTTCTCTCCCCTGACGCCGTGCGCAGGACGCCTGCCTTGATGATTGTGTCCACTATACAGACGGCATACAGCGGTGTCAAGCCACAAAAGGCGGGCGATATTAATGATTTAATACCAGCGCACCCGCGATCACCGCGCCCAGCACGAGGATGACGAGCAGCGTTACAATCAGCGCTAGCCCGGTGGAGTGCGAGGCCGTTTCAGGCGCTGGAGCGTCTGGCTTCCAGGCAGCAGGAGATGGCTGGCCCGGCGTCTTCACCGGGACGGGAGCGACTGGGAATGGCTGGCGCGCTGGCGCGGCGTCCTGCACTGGCGCCAGCGGATGGCTGCGTCCTGTGGCGCGGGTTGGGAACACGCGCCCCGCAGGCGCAGGCGCTGCGGTGGGCGAAGCAGTGGATACCGGCGGCTGGCTGACCAGAAGATGTCCCTGGCTGAGCAGTTGGCGCAGCGCGGCAGCGAACGCGCCCGCTGTTGGATAGCGCGCGTCAGGCTGGCTGGCAAGCGCGCGCATTACCACATCCTGGACCGCCGGGGCAAGCGCCGGATTGACCTGGCACAGCGGCGGCGGCGGACCCTCCAATATCTGTATCAGCACCCGCGTGGTAGATTCCGCAGTATACGGCGGGCGCCCGCTCAGCAGTTCATACAGCACCGCGCCCAGGCTGTAGACATCGGCGCGGCCATCCACCTGATCGCCTAGCGCCTGCTCCGGGGCGATATAGCGCGGCGTCCCAATTGCCAGTTCCCCCGCGCTGGCGTCCGGGTGATCGTTGATCGAGCGCGCGATCCCAAAATCGGCCAGCAGCACGCGGCCATCGGATCGCACCAGCAGATTGCCCGGCTTCACATCACGATGGATAATATGGCGCTCGTGGGCATGCTGGAGGGCATCGGCGACCTGCACAGCCAGGCTCAGCGCCTGCGCGGGCGGCAGCGTTCCCCCCCAGCGCTGGCGCACTTCGCTCAAAGAGCCACCTTCCACTACCGGCGTCACCAGATAGAGCAGATCACCCGCCTGGCCGACATCCCAGAGCGGCAGAATATTGGGATGGTCCAATTGGGCCAGCAGCCGCGCTTCGCGCCGAAAGCGCGCGGCGAATCGCGGGCCATTGCCCCGGCTGACATCGATAAACTTGATGGCAACCGCGCGCCCCAGGCGCAGGTCACGCGCTCGATAGACCTGGCCCATCCCGCCGCTGCCCAACAGCCCGTCAAGCATATAGGGGCCAATCTGCTGTCCAATCAATTCACCTGTGCCAGCCATACTGCCCTCACCACGCTTCTTGCCTGTAGTGATTTCTCGCGCCATCCAGGTGCTTGAAGAGAAAAACGTCCTCCTGTTACAGAGTGTACCAGATTTTGCGCGAAACTGGCAGAGCTTCGGCCACTTTAGTGGCCGCCAAGGGGGCTGCGGCCAGGAAACCCGCGCAGCGGGTTGGCTGATAATCCTGGCCTAAAGCATCCGCCTGGAGATGGGTAGTCACAGGACTGAAGGCGTGTTTTTGGGGAGGAGAAGATGGGGGCAGATGTGTACCAGTGGCGTCCCTGCCAGCAAGGGCTGGAGGTCTGGCGCCCTACCCAAAAGTCCTGCCCTCGCTACAAGAGTTGACACTGCCGACTAAATCCGCTATACTAGCATCAGGCAAAACGGTTGTATAGCGCAATGCGGCCAGTAAATCATACTGACCGCACTGCTCCCCCAATCCTGAGCGAACCAGAGGATTGGGGCCGAGATATTCTATCATCCGATAGGTCTCTCAGCGGCCATCTTCTGGAAATCGGGGATACACCGGACGCCACGCAGGAATGGAGCGATCAACGCTGATGCCTGATCGCTCGCCTGTCCGGCAGCCGGGCGCCCGGCGTGACGCGCCGCGTCACTCTGCGATCCAGGGGGTGGCCGTTTCGCCTGCATCGAAGCATTTGCTGCTTCTATCAGACGAAGGAGAGAATGTCCCATGTTCACTTCCGCACCTCCTGCTTCCGCCTCCCTCCCCTGGCAGCGCCTGGATGCTGCCTGGCCCATCCTGCCGGAATCGCTGATGAACGGTCTGGATGGCTTCGCCCAGCGCCTGGTGCGCCGCTGTCTCACTGAAGCCGTTGGCGACCGGCTGCGGCTGCTGCGCAGCCTGGGGCCGGAGTCGCGGCGCATCTGGGAGCCGCGCCCCCATCTGGCGCAGTATGTTCGTCAGCGCCGCTTCCTGGAGACCCTGCTGCCGCGCTGTGGGCTGACCGAATGCCAGCGCCTGCTCTACACCGAAATCATGCTGACTGTCGAAGTCCTGGAGACGCCGCCCAGTCGGCTGGGCGTAGAGGAATGGCTCGCGCTGCTGGAACTGCAATGTAAGCGCATCGCGCAGATTTACGTCCAACTGCGCGCGCGCGTTGGCGCGCAGGCGCAGCAAGAGGTCGAGCGCGCGTTCAACTTGCTGCCTGGCCGCAAGGCGCGCGTGTAAGTTGGCCTGCCAGTAGCGCCAGGGACGGCGGCGCTACTGGCAGCGGCGCTGCATGGAACGTGTGAGCGCCTGCGCGAGCGAGGCTCTGTGGCGGAACGCTCTTAGCCGCGATCTTTCGTCGCCAGGCGCTCTGGCGCGGCCTTATGCTCACCCGCGACAACCGAAACACGGCGGCCCGGCCAGACCCAGTTCCAGCGTCCCAGCAGCGTCGCAAGTGCTGGAACCAGCAGTGGCCGCACGATAAAGGTATCGATCAGCACGCCCGCGCAGATAGCAAAACCGGATTCGGCAAGCTCCAGAATCGGGTTCGTCGCCAGGCGGGAGAAGCTGGCGGCCATCACCAGCCCACAGGACGAGACCACTCCGCCGGTCAGCGCGACGGCAGCGGCCACTCCCTTGCGCTGACCAAGCTGCGCCACCTCTTCGCGGATGCGCGCCATCGTCAGGATATTGAAATCCTCGCCCAGTGCCACCAGGAAAATAAACGCCAGCAGCGGCACCAGATAAAAAATTGGCTGGCCCAGCAGATCATGATAGACCAGATCAGTCAGGCCAATCGCCGTGCCCGCCGAAAGCGCAATCGTGGCGATCAGATACAGCGGTGCCGTCAGGCTGCGCAGCAGCAGCGCCAGAATCACGTAGATTGCCAGACAAACCAGCAGCACCACCAGCCGGAAATCGCTGCCCAACTGCCCGCTTTCATCGTAGACAAACCCGCTCTGGCCGCCCACGAAAATATCGGCTGCCGCCAGCGAGGAGCCTTGCAGCGCCTGATGCGCCCGGTCGTAGATCGCCCCGACGGTGCTGATCGCGTCCTGCGAATTTGCGTCAACATCCAGCGAAAGCGTGACCTGCGCGGCGCTGCCATCGATAGCGAAGAACTGTGCCACCTGCTCTGATGTCAACGTCGTTCCGGGGGCCAGCGGCTGGCCGTTGGGCATCGACGGCGCCTGCACTCCCGTCACATGTGGCACCTTTTCGAGCGCCGTCGCCAGCGCTGCCAGCGCTGCCGCATCTCCTGGCTGGCGCAGATCATGCCCTGGCGCGCTGACATACACCTGCACCTGGGTCACATCGTTAAAGTGCTGCTGATAGGCGGCGAAGGCTCGCACCGACGGCGCTGAGGTAGGCAGCGCTTTCAGGTCATCAAATGAGAGCGTCACCGTCAGCGACGAAATGGCGAGCGGCACCAGCAGCAGCACCGAAATCAGCGCCAGCAGCCGGGGATGCTCTGTGACCAGCCGCCCGGCGCTCGCCCACAGGCCGCGCTCTGGCACGGCATTGGCGGCCAGCGTGCTGGGGCGCGGCCTGGCAGGCCAGAAAAGTGCGCGCCCGCAGAGCGCCATCAGCGCGGGCAGCAGTGTCAGCCCGGCCAGCAGCAGGCACACCACCGCAGCGGCAACAGCCGGCCCCGTGACCTTGAGCAGCGCGAGCTGCGCCAGCCCCATCACGCCGGTAGCGACCACGACGGTCAGCGCGCTGGAACTGATGGACTCGCCCACGCGCCCGACGGCCCGCGCCAGCGCGCCGCGCCGCGCCGTCTTGTCAGTGCTGGTGCCCCGGCCAATCTCCTCACGATAGCGCGAGAGCAGAAACACGCCATAGTTCGTGCCCGCGCCCAGCAGGACGATGAAGACATATTCGAGGCTGAAGCTCTGCACCGGCAGCCCAAAAAGCTGGCCGAACCAGGCCACCACGCCAATGGAGAGCGCGAACGCCATCCCAATCGTGGCAAGCGGGACCAGCACCGCCAGCGGCGAGCGATAGACAAAGCCCAGCACTACCAAAATAATGAGCAGGCCAATCAGAAAGCCCAGCCCAACGCCGCTGCTGCTAAAGATATTAGAGAAGAAATCGCGGTTGATGGGGGCCGATCCGAACAGGCCGATACTCACACTGGCTGGCTTGCTAAGCTGCCCCAGATAGCTTTCTATCGCGCTCACCGAATCTTGAAGCTGGCTGGCATTTGTCGTATCCCAGGTCACAGGCAGGCGCAGCGCTTGATGATCGGCGCTCTCGAATGCTGATACTGGCGCCTGCGGTCCCGGCGCGCTGACGCTGAGCAGGTGTGCCGGGCGGCTGGCCGGGTTTGTCAGCCAGGCAGCTACCTCTTGCGCCAGCGCCACATCGGCATCCGAGATGCCGCGCGAGTCTGTCAGGATGAGAAGATCGGTTTCGTTGGAGGCCGAGCGCTGCCCGGCCAGAAACTTCGTGCTGTAGAGTTGAGCGGCGCGCTGGCTGGGCGCGCTCGCCGGGAGCGACGAGAGATTTTGATGTTGAGCAACTGTATCAATCGAAGGGCTAAAATGCAGAGCGGCCACGACCAACACCACCCAGGCCACCACGATCACCAGAGGCCAGCGGGCGACCATCTCTCCCCATTTTTCAAGCAAACGTTCCATCGTATTTCCTCCCTCTCAGGCTCCAATGCTCCTGGATGATGAGTCATTTTCACCAGGAGGCGTTTTCTTCTCAGGCCGCGCGGGCGACCTTTGCGGCGCGGTCTCCAGGGAGCAAAGGCCCCTTCAGCCGCCAGCGGTGCCAGTGTTCTGAAAGAAAGTGTAGCGGCGCGCCGGGCGCGGCGCGTCGGCCTGCGGGTGGAAAGCGGGTGGATTTCTCCGGGGAAATAGCTCCACCTACGGGTGGAGACATCAGACGAGTTGATGCTGCTGGGCCAGCACCAGCGCGTGGGCGCGGTCGCGTGCGCCCAGTTTAGCGAAAATGTGGTTGATATGCGTCTTGACCGTCGCTTCGCTCACCGTGAGCGCCCGCGCAATCTCGGCGTTGCTCTGGCCGCGCGCAATGCAGCCCAGCACCTCGCGCTCGCGCTCGGTCAGCCCGAAGTCTTGCGCTGGCTCTGGCCGGGCCTGCTGGCGTCCCAGCCCGGCCAGCAGGTTTGCCGCGCTCTGCCCTTGCAACAAGACCTGCCCCCGTGCCACCGCGCGCACAGCGGCGCAGAGTTCTTCGGCGCTGCTGTCTTTCAGCAAAAAGCCAACCGCGCCCGCCTGCACACCCTCGACAACCATCTCTGGCATATCGTAGGTCGTCAGCAGCACCACGCGCGTCCCTGGCGAGACCTGCAAGACGCGCCGCGTCGCCTCGATGCCATCACAGCGCGGCATGCGAATATCCAGCAGCATTACATCGGGCTTTTCAGCGGCGGCCAGCGCCACAGCCTCGATACCATCCTGAGCCATGCCCACCACTGTCATATCCGGCGTGGCATCCAGAATGATGCGCAGCCCCTCGCGCAAGAGCCGCTGATCGTCAGCCAGTGCCACGCGAATACCCGGCGCGCTCATCCCTGCACCTCGGCTTTTGCCCTCTCGATAATCGTCAGCGGCAGAGTAACATTGATCTCGAAGCCGCCGCCAGGACGCGGCCCGGCGCGCATGCTGCCGCCCAACGCAGCAGCACGCTCGCGCATCCCGCGCAGCCCATTGCCGCCAGTGCCCTCCAGCGGTATCCCCGGCTGGTCGGTTCCATCATCGCGCACCGTCAGCGTCACGCCATCCGCTGCCCAGACGAGATCAGCCCAGGCATGTTGCGCGCTGCCATGCCGATACGCATTGGTCAGCGCCTCCTGCAATGCCAGGAGCAGCGCGCTCTCCTGCTCATCATTGAGTTGAAACGCCTGGCCGCTGGTATGCAGTGAACAGCGCAAGCCGGTGCGCTCGGCGAAGCGATCTGCCAGCGCCAGCAGGCGTGAACTCAGCGCTCTATCCTCAGCGGGCAGGTGCGTCGCCTCGCGCAGCAAGCCCACCACGCGGCGGCTTTCGGCAATGCTTTCGCGCAGCACATCGGCCATCTCATCCAGCATCTGCGCCGCCTGCTCCGGCTGCCTGGTGACAATCTGGCGCGCTGCCTGTATTTGAATTGAAAGGACCGTCAGCGAATGTGCCAGGACATCGTGCAGATCGCGTGCAATGCGGGTGCGCTCGCGGGCAGCGGCAAGCTCCGCCGTATGCTGCATCTCCGCCTGCAACCGCGCCTGCGTGGCTTGCAGCTTGAGAACCACCAGCGCGCGCGAACGCAGCATGCCCGCCAGACAGCCCAGCCCGGCCAGGGTCAGCACATTGCTCCCTATATCTGAAAGCGATCCAGAGGCACCTGGAAGAAAAAGAACCCGTATTGCGATGGCTCCTGCCAGCAGCACGGCTATGAGGCTCATGATCGGCAGCGACCAGCGCCAGGAAAAGCGATAGACAATTACAAACGGCAGAATATCGAAGACAAACGCGCCCAGCAGATTACCAAATGTCAGGCTGAGTACAAAGCCGAGCGCCACTGCCAGCCCCATTTCTACCAGGGCCAGCCAGCGCCGCGCAGCCAGGCGGCTCAGCGCGATCAACCCCAGCGCCAGGACAAACAGCGTCTCTACGCCTGCTATTGCCCCTGCCGGAACGCCGGGGCTGTTGAACATCACCCGCGCGCCCACGATCAGAAACAGTACCACTCCCAGCGTGAGCGCCAACCACAGCGGCGCCTGATTCGCTCCAGTGAGCAGCAGAGGAACAATCTCCTGCGTATTCGGAATGTCGGCCTCTGTTCTGGCCTTGACTTGTGGGCTGGGCATGCTTGCACCTCGCCAGATGTCACCTCATAGCGCTCGCTAACATACACAAGCCTATTCTTGCGCTCTACCCGGCCTTCAGCGGCGAATAACGCAAAAGCAGGCGAGAAGCCTCATTCTGACCTCTCGCCTCTGGGCAGTCACTTACAGCCGTTGGGATCACCGGAGACCAGCTTGAGCGACTGCGGATCATAATTGCAGGCTTCGCCGCGCTGAGCAACCGACTGGGCTACCGAAAGGAAATACGCGCTGAAATCCTGCTGAAGCGTGCCCGCAGGCACAGAGGTAAGAATCAGGATAACGTTGCGATCTCGCACAAAGAGTTGATAGGTCTGTTTCCCGTCGGCTGTCGGCACTTTGCCGCCTATCGCCTGCTCGCCCACCGTCATGGGCGTTTTCTGCCCCGGAATAAGGCCCGCTAAGTGCTGGAAATAGCCCTGCGCGTCCAGATAGGTGGCAAGGCGATCTACCAGAAAGACAAACTTTGCCGCGCCGCTGCTATCAAAAATCACCTGCGCGTCGCCAGCCGCGCGCGCGTATTGCAGGGCATCGCCCATTTGATAGAGGTCGCCCTGCGGGCCTTCCCGCGAGAGGTATTGATCGTTGTTGATCCCGATCTGGTTGCCCGCCCTATCGCCATTTTGCAAATCCTGGTTCTTCACCAGAAAGATATGCGCCATATAATAGGTCGTGGGCACCATCGTTGCCGTTGGCGATGGCAGAGGCGTTGTCGTTGCGGTAGGCGATTGCTGTCGTTGGGCTGCCGATGGAGATGGCTTTTTGAAAAAGTTTTGCGAGATGCCCAGCGCCAGCACCGCGCCGCCGCTCACCACCAGCACCAGCGCCAGCGTCAGCAAGATCACCGGCAGCAGGCGGCGTCGCGGTGGCGCCGTTTTGGGGGAAGGTGTTACCGGCGGCTGGCTGGACAGCGCGGCAAGGCCCGTCGCAAAGGTTGGCGGCGGTGGCGGCGTGGAGGATGGTCCGCTGGCCGAGCCAGCCCAGCCAGATGGGCCACTGGCCCAGGCTGATGGACCGCTGCCCGGCGCCGCTCCCCCGGCTGGACCGCTGGCGGGCGCTGACCATCCTGGGGGTGCGACCGTAACCGGCCAGCCCGACGCGCCACCCGCCGGACCGCTCCCCGGCGGTGGACCTGCAACGGTTGGAAGATTGCTAAAGGCATTTGTGGCAGGTTGAACCTGTGGGACCGGCTGTGGGCGGGCCTGGGTACCTGGTGTCGCCGGGGCGGGCGTCCCCGCCACTGGTTGGGCGGCGCTGGCCGCCCGCAGTGCCGCCGCCAGTTCAGCTATCGATTGGTAGCGCTCGGCGGGCGCCTTCGCTATCGCTTTCAGCACCACTGCCTCCACCGCAGGCGGAATCGCCGGATTGATCGTGCGCGGTGGCGGCGGCGTCTGCGAGGTGTGCATCACCAGCAGCGAAACCGGCGTGGCAGCAGTAAAAGGCAGCTTGCCCGTCAGCATTTGATACAACGAGATGCCCAGCGCGTAGATGTCGACGCGGTGGTCGATAGGCTGGCCCATAATCATCTCTGGCGCGGCATACTCCGGGCTGCCGACAAACGACCCCACGCGAGTCAGGGTCTCCATCGTGTCTTCTTTACGCGCCAGGCGCACAATCCCAAAATCGGTCAACAGCGCCCGGCCCTCGGCGCTTAGCAAGACATTGGCGGGCTTCACATCCCTGTGGATTAAGCCGCGCTCGTGCGCATACTGGAGCGCAGAGGCAATCTGCTCACAAATAGAAAGGGCTTCAGCGAGCGGCAGGGCGCCGCGTTTCGCCAGATAGTCTCGCAGCGTGCCGCCTGGAATCAGCGGCATCACCAGATAGACCAGATTGCCCTGTTCGCCAAAGTCATAAACCTGAACAATATTGGGGTGGTTCAACTGCGCGACCGCTCGCGCCTCGCGCCGGAAGCGTTCGAGATACCCTGGCTCTTGTGCCAGTCCCAGCGCCAGCACTTTGATGGCTACTTCACGATCTAACCGGGGATCATGGGCGCGATAGACCTGCCCCATGCCGCCGGAGCCAAGCAGCCCTTTGACCTGATAGGGGCCAAGGGTTGTCCCTTCTAATCCAGCCACAGAAAGCCTCCTAACCTGACCGGTACCGCAGGTGAGCAGGCAGTGGCATGCGGGTGTGACAGAGATTCATAGTGAGGGTTCTGCCTGCTGGCTCCATTATAGCAGATAGACCCCTGGCTGATGCTATGAAGTTGGCAACAGGAATACTGTCTCCTATCAGACAGCACCCTCAACCAGCCTGGGTTCACAGGGTTTGTGTGCTGGTTTGGCCCGGCTGCTATACAGCATTCCCTCCAGATACATGGCATAGCATCCGGTTACAGGTTGCAAGGCGACCTGGGGCGCGCTTCACTGTGTCCCATTGCACATAGCCGGTGAGCCTGGCAGCGGGTTGAGCGCGGCGTTGTAGAGACAGCGATGGCCGCGCTGGTCAATGATCTGGGCAAGCTGTGTGAAATAGGGCTGGAATGCCAGCGGCATCTCGATGGACGCAGTGGCAAACGTCACGACAATATTCTGATCTTGCATGACCAGCCGAAAGTTGGCCCGGTTGCCATGAATATGTGCCAGCCCTGCTATCGCCTGTTGTCCAACGGAAACAGAGGTCGTCACCGAGAGCAGACCAGCCGAATACTGATAATATTTGATAGCTTGTGCAATCGTAGCAAAACGATCTACCAGGATGACAAAGCGAAAAGTGCCTCCCGCGTTATGGACAACCGTTCCCGTGCCAAAGGCGCGGCCATAGTGATCGGCGGCGCCGCTCTGGAAAATCGTGCCGTGCGCGCCCTCGAACGCCTGATAGTGATCGTTATCAATACTGATCTGATCGCCCAGCAGGTCGCCCTGCATCAAATCGCCCTGGACGAGTTCAAAGAACTGTGCCTTATAATAGGCGGTTACAGCGGGCGTGGCCGTTGCTGTTGGTTGTTGTGTTGGGGCTGGTGCCTGGGGCGCTGAAAATGACGATGACAGGGCAAACTGCTGCGCGCGCATTCGGCCCACAGCCACCGCGCCAGCAACCGTTGAGATCGCCAGCACCAGCGCGACCAGCGCCATCCAGCGCTTGCCTGAGCGCGAGCGCGGGCGCGGGCTGCCATATACAATGGCACGTGGGTCTCCATACTCAATGGCACCCATGCCTTCGGCGGGCTGCCAGGGCGCTCCGGGCACCGTCAGCGATTCCCCATCTATCGGACCCTGCCATGCGTTCCAGGATGAGGCGCTCATAGCCTCAGAAGCATGCTTATTTCGCTGCGGCGTGACAACCGCCATGCCCGACACGGGCGTTTGCTGTTTGGGAGCCAGCGCCAGCATTCCCGATAGATGCAGCGCGGGCACAGCCTCGGCCAGCGCCTCGGCAAACTGCGCGGCACTCTGAAAGCGCTTCGCTGGCGCTTTTGCCAATGCCGTGAGGATAATGTCTTCAACCTCTGGAGGAATCATCGGGTTCAGGCTGCGCGGCCTGGGCGGCGGTTCATGGATTTGCTGATAAATGGTCGAGAAACGGTCAGTGGTACTGAACGGAACGCGCCCTGTCAGCATGTGGAACAGCACAATACCCAATGCGTAGACATCGGCGCGGTGGTCTACCGGCTCGCCTTGCGCCTGCTCTGGCGACATATATTCGGCTGTGCCGATCCCGATACCTGGCTCGTCGACGCTTGACTCGCTCCCATCTGCCAGCGCGCGGGCAATCCCAAAATCGGCCAGCACGGCGCGTTCGCCCGGCGCCAGCAGAATATTGGCGGGCTTGACATCACGATGCACCAGCCCATGCTGGTGCGCCTCGTGCAGCGCCAGCGCTACCTGATACACAATCGAGGTGGCTTCGCGCAGCGAGCAGACCCCGCGCTGGGCAATGCGATCACGCACGGTGCCGCCCTCCATCAGAGGCATTACTACATACATTACACCCTCTTCTTCACCACTGTCATAGATGGGCATAATGTTGGGATGATCCAGCCGGGCGACGATCCGCGCCTCGTGACGAAACCGCTCCAGAAAACCGGGCCGCTTTGCCAGATCAATCGGCAGCAGCTTAATCGCTACCTCTCGATCCAGCCGGGGATCGTAAGCGCGATAGACTTCGGCCATGCCGCCGACACCCAGCAGGGAAAGCAGCCGATAGGGGCCAAGCGTGCCCAATGTTGTTAGATTGCTCATGCTATCCCTTTCTGTTCCATCATGTACCCGCGCAATACAACGACAAGTATAAGGACGGCTCTGCCATTGCACAAGAAGCATAGTACCATTGGCCCAGAAGCAGACCGCGTTTTTGTTTTAGTGGCTGAGAAACTGTGCCCTTGTAAAACCTTGTGAATCGTTAAAACGCCTGCCTGTATAATTGCTCAGGCATGGTACGATAGAAGAAAAAAGAGGTGGGCGATTTGACATCGGAGGATTTGCTTCAGCAGCTCGAGGGATTGGCGCACGCTGAGCGCGTGCGGATCATGATTGACCTTGGCCGCCGGAATGATGCGGAGAGCCGGGCGCTCATCGCCGAACTGGCGCAGGGCGGCTTTTACGAGCGCTGCATGGTCCTGTATTCCTGCTTCGGCAGCCGGAACCGCGAGCAGGTGCTGCGCGCCCTGGCCGACCCGTCGCGGATGATTCGCGGGCTGGCGCTGCGCCTGGTGCCCATCGTCTGCGATGAGGCCGCGCTGCGGCAGGTGCTGGAGAACGCCCCGGCGCAGGTCTACCAGCCGCTGCTCTGGAAGCTGCGCCAGCACAAGCAGCAGGCAATTATTGATGCGTTTCTGGAGCGGCTGGCCGCCAGGGATGAGGCGCAGTTCTTCCACTTGCTCGCCTTTGGCTCCCCGGCCTTGATTACCCGCCTTGCCGGGCGCTTTCAGCAAGCGGCTGCGCTCGGCGACTGGACGCGCCTGGCGCGCTTCCATCCAGCGCTGGCGCTTGATCTGCTTCAACGCTGGGCCGACGCCGCCGCTGTTGAGGATAACCGGCTGGTGCAGTATGTCAATGCGCTGCTCCCGCTGCTGGTTCGTGGTGCCGCTGATGAGGCGCTGGCGCTTGTCAAAAGTATGCTGCGTACTACCCCCTTGAGGGTCTTACGGCTGCACCCTCTGGTTCAGCAGCGCCCCTCTGAGATGGCCGATCTGGCCCTGGGGCACAGGAGTTGGGAGTCTCTCGGCTTTACGCAGGTGGTGGGTCGGCTCACTGTTAAGCAGATTCTGGAGTTTTTTACCCACAATGCGAGGGCGATTGGCTGGTATTACATCTGGTTCCGGCGACTCTCGCCGGAACTGCGGCTGGCCGTCTATACCGCTGGCAAGCGCCGTTTTCGCTATAAGGGCATCATGCCGACGGAAATCGTCACGTGGCTTCCTCGCCTTCAGCGCGAGCAGGAGGCACGCCGGGCGCTGGCCCAGCCCCATCAGAATGTGCCCACCCGGCTGGACTATGCCAGGTTCCTGCCCTGGGACGAGGCGCTCCAGCAAATTGAGCCATCGCTGCATGCCTCCGAGACGGGCATACGCCAGAAGGCGCTCATGGTCCTGATCGACGCGCTCAAGTATCAGCGGAGCCATCTTTCGGACGTACTCGCCATCCTGCGCACCTATCGCACCGAACACGATCCCATTCGGCGGGTGATCTTTCAATCACTGGCCGCTCTCCCTCTCAGTATCTGGCGCGAGGAGCATCTGAAGGATCTGGGCGAGATCATTCGGCATGGCCTCAACGACGTGGGCCTCTCGCCGGAAACGCATCAAGGCATCATCACCCTGCTCTTCAAACTCCTGCCGACGCATCTGGACTGGAGCGCAGCACAGCTTGCGACTGTGCTGCGCGAGCGCGGCCTGCCCACCTCGCCGCATGTGCAGGTAAGCACGCTGCCCTCCATGCTTTCGGCTGACCAGTCCCGGCGCCTGGCGGCTCTGCTGCTGCCAGTCCTGCGCACCTGGCTGGAGCGGGAAAAAGAGGCTGAAATCCTCAAAGTGGTGGGCTGGCTCAAACCCTATCAGCAAGCGTTTGATGAACTGCTCCCCTTGCTTGAGGAACTCTTGCAGCGCACGCGCACGCTCGCCACTGCTCAATCCATTCTGGCGGCCATCGCTGCGCAGCGTTTTGATCGCTTCCAGGCGCTCGTTGTGGCGCTGATTGAGGATGACCCAAGCTGGCTCACCTTCTCCAGTGTCTCCAGCTATCTGCTGCTCCGCCGCCAGGATCGGTTAGCGCCGTTCCTGGGCTTCCAGCCGTATGCCGGGCGTTGGAGTACCGGGAGCAAGCGTTTCTTGCCCCCGCTGCCCAGGCGCTTTGCCGGAGGGACCACGCGCCAGCAAGAAGCCTACGCCAACGCGCTGATGGAGATTATCAACGACGAGATGCAGGAGAGCCAGGCGCTTACTCAGGCGGTGAAGATGCTGCCCCTCTTGCCAGCAGTATCGCCCGCGCGCCTGGCTGCGCTGGCAAACGACCCGCGCTCCGTCGTCCGCACGACGGCCCTCTTCGCGCTGGGCCGCCTGGACACCGACCAGGGCTTGCCAACCTTGATCGAGGCGCTGCAAGATGCCCGCGCTCGTATTGCTATCCCCGCCCTGCGCTCGTTCCTGCTCAAGATGCCCGCGCATCAGGCGCTTGCCATCATTCGCGGCATCCCGATGGATCGGGTGACAGTTGCGAAAGAGCGCGTTCGGCTGACCGGCGACGTTTCGGGCGAAGAGGCGTATCAGGAACTGCTCGCTCTGGCGCGGCGCAAACTCCACCGCGATGTACGTATCGCCTTGCTGCGTGTGCTTTCGGGCCATGTCACCCGTTCGGCCATCTGGCCGATACTGGAAGAAGCCGCCAGATCACCAGAGGCCGAGATGGCCCTGTCAGCACTTCCCAGAAATATCGCTGCCAATCAGTTTGAGCAGCCGGTTGAAGGCGAAATCGAGACGGTTGAGCAGCATCTGCTCCGGCTGCTGGTGCTGCTGCTCAATCACCCTGAATCACAGGTACGATTGGGCGCGCTGCGCTCATCGTGGCTTAGCATCCAGGATCAGCAGCGCCTGCTCTTGCGCCGCGCATTAGAACTGCTGCGCTCCCCTGTGCCTGCTGAGGCGCAGTCAGCAGGCCGCGCCGTCGTCAACCTTTGCCGTGAAGGTGATGGAGCGGTCATTGCTCAAGCTGCGCGCGACCTGCTCCCCAACCGGAAAGTCTTCTCGGTGCTGGCGAATGCGCTCCTCAATCCCAGCGCCCAGGCCAGGCAGCGGCTCCTGTCTATCATCCGCGCGATGCTTGAGATGCTGGCGCAAGACCCCCTGATGGTGAACTGGCGGGTGCGTCTGGCGTTCCTCTATCTGCCGATGGGGGAACTGATTGCCCTCTTCCAATCGCTCAGCAGGCGCAACGAACTTCACGCCGAAGCCCTGATGAGCGCTTGCCAATTGATCTCATCGGGGTCGTCACATTTCGAGCCTGCGCAGTGGGAGGAGTTTGAGGCTGCGTTTGCTGCCAGCGCCGATGAGCGCCTGCGCCGCCTGGCTTTCGCCGCGCTGCACGCGCAGAGCGCGAAACAAAACTCCTGGGACAAAGCGCGCCTGGCCCGCCTGCAAACCTATCGCGCCGACCCTTCGCCCCTGGTGGCGGCTGTCGCTGCCTTTACCTTCCCCAATGAAGAGGATCAAGATGCTGACCTGGACGACAATGGAGATCACTGGGAAGGAGACACAGTATAGCCTGAATGCCCGGCGGATTGGGCACCAAAGCCAGCGATAGAAGATACTGACTTCAGCATCGCTCTTGCTGGCTGCATGGGGCAGCGTGAGAGCGCAGTGCCAGCGTCCCCGCAGGCGCGGTGGTCGGCGGCATCAGGTGCCCGTCCCGTGCCGGTGGGGACGCTGCCAGTCTTAGCCGCGCACAACCTGGACAATGGCTTCCAGGTTAGCTTTGGGCGTGGCTGGCGGGATAGAGCAGCCGGGCGCCAGCAAGAAGCGCAGGCCGCCGGTCAGTTCCAGCGCCGCGTGCGCCTCGTCGGCCACTTGCTGCGCTGAGCCATTGGGCAGCGTCGTTTTCTCGCTGATGCCGCCCATCACCGCTTTGCTGGTACGGGTTTTTCCTTCGGCCAGATTGGGATTGCCCGGCAGCGTCGCGGCCCAACTGATGGCGTGTACCGGATAGTCGGCCAACAGATCAAACATGATATGGTCGCCGCAGTTGTGCAGGACGTTGAATGGTGCTTGCTTGAAAGCATCGATCAGCCGCAGATCGTAGTCCACGCCGAAGGCGCGATACTGGTCTGTGGTGAGCTTATCGGTGCTGGCCCAGCCGGTGGTAGCGTAGAAGATGCCGCTGGCGCCAGCTTCGAGCGCGGCCTGGGCGTAGTCCATAAACGTCTGGGTGATGATCTCCAATCCCTGGCGCAAGGCGGCGGGATGGTCTTCAATCGAGGTCTGCACCGGCTCAAAGCGATTGCCGACCAGATATTTAGCGACGGAGAGGGGGTTAAAGATGGTGTGAATGAAATACGCCTCACCCTTCAGTTCGTTCGCAATGATGCGCAGCGCCTGAAGCTGCTCGCCCAGCGCGCCTTTGTTCGGGTTGAGCGGACGCAGGCGGCGCCAGTCGCCAGCTTCCTGCACAGGGATGGAGATGAAGCGCGGTCCCTGATTGGCGTTGCCGGATGGCTCCAGCTTTGCGCCCCAATCTTCGACATGGTAAGAGGCACGGGGATTGAACTTCATGTAGTCCCAATCATAGGCATGATAGTTTTCCAGCATCGCCTGAGCAACACCTTCAGGCGTCCATTCGCGGAGATAATCGTGGCCCCAGACGCTGGCCGGAACCCGATCTACCGGCTGGCCGCGCACGGCGGCGTTGACACGCTCGATTTTGTTCATGGCTCTCCTCAGTTTGGGAAGATATACGACGTTTGTTTTGGAAAGAGCGCCCGCAGCAAGGCGCGTGCTTCGTCCTTAAGGCATCGGCAGTCCATGAAAGCGTATTGCAGTTCTTCCAGGCTGCGATAGCCCTCAACAGTTGCAGAAATGTCAGATCAGGAAAAGCCGCGTCTTCCGCCCATTGTTCTGGCTGCCAGGGTTCGATGGCTTTCAGACGCCCCTGTTCGAAGATCAGCCGCAGCCCATCGCGGTAGAAGCTGAGCTTGCATTCGCCTGTATAACTTGCCAGAATGGACTGGGCCAGCCGCTGCTCCAACACTACCGCAATGTGCTGCATAAAATCGGCCAGGTTGGGAATGCGCACAGAAAGCGCGTAGGGGCCGAGCTGGTCTGCGTCTCTTCGACAACGGGAAAGTGTCGAGGCTGCCAACCGGCCAGCCGCCGTTGATGAGGGCGCGGACTTCCACGCCTGCCTGGGGATCAAAGATGTCAGAAAAGAAGGCGATCAGCGGCTCGATGTCTCGCGGCACTGCCCGGCGCAGCAGCAAGCCATTGCCAAGCTCGCGCGGGATCGGCTGGTGCCGCCCTGATGCCGCCTGGATTGCCTCTTGCACAGACCCTCCTTATATATAGATGTGTTTTCTCTTCCAAAGGAGTAGTATATCCAGGAAAGGGGAGCGAGCGCAAGTCACACGGCTGGCGGCTGAAGGCCGCCCCTACGGCGGGCACTTGCAGGCGCCGGGCGCCCGCGCCTGGAGGCGGCGGAACGCCTCTCGCCGCGAGTTTACTCGCCAGGGCCACCGTGCCAGATGTGACTTTTTCACAGCCCTGGGGTAAACCCGCCAGGCTCCTGCCCCTTGATGCCAACCTCTGATACAACATATTATCATCAGAGAGAAACAGCATCTTTGTGGTGAAGAATGATAAGCGGATAGCATAGCTCTTGCGCAAAGGTGGGTGCATGGCAACGAAGAGACAGGCGCTGGCGCTGCGCGCGGCGGAATGGGTCTCGCTGGCCGGAAGCCCGTTTCTGCTGGCGGCGCTGCTGCTGCTGATTGTGTCCTGGCACGCTACGCATCGCGTGTGGCCCGCGTTGGGCTGGGCGGCGCTGGCAGCGGCCTTTGTGACGGTGACGCCGCTGATCTTGCTCTCGCTGGCCGTCTGGGCGGGCCGGGTGCGCAATCTTGAACTGGATGTGCGCCGCGAACGCCCCTGGCCGATGCTGATCGCCCTGGGCATTACGGTGCTGGGTCTGCTAGTCCTGTGGGCGCTGGGCGCGCCGCGCCTGCTGCTGATTCTGCTGATTTCAACGCTGGTCGGCGGATTGGTGGCGCTGCTGATTACGCTGCGCTGGAAGATTAGCATTCACACGGGCGGCGCGGCGGGCGCGGCGACGGTGCTGGCGCTGCTCTATGGCGCGGCGGCGCTGCCGCTGCTGCTGGGGGTGGCGCTGATTGGCTGGTCGCGCGTGACGCTGGGCAAGCACACCTGGCCGCAAGTGCTGGCCGGGGCAGCGCTCTCGGTGGCGATCACGCTGCTGGTTTTTGGAATCGGCTTGTCGTAATTGGCCTATTTGTGCTATCGTTTTTTCCGCAGTATGGCTGTTCGCCTAGTTCACTGGTACGCTGTTTGCGAAAGGGAAGCGGGGCGCACAATGGCATCGGTACTCCGCAGCAAGCACATCGTCGTGGGGGTCTGTGGAGGGATCGCAGCCTTCAAGGCGGTGGCGCTGGTTAGCCAGCTTCAGAAAGCCGGGGCGCTGGTGGATGTGGTGATGACCGAGCATGCCAGCGCATTTGTCAGCGCGCTTTCGTTCAGTTCGCTGAGCCATCGGCCCGTCTACGATGATTTATGGGAGCCGACCGGCCAGGCAGCAGCGCGCCATATCGCGTTGGCCCGCGAAGCCGATCTGCTGGCGATTGTGCCCGCGACGGCCAACACGATTGCGAAGCTGGCGCATGGCCTGGCGGACAATATGCTTGGCGCAGTGGCCCTGGCAACGACGGCGCCTTTGCTGGTCGCCCCGGCAATGGAGCAGGGAATGTACCGGCATCCGGCGACGCAGGCGAATCTGGCGCTGCTGCGCGAGCGTGGGGCCATCATTGTTGAGCCGGAGGTAGGGGTGCTGGCGTCGGGCGAAGTGGGCGCGGGTCGCCTGCCCGAACCGGAAACGCTGATGCAGGCCATTCAGCAGGCGCTGGGCCGCAGTGGACCGCTGGCCGGGCGGCGCGTGGTGGTGACGGCTGGCGGCACGCAGGAGCCGATTGATCCGGTGCGCTTTATCGGCAATCGCTCGTCAGGGCTGATGGGCTACGCGCTGGCGGAGGAGGCGCGAGATCGTGGGGCCAGTGTCGTCTTGATCTCCGGGCCGGTCAGCCTGG
>Ga0209581_1001885_pt1 | contig 22347 bp, 19 predicted proteins | sample Coa_R2_FD_187160 | JGI IMG/M metagenome (GOLD analysis project Ga0209581, IMG submission 187160) | Surface soil microbial communities from Centralia Pennsylvania, which are recovering from an underground coalmine fire - Coalmine... | ecosystem: Environmental > Terrestrial > Soil > Unclassified ...
TCTTGGCCCGGTGCCTCCGCCCGATCCCTGGGAGCTCGCTCTTGGCCCGGTACCTCCGCCCGATCCCTGGGAGCTCGCTCTTGGCCCGGTGCCTCCGCCCGATCCCTGGGAGCTCGCTCTTGGCCCGGTACCTCCGCCCGATCCCTGGGAGCTCGCTTAGTCCGTCGTGGCAGAGCTGCGGCAGCCTAGCCGTAGCGCTTCCGTAGCTCTGCAATGAAATACCTGTTCGGTTTCTTCATTTTCGTGAGCTTGGCGCTTCAGGCGCTGGTCATCCACGAACTCATCCGAAAGGCCCTCCGCCGTTTCCCCGTTCTCTTCGGATATTCAGTCGTTCTATTCCTCACTACCGTGGTAGACGCGACCGCCTATTTTAACGGTCCCGGATTTCGCGAACTGTTCCGCGAGTACTACTGGATCGACGAGATCATCCGGTGGACTTCGTTTCTCATTCTGGTGCTCTCGTTGATCTCCAAGGCACTTTCGCCTTCCGACCGACGCGCCAAAATTTTGGCCTTGCTTGGCTTCGCTTCAGTCGTCGTCGGTGGCGTCTCCGCCTGGGCGCTTTACGATCCCGCTGAAACGACGAGTGGCTGGATGACCAACATCGTGCGCAATCTGGCCTTTTTCGCTTCAATATTAAACCTCATTTTATGGTTTGCGATGATTCGTGCTCGCAAAACCCAATCTGAGCTGTTACTCATCAGTGGGGGTCTAGGCCTGGAAACAACGGGCGAGGCGATCGCACAGAGTGTCCGCCCATTTGTAACGCGTGCAACTATCTGGATTCCGAATATGTTCATCATCCTTTTGCACCTCGCCTGCCTGCTCATCTGGTGGCGTGCGCTCCAGCGCTCCAACCGCGCGCAGGGAGCGCTTGCCTCCGATCGCGATCGCGCCGGGGTAACTTCGCTCTGATCGGCGCAGCCTTACAAAGAGTAAACTAAGACATAGCTGTCCGTTATCGATGAGATGCCGGCCCGTAGGTGCGCGCGGCGATTGGCGGCAGTCCGGCGGAGACGGCGGCTGAACAATTTTGAGAGGATTCCATGTCAGACCCCTTCGATCGAAGAGATTTCCTGAGAAAAGCGGCTGCGGCAGGCGCGTCGCTTAGCGCGGCGGGTTCCGCGTTCGCCAAGGGCGGGCGGACTTCCGCATCGCGCATCATCGGCGCTAATGACCGTATCAACATCGGCGTCGTCGGAGTCGGCGGGCGCGGATCGTATGTCGCCCGCGCGTTCGACGGATACGGCAAGCTGAACAACAACTGCACCCAGATTCTGATGGTCTGCGACGTCTACGAGAAGCGCAAGAGACAGGCGGCGGAACGCTTCAAGTGCGACAGCACGCTCGACTGGCGCGAGGTGGTGGAGCGCAAGGACCTGGACGCGATCATCGTGGCCACCCCCGATCACTGGCACGCCAAGATCGCGCTGGCCGCAATGGACAACGGAAAGGATGTCTATTGCGAAAAACCGATGTGCCACACCAACGAAGAGGCGAAGCAGCTCATCAACACCGTCAAGGAAACAAAGCGCGTTTTCCAGGTGGGCTCGCAGACGACTTCAGCGGACCAGTGGTATAAGGCCAAGAAAGCCATTGCCGACGGCATGATCGGGCAGATGCTGATGAGCCAGGGCTCCTATCACCGCAACTCCATTGAAGGGGAGTGGAACTGGCCCATCGACGCCAATGCCGGTCCGAACGGCAAGGGCGAAGATTATATCGACTGGAATACCTGGCTGGGGCCAGCCCCCAAACGCCCCTATGACCCCGACCGTTTCTTCCGGTTTCGCAAATATTGGGACTACTCGGGGGGAATTGCGACGGACCTGTTCTACCATGTTGTGTCGCCGCTCAACATTTGTTGGGATGAGCCGCAGTACCCCTACAAGGTGGTCGGCATGGGCGGTATCTATGTGTTTAAGGACCGCGAAGTGCCGGATACGTTCCAACTGGTGGCGGACTACGCGAAGGGCCACTCGCTGGTGCTGAGCTCATCCATGGCCAACCGCCAGCACATCCCCGGCATGATCCGCGGCCATGAGGGCACCATCATCATGGTGGAGCACGGAGAGTTCGAGCGCCCCACCGATTTCATTACGGTCCGTCCTGAGGTGGCGCGTTCATTCAACCGCGAAACGCGCGAAGTTACGACGAAGCCAATCAATCCCAATTACAAGTTCGGGACTGAAGAGATCAAAATTCCCGTCGATCATTCTCGCGACAAGGATCCGGAAGTGCGCAAGGCGGGCATGGATGACATGATGTACCGCCATATCGACAACTTTATCCAATGCATGCGCACGCGCGAAAAGCCACATCTTGACGTTGAGACCGGCGCGAAGGCGCAGATTGTCATTAACCTCGCCGTGCAGTCCTACCGCGAAGGCAAGACGCTGTACTGGGACGAGAAAAAGTGGAAAGCTGTGGACAAGCCGCCGAAGGCCTGATTCGCGCCAGAGTCTTACAATTTTGCGGCCGCGACGCTCCGGATGCCGAGTTCCTTGAGCTGCCGTTCCGGCACGGGCGACGGCGCGTCGCACATCAAATCCGTTCCTTTCGCCGTCTTCGGAAAGGGAATTACTTCGCGGATCGAACTCTCGCCTGCCATAATCATTACCAGCCGGTCGAGACCAAGTGCGATTCCGCCGTGAGGCGGAGCTCCGTACTCGAGAGCCTCAAGGAGGAATCCGAATTTCTGTTTGGCCTCCTCTGCGTTCAACCCCAACGCCGCAAAAACCTTTGACTGCACATCGCGCCGGTGAATACGAATCGAACCCGATCCAAGCTCGATGCCGTTCAGCACCAGGTCGTATGATTTCGCGCGGCAGCGCACAGGATCAGTGGTGAGCTTCTCGATATCTTCGTCATGCACTGAAGTAAACGGATGGTGAGCCGCCACCCAGCGGTTCTCCTCCTCATCCCACTCGAACATAGGAAAATCGACGACCCACAGAAACCGGAAGTCGCACGGATCGAGCAGCTTATGGCGATCTGCGTACTTCTGCGCCGCAAACAGGCGCAACTGGCCGCAGGCTTGTAGCACAGTCTCCTCGGGCCGACGGCCCTTTGGCTCCCCGGGCCACCCCGCCAGAAGCAGGAGGTCGTCTTCAGCGGCGTTCGCGCGTTGGCGAACCTTGGCCATCGGAGCCGGAAAATCTCGCTCCAGCCGCTTCATGTCGTCGTAGACGCGGAGGCCCCGCTCCTGCCCATACGCTTTGAGGTCGTCCCGCTCCTTCCGGCTGATCTGGCCAACTTTAGGAATACGAATGGCCACCAGCGGCAGCCCTGGGGCAGTCAGCCCCGCGCCTTCGAACAGATCCTCGACGGAATAGAACGCCGGCAGCCGCATGTCCGGCTTGTCGACGCCATAGGAGCGCATGGCCTCCGCATAGGTCATGCGCACAAAGGGAGCCGCAGGCACGGGATGCCCGGAGACTTCGCACACCTTTTGCATCAACGGCTCAATCGTTTCGTAAATTTGCTCCTGCTGCGCGAACGACATTTCGAGGTCGATTTGCGTGAATTCGTATTGCCGGTCCGCGCGCAGGTCTTCGTCGCGGAAGCAACGTACGATCTGGAAATACTTTTCGTACCCGCTAACCATCAGGATCTGCTTGAACAGCTGCGGCGACTGCGGCAGCGCGTAGAAGGTTCCTGGCTGTATGCGGCAGGGCACGAGAAAGTCGCGCGCGCCCTCAGGCGTTGAGCGGGTCAGAAAGGGCGTTTCGATCTCGAGAAAACCCTGCGAGCAGAGTACATCACGAACCGCCTTCGAAATCGCCGACCGGAGCATCACATTGCGCTGCATGTGCGGGCGGCGGAGGTCGACATAGCGATACTTCAGCCGCACGTCTTCTTTGACGTCGACGGTCTCTTCCATGGGGAACGGCGGCGTGCGCGATTCATTCAGAATCCAGAGCTTGTCCACCACCAGCTCGACCTCGCCGGTGGGGATGTTGGGATTGACCGTATCGGGGGTGCGCTTGTCGACGCGTCCTTCCGCCGCGATCACGTACTCTGCGCCCAGCATTTCGGCCTTGCGATGCACCTCGGGGTCAACGTCTTCGTGGAACACAAGCTGCGTTACGCCGTCGCGGTCGCGGAGATGGATGAAAATGACGCCGCCGAGGTCGCGCCGCCGGTGGACCCAGCCCATGAGCAGCGCCCGCCGCCCGGCGTCGGAGGCGCGCAACTCGCCGCAGGTGTTAGTGCGGCGAAGATCGCCCAAGAAGTCGAGTTGTACAGTTTGCATTTGTTTTATTCGGTATGATTTACAGCCGCGGCGATTTCCTCGCGCGCCACCGCTTTCTGTTCGCCGGACGCCATATTCTTCAGCTGGTACTTGCCGGCTTGCATCTCGTTCTCACCCACCAGGAGCGCGAAGCGCGCGCCCAACTTATCTGCCACTTCGAGCGCTCTTTTCAGCTTTTCCTCTGTGGACACCTCGATCCTCAGCCCGCCGCGCCGCAAATCGCGCGCCAGCACGCCGCTGTGTCTCCGGGCCTCTTCGCCGAGCGGCGCAATGAACACATCCAGCGATTGAGCGAGCGCCCCGGGATGGGTCTCTTCGACAGTCATCACCAAGCGGTCCTCTCCAATCGAAAATCCGACGCCGGGGGCCGGCGTCTTCGATCCGAGCGCTTCCGCCAGGCCATCGTACCGCCCCCCGCCGAGCACGGAATTTTGAGCGCCGAGCGCGCCGTGCACGATCTCAAACGTCGTCCGCATATAGTAATCGAGACCGCGGACCAGCCTCGGCCGGATCTCAAAGGGGATGCCGCGGTCCGTGAGATATTGCTGCACCGCCTCGAAATGCGCGCGGCACTCCTCGCACAGCGAATCGAGGATCGAGGGCAGCGAATCGATTACCGGCTGATCTGCGGGAACTTTGCAGTCCAGCACGCGCAGGGGATTGGTTTCGGCGCGGCGCTGACAATCGGCGCACATTCGCGGGGCCGCCTCGCGCAGGCGCTCTCGCAGAACCCCAATGAATTTCGGGCGGCACTTCGCGTCGCCCACCGAGTTAATGAGCAGTTGAAACCCGCTCAGTCCTGCGCGTTCCAGGATTTCGATCACCATTTCGATGACTTCCGCATCGACCATCGGCGAGTCGGAGCCGATAGCCTCGGCGCCAATCTGGTAGAACTGCCGGAAGCGGCCTTTCTGCGGGCGCTCGCGGCGGAACATCGGTCCCATGTAGTACAACTTCTTGAGTCCGGGCTGCTGGTCCAGACGGTGTTCGATGTAGGCGCGCATCACCGACGCGGTGGCTTCCGGCCGCAGCGTCAGAGAGGTTCCGTCGCGGTCTTCGAAGGTGTACATTTCCTTGCCGACGATGTCGGTCTCTTCGCCGACGCTGCGCGCAAAGAGACGAGTTTCCTCGAGGATGGGCGTGCGAATTTCTCTGTAATTGTACGATTCGAACACGCTCCGCGCCGCCGCTTCCACGCGGTTCCAGACGGAACTCGAGGGTGGAAGGATATCGCGCGCGCCTTTTACAGCCTTGATCATTTCCTGTTTCAAAAACCGCCGCGGGAGTTACGAGGGCTCTTCGCGGTAAATGCGACAGGCGTCCACGTAATGCCTGGCGTTTTCGCGAAACCGCTGCTCTTCCGCTTCGGTGACCTCGCGCCGGACCTTTCCCGGGACGCCCATGACCATGCTCGCCGGCGGCACAGTCATCCCTTCAGGCACCAGCGCGCCAGCTGCGATCACCGATCCCCTGCCGATCCGGGCGCCATTCAGCACGATGGCCCCGATGCCAATTACGCAGTCGTCTTCGATCGTGCAGCCGTGCAACATCGCCTGGTGACCCACGGTAACGCGGCTGCCAATTACGAGCGGAAACGGGCCGGCGTCGCAATGCAGCACACAGTTATCCTGGATGCTGGTCTCATCCCCGATCCGGATAGAATTGACATCGCCCCGCGCCACCGCCCCCGGCCATATGCTGGAACGTTCGCCGATTGTCACGTCCCCAATGATTTGAGCGCTTCGGTCCACGTAAGCTGAAGCGGCAATTTTCGGCGTAATGCCGCGGTAGGAGCGAATCATGCGCGGTAACTAGCCATCGTAACAAAGTGGCGACAGGTTTGACGTCTCCGTCCCACGGATCCATCCGGCCATGGTTGTAACCGGCTTGCTGGCTGCGACGGGTGAGAGCGCGCCGGCAGGCTCTTCCAGCTGCGCGTTCGTGATGGAGTCGCGCGCCGGCAAGCATAAACTGGTACCGTATGCCGTCGCGCGTGTTCGCTCTTCCCCTAGTGACCGCCGCAGTGACCGCCGCTTTGACGCTGGCGCAGAATCAGCCCTTTACGGCGGACGCAATGATGAAGCTGGCCAGAATCAGCGAGCCGCGACTATCGCCGGATGCGAAGCTGGTCGCCTTCACGGTGCAGACGGTCGATCTTGCGGCCAACGCCAAGCCGAAGCAGATCTATGTGGTCCCGCTGGCAGGCGGCGCGCCAAAGAGCATCACGAATTCCGGCGATAACGAGCGGCCGCGGTGGACGCCCGACTCCCGGCGCATCGTGTTTATTTCGACGCGGAGCGGTTCCTCGCAGGTCTGGGCGATGAATCCGGATGGGTCCGAGCCGAAACAACTGACGAATATCGCCACAGAAGCGACAGGCGTGCTGGTTTCCCCCGACGGCAAAAAAATTGTCTTTCTCAGCGCGGTTTATCCGGAGTGCAGCGCCGGCGGCAAATTCGATGACGCCTGCAACAGGTTAAAGATCGAAAGCGAGAAGAACAGCAAAGTTCATGCGCGCATATATACATCCTTGCTGTACCGGCACTGGATCTCATGGCGGAGCAGTCGCCGCCAACACCTCATGTCCATGGACATCGCGGGCGGTCCAGTGCACGATCTTACGCCAGGCGATCGCGACGTGCCTCCATTTTCGCTTGGCGGGCCCGAAGACTACGCCATTTCACCCGAATCGAACGAGGTTGCGTACGCGATGAACGCCGACGCCGATCTGGCGACGAGCACGAATTCGGATCTGTACACAGTTCCGATCGACGGCGGCGAATCCAAAAAGATCACCAGCAATCCCGCGGCGGACGCCGAACCTGTATATTCCCCGGACGGAAAATGGCTGGCCTATCGCGCGCAGGCGAGGCCCGGTTATGAGAGCGACCGCTGGCAGCTTGTCGTACTGGAGCGCGCGACGGGAAAGACGCGCGTACTGACGGATACGTTGGACCGGTCCGTCGAGAGCATCGTCTGGTCGCCGGACGCAACACGGCTGTTCTTCACGGCGATCGACCGCGGCCGCACGCCTCTAGAAATGGTGTCGGTAAACGGAGGCCCATTTCGCACGATCATTTCCGGACCGGCGTTCATCGACGACGTTCAGTTCACTATGGACGGCAAGACGGTCATCTACACCGAGCAGCGCGGGAACCGTCCGGCTGAGATTTATCGTGCGTCGCCAGGCAGCGGGGCGCCTGCCGCGCTGAGTCATTTGAACGATGCGCTGCTCACGCAGTACTGGCTCCCGCCTTTAGAAGAGTTCTGGGTGGAGGGCGCCGATGGCGCGCGGGTGCACTGCTTTATGGCTAAACCTCCAAACTTCAGCGCTTCTGCCAAATATCCGGTGCTGTTCCTGATTCACGGCGGTCCCCAGGGCGAGTGGGGCGAGGACTGGAGCTACCGATGGAATCCCCAGGTCTTCGCCGGCGCCGGGTATGTGGTCGTCATGCCGAATCCTCGCGGGTCGCTCGGCTACGGGCAGAAGTTTACCGACGAGATCAATGCGGACTGGGGCGGCAAAGCATACGAAGACATCATGGCGGCGGTGGACCATATCGCCACACAGCCGTTTGTCGATCCTGACCGGATGGCCGCGGCGGGCGGATCCTACGGCGGGTACATGGTGAATTGGATTCTCGGCCACACAGACCGCTTCAAAGCGCTGGTGTCTCACGCCGGCCCGTTCGATCTGCGCAGCATGGCCGGCGAGACGGAAGAGCTTTGGTTCCCGCTTTGGGAATTTAAGGGGATGCCCTGGCAAAATCCGGAACTCTACGTAAAGCTCTCGCCCAGCTATTACGTGGAAAACTTCAAAACGCCGACGCTGGTGATTCACGGCGAGCTGGATTACCGTGTGCCCTATGGGCAGGGGCTGCAATGTTTCACCGCGCTTCAGATGCAAAAGGTTCCGTCCAAGCTGCTCCTGTTTCCGGATGAGGGTCATTGGATATTGAAACCGCAGAACAGCCTTCTGTGGTACAGGACATTTCTTGACTGGATCGGCGAATGGACCAGCAAGAAGCCGGAGCCGCAGAAGTGAGGCGCCGGGGAATCCTGGCCGTGATCGTGGCGTCGATCACGGATACGGAATTCGATCGCCAGCGGGTCGGCTGGGCCGCATTCCATCGCCGATACGCCAGCCGTTGAGAATGCAAACTCCTGAAACTGGCCGGCGGTAATTGGTCCTGCTGCCGCCGGAAGAGCATAGGAGCGGGAGTGCGCTCGGCCGTAAACAAACGTGAAGCTGGGATGCGCGCAGCCGGCAAGCATTGCGAAACGGTATCGGTCCACCATCCGGCCCAAGCACGACAGCGCTTGGCTCGGCCACTGACGCAAGGCAGCCATTTGTCAACGGTCGTATGTTACGCTGAAGTTTGCGCCGGTTTAACCTATGCCGGCTCGGGTAAGCGAAGCCTTCGTTCTGCGGACCTATCCGCTGCGGGAATCCGATCTGATCGTGAGTTTTCTCACCCGGGACCAGGGCAAGCTGCGCGGAGTGGCAAGGCGGGCGCGTAGGCTGAAAACTAATTTCGGCTCGGGGCTCGAGCGGCTCTCCCACGTCCGGATTTCTTATTTTCAAAGAGAAAACCGGGAGCTGGTGAGGGTCGATTCCTGCGAGTTAATCCGGTCCCAGTTCGATCTGGTCTCCGACTACCCGGCTGGCGTAATGCTCGACTATTTCGCCGAAATCAGCGAGCAATTGCTGCCTGCGGCCGAGGCTGACGACCGGTTTTTCCGGTTGCTGGCCGCTGTGCTGGAGTATCTTCATAGCCGCGGCAACGTCTGGACGGCGGCGTTGTATTTCACGCTGTGGGCGGTCCGGTTATCCGGGTTTCTGCCCGACCTGCAGGTGAGTCAGGAATCGAGAGCAATCGCGATGGAAATGCTGAAGACGCCGATCGGAGCCTTACCGCTCCGAAATTGGGATAAGACGACGGCCAAGGATCTCCGGCGCTTCCTCGCGCGGCGCATTGAAGAGCATATTGAACGCAGACTGCTGACCGTTCCGCTATTGGAGGCGCTTTAACCGGCTGAGTCCGTACCATGGATTCCTTCCAGCAGACGATTTTCAAGCTAAAGAATTATTGGTCAGAGCGCGGCTGTGTGATCACAGAGCCGTACGACGTGGAGGTCGGCGCCGGCACCATGGCGCCTGAAACCTTTCTTCGCGTGCTGGGCCCCACGCCATACCGGGTGGGCTACATACAACCGAGCCGCCGGCCGGCCGACGGGCGCTATGGCGATAATCCGAACCGCTTATATAAACACCAGCAGTTCCAGGTGATTCTCAAACCGTCGCCGGATGACGTCATCGACCAGTACCTCGCCAGCCTGGAAGCTATCGGCATTGATCTCGCCAAACACGACATCAAGTTCGAGGAAGATAACTGGGAATCGCCGACGCTCGGCGCGTGGGGCATCGGCTGGCAGGTAATGCTCGACGGCCTCGAGATCACGCAGTTTACGTATTTTCAGCAGTGCGGCGGAATCGACCTGGAGCTGCCGCCCGCAGAGCTGACCTATGGCATGGAGCGCATCGTGGCATTTCTCCAAGGCAAGGACAGCGTTTATGACATCGTGTGGACGCCGCCAGTGACATACCGCGACGTTCGCTACGCCGATGAGCTCCAGAATTCCGTTTACAATTTCGAGCTGGCCGACATCGATACGTTGTGGAAATTGCTGGCGCTGCATGAGGGCGAAGCGCAGCGGTTGATCGACCTCTATCCCAAATTTCCGGATAAGCGCCGGTTCCCGACGCTCGCCGCATATGATCACGTTCTGAAGTGCTCGAATCTGTTCAACCTGCTCGATTCGCGCGGCGCGATCAGCGTGACGGAGCGCGTGGGCGTGATCGGGCGCGTCCGGAAGATTGCGGTGGCGGTTGCGGCGATCTGGTTGGATCAACAGTCCGTGGCGGAGCAGAGCGGGGCGGGGCAGCGCGCGGAGGTGCACGCGTGAGCCTGCCCTTCCTGCTCGAGATCGGAACCGAAGAAATTCCGGATTGGATGATCGAGTCCGCTCTCGCCCAGTTGGTTCAGAATACGGTCGCTCTGCTTGACGAAAGTCGCCTCGGCGCGACGATCCCGCGCGGCGACGCGACGCCGAGAAGGCTGGTCGTGCGCGTGGATGACGTTGAGGAGCGCCAGCCCGACCGAGAGGAGCTCGTCGTCGGCCCGCCGAAAGCCGCGGGGCCGGCCGCCGCGGCCGGATTCGCCAAGAAGATGGGCGTCTCGCCGGATTCGCTCGAAACGCAAGCAACGGCGCGGGGCGAATATTTCGCCTTCCGGAAGAGAATACAGGGCCGGGCCGCCGCTGACATTCTGTCTGAGGCCCTGCCCGGCCTGATTCTGCGCATTCAGTGGCCCAAAACAATGTACTGGACTGCCGATCGCGCGATCCGCTTCATCCGCCCTATCCGCTGGCTGGTCGCGTTGCTTGGAAATACGGTCGTCCCGTTTGAAATCGCGGGCGTGCGTGCCGGCAGCGTTACGCGCGGCCATCGCAAGCTCGGCAAACCGGCGATTCCGGTCACAATCGAAACCTTCGATGCGGCTCTGGGCGACAATGGCGTCCTGCTTGAAGCTAAAAAGCGCCGTGAGAAGATTGAAGCGGAAACCAAGGCCCTTCTCGACGGGACCGGACTGCGCCCCAAGCCCGATCCGGATCTGCTGAATACGCTGGTCTACATCACCGAGATGCCGACGCCCGTTCTCGGTTGCTTCGACGAGCGCTATCTCGAACTTCCCGAAGAAGTGCTGGTGACGGTGATGCGCCATCATCAGAAGTACTTTTCGGTGGAAGACGCCGCGGGGCGGCTCGCTCCGCGCTTCATCGCCGTCATGAACACGGACGCGGACCCCGAAGGACTGGTCCGGCGCGGAAACGAGCGGGTGCTGCGCGCCCGTTTTAACGACGCGCAGTTTTTCTGGGAGGTCGATCAGCAGAGGAAGCTCGCGGACCGGATCCCTGAGCTTGCAAACGTCACCTTCCAGGCGAAGCTGGGCTCTTATCTGGAGAAAACGGAGCGCATTGCGGCGCTAGCCGGCGATCTGGCGCGGAAGACCGGAGCGGAGGTCGCGGTTGTGGAACGGGCGGCCATGCTCTCGAAATGCGACCTGACTACCGAGATGGTCAAAGAATTCACCGAGCTGCAGGGCGTGGTCGGCGGCTTATACGCTAAAGCGCAGGGTGAGGCCGAGGAGGTCTGGCGCGCCATCTACGACCAGTACAAGCCTTCCAGCATGGAAGACGCGATCCCTGCCACCCCGGCCGGGCGGCTGCTGTCGCTGGCGGACAAGCTCGACACGCTGCGCGGTTGTTTTGCGATCGGCCTGATCCCGACCGGATCGAAAGACCCCTTCGCGCTGCGACGCGCCGCGCAAGGCGTGGTCCGCATCCTGGTGGAAGGTAAACTCGAGCTCCCGCTGGGCGAACTCACCGGCGGCGATGCACAGCTTGGTGAATTCCTCCTGGATCGCGTCAAATATTACTTCCGCGAGGTTCGCGGCTTCAGGTACGACGAGGTGAATGCGGTCCTTGCCTCCGGTTGGGACAACCTGGTCGATGTAGAAGCTCGCCTTGCCGCGCTGCAGGCCGTCCGTCCCACTCAGAATTTCGAGCCCCTTGCCGCAAGTTTCAAGCGAATCCAAAACATCCTGCGTCAGGCAGAATTCAAGGGCGGCGACGCCTGCCGTGAGGGTCTTCTCGAGCCGGGACCGGAGCAGCAACTCTACAGTGAATTTCGGCGCGTGCGGGACATCGCGCGACAAAGCGAATACCCGGCTGCGCTGGAGGCGATCGCCTCGCTGCGCCCCGCCATCGATCTCTTTTTTGACAAGGTTCTGGTCAACGCCCCGGACCCGGACGTTCGGCGCAACCGGCTCGCCTTGTTGCACGATTTGCTGACTGAGTTCTCAACGATCGCTGATTTTTCGGAGATCGTTACGCAATGATTCACAGACGGAACGCCAGCCACTGGCCACCGACCACTTACAGGGAGCTTTCTTCATGAAGCAATACGTGTATGCCTTCGGGAATGGAACCGCCGACGGCGATGGCAAGATGAAAGACACGCTCGGCGGCAAGGGCGCCGGGCTCGCGGAGATGTCGCGGGCCGGCGTGCCGGTTCCGCCCGGATTTACCATTTCCACAGAAGTCTGCAATATCTACTTCAACAACAACAAGCAGATCCCGCCCGAGATCCAGCGTGAGATCGATGAGAAGCTGGCCCAGCTCGAGGAGCGCATGGGTCAGAAGCTCGGTGATCCGGAAAATCCGCTGCTGGTCAGCGTGCGGTCCGGCGCCAAGTTCTCGATGCCGGGCATGATGGACACCATTTTGAACTTGGGCCTCAACGATCAGACGGTGGAAGCCCTGGCGAGAAAGAGCGGCAATCCGCGGTTTGCCTACGATTGCTACCGGCGCTTCATTCAGATGTTCGGCAACGTCGTCCTCGAGATTCCGAAGGATGAATTCGAGCACATTTTCGAGGAGCGAAAAAAGAAGGCCAAGGCGAAATTTGATACGGACCTCGGCGCCGATGATCTGAAGGCGGTCATTGCGGAGTACAAGAAGCTTGTCCAGAAGAGGACGGGCAGGCCATTCCCGCAGGACGCCCGCGAGCAGCTCAACGCCGCGCGCGACGCCGTGTTTCGCTCCTGGTGGAATCCGCGCGCGGAATATTACCGCCGGATGAACAAGATTCCCGACGACCTCGGCACCGCTGTAAACGTGCAGGCCATGGTATTCGGCAACATGGGCGAGAAATCCGCCACGGGAGTGGGCTTCACGCGCAACCCGGCCACCGGCGAAAACAAGTTCTACGGCGAGTTCCTGATCAATGCTCAGGGCGAGGACGTCGTCGCTGGCATTCGCACGCCGCGGCCGATTGCGGAGCTCGAGCAGGTGATGCCTCAGGCCTACGCGCAACTTCGCGAGATCACCGGCATGCTTGAGCGGCACTACCGGGATGTACAGGATTTCGAATTCACCATCGAAAACGAAAAGCTGTACATGCTGCAAACGCGCAACGGCAAGCGCACCGGGCCGGCGGCGGTCCGCATCGCCGTCGATATGGTGGAAGAGGGCCTGATCACGAAACAGGAAGCGGTCATGCGCGTCGAGCCCAATCAGCTCGACCAGTTGCTGCACCCTGCGCTCGATCCGGCGTCCAAGAAATCGCTCACCCGGATTGCGACCGGACTTCCCGCTTCGCCGGGCGCCGCGGTTGGCCACGTTGTATTTACCGCCGATGAGGCTGTCGAGCAGGCCAAGAAGCAGCCGGTCATCCTGGTTCGCAAAGAGACGGTTCCGGATGACATCCACGGGATGGAAGTCTCGAAGGGGATTCTGACCGCGCGCGGCGGCATGACCAGCCACGCCGCGGTGGTGGCGCGCGGCATGGGCGCTCCGTGCGTCGCCGGCGCTGAAGAGCTCGCTGTCGATGAAGCCAAGAAGCAGATCATTGTGCGCAAGACCGGCCAGGTGCTGAAAGAAGGCGACTGGATCTCCATCGACGGCTCGACCGGCGAGGTGTTCGCCGGGCAGGCCAACACGATCGACGCCGATCCGTCCTCGGGATTCCTTGCGAAGTTCATGAGCTGGGCTGACGAATTCCGCGGCAAATTCGGCGTCCGGGCGAACGCGGATATCCCGCGCGACGCCAAGGTCGCTCGCAAGTTCGGCGCTGAAGGCATCGGCCTGTGCCGCACCGAGCATATGTTCTTCGGGCCGGGCCGCATCGAGCACATGCAGGCCATGATTCTGGCCCGTGATGAAAAGACCCGCAAAAAAGCCATCCAGAAGCTGCTGCCGCTGCAGCGGAAGGATTTCGCCGGCTTGTTTGAAGCCATGGACGGCTTCCCGGTAGTCATCCGCACGCTCGATCCGCCGCTGCATGAATTTGTGCCCAAGCGGGAAGAGCTCATGGTGGAGATCGCCACGCTGCCCTACGCCACGATCAAGCAGAAGCGGGCGCTCGCCGAGAAGTATGCCTCCCTGGGGGCCGAGGTCAAAAATCTCAAGACCGTTCTGCCCCAGCTGCTGCACCGGGTTGAAGAACTGCACGAGTTCAACCCCATGCTCGGCCATCGCGGCTGCCGCCTCGGCATCACCTATCCCGAGATTACGGAGATGCAAGCCCGCGCCATATTCGAGGGCGTGGTGCAGGCGGCCAAGAAGGGCGTCAAGGTTGTGCCCGAAGTGATGATTCCGCTGGTCGGCAGCGTGGAGGAACTGGCGAATCAGAAGGCCATCGTCAAGCGCGTCGCCGACGAGGTTCTAGAAGCCGCCGGCATGAAGGATCAGCATTACATGATCGGCACCATGATCGAGATCCCGCGCGCGGCGATCACGGCGGACCAGATCGCGACCGAAGCCGAATTTTTCAGCTTCGGGACCAATGATCTCACCCAGACGACGATGGGCTTGTCCCGCGACGACTACGTCAAGTTCTCGAAGGATTACGAGAGCAAGAAGATTTTTAAGGCGGACCCCTTCGCAGTTCTCGATCAGAACGGCGTCGGCCAGCTGGTGAAGATCGCGGTCGAGCGGGGGCGTCGCACCCGCCCGGATCTCGAGGTCGGCATCTGCGGCGAGCACGGCGGCGAACCAAGCTCCGTGGAGTTCTGTTACCGCGTAGGAATGAACTACGTATCGTGCTCTCCGTACCGCGTACCCATCGCGCGCCTGGCGGCGGCGCAGGCGGCCCTCAGCGGCGACAAAGCCGAGTCGATGCGAACGGCCTGACCAGCGGTTTATCGCCCGATCCATGACCGCGCGGAGCGAAAGCTCCGCGCTGTTTTCTATGGCGGGCTGCAGTACAACGCGCGGCCAGCCGGAAAACGGCGGACCGCGCGCCCGGGAGGCCGCGCCATGACGCGACCGAAATTCACACAGCCGGCCGGCATCGGCCGGATCCCGGCGCGGCTGAGAGAATGTCCTCTTTGGGACTTATTATGCATATATTAAGGGCTATTTGCAACGTAATTAATTATAAATTCCAATAAATTTGTAAGCAATTCGCGGCCTATTCCGGCCTGCGCGCAAAGCGACGCGCATTCTGTTCGCCTGGATGTGAGCCGGTTCATGCCTCCGCGCAACAGGCCGGCGATAATATGGGTTCCTATGCCAACATTCGCCATCGCCGTAATCGCTGGGGACGGCGTCGGGCGGGAGGTGACGCCTGCGGCCCTCAGGGTGCTGGAGCGCGTATCGCGCAGGTTCGACGTCTCATTTGAATATACGCATCATGAATGGGGGTCGGACTACTATTTCGAGCACGGTCGCATGATGCCGCCCGATGCGCTTGACCGGCTCCGGCCCTCGGATGCGATTTTACTGGGGGCCGTCGGTCATCCCGACATCCCGGACCATGTCACTCTCAATGGCCTGTTGCTTCCGATCCGCCGGACGTTTGATCAATACGCCAATGTGCGTCCCGCGATTTTGTATCCCGGCGTGGACAGCCCGCTGACGAAGTACAAGGGCGGCGATATCGATATGGTGGTGGTTCGGGAAAATACGGAAGGTGAATACGCTCAGGTCGGTGGATTCGTGTATCACGCCCAGCCGGACGAGGTCGCCATCCAAACCTCGGTGTTCACGCGGCGGGGCGTCGAACGGGTGATCCGGTTTGCCTTCGAACTGGCGCGAAAGCGGCGCAAGCGCCTGGCGTCAATTACCAAATCGAACGCCCAAGGATTCGGAATGGTCCTCTGGGACCGTACCTTCGCGGCGGTGGCGAACGAATATCCCGACGTCGCCACCGAGTCGCTGCTGGTCGATGCGGCCGCCATGAATTTCGTCCGCCGGCCGGACAGCTTTGACGTTGTTGTGGGGTCGAACCTGTTCGGGGACATCCTCAGCGATCTTTCCGCGATCGTGACCGGCAGCATCGGCCTGGCCCCCAGTGCGAACCTGGATCCCACGCGCCGCAACCCGTCGATGTTCGAGCCTGTGCATGGCTCGGCGCCTGACATCGCCGGCCGGGGCGTGGTGAATCCGCTCGCGGCGATCCTTTCGGCGGGCATGATGCTGGATCATCTCGGCGTGGCCCCGGCGGCCCAGGCGGTCGAGCGCGCGGTTCGAGCGGTGCTGGCCGATGGACGCGTTCGCACGCCCGATCTGGGAGGCTCGAGTACGACCGAGGACGTAACGGCGGCGGTTACCGAGCGAATTTAAAGCAGCGCGGGGTTAAGGGAAACACTGGAAGCGCCGATAAGGAGCTTGGAGCCCTTCAATGGCGAGTTCCAGTGGTTGTGTCCATACCCGCCCGGGGAAGTACGTTGCTTTCCAGATCGCCCGCCGCTATTTCGTCGTCGAGGCGCAGCGCGTACGGACAGTGGCGCCCGCCAGCTCCCTCCGCCCCCTGGACGATGGCCTCGATTTGGTCAAGGGTACGGTGCATGTTAACGGCCGCGAACTCCCGGTCGTCGATTTGCGTGCGCGGCTGGGCCTCGCGGGCAAGAAGACGCGCCCGCAGGCTTCCGTGATCGTACTCGAAGTGGGAGCGAAGGCCGCGCCAGCGCATGTTGGCGTGCTGGCCGACAAGCTCACCGATGTGTTGGAAGTCAGGGAGCGCGACATTCGCGGAAACGTAGTGCAACTCCGGTGCGCCGGCAAGCCGTACGGGCGTCCCAAATTGCTGCTGGATCTGGAGCGGCTGGTCACCGAAGAGGAACTGACGCGCCTTCGAGCTCTGGGCGCCTAGCCGCGAATCCCGGCGAAGGCCTCCGCAATCTCTTGCTGAGCCCGGGGACATGCCGGCGCCAGCGGCAATCGCGGCGGGCCGCCATAATATCCGTTGAGGTCCATGGCGTATTTCAGGCCGGGGATGCCATAGACTGCCGTCACGAGGCGGGCCGCCTTTGCAATTCGCGACTGCCAGTCCCGCGCCGTTTCAACATCGCGGGAGCGGTGCGCCTCCCAGATCGTGATGGCTGCGTAGGGCGCAGCGTTCGCGAAGGCGAGCACGGCGCCGGCGGCGCCGACCGATAGCGAGGGCCACAGCGTGGGGGCGGAGCCGACCAGGGTTTGAAAACCCTCTTTCGCTTCGCGCACGATCTGCATCACCTTTTCCATGTTTCCAGAACTCTCTTTGATCGCAATGATGTTCGGATGGTGCGAAAGCTCGGCGACTGTCTCGGCGGCGATGTCGACCCCGGTCGCCTGAGGCCAGTTATAAATGATGACCGGCACGTGAACCTGATCGGCGACGGCGCGAAAATAGAGAGCTTGGATATCGGGCTTCGCCGCGAGATTCCGGTAATAATGCGGCGTCCTCACCATTGCGGCTTTGTAGCCCAGTGCAGCGGCGCGATTGGTAAGCGCTACCGTTTCCCGCACGCTCTCCATGCCGGTCCCGGCGATCAGAATTTTGTTCGAAGCCGCAAATTCCGCGGCCCATTCCCACAGCGTCGCCTTTTCGTCGGCGGTGAGAAAGACGCTTTCGCCGGTCGACCCGCAGACCACGTACCCGGCGAGATTGGTCTGATTCCACTTCTCGATGTTGTGTTGGAGCTTGGCGCGGTAGAGATCGCCCTTGTAATCGAAAGGCGTGGCGATAGGGGAGAAGATGCCGTGAAGCTTCATGGGCCAGAGCCGCGAGTGAACCGGAATATTTCTATTCGCGGCCACTCGCGGCTTGTCGACTAGGTCCGAAGGAATACGATGACCAGCGTGTACAGCGCCAGCGACTCGATCAGTACAAGTCCCAGGATGAGCGCGAACCGGATCGCCGCCGAAGCCGCGGGGTTGCGTCCCATTGCCTCGCTCGCCCCGGCAGTCGCCCGGCCCTGCGCCAGGCCGCACAGACCGGACGCAATGGCCATACCGATTACCGCCGCAACGGGCCGCAGATCGAGGGGGCTGGCCGTCTGCGCGCCGGGCCCCTGCGCGAATGTCGGCGTCGCGAGCGCGAACAGAATGACGAACAACAGAAGCGCTTTCGTTTTCACTGTCTTCTCCTTTCTATGAATTCGCCCTCAGGAGGTGGTTGACGGCGTGGTCTGAGCCCGCCGCCCTCACACTGGGGCGATGATGCCTAGTATTAATGCTCGTGCGCGATCGCGCCGCCGACATAAATCATAGCGAGCAGCGCGAATATATACGCCTGCAAAAATGAAACGAAAACGTGCAGGCCCATGAAAATCGCCGGGGCGATCAGCAATGTCAGCTTCAGGAATGCGATGGTGACCTGCTCGCCGGCGAACATATTCGCAAACAGACGTATGGTGAGCGACAGCGGCCTTGCCAGATGGCTGACGATTTCAATGGGAATCATCAGCGGCGCAAGCCACCAGATCGGCCCTGCGAAATGCTTCAGGTACGGCCAAAATCCCTGTTCCCGAAAGCCCATAAAGTTGTAGTAACAGAAGGTCGCGACAGCCAGACCGCACGGCACCCAGGGGAACATAGTGGGCGATTCGAAGGCTGGAATGATGCCGATGAGGTTGCATGCCAGTATGAAAATAAATAACGTGGCGAAATAGGGCGCGTATTTCGAGCTATGGTGAATGCCGACTTCGTCGGCGGTATTGCGCAGAAACCCGTAGACGGTTTCGACGATAAGCTGAGCCTTCCCCGGCTTCACCGCCGACAGTGAGCCGCGCAACATGGCCGCGCCGACCACCAGGATGAGAAATACGAAAATTTCCGTGACCAGCCATTCCTGCCACGGATGAGTCCGGTCCGCCGCCGGCATATGCAGAGCATCCAGCAGCTGGTTGGCGGTATTGCCAAAGTTCTCATTCAGGAAGGCAGTTAACTTGTGCATTAGTTAAAGAGTTCGTAAATGATTTCGACAAGAACGGCCGCCGCGGGGACCAGCAGACCGGCAAGAAGCGCCACTGCGCTGACTTCAAAGAACTTAATTATAGCAAACAGAATCGCGCCGAGAATCAGATAGCGCACTCCCAGAAAAATGGCCGAGGCCGTCCTCGGCCGCCTGCCCGCAACGCCGATTGCCGCAGTCGCGCGCTTCCAGAGATGATAATTTCCAACGGCGAGCGCGGCCCCCAGCGCAAACGCCGCAGCGCCGCGCCAGCCGCGCACTGCGGCTGCGCCCACGATTCCGGCGACCATAATGGCGGCGCCGAACCGGTCAATCCGCGCTAAGGCGTTTTCGTAGAATTCGACTGTCTCCGGGCCTCCGATTCCGCCTCCTTGGCCTCTTTGGAAAGCTCGCGCACAAGTTCGATCATTCCCGCTGCGATACCGACGATCAGAAAGACAATCCTCAAATATGTCGAGCCAAACAATTTATCGAGCCCGTATCCGATGGCGTAGCCGACGAAGACGGCGGAGGGCAACAGGAAGGCGATCGAGGTGTATTTGCCAATCATCTGCCATAGGTTGCCGGCCCCCTGCTTCCCCATCAGCGCACCTTGGCGGCGAACTCCGCGGCCTCTCTGACCAGAAAGCCCATTTTCGGATGACTGGGCTCGAGACTGGGGCGCAAGCCGTATTCTTCGAGCGCCTCCGTGGTCGTGGGGCCAATAGAGCCGAGAACCGCGCTCCGAAGACCGCTTCGAACGGCTTCTTCGATCCCGAGGTCGCGCGCAATTCGAAACAGATGATCGATCTGCGCGCCGCTGGTGAACAGGACGATATCGAACTCATGCGCAGCCAGCCGCCGCGAGGCTTCGCGCAACGGTCCCAGGTCCTCCGGGAGGTCCCATCGATAGACGCGCACAGGCGTGACTTCCGCGCCGCGAGCGCGAAGGGCGCTCAACAATTCAGGATTCGACCGACCGTATTCCTGCACGGCGATTCTCCGCTCCGGCCGTCCCTCGGTTACGGCCAGCAGTTCCCGCCACGTATTGGGCTCGGGCGCCTGAAGCGCCGCCGGGACGTTCAATTCGCGGAGCGCCGCAACCGGCTTCGGGCCCCGTGCAGCGACGACGACCTTGCGAAGCGCATCTGGAAACGCCTGCGGGCCATAGCGCTCCCTCAGCGCGGCATTTAACGCCCGGACCCCGACTCCGGTGAGGAACACGACCATATCAAAGCTGCCCGAAAAAAGCCGTTCAGCGAATTCGAACACCTCTGCATTGTGCTCAAGCGGGACCTCGCGCATAGCGGGGGCGACCAAAACGTCGCCGCCTTGTCGCCGGATCAGTTCGGCGATTTCTTTGGCCCGTCTGCTTTCGAACGCGAGATATCGCATAGATCGGCGCTATTTCAAATCAACCACGCCGCGCGTGCCGAAGTCCACCGGCTCAGCCAAATTGGGCTCAGATGCTTGACACCCCGCCCAAGCGGGCAATACTATCAATTCCTGACACGCCGGCGCGCTACGCTTCACTCGCAGCGGTTCGCAGGAGTTTTATGAGCACACAAACTGGAGCCAGTCCGGAAATCTCCGAAAAAGAAATTACCACTAAGGCGCCCATGGGGCGCGCCGAAGCGGAAATTCTCACCCCGCCGGCGCTAGCCTTTCTGTCAGCGCTCGCGACCCGCTTTGAACCGGCGCGCCGGCAGCTATTGCAGCGCCGCGCCGAGCGCCTGGCTGAGCTCCGCGCCGGCAGGCTGTTCGATTTTCTGCCGGAAACAGCGGAGGTCCGCAACAGCGAATGGCAGGTTGCGCCGATTCCTCGCGATCTTGAGGACCGTCGCGTAGAGATCACAGGTCCCGTAGACCGCAAAATGATTATCAACGCGCTGAACTCCGGCGCGAACGTCTTCATGGCGGATTTCGAGGACTCGAACTCGCCGACCTGGCGCAACAACATCGACGGCCAGGTGAATCTGAAAGACGCCGTCCGCGGCGTGATCGAGTACGCAAGTCCGGAAGGCAAGCACTACCGGCTGGCGGAAAAAACGGCGGTTCTGCTGGTGCGGCCGCGCGGATGGCACCTTGTCGAGAAACACGCGCTCGCGGGCGGCGAGCCGATATCGGCCTCGCTGTTCGATTTTGGCCTGTATTTCTTTCACAACGCTGCCACCCTCATTGAGAACGGGACCGGACCCTATTTTTATCTCCCCAAGATGGAGAGCCATCTCGAAGCGCGGCTTTGGAATGACGTCTTCAATTTCGCCGAGGACTATGTCGGCATTCCCCGCGGCGCGATTCGCGCCACCGTATTGATTGAAACGATCCCTGCGGCTTTTGAAATGGACGAGATTCTGTTTGAGCTGCGGGACCACTCCGCTGGTCTGAACTGCGGCCGCTGGGATTACATATTCAGTTTCATCAAGAAGTTCAGCCATCGCGCCGATTGGGTGCTGCCGGACCGCGCCCAGGTCACGATGGAGCGCCATTTCCTGAAGTCATACGTCGACCTGCTGATCGAAACATGCCACCGCCGCGGCATTCACGCGATGGGCGGAATGGCTGCCCAGATTCCCATCAAGAACGACCCGGAGGCGAATCAGCGCGCCATTGAGAAGGTCCGGCAGGATAAGCTGCGCGAAGTAAAGGCCGGACATGATGGGACCTGGGTTGCCCATCCCGGACTGGTGGGCGTAGCCAAGGCCGTGTTCGACGAGCACATGCCGCAGCCGAACCAGATTTCGCGGCGACGTCCCGATGTGAAGGTTCGCGCCTCGGACCTGTTGACGGTTCCAGACGGCGAGATTACGGAGCAGGGATTGGAGGTCAATATTGACGTCGGAATTCAATACCTCGAGTCCTGGCTGCGGGGCAACGGCTGCGTTCCGATTTACAACCTGATGGAAGACGCCGCGACGGCCGAGATTTCACGCGCTCAGCTATGGCAGTGGGCTCATCATGGCGCACGCATGAATACCGGCGCCACGCTGAGCGTAGACACGGTGGTGAAGGCGATCCCGCGCGTTCTGGAGAAGACCCGCCAGCAGTGGGGCGCAGCGCGATTCGACAGCGGAAAGTTTGATCTGGCCGCGCGGTTGTTTCAAGAGATGACCGAGGCTGCGGAGTTTCCGGAGTTCCTGACGCTTGCCGCGTATGAGCATATTGACTAGCTGGCAGCGGACGTCCAGCCCCGCCCGATACGGTGCGCAGACGTGGACCTCTGCGCGCGGCGCATGACCACGCGACGCCAGTTCATGCAGCAGGCGGCGGTGGGGGTTGCATCCATGGCGCGTGGCGCCGAGACTTCTCCTTG
>Ga0209581_1001887_pt1 | contig 22330 bp, 16 predicted proteins | sample Coa_R2_FD_187160 | JGI IMG/M metagenome (GOLD analysis project Ga0209581, IMG submission 187160) | Surface soil microbial communities from Centralia Pennsylvania, which are recovering from an underground coalmine fire - Coalmine... | ecosystem: Environmental > Terrestrial > Soil > Unclassified ...
CCAATGACGATCTGTAGCTTCCCCCGCTTCCCGTCCCGGTTATAACCGTACTCCCCCAACTCGTTCTTCTCTCCTTCCAGATAACTGCTCGTCACGTCGTAGAGAAACAGCCGGGGCGGTTGGCCGCGACGAGCCCGATAACGGCGATACAGCGCCTTCTCCATCCGCTCCTGCCGCGCGGCCAGATCATCCAGGGCGGCATACAAATCGTCTTCGTCGAACTTCCCCAAACCCAGCACTTCACCCACCGCCTGGTCTTCGGCCCAGCGCACCGCCGACAAGCGTGAACCCTGGTGGGCGACACGGGCCAACACCAGGAACAAACCCAGCTTCGCTAACCGGCTGTGACCCAGCACCGCCGCGATGCCCAGCCCTTCGGCCATCCGCTTCAGCACGAAGAGCAGTCCAAAGACCGGTCCCAGTTGAGGGGCCAGCGACAGGTCGGCGGCCTGGTCGAATTCGCCGCGCAGCAGGCGGCGCAGGGCCTCGATGCGGGCGGCAGGCCAGTGGGAGAGATTGGCCAGGGTGCGATTCTTGACCTTGCCGTTCTGGCGGAAGGATTCGCGCAGGAGGAGGGCGGGTGGGGAGTTGCGGTTGGGGATGGTGGCGACGTACATGACTTCTGTATATCGCACACAATTGAACATGTCAAGATAAATATTCACACAACATGACTACATCTTGGCTCTAGAATTCCCGTAACTCGCGCGGACACAACAACTTCCCCTGATTACTGCGGGGGAAGATCCGTCAGGATGGGTTGAGTATGACGAGATGGAGGGTATTGCCTGGGACTGGCGAAGCGTGGACGGAGCCTTGGTGAAGGCTCCGCTGGCGGTTGAAGGTGTGGGAGCCAACCCTACGGATCGGGAAAAAGGACGCAAGCGAAGTTGACTAGTCGACGGCCGTGGCGTCCCGCTATCGCTCGTCGGGAGCGGGGCCAACGGGCATGATGTGAAATTGCTGGCGGCAGACCATCGTTATTTACGGATAAGCTCTAAATTCAAAAAGGGTGACCGGCAAATACAGGTGGCTCCAAGAAGGTGGGCGTCCCATCAAGCCTTGAAAGACCTGCTCCATCTGTCCGCCCACGCGGAACAACAGGTTGTAGCTGTACTCGCCCTGATAGATCGAGTACTGATAACGAAAATCACTGGCCACCTGCTCTTCCGAATCCAGAGCCAGACTGAGGCCAGTATAAATCCAACGCTCGCAGACTTGCCTCAAGCGCCCTACAGCTGAGGGGGCCGACAAGGTGTCTGCAACTCTCGCCAAGCCTGCGGCGTCAGAGATATCGGTAAAGCAATTGCCGTCCTTTGTAAACTTGATCCCGTTCTTCTGGTCCTGACAGGCGACATACTCGTGGCCGTTGAGGATGATCTGGGCTCCAAAGGGCGGATGTCCCGACATCTTGATCGTCACGTGCCCCCATTCCCCGTCCAGAATGTGAAAGCTGTAGTGCTTCACGTAAGGCTTCTGCTGAACCGGTTCGCGGATATGCCCTTTCTTCGCGCGGCGAACTTTCCACACCGGAGCCACCGCCCGCGACACCAAGTTCAGAAACAAACCTTGGACCCCCGGATGAGTGGCGAGGTACTCTTCCGCGATCTCGTGCTTCCTCTCGCCGCGCTCACAGTCGATCACGGGGATACCCCGGGCTTTGGCGAAAGCATAAAGACGGCGGCTGAAGCGGCCCCCCATGCGCATCAGATGGGCATCGTCCAACTCCGCGTCCGAGCCGTTCCAAATCCGCCGCCACCAGGTCCGAGAACCCTCCGGCGTATGCAGAAGCGGATTGTACGCATTCAGCACGATGCGATCCACGCAAGCATAACTGCCGTCAAGCAGGTCGGCGTAGTAAGTACTCAGTTCGTTGGTCATGAATACGAACGCTACACGCATCGGATTCACTTTTCAACTGCCCCAGCAGGGGTCACTTTTTCCGAGCGCAGTCTCGGAAAAAGCGTAGAAATCTTGAAGCTCGGAAGTTGGTTTAAATGAGTCAAGTTTTATGCCGCAAGTTTGGCGGCGAGGACGTACGATTCAACCTCGTGTTGGAGTTGGTTGAAGCAGCGGCGAAGCGGGCTGTTGCTAGCGGGTACAGAGCGCAGCGTCTGGGCCAAGCCGGGACGCAGACATTCTCCTTTCAGCGATGGATGCCACCTTTCGATTTTGCCGTTCGATTGCAGAGAGAACGACGAGGTCCGGACATGGGTCATGCCGCAGACCCGGATGAACTCCTTGAAGTCGCGGGCGATGAACTGCGGGCCATTGTTGGAAATGATCCGCGATGTGGCCTGGGGAAACTTCTCCCGCGCCCGCTGCAAGATGATCTCGACTTCCGCCTCGGTCATCCACGCGCGAATCTTTCAGTGCACCAGGTAGCGGCTGTAGCCATCTCGCACGCCGCACAGGTAGTAGAACGTCCCGGCCAGGTTCAAGTAGGAGATGTCTACATGCCCGTGCTGGTGCGGTCCCGGCGGTTGCTGGAAACCCTTTCCCTTGCTCGACGGCTTGCGGTTCCAGTGTCCCAGTCGGCCCGCCTGGTGCAGCACACGCCAGACGCTGGCCGGGCTTACCGCCACCACGTCGGCATCCAGCATCATGAAGGTCAGCCGCCGGTAGCCTTCCAAGGGATACCGGTCGTAGAAATCCAGGATCGCCCGCTTCTCCTAGGCCTCCAACCAGAAGTCGCGAGATCCCCAGCCGTTGTGCTCGTTCACCCGCCCGTAGCGCGCCCGCCAGTTGTAGAACTTGCTGGGAGCCACGCCCAGCCAGCCTACAAACTTCTGCGTGGCGATCGCCGTCCGCTCGTTCCAGCGGCGTACGAAGTCGATCACCTGGTCGCGCGTGTCGTGGGGTACCCATTGGCCCCTCAAATCTCCCCAAGACTTTTTTAGGGCCACATGCTCTTCCATCAGCTCCGCCAGCACCTCGTCTTTCTTCTTCAACTTCGTCTCTAGGAAGGCAATGCGCTGCTGGCGGGCCTCCACCTGCTTGTCGCTGCGCGGTGCCGGCCCAAAGGCCGCTGCCCCGTTCTCAAAGAACTTTTTCAACCAACGGTAGAAAACCGTGGGGTGGAGGTGATGTTTGTCGCACAGAGTGGAAACCGGAATCTTGTCGATCAGATGCCGGCGCAGAATGGCTACCTTCTCCTCGGGGCTGTGATGCTTGCGCTCGTTGCTCATGAGTCCTCTCCCTTGTAGCTACTTTCCGGTGCAAAAATGACGCTTCGGGGCAGCATGGAATCACGGATGGTGGCGGGTGAGATTTATACCTCCGCTCTGTTCCCGCCGTTTTTTTATCCCGTTTCGTCGGCCCTTCGTTTTTTCCCGGGCGGCTTGGCTCGGCCGAGCACCAGTAGATTATTGGCAATCACCGCCATCCCCACCCAGCGCTGCATGCCCCGGAAGCCCCGGTATCGGCAGCGACGCATCCCATGGCGACGTTTCACCCAAGAATCGCGATTGAAGGAGGCGAGACAGCTTAGAAAGGGCGTTCACCCTCACGGAATGTGTGTTATAGAGTCGTTCATGCCGCTTAGCGGCACCCCAAAGCATGAAAATGTGCTCAAGATAGGTTTATGATCGACTCGACTTGTGCGGGATAAAGGCCGGAAAAATTTGGCGCGACAAGCCCGCTATAGAGTCTGGCCTGGACGTCGCTCACCCCAGGGGACAACCGCACATCGCGACGGAAGCTACGTCGGTCACGACGACGTAGCCGCGTTTCGACATGACTTGTGCAAAGATCACCTAAGCGGTTTTGGAGCTACCCAAGACCTGCGCAAGCCAGTGGGAAAGGGCGCTTATTGCTGGTCACCGTTTGCCAGTCGTTCAACTTCGGCAATTTGGCGCTGGATTCTCTCGTCGCCGGGACGAAGGGATAAGGCTTTATGAAGGAACTCCAGGCAGTCGGAATACTTTTTGTTCAAACAGTGCTGGTGGGCCTGAATGAGGGTTTCGTTGAAGAGAAGTTGGGTCGTGTCGGAGTCCTGTGGGTCAAGTTCGTGGGCGTGCTCAAGGGCTTGAAAAGCTTCTTGATCCTGCTGAAGGGTGTAAAGGGTTGCGCCTAATAAGGCCGACGATCCAAAGTATTCCGGCCGCAACTCAACCGCTTTGCGAAGCGGAGCGAGCGCATCAGAATAGCGCCGAAGTCGAAAGTAGGTCAGTCCCAGGTTGTGCTCTGCTGCCCAGGAATCCGGGTCTATCCGGACGGCTTCTTCAAGCGGTGGCAAGGCGTCATGATAATCGCCATGACGGCCATAGATCATTCCGAGAAGGATGAGTTTATCCTGATCCATAGGATCAAAAATCCGTTGGCAGACAGAACGCGCTTGATCAAGAGGTTGCGTATCCAACGCGTGGTCGCAAGCGAGGGAGAATTTTGCACCGTCCTCATAATATTGGCGCAAACGCAGGGAGCGCGCATATTCTTTTTCGGCCTGTGATGTCCTCTTCTGCCTTTGGTAAAGCCGAGCCAGATGGTCCGCCACGCGAAAATCTCGCGGATTCGCCTTTGCCGCCAGCAAAAGCCATTTTTCCGCTTCCGATAACATGCCTTTATTGAGATAGGCAGAACCTAAGTAATAAGTTGTGTCCGGGAATGGAGGTGAATAACAGATTTTCAAGAGTTCTTGAATCGCCTGTTGATAATCTCCCTCCCTCAAGTCAAGCCGCCCGAGATAATAAGTGATCTCCGGGTTTCCCGGCGTTTCCTTTTCAACCTGGTTAAGCTCGCTTCTCGCTTCCTTTAGGTGACCCAGCGCAAATTCGCAGATCGCCAATTGATAGCGCACCTGAATAAGGTGAGGGTTTAAAGAGAGCGCCGTCTGGAATTCCTGCGCGGCCTCGGCGTAACGGCGGTGTTCAAGATACTGGTAGCCCTTTCCGATATAGGCTTCCGGGCTTGCAGCCACAGGTGAGACGGTTGGGCGGGTTTGAAAGGGGGCTGGCAGGGCACCCGCTATTGCAGCCCAGACCCCGAGGGTGGCCACACAACATTGAAGCCTCATGGGGTTATTCTACGCTTATCAAAAGCTCACAAGACAGTATCACTTTCCAACACTTCGTGCGCTCTGGGGGCTCGATAGCGAGGGATGCCAAGAATAGATCATCCATCGTTGCGTTTCCTTAACCCAGCATAGCCGGAACCAAGAAGGAAAAGTTAGAGGCATTTTGAAAGACTCCCCAAGCCGCGTAAATAAAGGATGAAACAGCAGTAGCTAAAAATATTCTGCCACAAACGAGCGGAATTTAACTTCAAAGGGACTACAACCTAAAAAATGAACTTCAGCGCAAATTGCATATTTCTTGGGTCAGTCTGGACGTTGGTAATCTGGCCGAAAGCGCAGCCTGCCTGATGAACCACATCCACTTCGCCGTTCGGGCCGGGAGGCAGGCACCAGTTGGTATTCGGCAGCGCCAGGTTTTGGTGATTCAAGGCGTTGAACACATCCCAGCGAAATTGGAAGTACTTGCTTTCGGTCAGATGGAAATCCTTTGTCAGGGATGCGTCAAGGTTCCAGAAGGCCGGGCCTCGGATTTGAGGAAGCACAGGGCCGGCGGTGCCGTAGAGATAGGCCCGAGGATCATTGGGATTGTAATTTGCCCAGAAAGTCTGATCGCCTCCGAAAGCCGGCAAAAATGCTGCTGGGTTGATCCAGTCATTGATTTGCTGGGCCTTGGTTCGGCTCTGACTGAAGTGAGGATCGCCCACCAGATCGCAACGGGTCGTCACCTGGTTCCCGGGACAGCTTATACTGAGTGGCAGCCCGCTCTCAGCATTAAAGTTCGGGGTCACTTGCCAGCCACCGATCAGGACATTTACGATGCCTTTGCGGTTCAGAAACCGCCTTCCGGCTCCAAAAGGCAATTGATAAGTCGCGGCAAAATTGAATATCTGCGGAATGTCATAGGGAGCGAGAGATCGATCTGCAGCCCGATCCAACGGGTTCTGATATCGCCCGCCAAAGACTCCCCCTGACTGGGCCCCTGCTCGCCCCCCAACGTTACCGGGCCTGTTAAAGTGAATCGGATCGGTCAAGCCTGACCCCAACTCTGAAGTAGCGGCGTTCACGATATCCTTGGAGTCCGTGTAAGTGGCAATGAAATTAAGCCCGTGAGAGAACTCTTTGCGGACGGTGATTTGCAACGCGTTGTACGTGCTGGTTCCGTCGAAGGAAGTATTATTCTGAAGAGCCGCTGTAGCGCCGTAAAAAGGATAGGGCTTTAAAAGAATCGTGAGTGGCAGAGTGGAACTCCCATAAACCTGCTGCAACTCGGCGGCTGTTTGTCCCGAATAAAACTGTGTAATGGGAACGTTGGCATTAATGCCTGTTTTATATTTGCGCAGATCGCTGATGGGGATAAAGTTGAACTGGCGAAACTCTTCTCCCAGCAAATGCGTCCCGTGATTTCCTACATAACCGACGCTGACCATCATGTTACCGGGCAATTGACGCTCGATTTCAAAATTCCACATCTCAATGGTCGGATCGTGAGACGGGGGCGTGAAAAACTGGATCAGGCTACTTCCAATCAAAGGTGCTCGGTTAGCCGCAGGAAACGTGCTTGGCAATCCGGAAAGGCTGGCCTTACTCATGGGGGTGGGAGCGAGCGGAAACGCCACACATTGCCCGGAGAACGGTGCGCATTGGCCGGGGTAGAAACTGTCATTCCAGTCATATTCCTGATTCCAACCCGGCGCATTGGCAGCCCCCTGGCCCGGTTCGTTGAGGCCATCGTAGGCATTGCTATAGAAAATGTCATAGCCTCCGCGGAACACCGTTTTTCGATCGTTGAAAGGTGCCCATGAGAAATTGATTCTTGGCCCGAAATCAGTCTTGTTGGCCGGACCTAGAGCGGCGCCCCCGCCGGGCCAGTTTGGTCCTCCCTGATAAATCACTTCTCCAGGCAATCCAGTTGTTGGATTCATGCATGTCAGGCAGAAACTGGAGAGCGGAGTCTGGAGGGTGGAAAAAGGTGTGAAAAGCTCATATCGCAAGCCGTAATTCAAAGTAAAGTTCGGCCTGATCCTGAATTCGTCCTGGCCGTAAAATCCCCAGTAGTTGAACCGCTCCGTGGGCGACCACATCACGCCATAGGAGCTATCACGATTGGCATTTGAGACGGCCCCCATCATAAATTGGGCCAAGCCGCTCGCTCCAAGAGCGGTAGATGGGTCTTGCACCAGTTGTCCGCTGAAATTCAAACCTAGAGGGAAACCGCTCTGATACAACGTCGATTCATGGCGAACCATAAATCCGGTCTTCAGGGTGTGGCGACCCATAATCTTGGTGAGGTTGTCGAGAAGCGTGTATGCCTGAGCCCCCTGATTCATGTTGGTCCAGGCGGTGGGGCCGAATGAAAGTGAGCTCTCAGGAGTTGACATTGAAAAGTGCGGGATGGGGAAATACTTGTTGCCGGGCAAACCAATGGGCGCCAATTCCTCCTCTACACCAAGCTGGTCTGTGACACTATTCGGGTAAGGGAGGCTGGGATGGGTCGTTAGGAACTGGCGGCTGAAGCTGAGACGAAATTCGTTCAGCAAGGTGGAGGTAAAGACGTAATTGTTTCCAAAAGAAATAATCGTGCTTCCCTCGCTGAAGGGATAGGACGATTCAGCTCCTACCGAGTCCATGGGAAAAGTTGGACCCGTCCATGGAACCCGATAGTTGTTGTATTTCGCTGGAGCAAAGAGCCACTCGCCAAAGAATGAACTTTTATCGCTCCACTTTTCATCAATTTTGAGTGAAATATTTTGCGAGTCCTGGCTGCTGCCGACTCCAGCCAGATAATTCTGGCAGATTTTGTATGCGCCGCCCGACGCCATAGAACACGTGCTAAGGGGGTCGTTATAATTGGGCAGAGGGAAGGATTGCATGTAGAACATGGCGTAGGGGTTCAGCATATTCGCCGGAATTTGAGTGGAAAAGTTGCAGGTTTGAATTCCGGCAGCGGACCCCGCTTCGACTGCGGCGTTATGGCACCCCATGGCGCCATAGGGATTCCCAGGAGCGGGCGAGCCAAACGCCACGCGGTCGAACAAACCGGTTTGGGGATTCGGTCCAACCGTGGAGTATGGATTCCAGATTCCAAAGGCAACGGCATTAGGATCTTCGCTAAAATCTCCCTGCCGCATCAAAGGAGTGGGTACGGTGTACACATTGTTATTGAGATCGTGAAGAATGCTGGCATCCTCGGAAAAGAAAAAGAAGGTCTTATCCCGGCCGTTGTAAATGTGAGGAATATAAACCGGCCCTCCAATTGTTCCTCCGAAGTCGTTATAGCGGATTTGTGCCTGAGGGATGATCTGGCCCGTGGAGCTGATCGAGGTGAATGGGTTACGAGCGTTAAAGTAACTGTTTTGCAGGAATTCATAAACGTCTCCATGCACCTGGTTGGTGCCGGATTTGAGCACAACGTTAAAGATAGCCCCGCCCGTCCGACCATATTGCGCCGCGAAGTTATTTGTGACCACTTGAAACTCGGAGACCGCGTCCGGTGAGGGGTTAACAGCCATATTTTCGCCGATTCCGGACAAATCGAGATTACCATCCAGATACCAGGCATTAGCGCCCGCCTGTCCCCCGTTCACAGACACATTGGAGCCCTGAACGTGTTCAGGATCTGGGAACGAACCATAAGCGCTGTTGAATCCAAAAAGCGTACCCGGCGGGCCTTCCACATTGTTCACTCCCGGCAGCAGGTTGACAAGCTGCTGCAAGTCTCGGCCTGCTAGGGGAACGCTCTGCACGGTGGTGGAGGACAGGGTGGTGGAAGCGTTCGAGGCGCCAGTCTGAATGAGCGGCGGCGCGGCTGTGATCTGCACCATCTGCCGCGATTCTCCCAGTTTCAACTGTGCATCCTCGCGCAATACCTGAGCCGCAATCACCTGAACCTGATTGAGTTCCAACGGCGAAAATCCTCTGACCTCAAACTGGATTTTGTACCGCCCTGGCACGAGATTCTCGGCCCGATAGTATCCTGCACTATTGGTTTTTAAAAATTGTGATACGCCGGTTTCGAGGTTCGTCACCGTCACACGCACGCCCGGCACCACCGCACCTTGAGGATCGGTCACCGTACCCTCGATCACACCACGATTGAGCTGCGCCTTTAGAGGGCCGACACACACCAGCGCAGCGATCAAAAGCCGTACACCAAAACCTTTCAATCCGAGGCTCATCGCTCCCTCCTTCTCGCTCCTAGAACATGAATTTCCAGGTGCATTGCATGCATCGTCCGCTTTCCTCATCCGGACGTGCCCCAGGAAATGGTTCTCATATTTCCACTTATTGAAAGACATTTCCGGAACACATTATAGCTCAGCCGTACGATTTGTCAAGCGTAAATTCGCAACGACAGAGGAGCCAGGAAGGCGGGCGTTTCATCACGCATGCTTCAGGAAATCGGCGTGGCAGAGGCATTCTGGGTGCGCTTACGTTCCTCGTAGAGCGTAATCAGTAATGTGCTAGCCAGCACGAGAATGCCGCCCAGGATCATATAAGGGGTCAGGCGTTCATGAAGGACGAGAGCGGCAATAACCACACCGAAAAAGGGGATGAGATAGTTGCAAAGCCCCGCCTGCGTTGCATCCAATCGCGTCAATACGTTCAGGAAAATCAGCATAGAGAGAAGATACTGGAACACGGCAAGCAGCGCCAAACCGAGCCATACTACCGGTGTAAAGTGAGCCATATTCTGAAAACTTCGGGGTTCGCTGTAGAGGGTGATCGGCAGCATGAAGAGGAAGACCGCATAATAGCTGTAAAGCAGGACCTGAAGCGGCGAAAACCGGCCCAGCATTTTCTTGCTGTAGGAATTGTAGAAGGCACTCCCATTGACGCTTAAAAAGATCATCAAATTGCCTAAGAGGAACTTGCTGCTATGAAAGTTGAGCTGGCTCCAGTTGATTCCGGAGCATTCTAGAACCCCGGCGATGGCCAGGATGAAGCTGATCCAACGGATAGCCGTCATCCGTTCACCCAAAAAGAAATAGGCCATGATGGCCGTCGAAACCGGCAGCACCAGCATCAGCAGCGCTGCATTGGAAGCCAGGGACAGACGCACTCCCCAGGTAATGAAAAGCTGAGCCACGACCTGTCCGCAGACGCCCAAAAGAACAAACTCGCCAACCTCCCTTCGGCTGATCTTCGCTTCTTCATTTGCTGCCGTCCGGCGCCTCTCCCGATGCACAATCGGCATCAACAGAATGGCAGCGATGGTGATGGGGAAAAAGGTGGCAAACACGGGTCCCATCTGTTCTTGAACGATTTTAACCAGCACGAATTGACTGCCCCAAATCAAGTTGCAAACGAGCAGCAAGATCCAATCTCGAAGACGAGAACCTGGTAACACGATAACCTCAGCTTCACAAATCGCAGTTTTTAATTTTTTATCGGAAAGGTCCTTCAAATAGTAACACATGCGGCTGAAGGAATCATGAAATTGACAGATCACAGCGAAGATGTCAACCTTTTTCCGCTGCTCGGTAAGGTATGCGACTTTTGTCAGCAGGTGAAGCCAAGGCTAGCAAGTTGCCGAAAAGCTCTCCGAGCCTGTCAATCTTAAGAGCCGAAGGCGAGGGGGGAATCTCAAAAGGGCATGAGTAATCATATCTCCGCATTCAGCCTTTCGGTCTGAAAGCCCATTTGCCAAGGGCTGAATACCGTTTGCTGAAAGCCAGAGATGCGCGATGTGCTGCCCAACTTGCCGAAGCCAATAAGATTGGGATTCCTCGGTGAAGCTCAGGGTGGCAGAGAGGGGGTTGGGACGAGCAGTCGTCGTTGTCATTTCTCCGCCATCGGGTCGAGGAAAGCTAACCGTGGGTAAAGCTTGCAAAATCTCACGATTCGAAGTAAAGTGCATTTTCTATTTTCAACAAGTAGAAAGGAGCTTCTAAGTGATGGTGGTCGGTAAACAAAGTAGGTGGATGATAGCTGTGACGATTTTCATAGGCCTGCAGAGCATCTCCCAGGCACAGCAACAGAATCGCTACGTCAATGCCCAGCTTCCCTGGCATCAGGCCGTCCTGGATTCTCAGGGTAGGCTTCTTGCCTGGTATCACCCGAAACAGAATCTTGGTTACGACCAGGTACTACACTTGGGCTGGGAGTTCCTAGAGCATAAAGTTCCCGACGACCCTAAAACAGGGCTAAAGATTTATTTGATCAACTCAGTCTTCGATGGGAAGACCCTGCTGGGTATGTACTGGCAGCATAATCCTGCGATGGTATACGGGTCGATGGTAGATTCACTGGTTGCCTGGTACCCGTACTCGGGTGACGAACAGGCTAAGAATGTTGTTCGCCGCATGCTGGACTACCAACTCGCGCACGGCACGACGCCCGCGGACTGGAAATGGCCCGACGTACCTTTTGCCACTTCCTGTGGCAACGACCCCGACTACGGCCGCTGCATTCAGGACATGCCACACGAGTTTTACGGCGGCATCGAGACGGACAAGGTCGGCGAACTCGGAATCGGCTATGTACTCTTTTACGAAATGACCAGCGAAGAGAAATATCTGGAGGCAGGGATTCATTGCGCCGATGCCTTGGCCAAGTATGTACGGCCGGGCGATGCTGACCACACCCCCTGGCCGTTTCGCGTGGATGCGCGCACGGGAGCTGTTCTGGATGGCGAGGAATATGGCGGGATCGTCACTTCTCCCCTGCGTCTGTTTGATGAGCTGATTCGGATCAAGAAGGGTAAAGTTGCAAGCTACGAAAAGGCACGGGAGATGGCCTGGAAATGGGTTCTGGATTACCCGCTGAACCGGGGGAGCAGGGCATGGGATAAATGGAGTGGCTATTTTGAAGACGTGCCGAAAGACACAAAGAACCTTAACCAGGAGGCTCCCGATTATACCGCGTATTACATTCTCACCCTTCCGAACCCGACGGCCACTGACCCGCATTGGGTTGCCCATGTCGGACATCTTATCGACTGGGTGCGGCATTATGAAGGGCTTGGCCCGTTCTTTGGTGCCTGGGCCATCAACGAGCAGCATCCTCCCGACATCATTCACGGGAATGAGAGTGGCTGCTGCTCGCGCGCTGGAGATGGGAGCGCCACGGGGCGATGGGCAGCCATCAATGCGCTGTACTATGAGAAGACGGGCGATCTCGAAGCCAAGCGTGACGCCTTTCGATCTCTCAACTACGCGACTTATTATACAGACTCGGAAGGCAAGATTTCCTGCTGCGGAACAGACTATGGAGACGCGGGATATTGGTGGAGTGACGGCTATGGGGACTATCTGCGACACTTCAACTGGGCCATGGCAGCTATTCCGGCATTCGCCCCGAAGGACCAGAACCACTTGCTGGGATCGAGTTCCGTGGTTGAGAAAGTCAGCTACAACGAGCGAAGCGTGACCTACCGGACTTTTGACCGTGAGGCAACGGACGTATTACGACTTCACTTCAAGCCGGTGCAGGTGATCGCGGGCGGGGTGAGTCTTCACGAACGACCGGACCTGAAAAGTGAAGGCTACATGGTGCAGCCTCTGGGCGGGGGGGACTATGTGGTGCGCCTGCATCACGTGAATTCAAATGAGATCCGCATCCAAGGCTGAGCGCAGATTGAGTCATGGATAAGGAGTCGAAGCATGCTTAAGAAGCTGGTTGTAACGATCTTCTCAGTTATCGCGGTTTTCGTCCTGATGTTACCGCTTTGGGCGCAGAGAACGCCTGGCCATGAATATGTGAACGCGCAACTTCCCTGGGAGACTCCCGTGGTTGATGTGCAAGGAAAGCTCCTGGCATGGTTCCACCCCGAGGAAAATCTCGGCTATGATCATGTGCTGCGGCTCGCCTGGAACCTGCTCGAACATCTGCCCAATGATCGTCGCACCGGGATGCCCGCCTATCTGAATTACGCGGTCTTTAACCCGCAGACGCTTGAAGGCTCGCTGCATGGCTCGGCACAGAATAACCCGGCGAGCATGTTTGGACAATTCGTGGATTCCGTGGTGGGCTGGTATCCTTACTCGGGGGATCAAACCGCTGTAGCTCTTGTCCGCCGCATGCTCGATTATCAGCTTGCCCAGGGGACAACGCCGGCAGATTGGGAATGGGCGCAGGTTCCTTTCGCTGATGGCTGCAACGGAGCGAAGACGTATGGGGGTTGCATGACCGACATGCCGCGGGATTACGTGGGCGGCATAGAGGTCGATAAAGTTGGGGAACTCGGCATCGGCTATGTGCTGTTTTATGAGATGACCGGAGTGCGCAAGTATCTGGAAGCGGGAATCCATTGCGCAAACGCGCTGGCAAAGCACGTCCGGCCCGGAGACGCTGATCACACTCCCTGGCCTTTCCGGCTGGATGCTCGCACGGGCCAGGCAGCAGGCGGCAATAAGTACGGTGGGACGGAGCAATACGGTGGCATGATCGTGGCGCCCGTGCGTCTGCTCGCGGAATTAATTCGCATTCAGCAAGGAGACGTAGCGGGCTATCGAAAAACGTTGAAGCTGGCATGGAATTGGATTCGGAATTATCCCATGAATCCAGGCAGCCCGGATTATGGCAAATGGTCGTGTTATTTCGAGGATGTGCCTTATGATCCCGAGGACGTGAACCAGGCTGCTCCGACCATGACGGCCTATTACATTCTGAGCCAGCCGAACCCTGACTCGGTAGACCCCGCATGGAGAGAAGATGTCGGGCACTTGATTGATTGGGTGCGACGCACGCTGGGCGTAGGGCCTTTTCTGGGAGCATGGGCAATCAACGAACAGGGCCACCGCGAAGGCGGCTGGGGTCCGGTGTCCGAGCGCACCTGGTGCTGTTCGCGAGCGGGACTGGCCAGCGACACATCTCGCTGGGCCGCTATCAATGCCATGTACTACGAGAAAACGGGAGATGTTCAGGCGCGCGAGGATGCTTTCCGCTCGCTCAATTACGCCACTTATTTTGCGGATTCCCAGGGGCGAGTGGCCTGCTGCGGCGTAGACTACGGTTCATCGGGAGCCTACGCGTACTGGTTTGATGACGGTTATGGCGATTACATCCGCAATTTCATGTGGGCGATGGGAGCGATTCCGGAATTTGCTCCGAAGGGGCAGAATCACCTGCTGCGCTCGTCTTCCGTGGTTCAGAATGTCCGTTACGGCGCCCATGACATCGCTTACCGTACCTTTGACCGCGAGGCTACCGAAGTACTGCGCTTGCATTTTGAACCCGCCCACGTCACGGCGGGCGGGACGAAGCTGGCCGAGCGCCAAGATCTGCGGCAGCCGGGTTACACCGTTCGTCCACTGGGGGGAGGAGACTACGTGGTGCGTGTGCGGCACATCAATTCCAATGAGGTGTCGATTGCCGGTGAGTGAGCTTCCCTTCTGCGCAGGGAACACATTATGACCCGACTCCGCAGTGCAAAATGGTTTGCTCTGGATAACGACATTGGCTTTCAGCACCGGGCGGCGATGCGCTCGGAAGGTTTTGCACGAGCGTCATTCAGCGGAAAGCCGGTGATCGGCATCTGCAACTCCTGGAGCGAACTCAACAACTGCAATGTGCACTTACGCGCTGTGGCGGATGCCGTCAAGCGTGGAGTATGGTCAGCGGGCGGTTTTCCCCTGGAGTTTATGACCATCTCGCTCGGCGAAGAGCTGATGATGCCTACGGCCATGCTTTATCGCAATCTGATGGCGATGGACGTGGAGGAGATGATCCGGTCGAATCCTCTTGATGGCGTGGTATTGCTTTGCGGTTGTGATAAGACAACGCCTGCCCAGCTGATGGGCGCTGCCAGCATGGATGTTCCGGCCATCATGCTTTCCGGCGGCCCTATGCTTCGCGGAATGTGGCGAAACCGCGCCTTGGGCTCCGGAACGGATCTGTGGAAATTTTGGGATGAGCGCCGGGCGGGGAGATTGAGTGAAAAGGATTGGCATGAACTCGAGGGATGCTACTCCCGGAGTGCCGGACACTGCAACACGATGGGTACAGCTTCCACCATGACGGCTCTGGCGGAAGCACTGGGAATGATGCTGCCGGGCACAGCAAGCATTCCAGCCCCGGACTCGCGCCGCCTTGCCGCGGCTGAGGAAACGGGACGGCGGATTGTGGCGATGGTGCATGAGGATCTTCGCCCGTCGAAGATTCTCACCCCCCGGGCTTTCCACAACGCGATTCGAACTTTGCTGGCCCTGGGTGGATCGACGAATGCTGTCATTCATTTGATTGCCATTGCCGGCCGTCTGGGAATCTCGCTTCCGCTCGGCAAGTTTGAGGAGTTGTCCCGCACCACACCCATTATCGCTAACCTCCAACCTGCGGGCCAATACTTAATGGAGGATTTCTATTATGCCGGTGGAACGCCTGTGGTTCTTAAAGAGATTCTCTCCCTTCTCTATGGCGACACGATTACCGTGACCGGAAAAACACTCGCAGAGAATGTGCGCCAGGCGGAATGTTACAACTCTGACGTGATTCGTCCCCTCGATCAGCCGATTCATCCGGGAGGCGCATTGGCCGTGCTCTCTGGGAATCTTGCCCCCCACGGAGCGTTGATCAAAACGTCCGCTGCATCCCCCGAACTCATGCAGCACACGGGCCCTGCCGTGGTTTTCCAGCACTACGAAGAAATGCTCGAAAAAGTTGAAGACCCTGATCTGGCCGTGACGCCTTCCAGTGTGCTGGTACTGAAAAATGCCGGGCCAATTGGCGCTCCGGGGATGCCTGAATGGGGAATGATTCCCATTCCGACCAAGCTTTTGAAACTAGGCGTCAAGGACATGGTGCGCATCAGCGATTCCCGAATGAGCGGCACAAGTTTCGGGACGGTGGTCTTACACGTCTCACCCGAGTCGGCGGTTGGAGGCCCGCTGGCCGCTGTGAAAACCGGGGATTTGATCCGGCTTGACGTTCCCGCGCGGCAAATCGAATTACTAGTTTCGGACGAAGAGATTAAACGAAGGTTAGCGAGCTGGCAACCGCCACCGCCTCGTTTTCGCCGTGGGTATTACACCCTGTTTTTAGACCACGTGCTGCAGGCGCACGAAGGTTGTGACTTCGACTTTCTTCGTGGCCGTCCGGGTGAAAAACCCTATGAGCCCATTATCGGAAGGTCCTGATCGAGCGCGCTGTTATCCCTTGGAGCGAACCCAAGAACCTTTTCGCAGTAACGAAAGATCGCCGTTCTCGTTTTATGGCTCCCCTTGAGCCAAGGCGCGCATAAAAGCCGAGCGTAGCATATCGCTCTCTTGCTCAGACTTTGCCGCTTTAAGCGCGGTGAAGCGAGCCCGTGCCTGTGCAGACTTCTCATGTTGTCCGGTTTGATCGTAGAGGGCTGCTAATCGGTACCAGGCGTCAGCAAACACTGGGTCAAGCCGGACCGCCTCCTTTAGGTCTTCAACAGCGCTCCTCGTGGCCCCTCGCGCCTCATCAATTTTGCTTTGGGCCAAATAACAAAGGCTGCAGGCCGGAATTTGCCGTTCGGCCGTGTCGATTTCAGCCAGCATGCGCTTGTAATCTTGTGACTGCAACTTCAGCAAAATCGCTACATCGATGTAGTTGAGATAGGGATGCCGCCCGGGATAAGTCAGACCCTCCTTTGCCACCGCTTCAGCCTCTCGGAAGCTTCCATGCATGTATAAGGCGAAGGCCAGAAGAGTGCGCGCCGGAACAAAGGTAGGATGTTCCGACAGAAGCTTGTGGCAGATTAGGATGCAGCTGGGAATGCGGCCTGAAAGGTACTGGCCCAACGCCAGGCCCAACCCCGCAAAGGCAGAATGTGGATGAAATATCCGAGCCTGTGCAAAAACCTTCGCTGCCTCAGGGTAGGCATTGTGCTCTAGATCGTAAAGGCCCAGATCGAGAGCATAATTTTCATTCGACGGATCGGCAGAGAAAGCGGCTGTAAGGTCCCTGTCGGCTTCGCGTGACTGACCCAGGGCGTTTTCTATTTTGCCTCTCAGGTAGAACAGCCTAAGCTGCTCCTCGCGGCTCCGGGCTTGGGCTGACCTCAGGACGCTAAACGCCCGGGCATAATGCCGCAAGCCGAACTCGGCAAGGGCCAGATCATAGTGAGCTTCAAATATTTTAGGATGTTCCTGTGCGCAGCGTCCGAAGGCAAGGGCTGCGTCATCGTATAGACCTTTTTGGGCGAAATCAATCCCAGCTTTCAGGAGGATATCAGGATTGATTTGGCTTTGTTTTAGCAGTGAATGGAGTTGTGACTGTGCTTCGGAATTCTTTCCCTCGGCCAGAGCAGTTTTAAGCGATTTTTCCAGCCAAATTGCGCTGCTGGCGTCGCTCTGCTCCAACGGATCTGGCGCAGCCATCGAGTAAGATAGCGTAGCGAGGGCGAAACGTTCCTCACTCGCGGGTAGGGAAGAATGGAAGAAGCAAAAGAAGCAAAGGAGGGCGGCTAAAGAGAACCACCGCACAGCCAGCCCAACCTTCTCAGATAGGCTGCACACCCAGCGCCTTCCTTCGACCGCCATCCAGGCCGGACCTTACACCCAGGCGGTAGGCAAGCATAACCTCTTTCAACCTTTCTCGAGAGCACGGCAAGAGCGGCAGGCGAACTTCACCTGATCGAAATAAGCCCATTTCCTTGAACAGTGCCTTCGTATTAGAGATTTCGTCCCCCAGGCCAAAGAGGTGAATGAAGGGAAGAATGCTTTCTGAAAAGACCTCCAGTGCTTCCTCGAGCTTCCCGGCGTTAACAAGCCGAACCGTCTCCTGATATTCCGCCGGAAAAACTGAAGGAGCGATAATCATGCTGCCGTCAACTCCGAGTAGCAAGCTCCGGAAAGCCACGACATCATCCCCTGAAAAGACTGCAACATTTCGGTTTCGTTTCAAAGCGGTAATTTTGTCCAGATCGTGATCGGTCATTTTCACCGCTGTGATGTGCGGGCAAGCATCAAGAATGGCAAAAAGGTCTTCCGCACGCAGAAAGGTTTTGGTGTAAATGGGATTATCATAAATCACCAATTCCAGATCGGAGGCCCGGTCCAAGGCTTTGAAAAACTCCAGCACCATGGGAAAGGAGTTTGGAAAATAGTAGGGACAAGGAACCAGCCCTGCGCGCACGCCGACCTTCGCGGCGCGCCTCGCAAGTGCAATCATCTCCTCAAGATTTGTATGGGTAAGGCCCATCACAACCATCTTATCTGCCGGCGTGTGACGCACGGCAAACTCCATCAGCGCTACCCGTTCCTCGAAGGAGAGAGAGACTGATTCGCCGGTGCTCCCACAGAGTGTAAAGCCTTCAAGCTCCGGAAACAGGTGATCGATGAGTCGAAGCAGGCTGTCGTAGTCAATCCTGCCCTCGTAAAATGGAGTGGGGATGACTGGTAATGAACCGCTGAGTTTCATGGGGCCGCCTTTCGCCGCTGTACTTGAGAGCCTCTCAAACTCATCAAGCCTTGAGATAACTGTGGAATTGAAAGCAATTTCCATTCAATGGTAGAAGGAGGCTCCTGATCTGTCAAGAAGGTTTCGCGGTGCCTTCAGAATTCTATCTCAGACCCTTAAAAAACATCTCATTTGAATCCTGCGAAGAATTGACACTCAAGGATTGGGTAGATATTCTTTTTATTAGTTGGAAAGGATGAAATTGAACTGATGGCGAAACGTTATTTGGTTCCGGCAGTCAAGCGAGCGTTTGAAATCCTCGAGCTTCTCGCCAAGCAGGATTCGCGGATGGGTATTTCGGACATCCGCAGCACTCTAGGTTTGCCGCTGAGTTCAACAGCTAATATTGTATATACCCTTACCGATTTAGGCTACCTTGAGCGCGATGAGTCAGACTCTTCCTACCGGCTAAGCGTAAAACTCTTGGGGATTGCGCGCCAGGCGCAGGACAAGCTGGACCTTGTGGCTCAGTGCCATAGCTTGCTGGAAGACGCGGTTCGCGAGTCGAAGCTGACGGGACACCTCGGGGTTCTGCGAGATGGCGAATCCATGTACGTTGACCGCGTGCCCAGCAACACCTTAGTCCAGATTAACAGCTACGTAGGACAGCGATGGCCTGCGCATACCTCGGCGGTCGGCAAAGCTATCCTAGCATTCCTTCCCGAAACAAAGCTTGAGCGCCTTCTGAAGCAAATGCCGCTTACCAAGCAGACGCCTTATACGATCACCTCTCGTTCTGCTTTGGTCAAACAGTTGCGCACCTTCCGACGTCTTGGATACTCCTGGGAAACCAATGAAGGCGAGGTCGGCCTCGGTTGCGTTGCGGCTCCTATCTTCGGGCCCGGTCAAGAGGTTCTCGCGGCAATGAGTTTGACCGGAACCGTTCACCAGATATCGTCTGCGAAGCTCCCCTTTCTAGGCAATCTGGTGCGAAAATATACGCAGCAAATGTCCCGACGGCTCGGAATCGAGAGCTACTAATGCGAATGAGACGTGAGTCTTTTTATGGGAGACATATCCGGTAGAACTGTGGGATAGCAGGTTTGCCTCACCGCCGATTGACGCACTCGTTCGCCGCATGATAGAATTTATCCCTTCACGATATAGAAAAATAATATTAAGAATTGAAAGAAAGATTCGGCGTGACAAAACATCACGCTTCTGTAATGACCCACAGTTTTTGTCGGCGACCAGGAGACTGAGATGAAGGCGCAAATCAATCCGAATAAGCACGTTCTGGGCCTTCGCGCGTTGCGGTTGGAAAACGATTGGTTGCAGGTAACGGTGCTACCTGAGGTGGGAGCAAAGATTTATGACCTGATCTGGAAGCCCAGCCAGCGCAATTTCCTTTGGCATAACCCGCGGATTGATCCGCAGCCATATGCTATAGAGGCGAATTTTGATAATTACTGGTGTGGCGGCTGGGATGATGGCTTCCCCACCTGCGATGAGTGCGACCACGCCGGCGAACACTATCCCAATCTGGGCGAACTGCGTTCCTTACGCTGGAATATAGAACACGCCAAGGAGACCCCCTATGGTGCGACGGCGCAACTTATTGCTTTCGGACCGATTAGCCCTGTGAAGGTCATAAAAATCGTAACGCTTGACAATAAAAGGCCCATCGTGAGCATCCGCTGGAAAATCACCAACGTGGGTTTTCTGCCTATAGACTTCATCTGGGGCACTCATCCGGCGCTTGATCCTGGCCCGCATGCGTTGCTCCGCATCCCGGCTAAAACCGGAATCGTGGGTCATGCTTCACATCCTTTACTCGGAACTCCCGCTCAACAATATTCGTGGCCCATTCTTGAGACTGAGGCAGGGCGAACAGATATGAGTCTCACCCAACCTCAAGAGGCCGGCATTTTCTGCGGCCACACCGCGACCGATCTCGAAGAAGGTTGGTATGCCGTTGAGGATCGGGACACTGGTGAAGGGTTTCTGCTGCAATTTCCGCATGACATTTGCCCTTATCTCTGGATGTGGCTTGTCTACGGCGGGTGGCGCGGATACCGGCACGTCATCCTTGAGCCGTGGACGAGTCATCCGGTCAATCTGGCTCAGGCTGTGCGCCAGCACACCCACCGCGTACTTCAAGCCGGAGAGGCTTTTGAAGTTCAGGTATGCGCTACGATTTATTCTAAGCCTCTCACCTGGAAGGATGCCTTGCAGCAGGCCTCTTCATGGTCGGGAAAAATGGCGTCATAAAAAACACGACGCATCCGCTATACCGTTCATTTCTCAGGGAGAATCAACCATGAGGCTGATGCATCACGTTGCAGTCATCACAGGAGCCGGGTCCGGGATCGGCCGCGCCTCAGCCCGAGAGTTTGCGCGGGAGGGAGCAAAAGTCGTCGTGGCCGACATCAACCTCCAGAGCGCTCAGGAAACCGTGAAACAAATTGAGGCGCTTGGCGGTACAGCGCGGGCGGTGGAAGCGGATGTGGCTGATCCGCGATCAGTCAAACGGTTGGTTAATGAGACCCTCGAAGCCTTTTCTGAGGTTAACACTCTCTTTAACAACGCCGCCATTCAGGTTAACAAGACGGTAGAGAATACCACACTGGAAGAGTGGAATCGCGAAATCAGCATTAACCTCGGCGGCGTCTTTTTGTGCTCGAAATTCTTCATGCCTCATCTGCGAAAAACGCGGGGATGCATCATTAATATGTCTTCTGTAAACGGATTTTTTGTTGAACCCATGTGCGCCGGGTACTGCGCCACCAAGGCGGCCATCATCGGCCTGACAAAAGCCATGGCCATCGACCACGGCAAAGAGGGAATTCGGATTAATTGCATTTGCCCGGGTTATATCGATGCTGGTCTTGCAGAGGGCTATTTCCAAGCTCAGCCCGACCCGGCAGCAGCGCGCGCCGCTGCCGGGAAACTTCATGCTCTATGGAGAATCGGCAAACCCGAAGAAGTGGCCCGCCTGGCGGTTTTCCTGGCGAGCGACGATGCCTCGTTCATCACTGGGGCCGCACTCACGGTGGATGGTGGCTTCAGCTCCGGGCTCCCGCCAGCAAACTGATGCCGAATTAAAGCCATCCCCTCACGCTGCTCAACCGACCGTTGAGAAATCCCGCGACCTGCCATCCTGAGGAACCAAGAACGACGAAGGATCGCTGCATTTAGCGAACACCACAAATATAGGGAAGCTTCGCTTCGTTCAGCATAACAACCTCCCAATTTTTTCTCTGACGGATCTTCCCCCGCAGTAATCAGGGGAAGTTGTTGTGTCCGCGCGAGTTACGGGAATTCTAGAGCCAAGATGTAGTCATGTTGTGTGAATATTTATCTTGACATGTTCAATTGTGTGCGATATACAGAAGTCATGTACGTCGCCACCATCCCCAACCGCAACTCCCCACCCGCCCTCCTCCTGCGCGAATCCTTCCGCCAGAACGGCAAGGTCAAGAATCGCACCCTGGCCAATCTCTCCCACTGGCCTGCCGCCCGCATCGAGGCCCTGCGCCGCCTGCTGCGCGGCGAATTCGACCAGGCCGCCGACCTGTCGCTGGCCCCTCAACTGGGACCGGTCTTTGGACTGCTCTTCGTGCTGAAGCGGATGGCCGAAGGGCTGGGCATCGCGGCGGTGCTGGGTCACAGCCGGTTAGCGAAGCTGGGTTTGTTCCTGGTGTTGGCCCGTGTCGCCCACCAGGGTTCACGCTTGTCGGCGGTGCGCTGGGCCGAAGACCAGGCGGTGGGTGAAGTGCTGGGTTTGGGGAAGTTCGACGAAGACGATTTGTATGCCGCCCTGGATGATCTGGCCGCGCGGCAGGAGCGGATGGAGAAGGCGCTGTATCGCCGTTATCGGGCTCGTCGCGGCCAACCGCCCCGGCTGTTTCTCTACGACGTGACGAGCAGTTATCTGGAAGGAGAGAAGAACGAGTTGGGGGAGTACGGTTATAACCGGGACGGGAAGCGGGGGAAGCTACAGATCGTCATTGG